>Ga0268284_1000385_pt1 | contig 31751 bp, 26 predicted proteins | sample saktaG_14_FD_190137 | JGI IMG/M metagenome (GOLD analysis project Ga0268284, IMG submission 190137) | Saline water microbial communities from Sakinaw Lake, British Columbia, Canada - sak_2013_06_06_40m | ecosystem: Environmental > Aquatic > Non-marine Saline and Alkaline > Saline ...
GACCCCGGCCGGGGTCGAATCCATGCGGACTGTGCTTCGTCGCTCCTGCGGTTCGTAGCCGTAGCGCAGAATGGTTGGCGAAGAAGGAACAAGCCGACCATTCCGAATCCTTAAAGGCATTGGGCTAAAGCCGATCTTCATGCCGCTGGCCCGCCACAGTCAGCCATATGAAAACGTGAACTTCGGATTTCGGGTTCAATCGGGCCCACGGATGTGCCGCCTGACGTTTTCTTGATAGAACCCGCGGAGTTTCTCGTGGAGTTCTTCCGGCAAGGGCGGCAAGGCGGAGGCGGCGGCGTTGCGTTTTGCCTGGGCCGCGGTGCTGGCCCCCGGGATGATGACGGAAACAGCCTCGTGATCGAGGATCCAGCGCAACGACATTGCGGCCAAGCTCATGCCCTCCGGCAGATAGGATTTGAGTTCATCGGCCAACGCCACGCCGATTTCGAACGGCAGCCCGGCGAAGGTTTCGCCAACATTGAAATGTTGGCCGTCGCGGTTGTACTGGCGGTGGTCGCTTGCCGGAAAGGTCGTGGCTTGAGTGAACTTGCCTGCTAGCAGCCCGCTCGCCAGCGGCAGTCGCACGATTATGCCAACACCTTTGTCCCGGGCCTGCGGCAACAACCCGGTCACCAACTTCTGGCGGAACGGATTGAAAATGACCTGCAACGAGCGCAGGCCGTCCTGTTGCAGGCAGATCAGGCCTTGCTCCACGCTTTCCACGCTGGCACCGAATTCGTGGATCAGGCCTTCGCTCTTGAAATCGCGCAGCCAGTCGAAAATCGCCCCGTCTAACAACACCGGGGTCGGCACGCAGTGGAGCTGGATCAGGTCGATGGCATCCATGCCGAGGCGTCCAAGCGAACCACAGATGGAATCGCGCACGGTTTGGCGGGTGTAGTGGTCGGGGTAGAGCATCCCGCTGCGGCCCACCTTGGTGGCCACTTTCACCGGCACGGTGCAGGTTTTCAAGAACCGGCCGATGAGTTCTTCACTGCGGCCCGCGCCATAGACGTCCGCCGTATCGAAAAAATCCGTGTTGGCGGCCACGGCGGATTCGAGGATTGCGAGCGCGGTGTGGTCCTGCATCGGCCCGAAGTCTCCGCCGAATTGCCAGCATCCCAGTCCCACCTCGCCGATTTCGCAACCACCTTTGCCCAAGATCCGTGTGTGCATGGGGCGGATCATTCGCAGGAATGCAGCCATCCGGCAACCGGGATTTCAACCAACGCGCTCCATCCCGGGCGGGCTGGCTTCAGACGCTTGGGTGCCCAGCCACGCGATTTCCATACCCACCAGGCAGACATCATCGGCAAAGGCCCGCCCCTCTGCGAAACCCTCGATCTCGGTGAAAACTTCCTGCATGAGTTGTGCCAGCGGCAGCCCCGTGCGGCGTCGGATCGATTCGCGCAGGCGCTCCAGGCTGAAGGCTTCGGCGTTGGCATTCTCCACCTCGAAGAGTCCATCGGTGAAGACCAGAATGAGATCGCCCGCTGCCACCGGGCGTTCGTGCGTGAGGTATTGCACGTCTTCGAACAGGCCGAGTGCGGGCCCCGCAAAACGGGTGGCAATGACGGCCTCGACCTCGCTGGCGGCGCCGCCGGAGGCGGCAATGACCTCCACCTCGCGGGCCGCACCGCGCACTAACAGCGGACTCGGGTGGCCCGCGTTGGCAAAGGTCAGGCGCGCACTGGCGACGTCCACGATGAGATAGCAGGCCGTGGTGAAGAGGGTGGTGCCCAATTGCCTCAGGATGCCGCGCAGGGCGCGATTCATCTCGGTGAGCAGCGTCCCGGGATCACCCGCTGACTCAACCAGCTGTTCTTCGAGCGCACGCATCATCGCGGTCACGAGCGCCGCCCGCACACCGTGGCCCATCACATCGCAAATGAAAATACCCACGGCGGTATCCGACACCCGGACCACATTGAAAAAATCGCCGCTCACCGAACTCGTGGGATGATAGATGCTGTGAAATTTCACCGCACTGGCCGCCTGCTCCGCCCCGCGCGGAAGCGTCGGAAAATAATGTGGGAGGAATGCGATCTGGAGCTCGCGTGCCATGTCCAGGTCCGCCTCCATGAGCGCGTTTTTCTCGCCCAACTCGTGCGTGCGTTGAGCAACGCGATGTTCGAGTTGTTCATTGAGCGTGCGCAGGTCCGCCTCGGCCTGGCGGCGGGCATTGCGCTGCGCGACTTCCCGCAAGGCCCGCAGGACCGCAGGCACGAGGCGGCCGAGCCGGTCCTTGAGCACGAAGTCCGTCGCGCCGTTCTTGAGCAGTTCCACGGCGGTCTCCTCGCCCACGGCACCCGAGATGATGATCACCGGGACATCCGGGCAACGCTCCTTGGCCAGCGCCAGGGCTTGTGCGCCGTCAAAGGTTGGCAACATGTAATCCGAGAGGATCATCTCGGGCTGAAATTCCACGATCTCACGTTCGAAGTCGTCGCCGGTTTGCACCCGGCGTGAGACAAACTCGATCCCGCCGCGCTTGAGTTCGCGTGTGATGAGTTCGGCATCAAGGTCGGAGTCCTCGAGAGCCAGGATGCGCAGGCCGCTTGTTGCATGGGTGTTCATGGTGTCAAGTGGGTGACTCATTGAGCAGCAGCCAATATAAACCCAGATTGCTGACCGCCTCGGAAAAGTTTTCAAAATCCACCGGCTTCACGATGTAGCTGTTGGCCCCGAGCTTGTAGGACTCGATCACGTCGCGATCTTCGTGCGATGAGGTCAGCATCACCACCGGCACCACTTTCGTGCGTTCGTCGGCCCGGATCTGGCGCAGCACTTCGATCCCGTCGAGCTTCGGCAGCTTCAAGTCGAGCAGCACGACTTTAGGCTGATGGAGGACCTCGCGGCCCTCGTAGATGCCGGTGCCAAAGAGAAAATCGAGTGCCACCTGGCCATCCGCAACATGGACGAGGTGGTTCGCGAGATGGCGTTTCTGCAGTGCGCGGATGGTCAGTTCCGCGTCGTGCGGGTTGTCTTCGACTAGCAGGATTTCCAGTTCGGTGTTCATCATGATGGATTGGGTAGTGTGAAGTAAAAGCTCGCGCCGCGATGGACTTGCGCCTTCGCCCAGACGCGGCCGCCGTGGCGTTGCACGATGCGCTCGACGAGCGCCAGGCCGACGCCGGTTCCAGCAAACTCCTGCTGGGTGTGCAGGCGCTGGAAAACCCCGAATAGCTTGTCCGCATAACGCATGTCGAAGCCGGCACCGTTGTCCTTGACGTAATAGACCGGCCCGCCGCCACCGCCGTCCTCGTTATCCCGTGTGCCGATTTCGATCTCGCCCACCTCACGTTCTTTAGTGAACTTGATGGCGTTGCTGATCAGGTTCACCCACACCTGCCGGATCATCGTCGCGGTGCCAAAGGCCGGCGGAAGCGGGCGCAGATCTAACCGCAACTGGCGTCCCGGATCCAATGCGGCCAGTTCGTCGAAGACTTCCTGCGCCAGCGCGTGCATATCGATGCGCACCTGCTCGATCTGCTGGCGTCCGAGTCGGGAAAACGCCAGCAGGTCGTCGATGAGCCGCGCCATGCGCTGGGTCTCGCTGCGGATCACGCCGAGCATCCGCAGGCCATCGTCGCCGAGCCGCACGGCGCAGTCATCGACCAGTATGCGCGAGAAACCATCCACCGCACGCAGCGGCGCGCGCAGGTCGTGGGAGACGGAATACGAGAACGCATCGAGCTCCTTGATCGCCGTCTCGAGCTGCGCGGTGCGCTCGCGCACGCGTTGTTCGAGCGTGGTGTTCAACTGGCGGATCTCCGCCTCCGCTTTCCTGCGCTCGGTGATATCGAGGTAGGTGCCCAGAATGCCTATGACCTGCCCCTGCTCATCGAGCAGCGGAACCTTGCAGGTTTCCAGCCAGGTTTGCTTGCCTCCGGCTTGGAGCTGCGGCTCGATGATATGATAAAGAGCCTGGTTGCTTTCCATCACCTGCCGATCCACGGCAACAAAGAAGTCGGATTCCTCTTTTTTCCAGGCCAAATCGTAGTCGGTCTTGCCAACGATGTCAGCGGGGGAGCCGATGCCGGCCGCCTCGGCAAAGGCGTTGTTGCATCCCAGATAGACCGAGTTGCGGTCTTTCCAGAACACGAAGTCGGGAATATTATTGACCACCAAACGGAGGAAATTGGCCGCCTGCCTGCGCGCGGTGATATCGATCACCGCCGATTGGTAGCCGATCACCTGGCCATCCTCATCGCGCACCACGGTCGCCAGACCATGCGCCATGAAGGTGGATCCGTCCTTCCTCTTCGCGATATAGTCGCCCTCCCATAGACCGGTCTCCTCAAGGCTTGCGAGAATGCCAACATCATCATTCGGATCGTTGAAGAAATGCGCGATGGGCCGGCCGACGACCTCCTCCTTGCCCGGATAACCCCAGAGCCGGACGAATGCCCCGTTAGCTTCTGTTAGAGTGCCGTCAAGCCCGGCGATGCTATTGGCGGCAAGCGACGCATCGAACACCAGGTTCTTGAGTCGCAGCGCCGCCTCCACCTGCTTGCGCTCGGTGATGTCGGTGCGAATCGCCACGAATTGGGCCGGCTTGCCGTCCTGGTCGAGGAAGGGGACGATGGTGGTGTTCACCCAATAGAACGAGCCATCCTTGGCGCGGTTCTTGATCTCGCCCTTCCACACGCGCCCGCTGATAATGGTCTGCCAAAGGTCGTGGAAAAATGCTTTCGGATGATAGCCCGAGTTGATGATACGGTGATCCTGACCTATCAACTCCTCGCGCGAATACCTGGCGAACGCGCAGAACTTGTCGTTGACGTAGGTGATCTTGCCGCCCGCATCGGTGATGGCGACGATGGCATGCTCGTCGAGTGTGGTCTTGAGCATGCGGATCTCCTGTTCCGCCTGCTTGCGCTCGATGGCGATGCGCGTGGTGTGCACGGCCGCGGCAATCATTGCCATCTCGGCGGCATCGGGGTGGCGCGGCTGACGATAATAAATGGCGAAGGAGCCCAGGATATTCCCCTCATTGCCGTGGATGGGCGTGGACCAACATGCGTGCAGGCCATGCCCCAGAGCCAGTTCACGGTAATCGGCCCACAGCGGGTCGCTGGCGATGTCCGCCACGATGACCTGCCGCTTGAGATAAACCGCCGTGCCACACGAACCGACCGCCGGGCCAATGGCAACGCCGGCAACGGCGCGGTTATAGGCATCCGGCAAGCTGGGGGCCGCGCCGTGCCGCAGATGGATGCCATCGTCATCCAGCAGCAAGACCGAACAGAGGGCACCCGGCATCTGCTTTTCCAGGCCGAGCATGAGCCCGTCCAGCACCTCGCGCAGCGGTGCCACGCTGCCGATCATTTCCAGGGAGTTCTTTTCCCATGCCAGGAGTTGCTCCGCCTGCTGGCGCCCGGAGATGTCAGTGCCGATCCCCAAAAAACAGGCTTGGCCATGGGCCGTGAATTTGACGCCGGTCAGGAAGAACGGCACCAGATGTCCATCTTTGGCCACCATCGGGGCTTCAATCGAATTTTGCCCCTGTTCCATCACCACATCGATGGCGTTCAAAATCGCTTCTTTGTGTTCCGGGTCAAACCAGTCGGTTGCCAGACGGTTTTGCATCTCTGCGGTCTCATAACCTAACAGTGTTTCATGTTTCCTGTTCCAGAGAACCAAGCGGTTTTCCGGATAGGTATAGAGGTAGAAAATCCCAGGCAGGCTATCGATGACCAATTTTGAGAATTCCTGTTCCTGCCGCAGCGCTTCTTCCGCGCGCTTGCGCTCGGTGATGTCGAGGCTGGCACCGACCAGGCCGATGATTTTTCCGTTGTTGTCGCGCAGCGGCACCTTGGTGGTCAGCAAAACCTGCGGGGTGCCCTCGGGTGAGTCACTGGTTTGTTCTTGATCCACCACCGCATGGCCTGCCATGACTTCCAGTTCGTCGCGGCGGAAACCTGCGGCGGTTGCGGGCGGGCAAAACTCCTCATCGGTCAGGCCGATCAACTGCTGCGGCGAGGTCTTGCCCATCTGGTACGCGCAGGCCACGTTGGCCACCAGGAAACGGCTTTCGCGATCTTTCACGAAAATCGAGATCGGCAGCAAATCCACCAGCGTGCGCATCTGATTTCGTTCATTGGCCAGTGTCTCGGCGACGCCCTGGCGGGTGGCCATCTCACCGTTGAGGCGCAGCAACCCAAAAGTCAGGGCCAGCACACTCAGGAGCACGCCAGCCGGCAGAATGGAGAATGTCCGACTGGTGATCGCGCCCGCCTGCGCCTCGCGCTCGACGAGCAAGCGTTCTTCCTCGGCCCCCATCACATCCAAATCCGTTCGAATCTGATCCATCAAGGTTTCGCCGTGGCGGACGGCACTCAGCTGCGCGGTCGCGTCAAAGCCGGTGGTTCGGCGCATGTCGATGATCTGCCGCGAAAACTCCAGTCGCTCGAGGATGAGCTTCTCCAGCTTGGCGAGCCGCGCCTGCTGGCTCGCGTCGGCCGACGTCAGTCCACGCAGTTTCCTCAGATTCTTTTGTGCCTCGGGGATGGCTTGGTCGATGAGTGGCATGAAGGCCTCGTCACCCGTCATCACAAATCCCCGAACGCCGCATTGCGACTCATCAAGGCAGCTCCGCAGTTCGTTCAATTTGCCGATGACCTGGTGCGTGTGCTTCACCCGCGCAGCGGCTTCGATCAAGTCCGTGGTGCTCCGATGGGAATAGGCGGCCACGGTGACGAGCAACGCCAGCCCGCAGGCAAACCCGACGGTGAGCCCCGGACCTATCAACCAGCGCCACCCCGCGTGACGCCACACGTATTGCAACACTGCCGCGCCGAGCAGCACAAAAAGCAGCGCCGTGTGGAGCGGCATTGATGTTAGATTCCACCAGCTGTAGCCAACCCTGAACTCGGCCAGATAGCCGAGCATGGCAACGCCGCCGAGCGCCACCATAAGCGCGCCAAGGCATGCGACGATCAAAGTCTGGCGGGCATTGCAAGCCGTTCGGCCCATCAACCAGAACGCGGCGGCCGTAAGCACAAAGCCGATGGCGGCGTTTGGTGCCATGCGCCCGGGATGCTCTGTGCCAAGCAACGGGCCACGGTCGCGGCAGAGGAACTCATCAATGCCCAAATTCCAGCCGCCCGCGTATTCGGCCAGCGTGAGCAGCGCGATCCCGCCGAGCACCAGCGTGCCAAGCCGCGCCGCACGCCGCGCCCATGCGCCGGGCCGTTGCAGCAATATCAGCACGCCACCGCTGAAAATGAACGCCAGCGCCGCATTCGCCTTCATCGTCGCCGCACCGGGAATCGGGTGGGTCAGCGCCTGCTGGCCCAACACCCAGCCCGCCAGCACCACACTGCCCACCACCACCACCACCCCGCTGACCAGCCAAGGCAAGGCGCTGCCTGCCGGACGGCTGGTTGAAACAGGGGGAGCTTGCATAAGTCTTCTACCGACAGAACTGATGCAAGATCGAACCATTCCCGAAAAATGCCAAGCCTCATTTCATCACCCGGCTGCGCAGGAAAGATTTGCCGGCTGGGCGCGGGCTGGGTAGGGATGGCGCGATGATCAACCGCTTCTACGGGGAATTTGACACGCAGCGGCGCTCGGGCACGGGCGACGGCGGCGATTACCGGACGCCGTTCCAGATCGACCGCGACCGGGTGTTGCACACCCCGACATTCCGCCGCCTGCAAAACAAGACCCAGGTTTTCTGGAGCGGCGAATACGATTTCTATCGCACCCGCCTGACCCATTCGCTGGAAGTGGCGCAAATCGGCAAATCCATCTGCCACTGGCTCAAATCCCGCCCCAACGGACCGTTAGATGAGGATTTTTTCATCGATCCGGATCTGGTCGAGGCGGTCTGCCTGTCGCATGATCTGGGGCACCCGCCCTTCGGCCATGCCGGCGAGCGCACGCTCAACCACCTGCTGCGCGAGCACGGCGGCTTCGAGGGCAACGCCCAGACGCTGCGCCTGCTCACCGAACGGATTTTTTCCGCCAAACGCTGCGGCATGGATCCCACCCGCGCGTTTCTCGATGGCGTCCTGAAATACAAGTCCCGCTGGTCCGATCTGCTAACCGCAACCGGTGAAGCCCCTGTCCATCATTTCATCTACGACGACCAGCTGCCTTATCTCGATTGGGCGCTGGGAGACCGCGCTTTCCCGTTAGAATTTCCGCCCGGCGCGACCCGCGACCAGTGCAAATCCATCGAATGCCAGGTGATGGATTGGGCGGACGACACCGCCTATTCGCTCAACGATCTATCCGACAGCGTGCGCGCCGGGTTTCTCAACCTCGAAAAAATCGAGGCGTGGGCGGAGCAACACGGCGCCGCGACCGGTGAGGGCACGCCACTGGGCGACCTGATGCGCGCGATCCGGCGCAAACGCGTGGACCCATTCGTCGGCAAACGCATCGGGCGTTATATCCAATCCACCCGCCTGGTGGAGGCCCGTAATTTCCTCAGTGCCGCGACCCACCGCTACCGGTTCCAACTCGTCATCGATACGGAGGTGAAGGCGGAGTCCGCGTTGTTCAAGCGCCTCGCCTTCGAGGTGGTGTTCCTCTCCCCGCAGCTCAAACAACTCGAACACAAGGGTAGCCACATGCTGCGCCAACTGTGGCAAACGCTCGCCCAACGCTACATCGACGGCCAAACCATCGACGGCCAGGATTTCCAACTCCTGCCAGCCGACACCGCCGCGGAAATCCAAGCCGCCCCGGACACCGCGACCCGCGCCCGCCTGGTCTGCGATTTCCTCGCCGGCATGACCGACGGCTACGCCGCCCGCACCTACAAGCGCCTGTTCTCGCCGGACTTCGGCTCGATCGGCGATTTGGTCGGTTAGAACATGCCGGCTTCAACGGTCGCGCCGGAAGCGCAGCACCCGCTCGCCTTCATGGAAATAATCGAGGCGGTCGCGCGCTTGGATTTCCAAAAACTCCGGGTCTTCACGCAGCGCACGCAGTTCAATGTGCCGGAAATCCCGCTCCGCAACCACCATGCGCTCGCGCTGTTGCGCGTGTTTCAGGTTGGCTTCCAGCTTCGCAAGGGTCCGCCGTTGCGGAAAGGCCGTCGCCACCATCACGAATCCTAGCGCCAAACAACAAGCCATCAGTGCAAACTTCCCAGCCCCTTGAATCACCCGGGTACGGGCCTCCAGGCGCGTCAACTTCGAAGCTGCAATACGTTTCCTCGCCATCCGCAGTCAGGAGAAACCCAAAAAATCCGGCAATTGTCAAGCAAACTTAAGGGTTTGGGGTGTTCGACATCCATTTTTGACCCTGCTTCCAAGTCTGGCTAGAGACCACTCGATACTATGCTAGCCGCTGGCTCCTGGGTGACCTGTTCGGAATGAGGATCTCTTGTTGTTGCGGTGGTCAGGCCGCGGCAAGAACCGGAATGCGGGCAATTTCATGCCTTGCTACCGGGCAAAGGCCGACTATCCTGTCAGATGCGTGCCATGCTCTTCACTCTCTCGCTCGGCCTCGCCGCCCACGCGCAACTCGTGCGGCAGGCGGCGAGCTCGCTCAACCTTCCCGCGGATCTGCCCGCGGCGACCGGCTACACGACTCAGAACGCGCTCGGCACGCTCACCTTCTCCGCGCCCATGTGCACGGCGAGCGCACCCGGCGAAACCAACCGCCTGTTCGTCGCCGAACGCGGCGGCATCGTGCAGGCCGTCAGCGCCCTGGCCACCACCCCGGCGAAGTCCGCTTACCTGAATCTAACCAGCCTGCTGCTTGCGGGAGAAACCCTGCGCACGGATGGTGAAAACGGATTGTTGAGTCTGGTCTTTCACCCGGACTATGCGACCAACGGGACGTTCTTCGCCTATTTCAGCATCCAAGTTGGCGGCACCCTGTATCAACGACTCCATCAGGTTTCCGTGACCAGTCCGGCGGCCAACACGGCGACGGTATTTTCCCACAAGCCGCTGTTCACGATCCTTGACCGCGAAACCAATCACAACGGCGGCGACCTGCACTTCGGAGCCGATGGCTTTCTCTATCTTTCCCTCGGCGATGAAGGCGCAGGCGGCGATTCGAGAAATAACGCGCGGTTCATCAACCATCGCAACGATGGTTCCGTGCAACGCCCCGGTTTTTGGGGACAATTGCTGCGGCTGGCCGTCGAGGCGGACCCGAAAACGCAGCCGGGCGTGTTCCTTGCGGGCACGCTCGCGCCCAATGCCCACAGCCAGAACTCCAGCGCTTTTCCGAGCGCGCTGCACGGCAACTACCGCATCCCCGCCGACAACCCGTTCATCGGCTATACCCTCTGGCACAGCCTCCCGATCGACCCGCTCACGGTGCGCACCGAGATCTATGCCACGGGCCTGCGCAATCCATTCCGCTGGAGTTTCGATCCGCCGACCGGCCGCCTGTTCATCGGCGATGTGGGACAGGAACTCTACGAGGAAATCAACCTCGTCACCAAGGGCGACGACCTCGGCTGGAGCTGGCGCGAAGGACTCCACCCGTATGCCAGCCCGCCCGCACCGCCGACCGCACCCGCCGCACCGAATCCCGGCGACCCGCCGGGAACCGGCTTCAGCCCGCGCCAGCCGATCTACGAATACGATCACACCAATGACGGCAACGGCAACGATGCGGTCATTTACGGACCTAACGTGACGGGCGGCATGGTCTATCGCGGCAACCACCTAACGGAACTCTACGGCGCTTATGTTTTCGCGGAATATGGCAACGGGTTCATCGTCGCCCTGCGCGAGCAAACCAACGGAACATGGACCGCAACACGCCTCGCCACCGACAGTGGAATCGTCGATTTCGGCACCGATCCGCGCAACGGCGACCTGATTTTCTGCGACCTCGGCGCCGGCACGGTGAAGCGGCTCGCACGCTCCGGCACCAGCGGCACCAATCCGCCCGCGCTGCTTTCACTAACCGGCGCGTTCGCGAATCTTGCCGCCCTCACGCCCAACCCGGGCATCGTGGACTATCAGCCGAACGTCCCGTTTTGGAGCGACTACGCGCTCAAATCACGCTGGTTCGCAATCCGCAATCTAACGGACACCGCGGGCTTCAGCGCGGATGGCAACTGGTCCCTGCCGACGGGCATGGTGTGGATCAAACACTTCGATATCGAGACGACACGCGGCGTGCCCGCGACGAGGCGCAAACTCGAAACACGCATTCTCGTGAAGACCGCGACGGATATTTACGGCCTGAGCTACAAATGGAAGGCGGACCAGAGCGACGCCGATCTGGTCATCGAGGAGGGCCTCAGCGAAACCATCCCCTCCAGCAACCCGCTACAAACCTGGCGCTACCCAAGCCGCACCGAATGCCGCGTCTGCCACACCGGCGTCGCTGGATTTGCGCTGAGCTTCAACACCCGCCAGCTCAACCGCACGCATGCTTACGGAACCCAAACACTCAATCAAATCAGCGCGCTGAGCGACGCGCGGACAAGCGACGGCACTCCCGCGAGTTATTTCACCGCAGGCACCGCCCCCGCAACGACGAACACCCTGCCGGCCTTCGCCCCGGCGAACGACGCGGAGACATCCCTCGAATGGCGCGTGCGCTCCTACCTTGCGGTGAACTGCGTGCAGTGCCACCAACCCGGCGGCACATCCACCGGCAATTGGGATGCCCGCGCGACCACTTCCACCGATCTCGCCAATCTCATCAACGGCCTGCTCGTGAACAACAACGGCGATCCCGCGAACCGCTGGTGCGCCGTTAGCGACACCGCGGGCGACACCGCCCACTCGATGGTCCTGCAACGTCTCGCCGGTGCCGGCGTCCCGCGCATGCCTCCGCTCGGAACCTACGAGCGCGACCTCGCGGCGGAGGAACTCATCACCCAATGGATCACTACCGCGCTGCCCGCACGGAAAACTTTCGCGCAGTGGCAGCTGGCGCACTTCAACAGCACGACCCTTCCCGACGCCCAACCCTCAGCCAACCCCGACGGCGACTCCCAGAAAAACGACCTCGAGTTTCTCCTCGGCGAAAATCCGCAGGTCAATGACCCGCCCTACGTGCCGGTCGGCAGCGCGGCGCAGCCACTGTTCTCGCTGACCTTCACTCAGCCCGCCAACCGCTCGACACTCATCGAGACCACCACGGATTTCAATGCCTGGTCACTCTGGAACGTGCCGGGCAATGCTCCATTTTTCCCAGCCACTTCCCGGCAGCGCACCGTGACCGGCCTTCTTGATCTGCCCACCCGCTTCTTCCGCCTGCGGCTTGCCACCCCGTAATCTCACATCGCCGGGAACTTCGGAAATATCTGCTGGATAAATTCCCGCCCTCTTGTCGTCATCCCATTTCAGCTTGCAGCTATTACCTTTTCTTCCCAGTTAGGTCTCACCGCGCGGCCTTGCGCAGCAGGCGCAGGCGTTCCAGCGCGGCACCGCTGGTGATCATTTCGCGGGAGATCTCGATGCCGTCGCCCATGTTGTCGGCGAGGCCGGCGCAGGCCAGTGCCGCACCGGAGTTCATCAGGACCATGTCGCGTCTCGGCCCGCTGTCACGGCCGGAAAGGATCGCTTCGAGGATGGCGGCGTTGGTTTTCGCGTCGCCGCCGCGCAGCGTGGCGACCTCGGCGTGGACGAGACCGAAGTCGCGCGGTCGCACTTCCTCGTCCTCGATGTCCTGATAGGTGCCGGATTTGCAGATGCGGGTGGATCCCATCAGGCTGACCTCGTCCACCGAGCGGCCGTCGCCGGTGGTGCCGTAAACGACCCACGCGCTGTCGCGGCCGAGGCGCTGTAGGATTTCGGCAAAGACCGGGCAGAGCTCGCGCGAACACACGCCAACGAGCTGGCATTGCGGCTTGGCGGGATTGAGCAAGGGGCCGATCAGGTTGAAAATGGTTCTAACACCACGGGCGGCGAGGGCCTTGCGGACGCCGGACACCGCCTTGAACGCCGGATGATAGATCGGCGCGAACATGAATCCGACGCCGGCTTTTTCGAGGCAGCGGCGGAAGCCGTCCACCGGCAGATCGAGGCGGATGCCCAGCGCTTCGAGCACATCCGCGCCGCCGCTTTGCGAGGTGATGCCGCGGTTGCCGTGTTTGACCACCACCGCCCCGGCGGCGGCGGCGATGAACATCGCGGTGGTCGAAACATTGAACAGATCCAACTGGTCGCCCCCGGTGCCGCAGACGTCAAGCGTGGGGCCTTCCAAATCGAGCAAACCGAGGTGCGGTTGCACCGCGTGGCCGAGAAACGCTTCGACAAAACCGGCGATTTCCGCGGGTGTTTCGCCCTTGTTCGCCAACGCTTCGAGCAGGCGTTCCTTTTTCTCATCCGCGGCGGCGGGATCGAGCAGCAGTTCCGCAGCCACCTCCACTTCGCGCGGCGAGAGTTCCCGCTGCTCTTCAAGGTGATGAATCAAGGCGTCCATGGGAGGGATCTAACGGTATTAGGGCTTGGCCTTCTTGCCTTCAAAGTGTTCTTCGATTTCCTCGAGCGTCTTGCCCTTGGTTTCCGGCAGGAAAAACGCCGCGGTGATGAAGTAGATCACCGTGCACCCGGCAAACGCGAAGAACATCGTCGCGTAGCCGTATTTCCCCACCGTGGGCAGAAACACCGCGGCGATGACGGTCGAAACGACCTGGTTGATGACCAGCGCGATGGCCATGCCGTTGGAACGGATGCGCGTGGGCATCAGTTCCGAGAGGGCGAGCCAGACGCAGACCCCCGGGCCGACCGCGAAAAACGCCATGAAACAGAAAATACTCAGGGCGGTGAGCCACCCGCTGCCGGTGCTCGGAACCGGCGTGATCAGCGCATTCTCGATTTTCAGCGGCGCCACCTTGGCCGCATTCAGATTGCCTAACGGATTATCGAAGAACGCCTTGACCTTGTTGCCCGGGACGGAACTCTCGCGGTCGATGGCGATCTCGGTGAGCTTGTCATCCGAACGCACGACCTTGGTCGCCGCCCGGAAATCACCATAGGCATAAATGATGATCATGGTGCTGACCTTGTCGGCACCGTCCCGCCCCTTGAGCAAGCCGGCCACTGTGGCGCCGTCGAAGTTCAGTTTCAACGACTGCCCGGGAGTCACCATCGCCTGCACGGCGGCCGCGCAATCCACGCGCCGCTGCTCGGTCTTGCTGAACATCAGCGCGGTGCAAATCAGCGAGGCGATGATGCCGGCGCTGCCCAGCGACAAGAGGAACTTGCGGCCCTTCCGGTCCACCAGCATGACGCCGATCATGGTGATGAGGAAATTGACCGAGGTGAGGATCACATAACCCCAGTGCGCGGCAACGTCTGATAGACCCGCCTGGATCAGAATGGTGGCGTTATAGCCGATGATGGAATTGACGCCGGTGAGTTGGTTGCAGGCGAGGATCACACACGCCATGAAAAACGGGATGAGGTATTTCCGTCGGAGGAGCGATTCCTTGGCCCGGGTGCCGGAAGAACTCTGTGCAGTCTCACGGGCGGTCGCCGTTTCCATTTCCTGTAGTTCCACTTCCGCCTCCTCAGGCGTGCGCGACCGCAGCAACGCGCTCTTGGCCGCCTCCTTGCGACCCTTGCGGAACAGCCAGCGCGGTGACTCCGACACCATCAAGGCCCCGATGACAAAGAGAATCCCTGGCGGCAGGGAAACCCAGAAAATGCTGCGCCAGGCGAGATTCTTCGCGGCAAACAATTTGGCCGCATCGCCCGTCTGCTCCACCCCGCCCAACCACACGCTGAAACCCATGGCGATGAGCGCCGCCGCGACGATGCCCAGCGTCAGCAGCCATTGAAAAATCCCCGTGCCCTTGCCGCGGTTCGCCGCACCCAGACACTCCGCCAGATAGAGCGGCACCGCCACCCCCACAAAACCGGCGCTGATGCCTTGCAACAAACGACCCAGCACCAGCGGCCCGAAGCCATGTGAGAGCGCAATCACCGGTATGCTCGCCACAAACAGAATGCCGCTGATGATCATCATGGGCTTGCGCCCCAGCAAATCCGATAGCAACCCCGAAAACAGCGTCGAAAACACACTGCCTGCCAGCACCGCGGCGACGATGAATGACAACTCACCGGCGTTCAGCCCGGAGGTGGCTTGTAGATACGGCAACGCGCCGGCGATGATGCCCACGTCAATCCCGTAGAGCAAACCGCCCAGACCGGCGACAAGGAGGAGGAAACGATTGTAACGCTGAACGCTGGCCGGAAGGACGGATGAAGTGGTCATGATTGCGGATGGAACGCCTGCATGATAGGAATCCCGCCCGTGCCGACAATACGTAATTTCGGAGGGACCGGGAAACGAAACGCTAGGAAGCAGAGACACCTTCGCCCAGTCAGTCCCATGGAACGCGTCGCCCTTGATTTGGACCTTGGACACTCGCCGGTCTTGTGGCAATCTTCGGCATGAGCATGGCAATCGCTCTGGCACCTGTATCCTGGCAGCGCATGGCAGAAGGCATCGAAAACGTTAAAAATCGACTCGAACGGGCGGCCGTCGCCCTGAGCGGTCAAGGTATCCGCTACGCCGTGGTGGGAGGCAATGCGGTGGCAGCCTGGGTCTCGCGCGTGGACGTCGCGGCGGTTCGCAATACCCGGGATGTGGATATCCTGCTGCGCCGCGAAGACATGGATCGTGCCCGCGCCGCGCTCGAAGCCGCAGGTTTTGTCCATCGCCGCGTGGCCTCACTCGGCAAGGCGGCGGCAATGGACGTCTTTCTCGACGGCCCCGAGGCCAAGGTCCGTGACGCCGTCCACATCCTCTGGGCGGGTGAAAAAGCACTGCCGGAAGCGCTTGAGCCGACGCCCGAACTCGGCCACACAGAACCCGCGGATGGCTTCGAACTGATCCCGCTTGAAGACTTGGTGCGCATGAAACTCATCTCGTTCCGGGACAAAGACCGCATGCATTTGCGCGATCTAACTTCAGTCGGGTTGCTGGATGAAAGTTGGCCCGCACGCTTTTCCCCGCTGCTTGGCGAACGCTTGCAGAAAATCCTGGACGACCCGGAGGGCTGATCCTGCCAGGAATCCACCGTGACTCCTGCATGAATCGGAATCCTTGAACGGCTCAATGCTCGCGGCAGAATTGTTCGAAGCGCGTCAGGCCCTCGTTGAGGACGTCGAGCGTGGTGCAGTAGCTCAGCCGGATGCCCTCGTCGTAGCCGAAGGCGATGCCCGGAACCGCCGCCACCTTGTAGCGGGATAACAGTTTATCACAGAGGTTGAGGGATTTCAGGCCGGTGTTGCCGGTGAAAACGAAAAAGTAGAAAGCGCCCTTCGGTTCGACCACACGGATGTTTTGGATCGCCTTGAGGCGGGCGAACATGAATTGGCGTTTCACGTCGTATTCGCCGCGGAGGTCGTCGATGAACGACTGGTCACCTTGCAACGCGGCCAGCGCCCCGTATTGGGAAAACGTGTTGGCGTTGGAGGTCGTGTGGTTCTGGATCTTTTCGATCGCCTCGGCTAACGGTTTGGGCGCGGCGGTGTAGCCGAGACGCCAACCGGTCATCGAATAACATTTGGAGAAGCCGTTGACGGTGATGGTGAGGTTGTAAAGTTCGTCGCTGAGCGAGGCGATGGAGACATGTTTGGAATCGCCGTAAACGAGTTTTTCGTAAATTTCATCCGACAGGATGATGATCTCCTCTTCCAATGCGATATCGCCCAAGGCACGGAGTTCTTCTTCGCTATAGATGGCACCGGTCGGATTGCCGGGCGTGTTGAGGATGACCATCTTGGTGGCCGGGGTCATGGCTTCCTCGAATTGATCGGGGGTCATTTTCCAACCGGTGGATTCCTTGGTGTCCACGATCACCGGGACGCCGCCAGCGAGGCGAACCATTTCCGGATAGGAAACCCAAAAGGGCGATGGAATGATCACCTCGTCACCTTCCTCGATCACGGCGAGAATCGCGTTGTAGCAGGCCATCTTCGCCCCGCCGGTCACACAAATTTGATTGGCGGCGTAGGCGAGTTGATTGTCGCTCAGGAACTTGTTGGAGAGCGCCTCGCGGAGTTCCGGGATGCCGCCGGCGGGCGTGTATTTCGTCCGGCCGTCGCGCAGCGCCTGGATGGCCGCCTCCTTGATGAAATCCGGAGTATCCACTTCCGGTTCGCCGCCGGCGAGGGCGTAAACTTCCTCGCCCTTGGCGAGCATGGCTTTGGCCTGCGCTGTGACGGCCAGAGTGAGGGATGGGGAAACCTTGGCAATACGGGATGAGATGCTGTCCATGTGAGCTCGCAAATAAGGATTGTGTCGCCCAACCGGGAGGAACGACGGACTGCGCCCTCTGCTCCCGGATGAGCGGGCGCTTTTGTGGGGCCTGCCCCATACCGTGGCAAGCGAAATGCTGCGACATTTTCATGGCCGCCGCGGCTTGCCCTCCCTGGTCATCTGGATTTCCCCGTGAATCACCGGATACCCGCGGATTTTCTCGTAAAGAGATTGAAGAGATTGCTGGTGTTTTCCCTCCGGAACTGCTATTGGGTCACCCACATCCGCGCTATATCATGAAATTCCTACTGCTCATCCCCGTCCTTGGCCTCGCCTTTTTCGCCAGTTCCTGCCGCACCTCGACGCCCATCGATCCGAATACGATGAAGCCCACCGAGCAGTGCCTGCCGCAAAATTTCCATGTGGCACCGCCTACCGGGGCGGTCCATGCGACCAAATAGGCGCTTGCCCCTCAGGCGAACATTCCCCGTCCCGCAAGATGCCGGAGCCACGGCTTGAACGCCAGCTCCGGACACTGGCATTTTGAAAACGCACCAAGTCCGGCTTGGTCGCGGGAACCGTCCATCGCTGCCAGCACTTCATAGTGCCGAACCGGAAACGAACATGGCTGGTGCCAGATGTCCACCAGCGGCAACCCACGCCGCACGCATTCCATCCGGAAGGCATTGAGCACCGGACGCTCCGGTGGCTCCACCTCAAATCTCACCGGCTCAATCCGCGGCAGAATCCAGCCACGGCCGATGCCCTCGTAAACCCGCCGCGCCACTTCCCGCCGCTCACACCCGGCCAGTGCCGCCAATACCTCCGCCATCGGGACACACGCTGGTGCAACTGCGGCGATTGTTTCAAATAATTGTTGGTCCTGCGGGCCGGGCGGCTGGGAACCAACCCGCAGCGCCAGTTCAAACACCAGTTCCAAAGAGTTCCTTGCGGCCAGTGGAGCATCCTCGCGACACAAGACCGACGAGCGGAAGGTGCGTCCGGCGGCGGCATCGACTGCGAACAGGAAGGCCACAGGGTCTGAGGTATTGCGGCGCAGAAGATCTGCCAAAGTCTGGGTATCGAGGTTGGCAGGCAGGCTGTTTCCGGGATGGGACTCGCCCAGCCAACGCAAACCGGCGCTTGCGGCGGTTTGCACGAAACGATCCAGCGGCCACGGGTCATTGATCGGGCCGAAATCATCGAAGGCGAGGATCGCCGGTCCTTTGGCCAGCATGTCGTCGATGATCGGCAACTCGGCCGAGTCCGGCGCGGTCACCGAGCGCAGAATGGCCAGCGCGGACATTTCATCCCCAGCCCCGGCCTGCTGGATCGCCCGGACTTTTTCAATCACCGGGAATCTGGGCAGCCAACCGCATTCGAGATTGAAGCTGATCGTCGCAATGCCAGCGGGTGAGAGGTTTCTGTGGCAAAAGGTGAACAAGGCCGCTTTCACCTCATCGGGCACCCACGAGAGAAACCCGTGGGCGATGATGAAATCGAAACCGTCTCCGGCAGGTTCGAAGTCCCGCAGGTCCACAGCGTGGAACTCGAGGTTCGCCAGCCCCGCCGCGCCCGCGAGTTCCCGGGCAGCCGCGATCGCCGGGCCGGATAGATCAATCCCGACAAAACGGCTCTCCGGCCAGCGCAGCGCCAGAGGAATCAGGTTGAGTCCCGAGCAACAGCCGATTTCAAGAATCCGCGCCGCCGCAGGATGACGCACGGCCAGCCCGGCCAACCTGGCGGCCACCGCGCTGACCGCCGGGTCAGAGAGCGGATGGCTCATCGCCGGATAGACACGGGTTTCGTAAAGTTCTTGGAGCGGGCTGGGCATGGGGAAAATTTTCAGGAAATGCGCCGCATCTCCAGACGGTCCCAATACATCCGGTCGCGCCAGGTGGCGAATGCGTCGGCATAACCATCAAGTCTGCGGCGTGGCGCGACGAAATCACCCGCCACCAACACCTCGTTCATCGCCTCGGCGGATTTGAGGCAACGAACCACCGGAAAGGCGCCACGCAGCACCCGGCGGGTGAGCGATTGCATCGTCCGGTGGCCCGCGCCGGTAACCAGGTTCACCGCCAACACACCGCCCGGAGCGACCGCGCGCCGCAGGCGATCTAACAAACCTGCATCCCACGCCAGGGGCCGGAACACATCGGTCTTGCCCGCCAGATAGATATCATCAATCACCACGTCGAATGTCCTCTGGTTGTGCGCCAGCCACGGGTAGGCATCGCCGATGATGATCTCGATGCCGAGGGCTTCGAGCTCCATGTGCTCGCGGGCGAGGCCGACGATTTCCGGGTCGATATCGATCGCCGTGAGCCGGCAATCCGGCAACAGGTGACGCAGCACCCGGAACGCCGTGCCACCGGCCAACCCGAGCATCAACACCGAACGCGGCGGGTCGTTCCTGCCGAGCAGCGCCCCCGCGGCGATCAGGTCCCACGCCAGTCCCGTTAGAAACCGCCGGCGGTGGAACGAAGCGTGCACCGCCCCGGCCACCCGGAATTCAACCGCGAGATCCGATTGCCAGATTTCCAGCGATTGGTGGCGGGTGTGGACGAGTCCGGTGCGACGCATCTGCATGTTAGAATTTCCAGCTGCAGCCGAGCGTGAATCCAAGCGCGTCGATTCCCGGATTCGGATCGGTCATGCCAAGATTCGAGTGGTGGATGAAATAGACACCGCCGAGCAGTGCGATGCCTGGGGTGATTTCCTGGCGCAGACCGAGTTGAGTGAACCAGTTGAACGCCAGATCCTGGCCCTGGCCATCCGTCCCGCCATAACTGTTAGTCATGCCGGCACCGCCACCGATCGAGAAAAACACCGAGGTTTTTTCCGCGGGAAACCAATACTCGATGGAAGGAGCTCCCGCGATGCCAAGATAATAGTCTTCCGGCCCTTGGGTGAAGGTCTCGAACAAGGCGGAAAACCGGTTGCGCACCACGAGTCTGGCGCCGGATTCCCCCTCCCACCACGTCCACATCACCGGCGAGCGCAGCGTGAGCTGGGTGGGGATGATTTCATAATCCGCATCCGTGTTGTTGCCGACCTCCCATAGGTAGCCGCTTTCCAAGGTCCATTCCCAAGTATCCGCAGGATGAGTTCCCGCGGCTGCGGCCGCAACCACCATCAGACTCCATACCACCAGTGTTTTCATGGCCCGGGAACTAGCCGCATGGCCGGGTGTGGTCAAGCGCCAACTCACCGGCTAGATGCCCGCACTTCAAGGCGCTTCGTCTCGCCCGCGCCAAGCGAACCAGAGGGTGCCCAGCACGCCGAAACAGAATGCAACTTCAAGGTTCAGTTCAGGTGACACCCGCCACAGCAACGCGCCGCCGAAGGCCGCGAAGGCGACCAGCACATCACGCACGAGATAATACAGCCCGAACATCGCCGCTTTGCGTCCCTCCGGTGCCAGATCCATGATCAATGCCTTGCGCGTCGGTTCGCCGAATTCCTTGAGCCCGCGCAAGACGAAAACCGCCACCAACGGCCCGAACGACCGCGCCTGCATCAAGGCGAGCGGAAAACACGTGAAAAAAACAAACGTGATCAGCACGAAGGGCTTCTTGCCAAAGCGGTCGGCCAGATAGGCTACCGGGAAATATACTAACACGGCGGTGATGTTTTCAATGGCTGACAACCAGCCGAACGTGAGTTCCGAAACGGGATGCAGCACGTAACGGGTGGCCCAGATGATCACGAATGCGTCCGGAATGCGCTCGCAAAAGCGAATCAGGATATCCGATGCTAGCAAATTCCGCAAACTGTCAGGCATCTCGCGCCACAGTCGCAACGGACTGGCCTCGGCCACCTTGCCTTCCTGCGAGTCATCCGCGATGAGGAGTTGCTGCATGACGGCGGCCGCCACGGCTAACAACAGCGCCAGCATGAACGCCGCACGCACCCCCTGCGCCACGCCCCAGACCGCGATGCACGCGCCACCCGCGACCGGTCCCAGCATCTTGGGCACCCGCCTGACCAGCGCCAGCACCGAGACGCCCATGCTACGCCGGTTCTTGGGCACCATCTTGGCGAGCAAATCCATGGTGGCCGGCAGCGAAATGGCCGACCACGAGATGAACAACGCCGCGCCAACCAACACCGCCCACCAAGCCGGGATCAGGATGACGCAAAGGTAGCCGGTCATCGAGAGCACATTGAAAAACAGCAACGCCCGCTTGGTGCCCAGACGGTCGCTCAGGTAGCCCCCCGGAAACGAGTAAAGCGCGGACAGCAGATCATCCATGCCCGCCAGCAGGCCGATGGCCATCACCGCGGTCGAGGCTTGTGCCAATTCCTGCAGATAGAGTGGCAGGAAACGCTCGGCCATGTGCTCGCCCATGCCCACCAGCACGATCATTCCTAACAATCCGGCCAGGCCGCGCTGCCGGCCTGATAAATGCAGGAAGCGCTTCCAACCGGAGGGTGGTGAGGTGGGTGACATGATATGACTAGCCGCCGAAGTTACCTTTCTATTGCAGAGGCTGTCAAGGACGTCAACCGTGGGGGTGTCCGAATACCGGGTGCGCCGCAGTTTGGCGGCAATATGAGGATCAAAGAAACCAACGGGCCGATGCCGCCACAATGGCGCAAGGTTTCCAGCATCGGATGGTTTCAGTTAGGCCAAGCCCTGATCACCCGCCACCAAGCCGCCCGATGACCGCCTTGGCGACGAGCGGCCGCCGGTCCGCGCGGATCGGCTTGAGGGATAGGTGGATGCCCGAGGTTTTGGTTGCGTCGTGGTGGAGGGTCAGCAAGGTCGTCGCCGCGTCCACTTCGGCGGCGGCCACTTCCTGCCACACGACCAGCCGCATCCCAGCCGCCGGACGGAATAACGGGAAAATTTCGATTCCGATAGGTGTCAGAATCAGGTAGGCATGCCGCGTCAAGTTGACCGCCACGCGTGTCGCGGCCACCGCCAGGGCCAGCGGCACCAGCGTCCATGCCGGGGGTAATTGAGGATTGATGTCCCGATAGATCGAGGTCGCCGCCAGCGTGACGGCCGCAGCCGCGCAGATTGCGGCCAGCACCCAGAACGTGACGGCCTGACCGGAGCGGGTGAAGCGCAGTTCCTTTTCCGGTGATTGCACCGTCGCCGCCATCAGGTAACGGGTTGCATCATCTCCACCACTGCGCGTTCGGCCATGCGGAGTTCCTTCTCGAAGGCTTTGAGGTTGAAGCCACGGGTCTCGAGCACCCTCGGACTCTCGCTGGCACCGATCAACTCCACGAGCCGCTCGAAGCCGAAAAGGGAAGCGCCACCTTTGCAGCGGTGTAATTCCTCCCGCACGCGGGCGAAGTTCCCAGTCTCGATCAGCGCCGTCCAACCGCTCATCAAGTGGCGCGTGTCGTTGAAGAAATCAATGGCGAGGTCTCTGAAAGCGTTGGTATCGCCGCGAGCCCTCCTTAAAAAATAACTGATGTTCATGGGGGGGAGTATTTTCATGATCCCGATTGAATCGGAAAAGCCACGGCTCACCAAAGTCCATAATCGCGTAATGTTCAAATGTTCAGGGCACGGCGTTTGCCGCGGCACGGAGTTCGTCTGCGAGTTCTCCGGCCAAGCGCTGCCTGCCCGTCGCCTTCGCCAGTTCCAGCCGCAATGCCAGCGTCTCCGGCCGCTTCAATTCCGCCTCGGTCATCGCGCCGAGGCATTCCGCGGCCGCTTCATAATCGCCGATCTCCACAGCCCCTTGCGCTTGCGCCTGCAACGAGGGGATTTCACCTTCGAGCGGCTCTTGCGGATAGACCGCCCAGGTCGCGTGCGCGGGCAATCCGTGCGGCACCTCGGGTCCTGCCACCTGCTCCAGATACACCAGATCGTCGCCGGCACGCCGCTGCCGCCAATGGTTGATCGCCACCACCACCGTCAGCCCTATCATCAGGAACGACGCTTCGAGAAAAAATGGCGTCGTCAGCACCCCCACCATCATCCCCAGCCACTCGCCCGCCAATCCGGGCAAGTAGCGCCAACCCACCAGGGCCCCGCACACCAACAGCGTCAGCACTCCCAGGATGCCCGCTCCTACGGCAATCTGCTTCACCCGGTGGTCGTCGTTCGTTCTTGTCATCTCCTGCGGCAATATACCAGCAATCCCAGCTGACCCAAGTCCTGAAACACCACCCGAGGCCGCGACAAATTCCGTGACGATCGTCCACGGAATTGTCGCGATGGCGTGGCGAGGGAGCGGTGCTCCCCGAACCCATGGCGGATTTTGCACGGGTTTTAGGCGGGCGACGCCAAGAGCCTTGCGCCCTTGGATCGCAACGGGTTTGGGAAACAGGCCCCCGTGATCCAAGCATCCGAGGGGACTGCGCCTGCCCCGTCTTTGCTCTTTGCTCTTGGCTCTTGGCGCTTGGCTGCATACACCCCGGGCATGCGGCTTTTTGACACGCTGACCCGGACCGAACGCGAGTTGCGCCCGCTGGATGGTGCAACCTATCGGTTTTACTGTTGCGGTCCGACGGTTTACGGGCCGGCGCACATTGGGAATTTCCGCACCTTCGTGCTCCAGGACGTGCTGCGCCGCACTTTGGAAACCGGCGGCACCCGCACCCTGCATGTCCGCAACATCACCGATGTGGACGACAAAACCATCCGGGATGCGCAAAAGGCCGGCCAATCACTCGCCGCTTTCACTGCGGGGTGGACCGCAAAATTCCACGCCGACTGCGACAAACTCGGCTTGCTAGAGCCGCACCTTGAGCCGGGAGCCGTCGATCACATTCCGCAACAAATCGCCATGATCGAGGCGTTGGTGGCAAAAGGCCACGCATACGCCTCCGACGACGGCTCGGTCTATTTCAAAATCGCCTCGTTTCCCGGCTACGGCAAGCTCTCGCGGCTCGACCAACGCGAACTGGATCTGGGAAAAACCCAGAACTCCCGCGCCAATGCCGACGAATACGCAAAGGACAGTGTTTCCGACTTTGTGCTGTGGAAAGCCCGCCGCCCGGAGGACGGGGATAACTTCTGGCCCTCGCCGTGGGGCGCTGGCCGCCCCGGTTGGCACCTCGAGTGCTCGGCCATGATCCAGGAATACCTCGGCGATTCCTTCGACCTCCACTCCGGTGGCGTTGATCTGGTGTTTCCGCACCATGAAAACGAGATCGCCCAGAGTGCCTGCGCCTGTGGCGGGCACTTCGCCGCGCATTGGTTTCACATCACCCACCTGTTAGTCGATGGCGGGAAAATGTCCAAATCCCTTGGCAACCTCTACACCCTGGCAGATCTTGAAAGTCGCGGCTTCACCCCGCTGGAAGTCCGCTACGTCCTGCTCGGCGGCCACTACCGGAAGTCGTTGAATTTCACCCTCGAGTCGCTTTCCGCCGCCCGCGAGGCGCTGGCCAAACTCGCCAAGGGCGCGCGCGCGCTGGTTGCCAAAATGGGTGCCGATACCGTGCTCGATGCCGCCGACTTCGGTCCGTTTCAAGCCGCATGGGATAGCCTCAACCACGACCTCAACACGCCGGGCGCGCTTGGCGGGCTGTTCACCGGCTTGCGCGAAAGCGCCGATCTAACCGGCAAGGATGCCGCCGCCGCCCTCGCCGGCTTCAACCGCCTGTTCCGTGCGCTCGGACTCACCCTGCCCGCGGCGGCCGCCGCCGAATCCGCGGAGATTCCGGCAGCCATCCGTATTCTGGCAGAATCCCGCTGGCAGGCCCGCCTGGCCAAAAACTGGGCGCAATCCGACACGCTGCGAGCCCAAATCGCCGACCAAGGCTGGCTGGTCAAAGACGGCAAGGACGATTACACGCTCGAAGCGCTGCCTCGTTGATCGGGTGTGCGTCACACCGGTCCGCGGTCCACGTCGATGCGGAACGGGCGGCCGCGCAGGCGGGCGTTGCGGGTGCGCTCCAGCACCTGGTTGACCAGTTCGGCCGGCACATCGACGAGCGAGTGTTTGGGAAACAGGGTGATGCGGCCGAGGCAACCGTCGGGCAGGCCGGCCTCGCGATACAGCATGCCGACAATTTCCTTGGCCATCACGCCGTGGGTTTTGCCGAGTGAGAGGAACAGGCGCGTCATGCCTTGTTCATGGGGGATAGGGCCGCGCTCGAAGCGGTTATCGGTGCGCGGGCGGAGGTCATCGCCGCGCTCGTCGCGTGGCGGGCGGGCGTCGCGGGATTTCTCGCGGCGGGCCGGGCGTTCCGGTTCGCGGTCTTCTTCGATGAGCGAACCCTCGCGCCCGCTGGCTTCGCGCAGCAAGGTGACCAGCGCGCCGGCGATGTCGGTGGGGGTGTGGCCTTGTTCCAGCAGGCGGTCGATGTTGTCCTGATAGGCATCGAATTTCCCGGCATCGAGGCGTTCCTTGAGTTCGTCGAAAATCAGATCGGCGCGGCGGCCTTCGACTTGTTCGACGGACGGGATGCGCTCGCGGCGGATGACCGAGCGGGTGTAGCGTTCGATCGACTGGAGCCGATAGATGTCGCGGCCATAGACGAAGGTCACCGCCCGGCCCGAACGCCCGGCGCGCCCGGTGCGGCCGATGCGGTGGAGGTAGTCCTCGGGGTCGGTGGGCAGGTCGTAGTTGAAGACCACGTCGATTTCATCGATATCGAGGCCGCGGGCGGCGACGTCGGTGGCCACCAGCACTTCGACGGCGCCTTCGCGGAAGCGTTTGAGCACGCGCTCGCGCATCTGTTGGGTCATGTCGCCGTGGAGGCGGTCGGCGGCGTAGCCGCGGTTGACAAGATCTTCGGTGCATTCATCGACCGCGCGTTTGGTGTTGCAGAAAATCAGGCCGAGGCGCGGTGGATTCATGTCGAGGATACGCGAGAGCACCTCGACCTTCGAGCGCTGGCGGACTTCGAAATACGATTGCTCGACGGTGGAAACCGTGCGGGCTTTCTGCTGGATGTCGACGAATTGCGGGTCTTTGCCGAAACTGCGGATCAGGCGGGAAACACCCGGATTCATGGTGGCGGAGAAAAACAAGGTCTGGCGCTCGGCGGGCAGGGCGCCGAGCAACTCGTCCATTTCCTCCTTGAAGCCCATGTCGAGCATGCGGTCCGCCTCGTCGAGAATCGCCATCCGGATGTGCGAGGCGTCGAAACTGCCGCGGCGCAGGTGGTCTAGCAGGCGGCCGGGTGTGCCGACGATCAAGTGCACGCCATCGCGCAGGGCGCGGAGTTGGCGATCCATCGGGGCACCGCCATATACCGGGGTGGCATGGAGCCCGCGCATTTTGGCTCCGAGGCGGTGGACTTCCTCGCACACCTGCACCGCGAGTTCGCGGGTCGGGCAGAGGATGAGGACCTGCGGCCAAGGGGTTTTGAGGTCGAGCATGGCCAGCGCGGGCAGGGCGAAGGCTGCGGTTTTCCCGGAACCGGTGGCGGACAGGCCGACAATGTCTTTACCCTCCATGGCGGGCGGGATGGTCAGCGCCTGGATCGGGGACGGCCGCTCGTAACCGAGGGTTTCGATGGCGGCGAGCAGGGGCGCGGGCAGGCCGAGTTCGGAAAAGGGAGGGGTGTCCATGGGCAAAGATACAGTCGGATCCCGGTGCGGCAGGTGGTTTTTCGCTACCGGAAGGAAATGCTATCGCTGATTTCCAGCGGAAAACAAGCACCGATGTGCAACGCGGGCGGATTGCTCGGGAAAAAGCCGGTCTTGCATCCACGATCTTTCTGCTGGAATACTCCCGGCCGCACGTTGTCACCACGAGCCTGCCCCAGCCCAACATGAACCGCGCCTTCCTCACCCGCTTCGCCTGGATCTCGATTGCTGCGGCGGTCATCACGATCGTGTTGAAAACCGCGGCCTTTTACCTGACAGGCTCGGTGGGGCTGTTATCCGACGCGATTGAATCGCTGGTCAATCTGGTGGGCGGGATCATGGCGCTGGCCATGTTGACCATCGCGGCCCGGCCCGCCGACGAGGATCACACCTACGGTCACAGCAAAGCCGAGTATTTTTCCAGCGGCGTGGAAGGCACACTCATTCTGGTGGCGGCGCTGAGCATCGCTTTCGCGGCCATTCCGCGCTTGTTTCAGCCGCAGGAACTCCAACAAGTGGGCATCGGGCTGGCGATCTCGGTGGTGGCTTCCCTGGTCAACCTTGGCGTGGCCCTGCTGCTGTTGCGGGTGGGCAAAAAGAACCACTCCATCACGCTGGAAGCCAACGCCCACCACCTGCTGACCGATGTCTGGACGTCCGTGGGCGTGCTGGCCGGCGTGGGCTTGGTGGTAATCACCGGCTGGCTGTGGATGGACCCGGTGGTGGCCCTGCTGGTGGCGGCCAACATCATCTGGACCGGCACGCACATCGTCTGGCGCTCGATCTCGGGCCTGATGGATCTGGCGCTGCCACCCGAGGACTTGGCCACCGTCCGCCAGGTTCTCGATACCTATCAACACGAGCAGGTGCAGTTCCATGCCCTGCGCTCGCGCCAGGCCGGCGCCCGGAAATTCGTCTCCGTGCATGTGCTGGTGCCCGGCACCTTGACAGTTCATCAGGGCCACGCACTGCTCGAACAGATCGAGGCGGACATCCGCGCGGCGCTGCCTAACAGCTCGGTGTTCACCCACCTCGAGTCGCTCGAGGACCCGGCGTCATGGGAGGACCAGGGTTTGGACCGGGCGTGAGCCTCAGCCGCCGATTTCGGTGCGGCCGGAAAGCTGGGCGCCCTCTTCCATTGAAAACACCTTCGACTTGATGTCGCCGTTGATCTGGGACTTGTCCTTCAGTTCGCAGCGTTCGGAGGTGATCTTGCCTTCGACCTTGCCATACACCTTCACCTCGCCGGCGGTCACATCGCCTTTGATGATGGCGTTTTCACCGATGGTCACCCGGCCTTTGTCGGAGGTGATTTCACCTTCGATTTTGCCGTCGATGATCATATCGTTGACGAAGCGGATGGAACCGGTGATTTCGATTCCGCTGGAGAGCACGTTGGTCGGGTTGGCCATGACGGGGGTAAAGGAGCAAAGCCCCGCGTGCTTGGCAATGGAAAAAGATCACCCGCGCTCATCTCAGGGCCTTCGCACCTGATTCTGCCGCCGCATGGAGATCCCTATCCTCGTCTGCGCCTCGTCATCCAGCGTCTATGGCCCGGAATCGCCCATGCTGACCGGCTAGGACCATCCGGCCAACCCAGGCAGTCCCCTGTGCGCTGAACATGCTCCACTGCAAAAAAACGAATCCTGGAAAAGTTTTTCCAAATATTTCCACCTTCCTTCTTGACACCCCATGCTCCATTTCCATCCTTTCCTCCTATTGAGAACCATTCTCAATAGGAGTCAATCAGCCACCACTACCGATGACCACACACACCTTACCTGACCGGATCGATCGTATCGCCCGGAATCTCACCTGCTTTGGAACCCTGCTTTCTCTTGGCACCAGCGCTCAAGCCGGCGGTCGTCGCTTTGCATACAGCTACGAAACGACCACCATGCCAGCAGGTGCGATGGAACTGGAAACCTGGATCACCTGGCAAACCGGCAAAGACAGCGACCCTGATTTCAAGCGTTTCGACATTCGCCACGAGTTTGAATACGGCGTGACCGACCGCCTCCAATTGGCGTTCTACTTTCTTGACTGGCGCTATGAACAATCGTCCAAGAAGTCCGAAACCACCTTCCAGGATGTGGCCGTGGAGGCCATCTACAACCTGACCAATCCGAACACCGCCGCCTTCGGGTCCGCCCTCTACGGTGAGATCAGGGGCAGCGGGGACGACATTGAATTGGAAAGCAAGCTGCTGCTCCAGAAAAACTACGGACCATGGATGTTTGTTTACAACATCGGTGGTGAAGTGGCCTGGGAAAACCACTACGAGGACGACGAGGCGGAACTCATTCAAAGCTTCGGTGTCGCCTATCAGATCAGCCCATCCTGGTCGGTGGGTGCCGAGGTGCTGCATGAAATCGAGGTCCCGGATGTCGAACACCTGGGTGATAGTGGTGTCTATCTCGGCCCGAACGTGAGTTGGCGCAAGGACAGGTTCTCCATCACCACCACCGCGATGTGGCAGATCACCCAATTAGACAGCGAACCGGACTTCCAACTCCGCACGCTTTTCTCAGTGGAATTCTAACCAACCATCCGGCGAGTGAGCAAATCCGTTTGTAAGCATTTCCGTCGCTGCCTTCTCGCGCGGGTGGCCGCGCTCCTGTTGCCACCATGCTGCAATTCAGGCTACAGTCTGCCGCCAGTGCCGCCGCAGCCCACCACCCGTTCCGCCGAGACTCACGCCAGCCTGATCCGCGGCTACTCGATCCACCAGGCAAAGTGTGCCAACTGTCACGCCTTTGAGAATCCCTCAAAATACTCCAAGGTGGAACTCAGGGACAATATCCTGCCAAGGATGTCGCGCATGGCGAAACTAACAGCCGAGGAACAGGACGCGGTCCTCGCCTACCTCATCTCCGTCAGCAAACGCTGAAGCGACACAAAACCCTGTTGCTGCAAGTTTCACCAAACACAGATTTTTGGCCGGCCTTTTTTTGCATGTGCGGGAAGCATGCTCTACCCCGTTTCACCCGATCTCCGACCCACGCACCCGCACATGGGCTTCCTCATGAGCGCCGCAATCCGAACCGCGCCGTCACGGACTCGTCACCCGCAGGCGCATGAAGAGCATGGTGTTGCTGCTGGCGGGCACGCTGAATGTGTGCTGCGGAGCAATACCGGTGTCGGGGATTGCGTGCCAGTCGGGAGGTGTCAATGTCGTGCTCCACTCGGCGCCATAGGTGACGCCGCCCACTCCGGCGGGTTGGATGAAGCTGATCACGAGATCATTCGCCACTTGTTGTGCCTGCGGAACTTGGAGCGACGTGCCAAGCTTCGGGTTCAGACCGAAGGCATACTCCAGCAGATTCACCAGGCCGTCATTGTCGAAGTCGAAGGTGTCGGCTGCGTCGCCGGTGTTGGTGGTGCTGCCGAACCAGGTGTTCCGCCAGGCCTCAAGTGCGGTGAGCCCCGTTCCCGTGAGCGCGATGTCGAAGGGGTTCTCATCCGCGTCATTGCTGGCGATGTGCAGCGCAGCCGACTTCGCGCCTGCGGTCGCCGGAGCGAAGCGGACAATGAACGTGGTGCTGCCGGTTGGACCCGCAAGCGGAGTCGTGGGGCTGGCGGTCACGCTGAAGTCAGCGGCATGGGTGCCGTCAAGCGTGATGCCAAGTCCTGTTAGATTGGCGTTGCCCGTGTTCCTGATGGTGAACGTCTTGCTGCTGTTGCTGCCGGGGGGCACGCTGCCGAAGGCCACACTCGCAGTGCCATCAGCGAGATTGGTGCCGACGGGTTGTTCGACGGCGATTTCCGGCAGTGCGCCAATGACATAGCTCGTCCCGTTGTTTCTAACCACTGTTGCCGGGCTGGCGCTCAGCGCGTAGTTCGCAGCGTTGGTCGTGCTCAGCGCGCTGGCGGCACCTGAAAAAAGCACCCCTTGGCGGCCACTCGTCGGCAGACCTTGGCCGAAGGCCGGGCCAAAATTGCCGTCGACATCGTTGGTGATGGCACCCGTGTGGCTGCCGGTGTAGGCCGCACCGCCCCAGGCGAGCGACCAGTTGATGGTTCCGAGGTCGCTCTCGAACGTCAAACGACCCGCCGCGAGGTAGCTCGCCGGGATGGGATTGGCTATCGTGAAATCCGGGGCAAATCCCGGCGTGACCGCCTGCATGGCGGTGGTGAATGCCGCCGTGGCCAGCAGCACGCGCGAACCTGCGGTGCTAATGGTCACGTTTGCCGTGATGTCCAGCACCAGCACCGGATTGGCCCCCGCCGCATCCCACGCGCGCACCCGCGCCCCGCTCACCAAATTCTGCCCTAACGAGCGCATCCGCAGTTGAATGGCCTGCGCCGAGGTGTTGCCATCGATGGCACCGATGACCTGCTCCACCTGCATCAGATGGAACGTCGCGAACGCGGAAGGCGCAAGCGCCAGAGAGGCGAGGACTGAGAGCAGGGGTTTCATGGCGTAGTCACAACAAACCTCATGAACATCCGGGTATTGCTGCCGATAGGGATGGTAAAGGTATGGGTCATGCCAGTTCCTGTATCGGGAACCGGGATCCAACTTGCGGTGGCCAGGGTGGCGCTCCATTCCGCTCTGTAGGTGATGCCGGACACCCCGGCGGGCTGGGTGAAGCTGGCACCGAACACGCCGACTGTTAGGTTGGGCTGCGGTAATGCCAAGGAACCGCCCTGTGTTGGATTGAGGCCAAAGGCATACTCGACGATGTTGACGAGGCCATCGTGGTCGTAGTCGAAGGTGTCCGCAGCGTCGCCGGTATTCGTGGTGATGTTGAAATATTGCAGCCGCCATGTTTCGAGCGCCGTCAGTGGGGGGGTCGAACGGACGTAGGAGAAGCCACCGCCACTGTTGAAGCTGCTCCACGAGGTGAAATTGATGTCAATATAGATGTTGCCGCTGAGCAGATGGACGACCGCATTCTGGCCCACCGTGCTGGGTGGGCCGCCGCCAGTGCCGCCGGTCCAGGTTTCCCAATCCGTGTAAGTCAGCGCGGCATAATTGGCGGTGGTGCCAAAGGCCCATTCCGTGCCGACGGGGCTCAGGTTATGGCCGTAGGACGACTCGGTCTTGATGTTGAATAGTCCCTGGTTATTCGCCCGCGTCAGC
>Ga0268284_1000387_pt1 | contig 31587 bp, 33 predicted proteins | sample saktaG_14_FD_190137 | JGI IMG/M metagenome (GOLD analysis project Ga0268284, IMG submission 190137) | Saline water microbial communities from Sakinaw Lake, British Columbia, Canada - sak_2013_06_06_40m | ecosystem: Environmental > Aquatic > Non-marine Saline and Alkaline > Saline ...
ATCAAGCGAAATGATAAGCCGGTTAAGCCCTGATTCAATAATCTGCACAATATTGGAGGATGAAAAGAAATGACCGTTCGTTGAAGTACTTACGAATATTTTTTTTGAACGGGCATACCGGATTGTAACGAAGAACTCGGGATTTAAGAAAGGCTCTCCCTGAAAATAATAAGTAAGATAAGTGAGTTGAGGGCTCAACTGGTCAATCACTGAACGGAATATCGGGGCCGTCATAGTACCGCTGGGACGGCTTAATTCTCCACCTCCGCTGGGACATTCTTTACAGGAAAGATTACACAGATTGGTAGGTTCTATGCTGACGGCCATTGGGCTGCCCCAATGAATCACTTTATGGGTTAGCCGGGAAATAAGATAACCGGAGATGATTGTTAAAAAGTTCAGAAAGCGCCTCAGCCACACCATCTTGATTTGTTCAGCTTTCGGGATTCGATGGCCCGGCCTGCTTTTCTCTTTCCTTTGATTTTTTCTTTTTCCTTTTTGAAAAAAAGCTCCTTCCCAGGCTCAGGGCTTTTGAAACAACGGAGGAAGTTGCAGCAATGTCATCCATGGCTACCGTTGCCAGATTTCTTAATGTGAATGATTTGAGTATGTGATGGTAATCAGAATGAATCTGCTCTTCCTTTATCATGATTTCAAGCCTGAGCCGTGCCATCTCCAGTTCGATATCCCGCAAAGACCTTATTCTTTCGGGACGTACCTTATAGCTTTTATTCATTTTCATCTTTTTTGTCCATCAGAATTTTTGTCAATTGTGTTACAAGGGGATTGATAAAGAGTGAATGTCTTTGAAGGTATATGATGACCCCGGCAAGGATATAAAAACCTGCAACAATGAGCGCTCCGGCCCAGGTTGGTCCCAGTTCCGATCCAAACCAGAAAACAAAAGCCAGCGACAGGAAAAGGAGGAGAAACATTACCAGAATAAAAAACAGAACAGCCATCAGGAAAGCAGAAGCCAGCCTGGCGATTTTTTCCGTCAGTCCAAGGGTTAGTAAATCTATGCGAAGATTGACATAGTCTTTGATGTTTTCCGTCAAAGACGAAAAATTATCCGATATTTTTGACGATTCCATATGGTTTAATTTGTTTTTTCATGATCTGTTTCCTCTGTTTCTTCCAAAGGAAGATCATCCGTTTCCTCATTTTCATTCTCTCCCGAGAATGCCGATTTAATTGCGTTCAGTTTATCCGAAAAATCGTCTTCAAAAGTATCCGCAATCCGCATGATCTTTTTCTTGAGACGTTTGCGCGTTTTTGAACCCTTTGCCGGAGCAATCAGCATTCCGACTCCGATGCCTGCTGCCAGTCCGAAGGCAGCCGCGAAAAAAAGTTTTGCACCTGATTTTGCCATTTTATTTATTTTTCAACCCGGTTCATGACCGGAAGTGGATATACTACGTATCAATCTGAACTGACTCAGAAATTCTGAGGCCAGAATTTTAATGAACCCGTAAGCAGGAACCGCCACAATCATTCCTGGAATGCCACCAAGGCTCCCGGCTGCGATCACAACAAGAAATATCTCCACAGGATGGGCTTTTACGCTTCTTCCTTGAATGAAAGGCTGAAACAGGTTGTTGTCAATCATCTGTACCGCCAGCATGGCTACTACAATTTTAATGGTCATGGGAAGTATGGTGGCATACATGCCAACGCTGATTACGCCTGTCACACCAAGCATAATTCCCATGATCAGTGAAATGATTCCTCCCAGATAAGGGATAATGATGACGATGCCAGCAAAGAAAGCGATGACAAAGGCGCCTTTGACCCCGATGATGCTTAAAGCAATGGCGTACAGGGTTATATTCAGTATGACCTGAATTATCAGGCCGATAAAATACCTTGAGAGCAGGGTCTTGCTCTTTCTCATAACACTCCTGGTTTGCTCCTCATATTTTACAGGGATAAGCATTAAAATAAAACGCGGCAGCATTTTCACATCATACAGAAAGAAAAATGAAAGAAACAGGATGGAAAAAAGGTTAAAGAAAAAACTTCCCGTAAAAGAAATGATGGTAGTAAGCAGGTTCGAAAAAATTCCGAGATCGAGAATCTTTAACAGCGCATCTTTTATGGAAGTGTCAATGGTCTTCCCCCTGGGCATGATGCCATATTCAATCAGCGTTCGCTGAAGCCACGAAATTTCATCTTTGTAATACTCCAGAAGCTGCTTTCCGTCAATGGCAGAAATCATACCTGCTTCTTTGATGACAAGGGGAATGAAGAAACTGAACAGGCCGAAAAAGACCAGGATCATCAGCATGAGGGTCAGGCTTACACTGAGCCCGTGTGGAAACTTAATTTTCCCGGCTTTGATCTTGTCAATAAGATCCACCAGAGGGGCTCCGATAATGGACATGACTCCGGCAACAATAATGAAAATAACGATCTGTGAAAAATACCATACCAGAAACCCGATGATGACCGTCAGCAGGATGATGAAGAAAAGCTTGTTTTTTTGATAAAGTTCCGCCATCCTTAATGATTTTAACTACAAACCTAATGGTTTTTCCTGTAATAGTCAAGATAATTTTATGACCAGGTGATCCCCGATCAGTGCGAACATCACCAGGAGCATAAAAATATTGGCGCTTATGAAAATGAAACGGTAGTTGATAACAGAACGTATAAAAAGCTGAAAAAATACAAGCAATAAAAGGACCAGGTTGAGCAACACGATACCATAAACAAGGAGATGGATCTGAAGGATTCCGAAATAACCGAACATCATGGAAGCGGCTGAAGCCGCCAGGATCCATCCCATCACCAGGATTTTCATCTGCAGGGGATTAAAAATTGCAGTAAGTACCGGAAATCCTGCCGCTTTGTATTCATGTCCGTATTTCATGACCAGTAACCAGAAATGAGGCATTTGCCAAAGGAAGATGAAAAATGCCAGGAACCTAACCACAGGATCTTCAATCCGGCCACCGGCTGAAGTCCAGCCCATAAAAACCGGAATGGCTCCCGTGATGGCTCCCGGGACCACTGCAAAAGCAGTTTTTCGTTTCAGAAAAGTATAGACTCCATTATACCAGATGATATTGGCCAGACCAAGCAAAAAAGTGCTTGCGTTTGACCGGTAAAGAAGGATCAGTGAGCCGGAGATTATTAATATGGATGCGATCTTTAGCGCCTGGGAAGTGTTGATTTGCCTCGATGGCAAAGGCCTGTTCCTGGTTCGTTCCATGATTTGGTCGTAAGGCCATTCCTGATATTGATTCAGGGCAGAAGCACCGCATGCAAGAAGAAATATTCCCAGAACCGGCCAGACCATAGGGAGGGTGGGAATCCCCTGGTAAACGATGGCTGCAGTGATGGCTGAGAAAGTGACCGCAATGGAAACACGAAGACGGATGAGTAAAAATAAATTGTGAAAAGAGATCAAAGCAGGTTTATTTTATCGATTTCAGGTAATCAGTAATTTTGGTCACGTCTTCATCTTTGAGAACCTCCCTGTAAGACTTCATGATGCCCTTTTGAAAACCTACCACGACATCTTTATCGGGCGAATAAATGGAGGTCTGGATGTAATGATCATCCACCACCACAGTACGTTCCTTGCCCTCGGTGATAACCTTTTCCTGTTTGCCGTAGAGTCCTTTGAAGGTTGTGCCCACAATTTTTGATCCGTCAATGGAATGACATCCGGTACAGGCGTTTTTTTTCAGAACGCCAAGTCCCGCGTTATCATCCTGTTTCAGGGGCAGGGCTTTCAGCCATTTCTGGAATTCTGCTTCCGGGACCACCCTCGCTTTAGCTTCCATGTAGGAATGACGCAATCCGCAGTAAACGGAGCATAAAATGTCATATTCTCCGGCTTGTTCGGCTTTGAACCACATATAGTTATTCTTCCCGGGAACCACATCTTCCTTGATACGGAAAGCAGGAATATATAAACTATGGATCACATCCTCCGAAAAAAGATTCAGTTTTATCGGTTTATTCAGGGGAATAACGAGAACCGGAGATTGTTTGCCGCCTTCGTATTCAAAGGTCCAGGACCACATTTTCCCGATGACTTTCACCGGCATTGCATCAGCCGGAACATCCCGCATGGGGGTAAAGGCGACATAACCATAATAAAACATAAGTAAAACCAGGATCAGCGGAATGACCGTCCATACCACTTCAAGGACATTATTATCTTTGAGCTGCTCTGCACGGGGATGTCTTTTCCGCCCGTAACGGAACACGAAGAAGAGCATCACCAGGGTGATGCCGGCCAGAAAGAAAATCCCGATTCCGAAAATGATCTTAAAAGCCAGATCAACACCTTCTACGAAATTTGAAGCACCCATTTTTTCAATTAAAAATTTAAATTCGAAATATTTTCATTTCACTCTTCCGACAACAGCCACTCACCTCAGCAGATAATCAAAGAAGGTCAGTCCTATCACCAGGGCATAGATTGCAAGTACCACAATGACCAGTATCCTGAACAAACCGGATTCAAATTTCAGATGCATAAAATATGCCAGGACGATATATGCTTTTACAGATGCAATGATCAGGGCAGCCAGTACGGTAAAGGCTGAAAGATTGATCCAGGTGACCGTGATGGTGGTAAAAGTGAGAAAAAGCAAGGCGATCAGCACCCAGGCGTAAGTCCTGTATGGAGTGATATGTACAGTTTCGGTATGCATGTGTGGTTATTTACGTTTTCCGGTTAAAATTTTACTATGTAATCAGGTATAATAATGGGAACAGGAAAATCCAGATCAGGTCAACAAGGTGCCAGTAAAGCCCTCCGTTTTCGAGCAGCACATAACTTCCTGCATGGATACTTCCCGTTTGAACCTTAACCATCACGATGGTCAGGATAATTCCTCCGATAATCAGGTGCACCATATGAAGACCGGTCATGAAAAAATACAGGCTGAAGAACATAACCGTCCCGTGTTTCAGGCTGACCATCAGCTCTGATCCGGGGTATAAGCCGATATGGATCTTATATCCCCATTCAAAATACTTATTTACCAGAAAGATCCCGGCACAAATCAGGGTGATAAACAGCAGCAACACGGCCTTTTTGTGATCGCCTTTTTGCACCGCAGTGATCGACATGGCCACTGTGGCGCTGCTGAGTAAAAGGACAAGGGTGTTCAGGGCTCCGATAAATGCATTCAGGTGATGGGCCGCCTGATGGAATTCTTCAGAATAGGTGCTTCGCATAACAGCATAAACCAGAAAAAGTCCTCCAAAAAGAAGGATCTCGGTAAAAATGAAAATCCACATTCCCAGTCTCGCCCCTTCGTCATCTCGATGTTCCATAATTCAATTTTCAAATTACAATGATAACTCACCATCCATTACTCGTAATCATACGGCTGTTCGTCAGGACCCATTTCCGGCATCACGTCAAAATTTTCCAGGGGTGGGGGGGAAGGAATGGTCCATTCAAGGGTTTTTCCTCCCCAGGGGTTATCAGGGGCTTTGGCTCCTTTTTTACTGAAAAGATTGGTCAGCATGACTATAAGGCCGATCAGCAATAGTACCCCTCCGTAGAAAGATAATTGCATCCCCAGGGTGAACTGTGGTAAATAATCAAAATACCTCCTTGGCATACCCATCAGCCCGATCACAAATTGAGGGAAGTATAAAAGATTAAACCCGGCAAATAAGAAAACGAAGGCAATATTTGCTTTTTTAAAATTGTACATTCTGCCATATATTTTTGGATACCAGTAATGGATCGCGGCAAAGAAGGCGAAGCCAACCCCACCGAACACGATATAATGGAAATGAGCTACCACATATGCCGTGTCATGCACATGAACATTGGTGGCAAGAGCGCCCAGGGAAAGTCCGGTAAGACCTCCGATCATGAACAGGAAAATGAACCCCAGGGAAAACAGAAAAGGAGGCTTCACATCAATGGACCCTTTGTACATCGTGGTTACCCAGTTGAAAACCTTGATGGCGCTGGGAACGGCTACCAGGAACGTGAGAAGTGAGAAAATCCAGCGGGCGGTGGTACTCATTCCTGAGGTAAACATATGGTGAGCCCATACAAAATATCCTACAAAAGCGATCGCCATACTGGAAAGGGCGATGGCTTTGTACCCAAACACCCGGCGTTGGGAAAATGTCGGTATGATCTCAGTGATTACTCCCATGGCGGGAAGAATCATAATATACACCGCTGGATGGGAATATATCCAGAAAAGATGCTGGTAGAGCAAGGGGTCGCCTCCCAGGGAAGGATCAAAAAAACCGATCTTCAAAGTTCTTTCCGCAATAACCATCAGCAGGGTGATTCCCACGATGGGCGTAGCAAGAACCTGTATCCAGGCAGTGGCATAAATGGACCAGGGGAATAAAGGCATTTTGAAAAAACTCATACCAGGCGCCCTTAGCCTGTGAATGGTGACAATAAAGTTCAAACCGGTAAGGATGCTTGAAAATCCGAGTACGAAGGCTCCCAGCACAGCGGCTATGACATTGGTATGGGTCGAAATACTGTATGGAGCATAAAACGTCCATCCGGTATCAGGAGGGCCGTCGCCAAGAAACTGGGAAGAAATGGCAATGGCCGCGCCAAGGATATACAGATACCAGGAAAACAGGTTCAGCCTGGGAAAAGCAACATCCCTGGCCCCGATCTGAATGGGCATGATTATGTTGCCAAATACGGCTGCCAGTCCTGGAATCACCACTGTGAAGATCATGACAATTCCATGGATGGTGAAAAATCCGTTATAGGCCTGAGGTCCGTAAAATTGCTCCCCCGGTCTGAATAATTCAAGCCGCATGAGCTCGCCCAGAACAACGCCTATCAGGAAAAATACCATGATGGCATACAGGTACATTAAACCAATGCGCTTGTGGTCTGTGGTGGTAAGCCATCCCAAAAGGCCCTTGTACTTACCCTGGTACTCGAGATAACTTGGCTCGGGAAGGTGGGTCTTTGCTTCAGTCATATGCTTTATTTTTTTGTTTTATCCTTTTTCCTTCCTGACCGGATTAAAAGAATGATCAGTAAAACCGCAGCCAGAAAAATTATGATGGTGGCGCTGATCTTTGTAACCGCCAGGGTGTATTTCCTTCCTTCCGGATCATAGTTGAAACAATATTCCAGAACCCGGTTTATCGTTGGCCTCGACTGACCTTTGCGTGCTTCTATTAAAGCCATTTTCAAATCAAAGGGAAGGAAAGTCGTGCCATATAAATAACGGGTAACCTTTCCATCCGGGCTGAGAATAATAATACACGACGGATGAATAAAGTCAAGTCCGGCAGGCTGGAACATATAACCGAGATGGTTTGTCAAGGCATGAATATTGGCACTGTCGCCGGTCAGATAAACCCAGTCTGAAGCATGTGACCTGCTTTTCTTTCCAAGAAAATTCAGCTTTTTCTCAGCGGCTTTCTCCGGTGTGTCAAGACTGTTGAAGCTTACTGAAATGGCTTGATAATCCTTCCCCAATTCCATATCGATCTTGTCCATTGCATCAGAAACCCCTGAAAGTAACTGGGGACAAATTCCCGGACAATCAAAATAGATTAAAATCAGGATGGTCGGTTTGTGAATGATCCCCCTCAGGCTGACAGCCTGTTTTTGTTCATTGTTAAAAGTTATTCCTACCGGAATAATGCTGTCGAGATGTTCAGCAATTCCTATTTCCGGCTGAACATCGGCTCCCTGTGCCCTGATACCCGCCTGAACCGAGAAAAAAGCCAGAATCAGTATCAGTTTTAATAAAACATTTGTTTTCATTGTAAACTAATTGGTTTCTTTTTCGTGATAAATGCCCGCAATCATCAATGCACCTCCCATCAAAGCCGTATCTTTCATTAATTCAATGAGCGCAAGGGTAACCCTGGCCTGATCCGGATTAAATAAACCCGGAAGATGGATGGTACAAATAAAAATGAATAATAAAAAGGCCAGTAAAAGGCAGGAAATTTTTATAAATTTTTTTGCAATAATGGAAATACTCGCCGCTATAAGAGCCATTCCCGTAATGATTACAGTAAAACCCCCGCCGGGAATGAAAGAACTGACGATCAATGCATAAAAATTATACATGATAAAGTGATTCAGCCCGAGTAACCCAAAAGGCAAGGCAAAGAGTACTCTTCCGATGGTGGACAGATTTTTCATAAGGTAAGCGTTATTTGTTAATTTTTCTGATTTTCAGGACAGTATAAATGATATATAAAATAAAACCCCATACCAGGATCACGGAGATTGAATAGGTCAGGATTACCCAAACAGGTGCTTTATCCCGCGTAGCCCACCATGCCCTTTGTGCAATCAGGCTTGGTTTATCGGTGGGAACTCCGATTTTCAGTGTGTCTGTCACCTGCGCCCCTGTCAGATTTCCGTCAGGATCATTCACCCTGGCGGTGATGGCGAGATTTCCTTGTTTATCTCCCGGAAGGTCAGGAGGAAAATCGATCAAAGCGAGACCTTCCTTGCCGGTCGTTTTAGGCTCTCCAACCTGCATATTTCCGAAATAACGTTTTACAAAAACAAGAATTTCAGCACCTTTTAGTGGGATTTCAGAATGGTCTTTGGTGATCTCTTTGACCTGAACCACAAGCTTGTTTTCAGCCTGATGATAATTCATGGTCATTCTCACTTTTTTTCCTGAAAATCCGGTTTTACCAATAGGGTTTGGCTGAATATAAGCCCGGTTATAGGAACGGAGAAAAGAAAGAATGGCCCAACGCTCTGTCTCCGAAAGAATGTTCCTGAATTCAGGCATGGGAGTTTTACCGGAAGTGATGCGGTAAAAGATCTCTCCATCCGACTGCTTTTGTGCTTTTTCAGCTGAAAGATCACCAGGAGGGGGAGTGATTTTAGCCCAGTTTTTTTTACCGGGAATCCCATGGCAGGATTGGCAGTTTTTCAGATAAAGGCCTTCTCCCTGCTTTTGCATTTCCGGGGTGAATTTCACAGGCGCAAGTTTTCCTTTCTGATCCTCGGGCACAACCCATCCCTGACCCGAAGCCCGGATCCAGATTAACCCGGAGAGGAACAAAAGGAAGAAAAGTTGTTTTCTGAAATGCATAATTCAGGATTTGTAATTAATTAATCAGGATGAATGTTCTCTATCCCTTTTTCTACGGCTGTTTCATAAAGTGGAATAACCGGGAAAAATTTTGAAATCAAAGTAATGATCATAAGTACAAGAATCATGGGGCCGATTGTGATCAGGCTTTCTGTCAGCGTGGGAGAATAATGGATAAAATTATGAGGCACATGCTGAATGGGCAGAAAAGGATGCTCCTGGGTTGGAACCACGATGATATACCGTTTAAACCAGGCAGCAATCAGTACGACCACCGAAATAAGGGTCAAGGGCAAGGGTCTCCGGAATCTACGGAACAACATTAACAGGCAGGGAATGACCAGCCCCCCGAGCTGGATGGTCCAGAATAAAAATGCATGATGTCCTGCCAGGAGTTCATAAAGGTGGATGGCATCCCCACGTTTGAGTTTGTAGCCCGGGACAAGGAATTCATTGATGTTGAAGTAAAGATAAACCAGGGATACAAGCACGAGCACCTTTCCCATATTATTAAAATGAAGGTCGGTAATATAATCCCTGAGTTTATAATTGTTACGGTAGAAATACATCGCAATGATAACGGCAGCCGAACCGGCTACAAATGCTCCGGTAACGAAATATGGGCCGAATATGCTGCTGTCCCATCCCGCTCTCGAGGTAAAGGCAAACAACCAGGACGTCACGGTGTGGATGGACAAGGCAGCCGGAATCAGCAGAATCAGTAATATGCGAATGGAACGGTGAATGATTTTATTCTGCGCTGGTTGGTTGCTCCAGTTCAGGGATAAAATCCGGTAAACCGGTTTTAGCCAAGCCGGAATAACCTTTTCTTTTTTATAAAGAAGCGCCATATCAGGGATGAGTGGAAGAAACAGCAATAAAAGACTAAGGGTAAAATAGGTGGTGACCACGGTCACATCCCAGAGAATGGGCGATTGGAACCTTCCATAAAGGAATACATAAGCCAGCCTGTCGGGGCGGCCCATGTCGGAAACAATCACAAGTCCGGCAACCGCAGCAAAAGCAACGGCAATGGTCTCCGCAAAACGGGTGAGGGGTGTAACCCATTTCATTCCGATCAGCCCCAGCACACCGCTGATCAGCATCCCGACCAGGCTGGCTGCCACGAAAAAAACAAAATTTGAAATGTAAAGTCCCCAGGAAACATAATCCCGGATCCCGGCAACTCCCAACCCGGAACGAAGCTGTATTATATAGGCATACAGGCAGACCAGCAAGGCAACGGTGAGGAAACCCATCCAGATCAGAAATCCTTTATTGATCCGGATATGATGGGCCAGGTCATTGGAAATTTTATCAAATGTCAAATTCCTATCATCCATTTGCTTTCAGGGTTAAATGAGTTCATCCTTTGGCTTCTCAAAAGGGAACAACCGGTTTTTGGGAGGCAGGTAATAAACCCTGGGTTTTGTTCCCAGTTCCGGCATGAGCTGATACCCTCCATTATCACGCAGCAATTTGCTGAAACGCACAGTTTCTTTGGTCGTTCCATTGGTAACGGCATCTTCGTTCTCATCTCCGAAATAATAAACCCCGTTCGGACAGGCTGAAACACAGTAAGGGAGTTTGCCTTCCCGGCAATGATCCGCACTGAACAAGCATTTGGAAATGGTTCCTAATTTTTGAGGAACATTCAATTCGACATTATATAGCTGATCCTGATATTTCTCTGCATCTTTTGGCTCAAGCCAGTTGAAAATACGGGCGGAGTAGGGACAGGCAGCCATACAGAATCGGCATCCGATGCATCGCTCATTGTCGATCAAAACAATCCCGTCCTGTCGTTTATAAGTAGCATCCACCGGACAAACTGCCACACAGGGTGGATTGTCGCAATGCTGACAGTTTTTTGGCATATGATACGGGGCGGCATCGGGATTATCCTGCATCTGCAGGGTATTCATATGATATTGTTCAGGACGTAGTTCATGTGCCTCCTGACAGGCATGGATACATTGACGCGCATTGCGGCATTTCGACAGGTCGATGACCATTACCCAACGCCGGCCGGAAATCCCTTCCCTTCCTTCGGACTGAAGCAATTCCGCAGGCGGCTTTTCAAGGGCTTTGATTTCAAGTGAATCCACCGATACCAGTTTATTATCCTGGGTCAATAGAATTTTGCTTTGCCCGCTCCCTTCCTTTTTAGCCTCAAAAATATGACCCGAATACAGTGCAGCTGCACCGGTGGCCGCCCCTACGCCAACCAGACCAAGGTTCTTCAGAAAGTCACGACGGTTGCTGGCTTTTGGTTTTTCAGTCGCCTTTTCTGGCTCAGGTTTGTGATTTTCTTCCATGGATGGCAAAATACTTTTTATATGAACAAATATATATAATTATTAAAGACAAATTTAACATCCCAGATTCACGATTTTAAAATGGGAATATCATGGAAATCTTGTACGCAAAATTATCTCCCGTCTTGTTTAAGGAATACGGTCCCCATCGGTAAAATGCACCGATACCTATGGTGTAAATCCTCAGGTTTAAAAGATTATTGATCAGAATACCCGATTCATAATATCCCAGATTCATTTCTTTCAGACCATCACTGATATACCGGTATTTTTCCTTGTGATCCAGCCAGCCGAACCCGATGTTCTGGGCAATTGCAAATTCAGGGTGGAACCACTTTCTGCCCTTAAACAACAGGGATCCAAAATCATGGTACAAATTCAGCGAAGCATAGGCGTTCGACAGGAACTCATTCATACGCATCGTGGTAAAGGTGTTCGGTGCATAAAGTGTGATCAGACGGTAACTGGCCGGGGCATAATATAGATTACAGGCCGGAATGGGTTGATCCACATATCCTGCATTAAGCTGAAAAGTGAGTTTTCCGAGAAACTTAATGTTGAATGTTTTCCTGATCTTCAGGTCCAGACGGTCATAGTCAAAATCCCCTCCAAGAAAAGATTTTAAACCCCTGGTATACTGCAGCCAGACCACAGGAAATTTGGTGCCCAGTGAGATCTTGTTGTCGACCGTTTGAATGAACTTCTCCCCGTATGCCCATTTTAACCCGGCAGTCAGTTCCGAAAACCTGAACTGATTGTCAAATAACACAGCATTCCCTTCCTGAGTGGCGAGATCAACAGTGGTCGTCTTTTTAAAATTACTGGAAACGCCTGCATTAAAAAGAATATATTTCAATGCCCTGAAATTCATTGAAAAAGAATAACCCTCTGTCCGGTCAAGCTTTTTGATCAGCAAAGGGTAAAAGTTCCCTGATAGAATGGACGAATAGTCATTGGGGAAACTCACACCCCCTGATTCAAGAAGGTCATAAAAATAGGATGCTTTTATACTGACATCATGTCGCCGGTTGATAAGGAAACTAACATCTCCCCCGTATTTTGAAGTGGAGACGGCAAAAGCGTACTGGTAAAATCCGCCTATTTTAAACCATTTTGAAAGACGGTCGTTGGTATGTATACCGGCTCCCAGTACCAACCCTTCATAGGTATTATAATTAAGAACACGGTTGATGTCAAAATCAATCGGCCCCCAGGGAATCCTCCCGGTAAGAACTGTTTGCAGGGTTTTGGCCATCTTGTCAAAATTATTGGCCTTACCCACGCTGTCAAGCACTTTATATGTCTGGCGGTCCTTGGTGGTGAGGCTGTCAACCCGGTACTGATTCCAGAATGGTTCGGAGCGGGAAGTGGCCGCTTTTTCCACTTCCACATCAAGATGATTAAATTCCCTTCTTACCATTTCAGGGTTGAGTTCAATATCTCTGATATAACTCCTGCCGCTTCCGACAGGCTTGTACTTTCCGATCCTCAGGTTATTGAAAGCCACATCGGTATTGAGCTGTACCGGAAACCATTGTCTATGGTCGACCAATTTATATAACTGATGAATACGGATCATGAATCCGCCCGTATTGGGGTAGGGTTCGGCAGTAACATGCTGAATCCCCCACCGGAAAGTGCTGATCGCGATCACCCCTTTTAATCCATCGAAATTGGTTCCTTTCCTCGGACGGAATGAAATTAGAAAAACCGTATCCCTGTCCATGTAAGTAGTGTCTTCGAGTTTGAAAAAATATTTACCGAGACTCCCTGCCCCGATCGGATTCACATATTCTTTCTGGAAAATGGTGATATAGGGTTTATAAAAGGAAAAGGATTGGATCTGAGTGGCCAGAAATACCAGGATGGGATCTTTGAATCCTGACATCTTGGTGGCTATCACGTTGTTGTAGTTTTTATCAGGGTACATGAATTTGCGTTTCGTTACATTTTCCATCAGGAAAAGGTATTGCTTACGCATGAGGTTTTCAAGGAAATGCACGGAAGAATCCTTTGCGGAGGAATCCATTTTGACAGAATCAGGTTTGATTGTAAAACCCATTTCCATTCCCTGGAAATTTTCAAGCATGGAAGTATCCACCAGGGCTGAAAAATCACCCTTTAAAGTGGTGTCCATATCAAGGGTAAACACCGTTTTATCATAAGCGGTGTATGAAAAAGTATTTATCTTTTCCGGGTCATTGATGTCCCGGTTTTCAATGGCATTCCGGATGATGCGATGAGCCGGGTTGATGCCTGGAAGAATTTCAACCTCCGACAGGTCAATCTCTTTCGGGATCATCTGGATGACGAGATTTTGGTTTTTGTCAGCGGTCTTATAGAGCTGAACTTCATATCCCACATACGAAAAACGGAGGTTGTGGAAGACTTCCGCTGAAACCAGACGGAATTTTCCGTCGATGTCGGTTGTCCCACCCTGGTTACTGTTGTTGATTATAATATTTACAAAGGGAAGATGTTCCTTTGTTTTTGCATCAATGACCATTCCTGAAACCCGGTAGTTGCCCTGCCCGGAACCATGCATGGAAAATAAGACGGTGAACATCAATAAAACCGTGATCGTTTGCTTCATGTGAATGACAATTTGGCCAAAGATAATAAACCTTCGCTGAGCCTGGAACTACTGCAAAAAAAAATCGTAATTTCACCAAAAATTATCCCTGAATTTTGAATCAGATTACAACATTCAGCCTTCTTGCCAAGACCGTATCCGGGCTGGAGGAGACGCTTGCCCTGGAGTTGCAGGATCTGGGCGCTGAAGAAGTCAGGATCCTGAGCCGGGCTGTCTCATTCAAAGGGGATCATCGACTGATGTATGCCACGAACTACGGTTGCCGCACCGCTTTAAGGGTTCTGAAACCCGTTTTGGTCTTCGAAATAAACGAACAGCAGGATCTTTATGATATGATCAGGGATTTTCCCTGGGAGAATTACCTGGATCTCAACGGGTCTCTGGCTGTGGATGCAGTAATATCCTACACGGTGTTTACCAATTCTCAGTATGTTGCGCAGAAAACCAAGGATGCCATTGTTGACCGCATGCGCGACAAATCCGGGCAACGCCCCAGCGTGGACCTGGATAACCCCGACCTCAGGATCAATGTTCATCTCTACAAGGACCTTTGTACCGTTTCTCTGGATAGCTCCGGTTCTACACTCAACAAACGCGGTTACCGGCAAAGTACCGGACTTGCACCCATCAATGAGGTGCTGGCAGCCGGACTGATCAGGCTTTCAGGCTGGAACTTACAAATGCCCCTGCTGGACCCCATGTGTGGCTCTGGCACCTTTCTCACCGAAGCCGCGATGATGCTGAGACAAATTCCCGCCGGCCATTTCCGGCAGAACTATGGATTTATGAAATGGAAAGATTTTGATCCGGAATTATGGAACCAGGTCAGGGCTGAAGCGGATTCGAAAATCATTTCCTCCGGAGTTCCGCTTTTTGGAATGGACCGTGCTTCCCGCGCCATACAATCCGCGACTGATAATATGCTTGGAATCCACCTGGAAGATGCTGTTCAGTTCTCTCAGGTGAATTTTGAAGAATCAATTCCCCCATCGGCTGAAGGCATGATCATTACCAATCCACCCTATGATGAGCGCCTGAAACTGGATGACAGCCTGGCTTTTTACAAGATGATCGGCAATACCCTGAAACGGAAATATACCGGATGGGAAGCCTGGATCATCTCAGGCGACCTTCAATCGGTTAAATTCATCGGACTGAAACCTTCCCGTAAAATACCGGTTTTCAATGGTCCCATCGAATGCAGGTTTTTAAGATTTACCTTGCATTGACATCATCATTTTCTGTATTTTTTTGTTTAGTTTTTCACCGATCCTGCTCGCAATTTCGTAATGTCCCGCCTGGCTTACATGGATCCCGTTGTCAAAAAACATAGGTTGATGGTCATTTGTCGTCTTTTTAAGCAAGGCCAGATACGGAATGGACTTTTTTCTTGCCAATGTTTCAAATCTGCTGCTCATTTCTGCCGATAACTGATCTTCAAATTTCGAAAAGGGTCGGGATACAGGACCCAATAGTAAAAAATCAGCATTGTTTTCCTGACAAAATTTTTGAATCTGAACAATGGCTTTCTCCATCATTCTTATTGCATATTTTTTATTTCCTATCAGGCTTCCCATGAAATAATTGGTTTCACGAAGAAAGTGATGAATTCGGGATTCTGGTGATTGGGTTTGCCGGGTCTGAAAAGATCTCCGGGAAAGCAAATCAAATTTTTCCGGGTAAAGAACATTTAAATGTGGAAGATTGAATGAACATTTTTTCTGCCCCTCCTGATTCTTATATTTATAATACAATTTTGACAACCGCATGACCGGTTCGGTTCGGAGGTGAAATATAAGAAGATCGAAGGAAAATGAATTTTTCAATTCAATAATTTTTTCTGTGCATTTTGAGATTCGTTCATACCGGATGGTTTTGATTTCAACAGAAATACCCTTTGCTTCCAGAATATTTTTTAAGATCTGATGACAAAGGCTTTCGGGGGGGATATTATGTTGGGTGGTAAAACAACCACCGGCAATGGCGATTTTCATCCTGAGAAATATTTAAAACAATTTTTGCCATTTTATATTCCTGTGGACTGATCAGCTTTCCTTGTTCATCCACTGCGAAAAACCGGTCCTCCAATTTATGTTTTTCAAATCCGGCAACCGTTTTAATTGCATGATTATATGCATTGATACGCTGAACCGTGTTGTCAGGAAAACCCGGACCGGAATAAATGGAGCATGTTTTACACCATAAAGTCTGGTTCAGACATAAAGTGATTTGTCCTGTAATTGTCTTACAGGATTTAATTTTACCCAGTACAAAGGAGAAGAAGGATTCGTTTTTTAGATTTAGCACTGGAGAATTAATGATTTTTTTGCCGGCTGCAGCTGCATTTTGATCGAGCGACCCGATCCATTCCCAGTATTTTGCTGAATCCTGATGGTGAAAAGGAAAGTGTCGATGACTTAAATTGAAATCGCAATGACCGAAAGCGAACCTTAAAAATCTGGAATCTTTGATTGACAGAATTGTCTCTAGGTTCTCAAACCCTTTCCTCGTTTCAATGATTGGAATGATTTCTTCAGCAGTCAGGGGGATGTCTGCCAGGGCTTTTTCTATCTGTAAATAACTTTCTGTCTTCGGCAAAAAGACACAGTTCAATTTTTTTAGCCGGCCGATTGCCTCGATGTCATCATGATAAAATTCAGTGCCGGATCCGTTAATCCGGAATCCGATTTGATTAAAATTTATTGCCTGAGAAAAGTCGATGAGCTTGCCGATGATCGTCTTCCGGTGATTGTTTTTTAGAAAAGATAAAATATTTCCGTCTTCCGAGTGAATACTGTCTTCAAAGTCAAAGCATACAATACCACCTTCCGCAACGACCTTTTCAAAAAACGGAACAAACCCATTGCCAATATTTTTCGTGAAGTGATAAGGCTGAATCTGTCTGTTCATAAGCATAAAGCCAGCAATTCAATCACTCTTTGATTAATTTTTGAAAGTATTGGTCTTGTCCTTGCCTGAGCCTCAGGAAGTACATGCCCTTAGGTAGGGTTGAAAGGTCGAACCTTTGCTGGTTCTCAGCCTTGAAAATGATTTTCCCTGACAGATTTGAAATTTCAATTTCCATGTTGATATTGGAAGGAAAATCCACATTGATTATGCCGGATGTGGGGTTTGGGTATGCCTTGGAGAGGAAAATGCGGAAGCCGTTCTCATCGATGGAAGCCTGGTTGCACATGATCGCGTTCAGTTTCTGCCAGATCAGGTCGCAAAAAATTGTAGTGATTTCTGATGCGGGTGAACTTGGCTGGTTGCCTATGCGGATAAATACAATGCCCTTTCCGCGTGAGATGCTTACTATCTGACCGTTTTTTCCAAGTCCGGCAATCATGTCTGCCGGCGCCGAAGGCGCAAAAGACCCAGGTATAACAATCTGCGATCCCGGAGCCATATAGTTTTTTTTTCCGTTCAGCCACCAAAGGAAACCATAAGAAAGATTAAACAATTGGGACGTTCGTGTCATTTGGTTTATGTAAGCGGTGTCGTGCAGCAAGGTGTCGCTGTTCCATATCCCTTTATTCTGAATAAGCAATCCGAAGCGTGCCATGCTTCTTCCCTTGCTGAAAAACACGTTATCATATCCCAGGGTTAGCCAGAATCCTGTCATGCCGGTAGGAGCAAGTAATTTCTGGTTTGTATAGGTATTGATGGGATGGTTTGTTGCCCTGATCAGAACATTTTCCAGTAAAGTATAAGGCGCATTATGGTAGGCCCAGCGGGTGCCGGGAGCGGCCAGGCAGGTAAGGCAGGTGTCGAGGGTGCAATGATTGTCGGGAACACCGTCATCCAGGCCGGTGGTCATCGTTAATTGGTTCCAGATCGTTATTTTATCTTCCTGGACCGGGGGGCAAAGGGTCCAGCCTTCTCCTAAATATTTTGACGAAGAATCCGAAAGAGATAAATATCCGTCTTCCTGGGCTTGCCCGGTTAAAAATGAAGTCAGGGTTTTTCCGGCAGAAGCCCAGTACCATAAGCTATCCTTAGTGAAGGTTCCGAAATATTTTTCAAGGACAATTTTACCATCTTTTAATACGATAAATCCTTTCGTGTTTTCCTGTTCAAGGAAATGGTAAAGGCTGTCAATTTTGTTAACACACCAACCCATGGAAGCCGGCGAAATCGTATCCCAATGATCCGGATTGCCGGTTGGGGGGAAATACAGATTTTGAGCATCTGCGTTTTGTATGCAGAATACAAGGATTGGTAATAGCAATAGTCTCTTCATTTCAGCTGATGTTTATCTCACCGGTCATATACAATTTTGCTTTTCCCCCGATCAGACATCGGCTTCCCTTATTCATACAGATGAGCGTTCCGCCGCGTTTTGATAATTGCAGGGCGGTCATTTCTGTTTTTAAAAGCTTTTTTGTCCATAATGGAATTAATGACGTGTGGGCAGAACCCGTCACCGGATCTTCATCCACTCCTGATTGAGGGCCGAAAAACCTGGAAACAAAATCTGCCTCATCACCTTTTGCGGTCACGATCAGGCCTCTGGCATCCAGTTTTGATATGGCCGGTATATCTGGACAAAGATTTCTTACATCGGATTCGCTGTCAACAACGGCGATATAATCTGTTTTTCCTTTATATACCTCCCGGGGCCTGATGCCAATACAGCCTTGAATTTCTTCGGCGAAATCGCTGATGCTCAGATTATCCACTGGAAAATCAAGGAAGATCAAATCTTTTTGCTGCATTGCTTTTAATTCCCCGCTTCGTGTCGAGTTAAAAATAATTTCAGATCCCTGATACCCCATGCAATGAAACAAAACATAAGCGGTTGCCAGGGTTGCATGACCGCATAAATCAACTTCCACGGTAGGGGTAAACCACCGGATTTCAAAATGGTTTTCTTTTGAAACCACAAAGGCGGTTTCTGCAAGATTGTTTTCAGCCCCGATGGATTGCATCTGTTCGTCATCCATCCAGTCATCGAGCAAACATATAGCAGCAGGGTTTCCCGAGAAAAGGCGATCGGTAAAAGCATCTACCTGAAAGATTTTAATTTTACTCATATTCACCGCCTCATTTACTTTTTAATAAATTCATAAACCGTAAAAATTTCATAGAAAGGATGGGTGCTTTTCAACAGAAAATTTTTATTTAAGGTTGAAACAATGTTGTTGTCAGGACAGGAAAACTGAGCTGCCGCATCCAGGTAAACAATCTTTTCAAATCCATCCAGGGGAGCTTCATCTACCTTGTTCACTGCAAAGATCTTATCTTTTTTAAAATTCTCAATCATTCCTGAATACACATGCTGCCCGTCCACATCCCGAAAAACATCCCGGTCAAAGTAATATGCAAAATTCAGTATGAAATGCTGCGGGCAGATCAGAACCGCCGTGTTTTGATCCTTCAGCTCCTTTATTTTTCCTATTGTTTCTTTGACGTGGCGGTTGTTATCAACGTTGGGATTGAAGGTTGCCGCAAAGAAAAGTATCAGAATGCCGGGGATCATTAACCTGAGCTTTCTTTGTTGGAAGATATAGGCAGCGCAAAAGGCTAAAACCAGATAATAACCCAAAGAAACAAAGATCAGATACCGGTCAAGAAACATCGGGATCCAGAAAGAAAAGACAAACATTGAAAAAAATGGAAGTAAAAACCAGATCAGAACAATTTTGGTGTTCACTGAAATACTTTTCAGATCTCTTCCAAATATTGATTTTATGAATGCAGCAAATAGGATGATAATGGAGATGACGGTGGTGATGGGTTTATTTGAAAATTGCCATAACATATTATAAATGCTTTCAATCCCGTTTGGAGATTTAACCCAGGATCCATGTATGGATGTGTCGAAAAAACGTGTGATGATGATATTGAGGTTCGGTATATATAATAGAAGTAACAGGATAAAATAAACCAGGTATTTTCGCATCAGGGGTTTTCTGATTTCTTTGAAAATCAGCATGGCAATGGTTTGGATGGTAATGATAAAAAAACCAAAATAATGGGAGTAAAGCAGGATCACGTTAATTACGAGAAGAAAGAATAAATGTATGAAGCTGTCTGGCTTACGGCAAATAATTAGGAATAAGAACATCGACACTGCCGTCAGTAAAGCAAACAAAGCATATACCCTTGCTTCATGTGAAAATGCAAGCTGATAATTTGAGAATGTAAAAAGCAAGCCTGCTACAAGACCGCTAGAATAGCTAAAAAAATCTTTTCCGATTTTATAAACAAAATACACGGTTGAAACACTGAAAATCAAAGAAGGGAACCTGACAGAAAACTCGCTTATTCCGAATATTTTAATCCAGAAATGGAGCATGATTTCATAAAAAGGAGGATTGTTGCCATAACTTAAATGGTGAATGATAGACGAAACATCCATTTGGGCATGATAAATACTGAATGGTTCATCTCCTCCCACAGAATTGAAGGAGAGAAAAAGGATTTTCAGAATGAAATTGACAATAATTAAAATTATTGGCGTAAGGATAATGAAATAATGCTTTTTATCAGTCATTTTTATTCATGGAACTAAAGGGTAAATCAGCATGGAAAAGGGATTGCCGGATTCCGGTTATACCTATAAGGCTCCGAGTATATCCTGTCCCAATGCTTGTGCAGGATATTCCCCTCCTCTTGAATAGTAGTTTACATGGACAATGATAACAAAGTCTTTCGAAGGGATATAATATGCAAAGGTATTATATCCCCAGATGGCTCCTCCATGGCCGAGTATCAGAAAATCTAAACTTCCTGCAAGATTCATGAGCGCAAACCCGTAAGAATTACTGCTCCCGGTCGTCCATTTCATCCTTTCTGCATTCATCCCGGCTGAATACAGCGTTCCCTTGCCCAGCATTTTCACCCATTTGGCAAGATCGTAAATATTGGAAACGAGATTCCCAGAAACACCGGAATAGCTTGGGTTTAGCAAGGTCATGTCTTTAAACTCACTGCCGGAATTCATCTTACAGTACCCATGTGAGTAAGGAGCTGGCAGGTAACGGTTGTTTGGCCAAAAGGTGGAAGATAAATGATATGGCCTGAATATTTTTTCCGTAAATAATTCCCTCATGGATTTACCGGTGACTTTCTCGCAAATCAAACCTAAAATAAGGGGCGTGGTATTGGAATAGCTGTATTTTGTTCCCGGCTCAAAGTCCAGCGGATGCCGCAGGGCGACTTTTATCAAAGAGTCTGCAGGAAAGATGGTTTCCCAATTGTTAGCCAAATTCGACTGAACCCAATCAGGGTCAGAAGTATAGGAATAAATTCCGCTGGTCATATTGCCCAGCATGCGTACCGTTATTTTATTTGCTTTGGGAAAGCGATATTGAGGAAGGTAAAAGGCAAGCGAAGAGTCGAGGTTTATCTTTCCATCATCGACCAGTTGTAATACGATTGTTCCTGTAAAGGTTTTTGTGACGCTTCCAATGCGGAAATTATTTTCAACCTTCATCGGTTCACCGGTTGCAAGATTGGAAAAACCACGGGCTTTGATATAATTCCCTTTCGGTGACCAGATGGCAACAATGGCTCCTGGAATTTCATAATTTTTCATAGCCGCACCAAAGACAGAGTCAAGACGGGATTGTGTTTCAGCACTCAGTTGAACAGGTTCATAGTTTGTGTCCTTTTTTGAACAGGAGATTAAAAATATACCTGCCAAAATGATCGGGATGAAAGGGTTGAATTTAATTTTCATGTTTAACTTTTTTATCATTTCACAAAACACATGAGTCATCCATCTCATAACTTGCAGCTGTATAATAGTTCTTTAATGCCAGTTTATGAAAGTCAGCGCCGGAATAGGTCATAACTTTAAATCCATCTTTGCACCCAATGGTTCCGTTTTTTGTATTTTATTTAAAACAACGCTAATTTCAGCTTCAAGAAATAGTTGAACTTCAGCGGGCGCCACATCGTAACACCGCTTTAATTTATGCGCATTTAATTGCACCGGATGGTAGATTGTCATACTTCAGATAAAGGTATATATTATTTTGCATTGGAATTGAATTTTTCTTTCAACGCCTGCAGGGAAAAAAAATCAAAAACAAAAATTTTTTTGAGATATTTATGATGTTTCCTGATAAACCGGAAAGAATGATGCAGGAACAGATCGCGTCGTTCCGCCAGTGTGGAAGTTACTGATATATCCTTAGCGCCTCAGCTTTGATGAAATCGTTTATCTGCTTTTGAACATCAGCTTTTGAAAGACCGGATGCACCATTCCTTTTAGAATGGTTTGGTTTGCCGGCAATTTCACCAAGCACACGAATCAAGGTGTCAACCTCCGCTTCATTGTTTTCGATGCCCAGGCTCACCCGGACGAGGCCAGGCAGCTTAAGCTCAGGGAAGAAGGTGACGATCAAACGCTGGAATCGTTCAAGAAATGGACTGATGTTAAGAAGATGCTTGATGATAATATGAGCGCAGTGACAACCATACCTCACACCGATCCCCCCGCGTAATGCCAGTTCTTTTGCCACCTTGTCTGACATCATGCCCTTCAGGCTGAAAACAATAACCCCTATTTTATGTTCAAACCCGGGCGAATCTGTGTTTTTTACGCCATATATCCTGAGACCCGCTATCCGGGCCATGCCATGCAGCGCCCGCTTTGTCAGAAGCTGTTCTTCCTCCCGGATCAGGTCCATGCCAATACGCTGTAAAAGTATCAGTGCTTTTCCCAAAGCGGCGATACCCCCCGGGTTTTCTTCGCCCGAAGCTATCGCCAGGTCCAACATTTCAGATTTGGAATAAAGCATCCCTTTTCTATAAACCAAAGCCCCACAGCCAAATGGTGCATAGATCTTATGGGCAGAGAAGGAGAGGTAGTCAATGTCCCATTCTTCCATTTCGACTTTTCGGTGAGCTACCAGTTGAGCTGCATCTACGAGCAGTCTTGCACCATACCGGTGAGCGATCAGGCTGATATCTTTTATATTGTTGCATACCCCGAGAACATTAGAAGCACCGCTCACAGTTACAAGCCTGATCCGTTTCTTTCCGTACTGTTCCTTCTGGTTGTAGGCGCTCAAAATCCTTTCCATTTCCTCCAGGTCAATAAAACCTTCATCATCCACCGATTGCCGGATCAGGGAGTAACCTGGAAGCATTCTCCAGGGAAGATCGTTTGAGGAATGTTCGAGAATTGTATTCAGCACAACTGGTTCGTATTCCTGGCTGGACTCAGCGCGCAGACAATCGGCTGTAAGGTTGATGGCTTCTGTGGTATTGGTAGTAAATATGATATCAAAAGCGCTCCGGGGTGCACCGAGCATCATGGAGCAGATGGATTTTACCTCATGAATGATTTCGCACCTTACTTGTTCAGGCTGTCCCAATGTATGGCAAAAAGCGCTCCATATCGGATTAAAGGTCGGAGTGCTGGCACTGTTGTCCATGTTGATAAACGGCTTTGCGCCTTCAGTCGTGGGGACCCGAACCCCTGATCCAATCATGGTTTTCCTTAATTCATCCAGCAAGACTTTCCCGGAGTATTTTTCAAGTTCGTCATGGTAAAGTATCTCAACAGAGGTCAGCTTTTCAGGGTAAGAATTCAGGAAAATTTCTTTTCCGTATTGCCGGATCATGCGAAGTGCCTTGGCAAATGCAATGACATTGACAATAGCGGGCGTGCCGGCTTCGAACCGGTCGGGTGCATCGGCCCATCCTACCCATGATTTTGAAACAAGTCTGGTGGTCCCTCCGCCTGTCTGAAATGGAACCCCTTTGGGAAGCGCTTTCCTTGAAACGGCCAGCGCATTTATCCCCAAAGGCAATCCTATGTCCTGACTTGATATATACCGGTAATTTTTCGATTCAAGTTTTGCCATTAAGGCGATTGCTCTGTGGGAAGTGCAAAAAATGACGGCGAATTTGCCCTTTTTCAGACCAAAGTATTCAAGAATAATATCCCTGGCCTGTTCGTATAAATGGGTAGACACCATCGAGTTGTACCCGCTACCCCGGTGAACATTGGAATAAGTCCCCAGCGCTTCTAATATTCCGCGTTCCAGTTCGGCAAATGCTTCCACCCTGTCATTATTTCCGGGCTTGATTTGATCCTTTTCTTTTAATTGAAGAACTTCAGACATTTATAATTTATTTTGATATTATAACCTCACAACCAATTCTTGAATAAGATGAAACAATGTTGAAAAGTTCAACTATTTTAAACGACAAGAAATATCAGTTTTCTGCTATTGTGTACCGAGCATCATTTGTGCTTCCTTATTTACATTCATCCAAAATAATTTACATTTTTTTATACACTTATCTCCCTTTTCTAAATCAAAAAGTTCCAATTTAACACTTGGAGATCCTTCGAGACCTGAAACACCAAAAAGAATCGTGGATGCAACCTGATCACCGGAAGCTTGACTGCCAACAGAGATATAATATTTTCTATCCGGCTCAAGATTCAGAATTAATGCGTCCTCATTATTTGCACCAGCACAAAACTTATAATTGCCGGGTTCATATGAACCAATGAAAAATTGTTTATTGAATAAAACTGCAGTATCATTCGCATTAATGCTTATGGTAATATTCCCAAATGGTCCATTTTGAAACAAATATACCAATGCTTTGCCTGGAAGAGGATTCAGAGAGCGGGCTTTTTCGCTTAATGGACTTGTTTTCGCTTTTTTGCTTGAATTACCGGAGATAATATAATCATCCTGCGCGTTTAGATCATTGATTAATAAAAAGTACACGAATGAAAATAAAAACAGTAAAGGGCTTTTCATAATGATTTAATTGGTTTTACAAGGTAGCATTGTATTACTGCATCCACTTCAGTTTGATTATCTAATTTTTATACGTGGATATTTTACAATTTTTAATTTCTTCTTCTGCTCTTTCCTGTGCCGGTATGCTGAATTCACAACAGGTCCCTCGCACATAATAACATTTTCCAGACTCGGCCACGTTTAAATCAATTGCCATAGCGCCTCCAGCAGCCCAGAAAGTGTATCTTCCCGGATCTGTAATGAATATCAGGTACGTATTGTTTCGCAAAAAAGCCTGGCTAACAATTTGTTTATTGGCATGAACCTGATAATGTGTTAATGCCCCGACAAAATTGCTTGGTCTATAAATATATACCACTGATTTTCCAACTGGGATTTCATTTAATGGTTCAAATTTCTGGGCTGAAACAGAAATACATAATAATGCTAAAAGTGCAAAGCAGAGAAATTTCCAGTTTTGTTTCATAATAAAAAAATTAACTTTCAGAAAAGCAATGGTTTGTGTCAATTTCGAGACATTGGGTTTCCGGGCTTATTTTTCACAGGGCGATTATTGTTTTATTAATTTTTTTATTGCAATTCCCCGCTGGTTCCTTGCTTTAATAATATAGATCCCGCCTGATAAGTTTGATAGATCCACGATGGTGGAAATATCATTCGTAGTTAATTTTTTTACCAATTGCCCCTCGATATTCAATATTTCTATTTCGGATTGGCTGGTGCATTCGATTATGATTTTTACGTTAGCCGGATTTGGGAAAACAGAGATGTTCAGTGGATTGTTTACCTCATCAACACCAGTATTTGTGCAGCTTCGCATTGGAGTACTTACCGTTACATAGGATGAATCAACGGTAATAATACGGTAGGAACGATTAAATGCCGCGGCGGTTTGGACATAGCGGGTGCTATCGGATCCGTTTTCAGTAATCACCTGCCCAATTCTGTTAGCGACCACATTTTGATGCTCGTGCCCATCAAGCACAACGTCAACATGATTTGAATCGCAGATATTCAGGAAATTGGTTCTGTTATTTGCGATAGAGCAGTCCTCGGGGCTAGTTATCACTCCTGTAAAAGGAGTACCATCAGAGTTTGTTCCGATTGCATTGACGGCAGGATGATGCATGACAATAATTTTTCGTTTGTTGCTGTTGATACGTAATATATTTCTAAGGTAAGTGCATTGTTCATTTGAAAGTCCCTTGCCTTTCTTATTCTCGGCGGTGATCATAGAATCAGAACCCGAACGAAGAAACACTATTACTGCAAGATTGGTTGTTATTGCATAATCCATATCAGGTGTTAAAAATTTCTTATAATAGGTAAGCGTATCATTTGATACAGGTGGATTAACCAGGGCGATCCAATACTCGTGATTTCCGGGAACGAAATAAATAGGGATAGTTCTGGCAGAATCAATAAAATAATCACCAATACCAGGATTGGTTAAAGTGGGGGGAAACAAGTACTGTGTAATAGTAGGGTACATACCGTCAGGCGTTTGGTTACCAACATTTGAAACATCGCCGCTTACCGCAACAAAGGCCGGTCTGGGATTAAGGTTGGCAAATTCTTTACTGTAACATCGAAAGTATTGTGCATTCGTATCACTATTTTGGAAAGGAATGCTTGAAACATGCATGTCGGAAATATGAATAAAAGTGAACTGAGCGAAAGAGCTTAATGCCAAAATACATATTATTACGGAAAGTGAAATTTTCTTCTTCATGGTATCAAATGTTTAATTGTCTTGCATATTTTGTAACCTTGTGCATAACGCCTAGAATACTCCCTAAAATTTAGACCACTGGCTAAAGTGATAAAATTAATAGCTTTAGACACCTTATGATCCCGCATTGAGGCTGCTGTAAACGGTAAATAACAATCCCTTTCTTTTCGTAAATAAGATTCCCTGGTTTGTCGCATAAAACACCAAAGCCTTTTATCTTTAAGGTGCGAACCAAAAAAGACCTAAGGCTTATGGCGACACAGTTTAAAAGACAAACCATGTATCACAAAATTAAAGAACTTTTCGGAAAAAAGTACAAAGTGACACAAATTAGCAGGGAAGTTGGCAAAGATCCTAAAACAGTACGAAAGTACCTGAACATGAGCGAAGAAGCTTTCGATCAGATGCTGAAGCACTTGCAGTACCGGCAGAAAAAGTTGAAGCCCTACGAACTTTTTATCAAAGACAGAATTGAATTGTGCCCTGATTGTTCGTCTGCACAAATCGATGACTGGCTGAGAGAGAACCATGCTGATATGGTTAAAGTAGCTCCTAAAACGGTGTTCAACTTTGTAAGCTATGTTCGAAAAAGATATAATCTGCCCAAGATTAAAGAGTCGGCCCGGCAATACCAACAGGTTGAGCAACTGCCCTATGGGCAGCAGTCGCAGGTTGATTTTGGACAGTTCGTCCTGATGACCGGTGAAGGGAAACGCAAGAAGGTTTACTTCATGACCATGGTTTTGTCGCGAAGCCGTCATAAATATGTCCGTTTTACCCTTAACCCAATCACCACACGCTTTGTTGTAGAATCCATGGACCTTGGATTTGCCTTCTATGAAGGAATTACCGAAGAAGTTGTGTTTGACCAGGATTGCACATTGCTCAGGGATGAAAATCATGGTGACTTATTACTGACAGAAGAGTTTTCCAGGTATGTTCAGCAGCGAAAGTTCAAGCTTCATTTTTGCCGTAAAGCAGATCCCGAAAGTAAAGGCAAGATCGAAAACGTGGTCAAATATGTTAAGCAATGCTTCTTGCGGGGCCGGCCTTTTAATACCCTCGATGTGTTGAATGAACAGGGGCTTGGTTGGCTTGAGCGCACTGGCAATGCCAAAGAGCATTCCGCCATCCGCAAAGTTCCTTGTCAGGAGTGGTTGATTGAGAAAGGGTTCCTGGCACCTTTTACCGGGTTCATCCCATTGACCGAATCTGAAAACACTTACCATGTTCGAAAAGATAACGTGATCAGTTTTAAAGGGAACATGTACGACATTCCCATTGGCACTTATCAGGGTCCCGGCACCAGAGTGGTTGTCAAGGTGAAAGAACGCTCACTTGAGATCTACAACGAAGACTCACAGCTTCTAGTAAAGCACGCAATTGCTTTTGGCAAAGGACGTACGGTCCGTAATACAAATCACCAGCGGGATACCTCTCATAAAGTGCAACACCTCATCGAAGAGGTAAGCGTTTTGTTTACAAACCAATCCCTGGCCACCATTTTTTTGGAACATATCCGCAAGGAAAAACCCCGGTACGTCCGCGACCAGATGATGCTGATTAAAAAGGAAATTGTAGCCAGTGATACTTCGCTTGCCTTAAAAGCCCTGGAGTATTGTCAGAAGAACCGGTTATACTCAGCCACTGAATTCTGTGATGTTCTGCGTTCATATAAACAAACCAAGGCAATCCAGCCGGTTGATTTAGCCGATATAAAGATCCTGATGCCGCTAGGTGATTCTTCGTTTATGATGCAGTATGAGCCGCAGATGAGCAATATTAATGATTATCAAACCCTCATTCAGTAGGCCATGGAACGACTCGATCTTTTTAAGGACCAGGCCCGCGAGTTAAAACTTAATGGCCTGATCGGCGGAATTGAACCGCTGTTGGAAACTGCCCGCAAAAATAAGGTCAGTTATCTTGAATACTCCCTTAGCATGCTTGAAAAGGAGGCAAAATACCGAAGTTCCATTGAGCAGGTGAAGCGAATGAAAGCAGCAAAACTCCCGCTTCAGCATGACCTCGATGAATATAACCCTTCGTTCATAAACGGCATATCGATCCAGCAACTGCGGCAACTGCGCGAACTGCTTTGGCTCGACCAGCACTTTAACCTGATGTTATCCGGTCCCAGCGGAACTGGTAAAACTTACATTGCAGCCGGATTGTGTTATGATGCCCTGCGAAACGGCTATCGTGCCATGTTCCGCAGCATTGACCAGATCGTTCATGTAATCCGGATGAAATCAGTTACTGCCACCGCCGCTGCAGAATACAAAAGACTGCTCAGGGCACAGTTACTGGTTATCGATGACATCATGCTGTTCCCGCTGGAAAAAGAGATAGCAGTTGGGCTTTTTCAGTTGATTAACCAGATGTTTGAACGATCATCCTTTATCATTACAACCAATAAAAATCCCAAGGAATGGGCCCAGTTGCTTAACGATGAATCATTGGCCGCTGCACTACTCGACCGGATTTTATACCATTGTGAAGTAGTTAAACTCTCAGGAAAAAGTTATCGATTGGAAAATAGAAAAACAATATTTAATCAAGTAAAAAGCTGAATATATGGATGTTAAAATGGGTAATAACATTAAAAATCATTGTGTGTCGGCCATGTTATTCTCATTTTAATATCCGGCTATGAAAATTTATAAACCGATGTTAAACCGATAATTAACCTTAGTATTTTTATGCTTCAAAGCAGGGAAACTTAATTGCCAAAAAACGTCCATTGTTAATTACTGCTTACACGCATCTTTCAAATTGCCGCCTCTTCCCATTTTTAGTAGAACCACACCCGTAACCACAAATTCCCTTACCCTTAAAAACCATTCTCTAAAAAACTTAAATCTCCAAATAATCACACATAACGTGTGGCCGCTAAACGCATCAAAGGCAGCACTTCAATAAGCACGAATCGGCCAGTTTTGTTGCGATTTAGCGGCATGTTAGGCACATTTTAAATTTTTGAAATTGATAATTTAATGAAATCTTCTGGACCATATTGAGTAATAAATCCTTGATCTTCCAGTGAGGGTAATTTATTTTCTCCTAATAATTGTATTCGCTTTGAATATGCAAAATAATAAATGCTCGATATGAAAAACAGGAATTGTTCTTCAAATGATTTTTTATAAAAATAAATATAATTAAAATTTTTCTCGTCTTCAACTCCCATTAGAACCCATTTACCAAGACAGATAATCATAAAAGGTAAAACATTTATGAGGTTTCTTTGGTCTGGAAGGTTTTTTATGTATTTTTCAATATAATCGATGGCTATTTTTGCTGAAAACCCAGAGTAACCAAATATGAATCCTCGAATATTTTCATTTAAAACCCGAGCACTTTTAATATTTTCAAATCCATCTATTAAAGTTCTATTGGTTAAACGTGATTTAACTTCAAAAATTTGCGAGACAGAATTTGGTATAACAATTTGAAATCCACCTTCATTATATATTGGCCCATAATTACTATGATCCCAAATTATAATGTCTATTTGATTTGAAGATTGTTCTGGCCCATAAATAAACCCTGTACCAGTCGAAAATGATTGCGGAATAATTTTTTTAATATATCCTTCTAAAATTCTTTCACGATGAAGACCCGTGGCTGAGCGATTTCGTGAATATTCTAAAACACGTTTTGAACTTGAATCAAATTCTTGAACTAAATATTTTAAAGCCTTGATAGTGTGCATATCAATAAATTTAAATTGTGCCTAACGGCTTGTTGGAGGTAGTAGGGATTTATTTTTAAATTATTTTTCAACGTTTCAATTTAACTGTAGAACTCAAGTTATAGTTGTATATTGATTGGAAAACTTCATTATTCGTTTCTATGCTTCCATTATATCTATAATAATCAATGGATTTATCATCACTAGCTAAAACACCAATAAACTCATTTGTCGGGATTTCAATTGAAAAGAGCACAAATTTAAAATTATCAATTAAGTTGAGAGTAAAACTTCCGCTGTTGAAGTTTTCTTTTAAATCCTCCATACCATATAAGGATAATCTGAAGTAAACTTCATTACCTCGATATTCGAAGGCAAATTTACTGGATGCTCCTCCTTTAATGAAATCAAGTGATTGTTTCGGGAATTCTATTTCTGTACAGTATTGATTTGAAAATGATGTTTTTCCAAATATATTTGATTTATAAATTTGAATCTGATTGATCGAATCTTTTACTAAATCTCCTAATAAAAGAATTTTTTTATCAATAATTGTATAAACTTTGTGTTTAAATACAAAAGTATTCTCACCAACTTGTACAATATCATCTCTCTGTGAGCATGAAATGAGACCGAGTGTAAGAAAAATAAAGAAAACTGAAATGAATCTTTTCATAAGAATATTTTTTTGTGTAGAGTAATTAAAATCCCTATTACCTCCAACGTGCGGCCGCTAAATGCAGCAAAGGCAGCGCCTTTGCACAGCAACTTTGCGTTTGCATTGTTGCAATTAGCGGCGTGTTGGTTGCAGTATTTTATTCTAAATCTAAGATAACTTTTAGGTTTTCTTTTACTTTTTCAATAGAATCTTTTGTAAGTACACCAATCTTATTTCTCAATCGGGAATTATCAATGGCTCTCAATTGATCTATCATTATATCACAATTTTCATTAACACCTGATACTCCTTTTTTAAGATGAACACGTAACAATTCAGACTCATTTTGAACCTTAGAGGTTATTGGACAAATTAAAGTAGAAGGATGAAATTTATTTAGGAGATCCGTTTGAACAACAAGAACTGGTCTAATTTTTCCAGTTTCAGTCCCTATTCGGGGGTTTAAATCTGCAACCCAGATTTCGTATTGTTTAATTTTCATAATCGAGGGCCTCGAATTCGTGAAGAACTAATAAGGATTCATCCTTTAATAATTTGGATTCCTTTTCCAGTTTGGAAGCGATTAATTTTCTCTTTTGGATTTTATTATAAAACTCCAAAGCTTCGTTGATATAACGATTTCGAGATTTTTTAACATGCTGCAGAACCTGTTCAGTTTCGCTGAATACAGTTTCATCTAATTTTAAGGAAAGTGTTTTCATGGTATCTTATTATTATACCACAAAGGTATATACTAATTTGGAATTTTCCAAATCTGCTTCAATAAAATATTGCAACCAACGCCT
>Ga0268284_1000388_pt1 | contig 31583 bp, 25 predicted proteins | sample saktaG_14_FD_190137 | JGI IMG/M metagenome (GOLD analysis project Ga0268284, IMG submission 190137) | Saline water microbial communities from Sakinaw Lake, British Columbia, Canada - sak_2013_06_06_40m | ecosystem: Environmental > Aquatic > Non-marine Saline and Alkaline > Saline ...
CATTCATCATTCATCATTCATCATTCATCATTCATCATTCATCATTCATCATTCATCATTCATCATTCATCATTCATCATTCATCATTCATCATTCATCGCGTCCCTGCCGCTGTGCCTGCAAACCTAAAACCGAAAACTGAAAACTGCAAACTGAAAACTGCAAACCGAAAACCATCTGCAACGGTTCACCGTACTTTGGGCACATACAGCACATCGCCGATTTGGAGCGTATCCTTGCTGGTCTTGTTGAGCTGCATCAAGATCGCGACGGACACCTTGTAGGTGCGTGCGATGCGACTGTAGGTGTCGCCGGCGACGACGGTATAGGTGGCGATATCCGGCGCGGTGGCGACATTATCGAGATTGCGCGGCAACAGCAACAGCGTGCCGCTGCGTACAATGGCCATGGGTGTCAACCCATTGGCGCGTGCCAGCGCGTCAATTTCGACTTGTGCGCGCGCAGCAACACTCGTCAAAATACAATCCGTGCGACACCGGTAAAAGAGGCCCGCGGTGCCGGTGTCCACACTGCCCGTGTCCTGGACCGTGGCATTGCTCGCCGCGGCGCCATCAATCGTGACATCCACTGTATCGGCCAGAACAATCCCGGCCGGGTTTTGTACCGCGCGCTGCGGCGCACCGTATTCCATCATCGCCGGCGGGTCGAGCATGGGTTCGGGTGGCTCGCTCGGCATGGCGGTCATCCGCTCAATGCCATCGTCACATGCTGCCAGCAGGAGGCAGCCGCTCAGTACAATGAAGCGCAGGATTGTGTGCATGTCCATATTGTACCTGAATTGCGCCTGTTATTCAAGTGTAGTAAATTCGTTGCCAAGCCAACGAATTTGGAGTTAAGAGGGCGCGCATTGTTCCGCCGCTCAACACTTCGATGTTCGATGTTCAATGTTCAGTGTTCACAGTGATCCGGCCATTCCTGAATGTAGGCCGTGTTCAGGCCGAGCGCATCGAAGCATTCGAGCGCCGCTTCGTATTCTTCCCAGGTGATGCCGCGCGCCAGCGCCGGAAAGTTGCGCGCGCGATGGGCCGGGAAATACTGGCGCATCAAACTGACGGCCGTGTCGCGCCCGAGTTCGTCGGCAATGAAGCGCAGTACGGCCGATGTGCCGGCCAGATTGTCCGGCAGGATCAGATGGCGGATCAGCAGGCCACGCGTGGCGATCTGGTGCGCGTCGAGCTGTAACTGCCCGACTTGGCGCAGCATTTCCTTGAGCGCCGATTGATTGATTTCTGGATAGTCGGGCGCGCTGGAATACAAGCGCGCCGGCGCGGCGTCAGCATATTTCGCGTCGGGCAGATAAATATCCACGATGCCGTCCAAGAGCCGCAGCACGGCGAGCGATTCATAGCCACTGCAATTGTACACCAATGGAATGGTCAGGCCCTGGGCGCGGGCGATGGCCAGCGCTTCGACGGCCTGCGGCAGTTGCGGTGTGGGCGTCACCCAATTGATGTTGTGTGCGCCGCGCGTCTGCAATTGCAGCATGCGCGCGGCCAGCTCGGCGGGCGTGATGACTTCGCCCTGCATGCTTTGGCTAAAGGCATAATTCTGGCAAAAGACACAGCGCAGATTGCAGCCGGTGAAGAAGACCGTGCCGGAGCCGCGCGTGCCGCTGATGGGCGGCTCTTCGCCCTGGTGCAGAGTGCAGCAGAAGACGCGCAACTCGTCGGTCAGGCCGCAGACACCGTGTTTGCCGGCCGCGCGCAAGCTGTCGCAGTTGCGCGGGCAGAGCCGGCAAGGCGACTGCAGGGCGCGCAGCGCGGCTGCTGCGGTTTTCAGTTTTCGGTTTTCAGTTTTCAGTGGCATTGAGAAAACTCGTTCTGCAAACGAGTTTGTAATGGAGGAACTGTCGCACGTTTTTTCTCAGAACTAAAAACCGCAAACTGAAAACTGAAAACGGCCGCTGCGGCCTACATCGGCTTGCGCGCGACCGCCATGATGCTTTGGGCAAAGTCCACATGCAACAGCTTGAGCAGGCGGCGATACCACCAGACCGTCAGGCGTTTGCGCCAGTTCATCTTGGCAAGGCGATGCATGCCAATGTCGGTAAAGCCGGCCCGGCCGAGCAAGCCGGCCAGATCATAATAATGAATCGCGTTGACGTGCGTGAAATCACGCCAGAAGATATTTGCATGGCAGGCGTTCGGCGTGGTCAGCGCGACCCAACCATTCGGCTTGGTCAGTCGGAACAATTCGGCGATGAAAGGAATTTTAGCGGCGGCGTCCATGTGCTCAATCACTTCCGAGGAGACGACCAGATCGAACTGCTCGGTGATTTCCTGAGTGTCGTAATAGTCATGCGGCCAGACGCGGTCAATGTCCTGGCTTTTGTACTTAATGAGATGTTTGACGCTGTCAAGGCGCAGGGCGAGGGAGCGGTCACCCGCGCCGACATCGAGGATGCTCACCTGTTTGGCGCCATGGCGTGTCAACACACGAATATGCGCACAAAGCCAGGCTGGCATGGATGGTTGGATCGGCAGGCGCAAGACATCCGGGAAAACATGCCGGAAACGCTGACGCCAGTGCTGCACCTCGGACCAGTTCAGGGCCGGTTCGTTCATCATGGAGTGTGCCGGATCAGGCTCACAGCGTACTCGGGAGCAAGCTGTTGCCAGATCACATCGGCAGTCAGCGCAGGAAGGTTCAGTTTGAGTTCACCAGCCATGAACGCGGTTTCCTCATCCAGTGCCACCAAGCGAATGCCCAACTGTGTGAACCACTCATGAAAAGCCATTGGGCTGACAGGTGTCGCCAAGATTTTGCCAACAACTTCGGCATAATTGACCGTACTCATAAAAACACCGCCCCGCAACAGCACTTGTCTGACGTGCTCGTCGCCAGGCTCGGCATGCAACAGTGCAACCACAGCAGAAGCATCAACAACACATGCGTTGTCACTCACGCGCGGCCTCCGCTCTACGTTCCTTGATTAGTTCGTCTGTCAGCGAGCGTGTCGCCGGCACATGTGCCAAAAGCTTGCGCAGGTTCTCTAGTGCCGTCAGCACGCGTGCGGGGTCCGGCGCCGCCAACGGTGTCTCCGGAATAAACGTCACCAAAACCCGCGCCGCTTCTTCAGAGGGCGGTGTCTCCAGCATTTCGACATGCCCGGCGCGATAGATTGCCTCATATGTTTTCAGCATGGTAATCAGTAGTCTCTATGGGTTAGCTGCATCTCTCCAATTATAACATTTTGCAGTGGCAACCGCACTCATTCTGTGCCGAGGATTTCAAAGGGGACCTCCAGATCCAGGTATTCACGATTTAGATTGGCCGGAAAGGACGGGAAGTTGGCGTTCTGCACGGCATCGAGCGCGGACTTGTTCAGCTCGCTGGGCCCGGCCTTGCTGACGCGCACGTCACTGATGCGCCCGGTGCGCGCCAGCCGGAAGGTAACTTCACAGGTGCCGAGGATGCGCGGTGGCTGGCGCCAGACGCGATCAATCGCGGTGCGAATGCCGTTGCAGAAGAAGTCATCAATGATGGCTTTCTGTTCGCCGGGCGAGTCCTGCGGGCCAACGGCCACTGTTGGCGCCACGGCCGGTTGTGCCGGTGTGGTTGGGGCGCTGCGCTTGTTCTCGAATGCCTCGAAACGCTTGCGGGCTTCCTCGAAGGCCGTGTTGACCTGCGGCGTGCGCTCGACAATTTCAACTTTCTTGGGTGGCGCGCGTTTGACGATTTTCGGCGGCGTATTGGTTGCCGCTGCCTTGGCAATCTGCTTGCGTAGTTTCTCCGCTGCCCATTTTTTTTGTCGCTCAACCACTTTCTCGGGCACCGGCATCACGGTCCGTTTTGGCGGGGTGACCGGTTTGACCGTTGGCGGCGGCGGCGGCGTTGGTTTCGGTGGTGTCGGCACGGGCGGCGGCGGTGTGGGCTTCGGTGGTGTCGGCGCGGGCGGCACCGGCGTGGGCGGAACCACGCGCATCGGCTGCGGCGTTGCTTGCGTCAGGTTTACCCGGATCATCTGCTGCTTGGCCACTTTGAAGGTCGGCGCCGACCACAACATGACCAGCAGCAGCACTGCGGCCAGACTGTGCGCCACCACCGACGGCAACAAGAATGATTTGGCCGTGATGATCATTCGGCTTGGGTTGCCAACGACAAGGTGGTGATGCCGGCACTGCGGATCACGTCGAGGACATGAATGACCGCATCATACTTGAAATTTTTGTCGGCGCGAATGATGACGGCTAATTTTGGTTTGCTGCGCTGCATTTGTTCGAGCGTTTCGCGCAGGTCGTCGAACGGGCGCCCGCGATCCATTTGACGTTGATCCAAGAACACCACCCCGATTTTTTGGCCGCGCTCGTTGATCTCCTGTAAGCTGACGGTGACGGACTCGTCTTGCTTCTCCAATTGGGTCGCGGACGCGAGCGGCAAGTCCACGTCAATGCCCTGTTCGAGAATCGGCGCGACCAGCATGAACACGCACAGGATGTTCATGGTGATGTCGAGCAGCGAGGTGATGTTAAGCTCGGCGCGCAGCGGCTCGCGGCGGCGCAGAAGGATGCTCATTCGACGCTCTCCTCGGAGACGATCCGCTCGAGGCGCGCGACCAGTTCGCGACAGAACGTTTCCATGTGGGCGATTTCGGTGTTGATCCGATTCTTGAAATAGTAAAAGGCCGTGATGGCCGGAATCGCCACCACCAGACCCGCAACGGTCGTCACCAGCGCCACGGCAATGCCGGGCGCGACCGAGGTAACCATGGCCGAGCCGGCCGTGGACATTTTGCGGAAGGCTAGCAGGATGCCCCAGACCGTACCGAGCAGGCCGAAAAACGGGGCCAGCGTCGAGGTTAGCGCCAAGTAGCCCATGCCTTCCTCGATCAAGTCAACTTGCTCGGCCAGGCGCGCGTCGATCAACTTTTCGGCGGCCTGCACGTCCGCCACGCGAATGCGGTCATAGGCGAAGACGTGATCGCAGCAGGCGCGGTAGAGCACATACAAGGGATTGGTCGAGTTGACCGGAAAGTCGCGGAATATTTGCAGATAGTCGCGCGCATATTGGGCTTGGAATGGGCGCAGCCGCTCGCCGATGCGCTTGTTGCCGCGCTGAATCGCGCCGAGGCTGACATACTTGGCGAAGATCAAGCCCCACATGTACACCGACATAATTGCCAGAATAATACAGATGCCTTGGCCAATGATGTCCATGCTGGCCCAAATTTCGAGTGCTGCTCTCATGCCGGGTGTCCTTGGTGTCGTGCGGATGCGGTTGTCATACATGTCCTCGTCATGCGGTGATAGTCTCGAGGCCGTGCAGATACGGCTGTAACACACGCGGGATGCGGATGCTGCCGTCGGCCTGTTGGTAATTTTCGACCAGGGCAATCCAGGTGCGGCCGACCGCCAGGCCGGAGCCGTTCAAGGTGTGGACAAAGCGCGGCTTGCCGCCGCCGGCCGGGCGATAGCGAATGTTGGCGCGGCGGGCCTGAAAATCGGTGCAATTCGAGCATGAGGAAATCTCGCGGTAGCAATTTTGGCCCGGCAGCCAGACTTCGAGGTCATACGTCTTGGCCGCCGCAAAGCCAATATCGGCCGTGCAGAGCGCCACCACGCGATACGGAATCTCCAGTTGCTGCAGCACGCGTTCGGCGCAGCGGGTCATGCATTCCAGCGCTTCATACGACGTCTCCGGCGTGACGATATTCACCAGCTCGACTTTGTTGAACTGGTGCACGCGCAGGATCCCGCGGGTGTCTTTGCCATACGCGCCGGCTTCGCTGCGGAAGCACGGCGTGTGGGCCGTCACCAGCTCAGGCAAGTGGGCTTCATCGAGAATTTCGCCGGCATGCAGGTTGGTCAGCGGCACTTCCGCAGTCGGGATCAGATAGAGCGGCCGCGCGCCGCTGACCTTGAACAAGTCCTCCTCGAATTTCGGCAACTGGCCGGTACCGCGCATGGTCGCGTCGCTGACCATCAAGGGCGGCGCGATCTCGCGGTAACCGTGCGCCCGGGTGTGCAGATCGAGCATAAAATTCGTCAAGGCCCGTTCGAGCAGTGCGCCGGCACCTTTTAGCAAGGGAAAGCGCGCGCCGGACAGCTTGGCCGCGCGTTCAAGATCCAACATGCCCAACGCTTCGGCCACCTCGAAATGCTGTTTGGGCGCGAACGTGAATTGCGGCGGCGCGCCCCAGGTGCGCACGACCACATTGTCCGCCTCGGTGGCGCCGACCGGCGTGCTGGCATCCGGCAGGTTGGGCAGGCGCAGGGCCAGGTCGTCCAGCACCGTCTCCACCGCGGTCAGTTGCGCGCGGGCCGTTTCGAGTTGGATCTTCAGCTCCTGCACACTGGCTTGCAGGGCCGCGGTGTCAGCGCCGGCGCGTTTTTCCACCCCGATTTGTTTCGAGCGTTCGTTGCGCTGTTGCTCGATTTCCTGGGTGGCCTGCACCAGGGCGCGGCGTTGTTCGTCCAGTGCCATCAGGCGGTCGAGATCGGCGCCCAGACTTGCATAGGTCTGGCCATTGCCGTGGCGGTGCAACAGCATGGCCCGCAGGGTATCGTAGTCTTCCCGTAGAATGCGAAGATCAAGCATAGTCTTGTTGAATGGGTTTCACTTGATGAAAGGAATCGCCAAGGGATATTGATAGGGCTTGCCATCATTGGCTTTGACCGCCGCCACAATGGTAAGAATGATATCGGCCAGCACGAGGGGGATCAGCAGGAAAATGCCGACGCAGAAAACGCACAGCACGATGGCCGGGACAATATAAATCGTCATTGAAATCTGGAAATTCAGCGCCGCTTTGCCCTGCACGTCCACATAGGGAATCTCATTTTTCTTGATGAGCCAGACAACCAGCGGCCCGAGTACATTGCCAAAGGGAATGCCCAGGAGGCCGAGCAGCGCGGAAAGATGGCACAACATGCCCCACGTGCGCGCAGTGTTGTCCGGCAAGTCTTGTGTAACGACTGCGTCTGGTTCTGTCATGGTGTTCATGGTGGGCTGCCTCCTTGCAGCAGGGCATACTCGATCATGATATCGAGCAATGCACCGAATGAAATGCCAACCGCCGCCGCCGCCTGCGGCACCAATGATGTGGCGGTCATGCCAGGAATGGTGTTGGTTTCGAGCGCAAAGGCGCGGCCGCGCGCGTCCATCATAAAATCGGTGCGCGAGATGCAACCACAGTGCAAGGCGCGATGACACGCCACGGCCTGTTGCTGAATTTCGCGCGCCCCGCGCGCGGGAATTTTCGCCGGCGTGATTTCACGCGTGGCGCCCGCCGTGTATTTTGCTTGAAAATCAAAAAACGGGCTTGCCACCGGAATGATCTCCGTTACCGGCAGGGCTATCGGTGCGGCCTGTGGTGTGCGTTGCAGCACCGCGCAGGTAAACTCGCGCCCGCGCACATAGCGTTCGAGCAGCACCCGCTCGTCGAGCGCCAGCAGACGCCGGACGGTGGTGCGCAACGCCGGCGCATCCGGCACCATATGCACCTCAAAGCTCGAACCCAGGCACGGCGGCTTGGCCACCACCGGCCAGCCCAAGCGCACCGCGCGCAGTTGCGCAGCAAGCGGGCGTGCGCGGCGGATCATCACATACTCCGGCGTGGGAATGCCATGGCTGTCATAGAGCCGCTTGCTGATCTCCTTATCCATGGCCAGGGCGGAGCCACGCACGCCGCTGTGGGTAAACGGCAGGCCCAGCATTTGAAGAAAGCCTTGCACGACGCCGTCCTCGCCGCCCACGCCGTGCAACGCCACGATGACCACCTCAACACCCCAGTGTTGCAGCGCGCGAAATGCGTCCAGCACCCCCTGTGGCCGTGCCCGCCGCCACGCAGCATCGTGCGGCACACACCCGGGCGCCAGCACCCGCGCCCGGTGATCACTGGTCAACTCGACCGCGCGGCACAGATAGCGCGCCGGCGCCAGATGTGAGAAGATCACCGTGCCGGAGCGGATCGAAATGTCGCGCTCGTGGCTCCACCCGCCCAGCAGCACGGCGACGCGCCGCTTGGCCGGCGTTGGTTTGGTCGATTTGCTGCTCATGGCGCCGTCGCCGGCGGTAGGTTGGTGGTGGCGCCGGGTGCGGCTTGAAACGCCGCCGCCGCGGCCCACAGCGTGTTGCTCATCAGCGGGCAGCGCTCGCACAGCAGTCCTAAGGCCGAGCGGCTGGCCACGACCAGTTGGGCTTGATCGAGCACTTCTTCGTAGTGCGCAACATCGTCGGCATTCAACACGCGCCCGGCCAGCGGCTTGGTCAAATCCGCCAGCCAGACAAGCACGACCATGACCAGCGCGCCCTTGAAACCGCCCAGCAGCATGCCATAGACGCGGGCAATGAAGCTGGGCGATGGGCGACCCACCAGGCGTACCCGCACGGCATCCAACGCCGCGCTCAGGAGCAAGTAGACCACGAACACAGTTACGATCAGGGCGGCGAATTTTGCCAGGACACCGTCAAAGCGCGCCTGCGGAAACTGGCGATGCAACCAGCCCAGCACGCCATTGAGCAGTAGCGTGCGCGCGGCAAAGGTCGTCAGCAGCGCACCACCTACCGCTGCCAGCGAGACCACTTCGGCACCGATGCCTTTCCACAGTCCAACAAGTGCAAATACGCCGATCAGCGCCAGCAGGCCACCATCTAGATACATCCAGTTCACATGCAATTCTTATTGTTTATCCTTGGATGATACAAAAAGGGGCGAACAAATGCAACCGCTATAAAAAACGCGGCCGGACTTGCGCCCGGCCACGTTCGGAGGAATCACCATGAAACAATAGAAACAAAGCAGGTGCCGTGCCAGAGTTGTTTTTGCCGCTGTTTATGTTAATTTCGGCTATTTACCCGTGATATTTTGTGTTAAATTAGCCCAGCGCAGCTTCTCATCCGTGCCTTTTTTTCTCATTTTGGTCATTTTGACCGTGGAAATCTCAGTCAGGCGTGCGGAGCATAAGGATAAAATCTTGGACGTTGGTGCCCTGCGATGCAACCGCCACAGTCTGGATGCCTTGCGGCGGCAAGGCCAGGATGGTCCAGGCACTCTTCTCGACACACTCTTCGGCGCGATCCCTGAATTGGGCTTGATACTCGATCGTCAAGGGCTGGTCGTCATCGTTACGGAGGTCAATTGTTCCCGTCAGGGTGCCGTTCTCAGCCCGCTCCATGTTGGTGACCGCCGCGGCAATGCTGCTGCGCAGACCGCGCTCTGTGACGATGACGCGGCTGGTGTGCGCGGCGACGTCATCAATCCGGCGCGCATAGCTCACGCCACCGCAGGCGCTCAGCCCGGCGCAGACCAGCGCCGCGAGCGCCACGCGCGCGCCCACGTGGTACTTTTTTTTTGCCATCATCGTCCTCATGTAGTAATTCTACTGATCTCGCGCGCACAGGTCAACCACGGCCGCATTGCACTGGTCGGGTAGGATGGGCGTTTCTGCGACACACCACGTTGAGTGAACACGACCATGTTGATTGCCCCCGCCCCGACCGGGCGGGAATGTGCGGGATGCGCCAGTATCCAGGGCGTTGCCCTGGGGTACCATGCCGTGCCCCCGTGGGGTACCGCTGCGCCCCGCGCTCACCAACCCACACCACGCATCCACTGTCAGTATCTATACAACCTTACTACAACGACGTTTCATGAGTCGCCGGATCTGGAGCCACGCCCGGCAGCCACGCAAGCCACACGGGCGCACGGCAAGATAGTTGCAGGATTGTGAGATAGAACGGCCTGACCCAAGGACTTGCTTGCGTTTTGCTGTGGAACAATAGTGCTCTACACCTGCCAATGAAGCGCGTGGCGTGCGATGTGCCTGGCGTCTGAAGACCCCCACGGACCCGCCGCTGGCGGGACCGTGGGTGAATCAGAGTAATGGCAGGCAGCGCCGGCGCGCCTGCCAATCTCTCCTTCCATCCCGCCGTTGGCGCATGCGCGTCAACTTAGTGGTGCAAACGCTTCTGTCGTAGCGCAGTGTCGGCATCGCCGAGGGGAACGCGGCACGCCCGTGCCGTTGAAGGGATGCGGGATTTCCATATCCCGCGCAGGCGCAAGCAGCTGCGATCGGGAGATCGCAGCTACCTTCAACCGATCTGGCTGCTTGGAGTCCCGTCAACGGCGGGACGATCGGCGTTCCCTTCGCTGCGCGCAGCGGCATCACAGATTCACGCTGCACCAGCCGCTCCCACTCTATAGCCGCTGCCGCGGGCGGGAACGCGTCTGCGTTGGGAGAAACCCGCAGCTATGCGGGTGCAATCAGCTAAAGTTGACGCGCATGCGCCGCTGGCGGGACCGGTGGGGAGGCAAACCTGTGCAGGAAAATTCTTCTGTCCTGCACCTTCTTTGTTGGGCACCGCTGCGACACTGCAACTTTTACGCCGTGCGCCCAGCCACACCCGGCGGTTGACAGGCCCACCGCCATTTGCTATACTTGCACCCCTGTGCTGCCTGCTGCAGTTATGGCACGGGTCGTTCACGGGCCGTTAGCTCAGGTGGTAGAGCATCAGATTTTTAATCTGAGGGTCGCAGGTTCGAACCCTGCACGGCTCACCAACATACTTTTTCAGTATTCGGTGACCCCATCGTCTAGTCCGGTTAGGACACTGGCTTTTCAAGCCAAGAACAGGGGTTCAAATCCCCTTGGGGTCGCCACTTTTTTATGCCCTTGCGCCGCATGTTGTATTTACGTTATACTAATTTGACAGGCATGCCGGTGCCTTCCGCGTGGCACCCTGCACCTGTTTCACCCTTGCAGGAGCTGGCCCCAATGAAAATGACGCTTATGATTGCAACACTCGCGCTGATCGGCTTGTGTGTAGCGCGGTCCGGCATGGCTGCGCCCGCCACGCCCGCCGTCGGGGCAATCCAAGACACGGGCACCACCGGCGTAGTCCAAGATGCAGCCGCCGTACGGACAGCCCAAGGCGCGGCTACCACGGCCACACGCGTGCTGCAGAAGTCGCCTGCCGCCACTCCCCGCATACCTGCCACAGCGGGCGCAGAGATCACACGTGACGACGCCCAGGCGATGCGTGACGAACACAAGGAAGTGGCCGCGGCCGAGCAAAACGACGCAACCTACAAGCGCGACCAGCTTGGGGAAGTGAAAGAAGCGGAGGCGCCCGATGCCGGCTACAAGCGCGACGCGCTCAAGGAAGTGAGGGAAGCCGAGGCGCCCGATGCCGGCTACAAGCGCGATGCGCTCAAGGAAGTGCATGAAGCCGAGGCGCCCGATGCTGGCTACAAGCGCGACGCACTCAAGGAAGTGCATGAAGCCGAGGCGCCCGATGCCGGCTACAAGCGCGACGCACTCAAGGAAGTGCAAGAAGCGGAGGCGCCGGATGCCGGCTACAAGCGCGACGCACTCAAGGAAGTGCAAGAAGCGGAAGCGCCGGATGCCGGCTACAAGCGCGACGCGCTCAAAGAAGTTAAGCAAGCGGAAGATGAAGATGCCGGGCCGATGCGCGAGAGCCTGCGCGAAGATCGGGCCGCCGAAGCCGAAGACGCGGACGCTATGGCCGATCACGACCGGGAAGTCGAAAAAGAATCTGACGCCGACGACGATAGCGACCAAGACTGACCAACGCCACGCGCGGCTACAAGGACACGCGCGGCAAGATTTCCTGCACCAGCGCGCGCGGCAAACCCGGCACGGCAAACAGATTGCTGACTGAGTGATACGGGCGCGCTGTGATGATCGCTGCGGCGCGTTTTTCCCCAACGCCTTTCAGTTGCAGCAGTTCAGCGCGCGCGGCGGTATTCAAATTGATGCACGACCCATTTGTCTGCATGCTTGCCTGAATGTCCTGCAATTCGCGCGCTTCCTGCCGCGCGGCCGCGCGCATGGCCGCGATCCGATCCGCATCTGCTCCATGCCAGACGCCGGCGCGTTTGAGTGCGGCCGCCAATTCGAGATCCTGCAATTGCGCCGTGCGCTCATCGCGCGCAACCTTGTCCGGCGTCGCACGCCCGACACCGTAGGCACGCGCCAGCCCTTTACGCACCAACAGTTCGCCCACATCCTGGCCATCCGCACTGGTCACAAAAGCGTAGATGCGGCCGCCGGCAGTGCTGCCCAGGGCGCTGGCATACACGGTCTGCACCGTAAACGGCTGCGCCAGCTGCTGCCTGGCAAACGCGGCGGCGCGCAGGCCACACGTGACGGTCTGGGCGGCGTTCGAATGACCAAAATAGCGCATCTGCTCGCGTATCCGGCGCACGGTCAGTGCCGAGACCGACGATTCCGGCGCATCCACGAAATACAGTCGCAGCGCTTGCGTGGTCCCGTTCATCAGGGCCCAAAAACTGTCGCCATCATTGGCCGCGTGGTCAACGTAGCGCGCATTGGTCACGGTCACCATTTGCTCGGCCGCGCCACCTCGCAGGCAGCCGCTCAGGATGCAGAGCAGCAGCGCGGATCGCAGGCCAGTTATCACAGGAGCATTCATTGTCATGCAGCTATGATACACAAAAGTGCTCCGAAATGAAAGGGAGCACGCCGCGCTGACCTCGCTCCGGCGACGCGCAGACCTTGTTGGCTGTGCGGCGCCACGCAGATATGCTATACTATCCACCGCACGTGAAATCACCGAGTGTGCTTTCATGAACACGCTTAACCCACAAGGGCACGCACAATGGCGCGCGTCACATTTGCCTGGACATACTGACCGACAGCGGCATGAATGCCATGAGCGACAAGCAGCGTGCCGCCGTGATGGAATCCGACAACCGCCATGTCGGCTCGGCCCGCGCGTGAGACGATGCGGGGCCGTTTCTGCCGCAACGACCAAGCGTGGCCCGCACGCAAAGACGCTTGTGCTCACCCTATCGGCCACATGAAACAATGACGAAGATTCCTCAGCCACCCAGCAAGGAAGAGATAACGGCCTTGGCGCCGTTTGCCGGCCTGGGCATGGAGAATATTGTGGTGGTCGCCACCGTGCAGGAAGCCGGAACAGCCTTGGCAGAACTTGCCGGCCATACGGCCATCGGATTTGACACGGAAGCCCGGCCAACCTTCATGAAGTATCAAAAGTCTGAGGGCCCGCATGTCTTGCAGTTCGCCACGCTTGAGAAAGCGTACATTTTCCAGGCGCACCTGCGCGAATGTCATGACGCACTCATGCAGGTGTTGGCCTCGTCCGTGATTGCGAAAATAGGCTTCGGCCTCACCAACGACCTGACGCACATTCGCAACAGATTTGGTGTCACCCCACGCGCCATCGTGGATCTGAATCGCACGTTCAAAGACTTGGGCTACAAGAATTCCGTCGGCGCGCGCGCGGCCATTGCGATGCTCTTCAACAAGCGCCTCGCAAAATCCAAGAGCATCACTACGTCCAACTGGTCCACGACCACGCTGTCCGAGAAGCAGATCCTGTATGCGGCCAATGATGCGTATGCGGCGATCCGCGTCTTTCACGCGCTGGAACAGCGCGCCCATGCATGGCTGCGAATGTCTGCGCACGCGCGCTAGTGCGGTGCCTCAAAACCACCTTGGCTTACTTCAGAGTGTTTTGTTAATTACACTCAATATACTTTATATATAACTACGCTGAAATAAGAAACCACAAAAAAAGAGACGGACGGAACCTTGAGTGGGCAGAAAGATAGGAAGGGATGCAAGCCTAAGCTTGCAGGTCGTGTGTCGCATCTGTCGGAGGTACGGGTTCGCATCCGTCTCTGTAATTGCAAAGAACTAATTTGTTGTTAGGCAATCAGCGTGCCATTAGATTATTCCAGTGTTTCTAAGGAATACTAATCCGCTTTTCTTTTTTTTGTGCATTTTGTGCACACGAAAAAAGAGCATTCGGGAAATTTGTTCGCTAATGTTTCTTAGTAGACGTGGGTGCTTTCCTCTTCCGGCACGGGCTTCTTCAGCAAGTCTGAAGTCAGATACACTTTGACGCGCGCGTCACCCTCGACCATACCCTTCGCGCGAATCTTGTAACTGACGCTCTCCTTGGGATTGAGTTCGTCATATGGCTCGAAGGTCACGTTGGCACCTTCGATGGCGCCGGCTGATGCGCCGGTCGCGCTCACCGGCTCGAGGTTGCGCGGGAAGCGGGCGATGATCTGGATGTTGCGGTCAGAACTGGTGCCCTGATTCGTCACTTTGATCTCGTAGGCAGTCTCATCCCCAACCATGACCGGATCCTCAGTGTCCACGACTTCGAGCAGCACGGCCGGCATGCCTTTCCACAAGGTCGGGGCCTGGGCCTGGCGCAGAATGTCATCCGCGATGGCTTTGACGCGGTTGCTGTGCGTGCCGGCGATGCGTGAGGTGACCTGCACGGCGAAGACTTTGCTGGCGCCGGGTGCGAGCGTGGGAATCGTCCAGACGGCTTTGGCATCGGTGACGGTATCGGCGTCTTCGGCCGAGACAACCTGCGTTTCGGGCGCGGCAATGTCCACGACCTGCATGTCGTTGATCACCACGTCGCCCAGATTCGTAACAATGATCTCATAGGTCGCGCGCTTGCTGAGGAACTGCTCGGCATCACCACGCTTGTACACCTTGAATTCTTTGTACATGACCACCGTGGGCGCTTCGGCCGCAACACTGTCGGCATTGCTGGCCTCGGCGTTGGCTTTGTTGACAAATTCACCACGGGCGGCGGCCTCGACGTTGATCGTAATGGTCTTGCTCTCGCCGGGCGCCAGATCGCCAACCTGGAACGTCAGTGCGCCCGAACCGCTGTCATGCTTGAAGCCTTCCGGCAACTGATCGTACACGACCACATCCTTGGCCGCGCCGTTGCCGGTGTTCTTCACCACAATGGTGTACTCAATCATCTCATTCAGCAAGGCCTCGCGCGGCCCTTGTTTGGTGATGGAGATCTCGGCGCGCGTGACCGTCACGGTGTAACACGCGCGCGGCAACGCCTCGACACTGGCACACGGCACGTAACTGCCTTCCTTGCCGGCTTTCAGCCAGACGGTCAGGGTATGTTCTTCGCCCGCTTCGAGCCACGGATAGCGCCACACCAGCAAGCCATCTTCCTCGCCGGCGGCCGGATCGGTCTTGACGACTTGCACCCCTTCCGGCACGCGATGCCGGACGACCACGCGGGCGACACTCTGATTCGCGTGCAGGGTGAAAGTGCCCTCGAAGGTTGCATCTTGGTTGACCGTCGCCGGTCCGCTGGCGGTGAGACTGACCAGTGGCGTCGTTGCCGTTCCACCGCTCCGGGCCGGGGCGGTCTCTGCCGCCGGCGCCGTTTCGTCAGGAGACTCCGCTGCCTCGCCAAAGGTTGCCGGCATTTCGTCACTGGCCACCACGCGCGCCGCATCAGACGATGGCGTTTCCACCATCAAGTCCTCGGCCGTCAGCGTTCCCCCGGTTTCCTCGCCGACTGCCTGCGGTTCGGAGACGGCTGCCTCAATCGACTCGTCCTGCGTCGGCGCGGCACAACCAGCCAACCAGGCGCTGACAACAAAAATTATGAGCCAATGTGCACGCAGTGTTTTCATAAACGTACTCCGCTTGCTCGCGGTTATGCGCCATGACACCAACACATCGCCGTTGCCATAACGCTCAATTATCTACCGAACACTACCGAAGTGACTTCCGAAACCAAACGCTAATATTGTAGTACTATTCGCCCGGAATGTCAATCCGCGCCTCTTTTTCTCGAAAAAAACCGGCCGGCGCTATGGCATCCCTACGGCATTTGCATCGTGGCCAAGGGCGATTTCCCTTGGGCTGAATTTGTTACTGCGGCACTATTCCTGGTCCGTGCCGGTCATCGGCACAAACAGGACGGCCATCAAATTTTCGCGCACAAGCTGCGCGCCGCGTTTGCGCATGCGCACGAGCTCCTGGGCGTAGCGCGCGCCAACCGGGATCACCATCCGCCCGCCCTCCGCCAATTGTGCCTGCAACGGCAACGGTATCTGTTCGGGCGCGCAGGTGACAATGATCGCGTCAAACGGCCCGGCCTCGGGCCAGCCCGCGTGGCCATCGCCGCAGCGCACCTGCACGTTGGTGTACTGCAATTGCCGCAAGGTATCGGCGGCGCGTTGAGCCAGCGCGGGCACAATCTCGATGCTGTAGACATTGCTGACAATCTCCGCCAGAACCGCAGCTTGATACCCCGAACCGGTGCCGATCTCGAGCACCTTTGACGCGGGGGTCAATTCAAGCGCCGCGGTCATGGCGGCGACGATGTAGGGCTGCGAAATGGTCTGGTCGTAGCCAATCGGCACGGGATGATCGGTATAGGCCTCGGCCCGGAACTGGACGGGCACGAAACAATGGCGCGGCACGGCGCGCAGGGCGGCCAGCACGGCGGCATTGGTGATGCCGCGCGCTTCGATCTGCTGCACGACCATGGCTTCGCGGTCACGCGCCGTGCGCGGGTCATCCACAGTGAGCATGGCAAGGGGCGTGGCTGTGCGTCCGGGCTGCGCTGGACGATCGCAGGCCCACAGACCGAGGCAGGCAATTAGCCACGGTCCGCAGTGCATGCTGGTTCATCATCCATGCGGGCCGGCGCATGGGCGGGCGCAAAGAAATGTTCAACGGTATTGGCATAGTAATTCATCACGGCCGCATTGCGCACCTGCACCAGCGGGCCACCGGCGGAGGTGACGATGGCAATGATATCCCGCCCGCGGCGCGGGTTGCAGAGATGCGGCAGCGCCACGCGCACGATGTCCGCGCCACTGCCGCGGACATTGGCGCACAACCGCACCGACTGCATTTGCAGGAAGTCGAGGTCGCGCTCAATCTGGCGCGTTAGCGCCGCCAGCCGCAATTGGGGCACGCCGCGCACGGCACGCCCCACCAGCGCGCAGGCCGAGACCCGCATCAGCGCGCCCATCCGTGCCCGCAAGTTTGATTCGAGCGCGTCCATGGCGCGCACATCGTCGATGTAGAGCGGCGCACCCAAGTCAACATAAGTCGCGCCGCGCGGTTGCCACAGGGCATGCTGGTAGAAGGCGCGCATGTCATGGCGGCGATAGGCATGCCGGCTTTGCTGTTTGACGTCGAGCAACTCTTCGAAGTGGGCATCCTCGGTGATGCGTTCATAGGAGACCGCCACCGGCACGATGGCCGCCTGCGGCGCACCGCGCTGCAACGCGCGCTTGGCAATGCCAAACACGCCCAGGGTCAGCGGCAGCAAGCGCCCGTCATACGAACGACCGCCCTCGGGGAAAATGACGATCATTTCACCGCGCGTCAGCATTTCGTCCATCAGGTAGTCGTAAAACGTCGAGAGATACAAGAGATTCTCGCGCGAGCGCAGATTCTTCGGGCTTACCCGCACGCGATCCAGGCAGATCGCTTTCACCTGCGGCAGCACATGCCGGAACAGCCCGTGGAACAGATTCTTGCCGGCGATCATACCCGGCAGGTAGTGCAGGCCGTTATGCAGCGCCAACCCCAGCAAGACGTAATCCAGATGACTCTTGTGGACACTGCTGAGAATGATCGGCGTGCCGCGTGGTATGCCGCACAGATGCTGCAACCCGTCCACCTGCATATGCGACGCAAAACACAGCCGCAGCACGCCGCGCACGATCGGCTTCAGCACGGCCGTCAAGGCCGGGCTATAGCGATGCGCAATGTCGCGCCGGAAACGCGCGGCCTGTTCATCACGGGATAGTTCCTGCACAACACGCGCCATGGTCAGCTCCGGAAATTGGATGCGGTCATCGGCATCTCCTCAACGCGCCACTGCCTGCGTCCGCACCCGCAGTAGCTCCTTCATGACGTCCGCGCAATTCGCGCTGGCAGCGCGCGTGCCGAACAGATCGTGCAGTTTTTTATAGAGCAGGTACAGCTTGTTGTAGACCGCGACATTGGCGGCCTTGGGCTTGTAGCTGAGGGACTTCAGCCCGCCCATCGCCTGTTGCGCGATGGCAATGGATGGATGCGCGCGCCCGGCCACCGCGCCGTACATGGCGGCACCCAGCGCGCAAGTCTGGGCCGAGCGCGAGAGGCGCATCGGCACGCCCAAGACGTCCGCATAAATCTGCATCAAGAGCGGGTTCTTCTCCGCCAGCCCGCCGCAGGTGACCACGCTTTCCGCCGTCACGCCATGCTGCGCCAAGCGTTCGAGAATGGCGCGCGCGCCGAAAGCCGTGCCTTCAATGCACGCGCGATAGATATCCTCGACGCGCGTGCCGAGCGTCAGCCCGACGATCAGCCCGGTCAGATTTTGATCCACGAGGACGGTCCGATTACCATTGTGCCAGTCGAGCACCAGCAGCCCATGTTCGCCGGGTTTCTGGCGCAGGCCTTGTTCAATCAGATAGCCGTGCGTGTTCTTGGCCGCGCGCTTCTGCACATCAGCCGGGACAAGCTGCTTCACGACCCAGTTGAAAATGTCCCCGACGGCGGACTGCCCGGCTTCGACGCCGAAATGTCCCGGCAGAATCGAGCCGTTGACAATGCCGCACAGCCCGGGGATAAATCCCAAATCTTTGGTGTCGGGAAACACCATCATGTCGCAGGATGATGTCCCCAATATTTTCACCAGGACGCCCGGCTTGATGCCCGAACCGACCGCGCCCAAGTGCGCATCGAAGGCGCCGACCGCCACGGCGATGCCTTCCGGCAAACCCAGTTTTTTCGCCCAGACGGGGCACAGGCCGCCGACGCGCGTGTCGGCCGTGTACGCCTCCTGGTACAATGTGGCGATGATGCCGTCCAAGCGCGCGTCAATCCCGGACCAGAACGACTGCGGCGGCAACCCGTGCCAGGCCGCCTTGTTGAACATCGCCTTGTGGCCGGCCGCGCAGACACTGCGCTTCAGCCGTTGCGGCGCGGTGTCGCCGCACAGCAAGCCTGGAATCCAATCGCAGTGCTCGACAAAACTGGCGGCCGCCCGGAACACTTTCTTGTCCACCCGCGCCAGATGCAATAGTTTCGAGAAAAACCACTCGGACGAATACGTGCCGCCGCACCCCTGCGTGAAGTCGGGCGCGTGCGCATGCGCCGCCGCCGTAATCTCCTCGGCTTCCGCACGGGCCGTGTGGTCTTTCCAGAGCCAGGCCATCGCGTTGGGATTGTTGGCGAATTCTTTGTGCAAGGCCAGCGGTGTGCCGGCGGCGTCAACCGGCAGCGGCGTGCTGCCGGTCGTGTCCACGCCGATGCCGACCACATTTTCTGCGCGGAACCCTTTCACGCCTTTGGCCGCGCGCAGCGCGCCGCGCACGCTGGCCTCGAGGCCGCGCACATAATCCTGTGGGCGTTGGCGTGCCATGTGCGGGTCTTTGGCATCCACGATGATGCCATCCACGCCGCTGGGGTAGTTGTACACCTGCGCACCGACTTCTGCGCCCGTGCGTGTGTTGACGATCAGCGCGCGCACCGAGTTCGTGCCAAAGTCAATTCCGAGAGCAAAACTTGCCGGCATGATCTGATCCTCGATCGAATGGTTTGCTATGCTTGCAGCAATACTGCTTTCCACTCTAGTATATGAAAAACGCGCGCGGGATGCACGGGCGGGAGGCAGGCGTGCGCGTCGGCCGCGCAAGAGCACGTTTATGAGCACGGAACAAAATCCCCAAACGCACCGTTCGCAAAGCGCGCACGCTCCCATGCCGGACGAAGTTGCGTCGCCTTGTCTTAATGGACCACCATTATTTTCTACGTTATGGGCTTGCTCGACATGGGCATCAACGTCTTGGTTTCCGGCGTTGTTGGCGGGAGCACAACAGGCCACTACTGTCGCCGCCCACCCACGCGATGCAGGTATCAGGCTCTACGCGGCGCGCCGCATGTCGCTGATCTTGTTCTCGTTCGGCGTGATTTGTAGTTTGGTGGGCAGGATGCTATACTACCTCCATGAAACGCAAGCGGCTCTATGTGGAAACGTCGATCTGCAGCTATCTCGCGGCACACCCGCGCCGGGATGTTGTCGTGTCGGCATGGCAGGAAGTCACCGGGGAGTTTTGGGATCAGCACCCGGGTGCTTATGCGCTGGTCACGTCGGAACGTGTGATCGAGGAACGCGGCGTGGGCGACCTGGATGCCATTGCTGCGGCCATGAAGAAGCGACAAACCCACTGGCCCACCCGAATAGTCAAACAGGAGAAGCCGAACAACGCCGCGGAGGCGCTGCGACAAAGGCCGCGCGCCTCAAAGCGGGCGTTCGGCGAGGTGCGTGTGTAACCAAATTACAAACCCAAAGGAGCCGCAATGATGTACAGTTATTTCATGCCAACCGTTAACATAATGGGTGCTGGATCGGTTGCGGAAGTGGGCAGACAGGCCAAAATCCTGGGTGGCTCGAAAGCGCTGGTGGTCACCGACCGACCATTAATGACGACCCCTATTGTCGAAAAGGTGAAGGGGTTGTTAGGCGCAAGCGGCATTGATGCGGTCATTTATGATGGTGTTCAGCCAAATCCGACGGTGGCCAATGTGGATGAAGGCATTGCCCTTTACAGAAAGGGAAAATGCGATGTCATCATTGCGGTGGGCGGCGGCAGCCCCATTGATTGCGCCAAGGGAATTGGGTTGGTCATAACCAACGGCGGTTCCATCAAAGATTATGAAGGTTTGGACAAATCGGGCAAAGCCATGCCGCCCTTGATTGCGGTCAATACCACGGCTGGAACCGCCAGCGAGATGACCCGCTTCACCATTATTACCGATACCGACCGTCATATTAAGATGGCGATTGTTGACTGGCACGTCACGCCCAATGTATCGATCAACGATCCGGAATTAATGGTGAGCATGCCGGTTTCTCTCACCGCCGCCACCGGCATGGATGCGCTCACGCACGCGGTCGAGGCGTATGTTTCCACCAGCGCGACGCCGCTGACAGACGCGGCGGCGCTGAAAGCCATCGAACTGGTCAGCCAGTACTTGCGTCCGGCGGTGGCGAATGGCAAAAATATGGAAGCGCGGGAGAAGATGGCGTATGCTGAATTCCTGGCCGGCATGGCGTTTAATAACGCCAGTCTGGGACATGTGCATGCCATGGCCCACCAGTTGGGCGGTTTTTATGACCTGCCCCACGGCGTGTGCAATGCGGTGCTGCTGCCGCATGTGTCCCGGTTTAATTTGATTGCCTGCCCGGAACGCTTTGTGGATATTGCGGTGGCGATGGGCGAAAATGTGGAATGCTTGTCGACGATGGAAGCCGCGGACAAAGCGCTGGAAGCCATGCAGAGACTGTCCCGGGATATCAGCATCCCATCCGGCCTGAAAGAACTGGGCGTCAAAGAAGAAGACTTGCCCATGCTGGCGGGAAATGCCATGAAGGATGCGTGCGGGTTGACCAATCCGCGCAAAGCAACCAAGGAAGAAATGATCCGGATCTATACACACGCAATGTGACTTGTCAAGGAGCATATGTATGAACGTCGATGTCGTGCAGTGTCCGCCACCCAACCGCAGCAATGTAAGCTACCCGGCTAACCGTCCGCCTTTGCAAGCGAACTCGCTCAGCAAGTTACCGCTCGGGGCGGTTCGTCCCAGCGGATGGCTGAAACACCAACTCGATTTGATGGCCGACGGCATGACCGGTCGCTTGACCGAATTGAGCCAGTTCCTGGCGCCGGACAACGGCTGGTTCGGCACCGACAAGGAAGGCTGGGAGGAGCAGCCGTACTGGCTCCGCGGTTTTTATAGTCTGGCGCGGCTGACGGGAGATGCGCGGCTGCTGGCGGAGGCAGCGCGCTGGATCGAGGCGGTGCTCGCCAGCCAGGACGCGGACGGGTACTTCGGCGCATCCGCTCACAAACGCATGCCGGGCAAGAATGGCCAAGTGGTCTGCGACCTCTGGCCCCACATGGTCATGCTCGATGCGGTTATTCGGCATCACGAGGCCACCGGCGATGTGCGGATCATCCCGTTCATGACCCGCTTCTTCACGTTCTGCCGCGAGCTGCCGGACGAGCACTTCATCCCCGACGTGCGGGAAGACTTCGGCGACTGGAAGCCGAGTATTCAGTGTGCGCGGGCCGGCGATATGTTGCCGCATCTCTACTGGCTCTACAACCAGACGGGCGACGCGTGGCTGCTCCAACTGGCCACGCGATTCTTCCACCGGATCAGCAAGCCGGCCGACGAGTGGCTTGACCACCACGTCATCAACTTCACCCAGCGGTTTGCGTATCCGGGTATCTACGCGACGCAATCCGGCGCCGCCTGGCACCTCGACCTCAGCGAGTATTGGTACCGCCAACACTTGGACACCTGGGGCCAGCAGCCCCGTGGCATCTTTGGCGCGGATGAAAACATCCGGCCCGGCTGCGTTGACCCACGGCAGGGCTTTGAGACCTGCGGTTTCGGCGAATTTGCCAAGAGCTTCTACCTGCTGGGCCAGCTCACCGGGCAAGCCATGTATGCGGATCGGGTGGAAGACCTGCTGTTCAATCACTTGCCTGCGGCTCAGACCCCGGATCTGAAGGCGTTGCACTATCTGACGGCGTCCAATCAGCCGCAGTTGGATGCATCCCGCAAGCACGAATACCAGAACAAAGGCCGTCAGATTGATTACTCGCCATCCGAGACGTACCGCTGCTGCCAGCACAACGTGGCGATGGCCTGGCCTTGGTTCGCCGAGAATCTCTGGCAGGCCTCAGCGGATGGCGGTCTCGTGGCGTGGATGTATGCCGCGTGCGAGGTGACGGCAACCGTCGGCGGCGGTGGTAAGGTCACCATCAGGGAGGACACGGATTATCCTTTCACCGGCACGGTGACGTTGTCCGTGCAGACCGCAACGCCCTGCGCATTCCCGCTCTACCTGCGCGTGCCGCGCTGGTGCCGGGACTGCCAAGTCCGCGTGGCGGGCAAATCTGTGGCGGTCAAGGCGCATCCCGGTCAGTATGTGCGGATTGCGCGCACGTGGGAGAACGGCGATACCGTGGAACTTACCATGGCGATGGCGCTTTCGCTGACCACCTGGCCACGGACCGGCAGCGTGACCGTGGATCGCGGACCGCTGAGCTTCTCCCTCAAGATCGGCGAACGCTGGCAGCGTTGCGGCGGCACGGATGCGTGGCCGGAGTGGGAAATCTTTCCCACCACCCCGTGGAACTATGGCGTGGTGCTGGACACAAAAGATCCCCTGGCGGGATTCACGGTTGTCGAGAAAGGCAAGCGTGCGGATCAACCGTGGACGCCCGAGGCGGCCCCCGTCGAGATCACCGCACGGGCCAAGCGCATTCCGGCGTGGAAGTTGGTCAATGAGACGGTTGACGTACTCCGCGCCAGTCCCATTCGTTCGGTCGAGGATGAAGAAACCGTGACGTTGGTCCCGCTCGGGTGCGCCCGGCTACGGATGAGTTGTCTGCCCGTTGTCAGCGATGCCCCGGATGCCCGGGAATGGGAATGACACAACCAGCCCATGCATGCACACCGCGCGTGATGGGCAACGTCAGACCAGGAATCCATCGATGAATACAATCCGCCTGTCCGTATCTGTCTGTCGATGGGTAGCGCGCATCATCGGCACGTGGCTCGTTGCTGTAATTGTGCTCGTCGCCGTTAGAGAGGGCATGCCAAATCCTATTGCGCAGCCAGCGATTGTGCAGGTGGGGTTCGTCGCGCTAACTCTGATATTGACCGGTATTCTTGTCGGGTGGCGTTGGGAACTTACGGGAGGGCTCCTTTCCCTCATTGGTGTTGGTTTGTTTTACGTCCCGGTGCGAGATTCCGCGAAAGGCTTGACATGGTTCTTCTGGGCTTTGGCCATACCGGGTGCGCTGTATGTATCAGGATATGCATTGGCACACTATGCCGCACGACGCCCCAACGCCTGTTCAACTGATGGATCCCACGCGCATAGTCAGTGCGGCTCATCTTCAAATGTTCGGCCGCCTTGTCAAGGCCGCACACGACCTGAACACAGGAACGAGTAATGCTGCCCATTGATCTCTCTGGCAGGACCGCCCTGGTGACCGGCGCAACTGGTCAGCTTGGCCGGGTGATGGTGCGCACGCTTGCGTGCGCCGGCGCCGACATCATTGTCCACTACCATCGCAACGCGACTCAGGCGGAACTGCTGGTTAAGGAGATCCGCATACTGCATCGCGCGGCGATCACCGTGGCAGCGGATGTCACCGACAGCGATGCGGTGGCGGCCTTGAAGGAACGTGCGGAGAAGGAACTGCGCGCGCCTGACATCGTCGTCGTCAATGCCGTCTCTCCGTACCAGTGGACGGCGGTTCTGCAACAGCCGCTGGCGGATTACGAAAGTCAGTACCGCGCGTGCGTCACGCAAACCGTGTTGCTGGCCCAGGCCTTTGTCCCGGGCATGATCGGTAAGCAGTGGGGCCGCGTGATCGGCATCAATACGGAATGCTCCATGCAGTATTCAAAAACGACCTCCGCGTATATCGCCGGCAAGCGCGGCATGGACGGGGTGTTGCGGGTGCTCGCCCGCGAAGTGGGCGAACACGGTATCACGGTCAATCAGATTGCCCCGGGCTGGACCATCAGCGAAGACTGTCCGGAATCCGACACCACTCTTGACTACCGGGCCCAGGTTCCCCTGAAGCGGCGGGGCGTCGCTCAGGAAATTGCCAATGTTGTGACGTTTCTGGCCTCAGATCTGGCCAGCTTTATAAGCGGTGCCTACATTCCCGTCTGCGGTGGCAATGTCATGCCGGCAATCTGAAGTGTCATGCTCATTTCCAACAGGCATCGTCATAACGTCTCGTATTGGTGTGCTGGGTCGGCACGCACACGCATTCGTGGCTGGCTGATAGCTGGCGCAACGAAATTCATTTGAGCGGCGAAAAGCGCGTCTATTGGCGCGCAAATCCGTGCACCTATGCGGACAGTTTGCGCACCTTGCGATTGACGCTGGCGGCCGACCGCGCGATTGAGACACGCCGCACGGTGGTTGTTGCGCACTAACCAAGTTGGCTTGTCTAATTGACAACCAGGTGTAAGCGTGGTATACTGAATGTATACACTGGCTGAATGCATACAGTAATCTAAGACTAACACTATGACCCTATGATTACCAAGCACATCTCCTTGTTGGTAGCCATCGTGATTGGCGCAGCGCTGACGCTGTCCGCCGCCTTGCCGACGATGGATATGCCCATCAGCAAGTTGCTCGGCACGACGCGCCAGGAAGAGATCATGCAGAATCGGATTGTGCCGTACGCCGGCGCGCACGTTGGCGGCGTGCATGTGGACACCAGCAAGAGTCCCCCGCGCATTTACATGTTTGACTCGATGAACAATCGCATTCTCGGTTTCAAAGGGTGGCAGCCGGTGACGCTGCCAAACGGCCCGTGGCCTTCGGCGGACATCGTCATTGGCCAGCCGGCCATGTGGGACACCGGTGCCGCCAACGGCAACAACATCAAGTATCTGCCGCCCGGCGCCGCGACGCTCGCACTGGTGCCGTTTCCGTATATAAGCAGCACGTCCGAGTCGCCGCGTTCGGGCATGATGGCGACGGACAGCGCCGGCAACTTCTACGTGGTGGACTTGTGCAACAACCGGGTGCTCAAGTATATTGATCCGTTCGAGACGGATCAGATCGCCGACCAAGTGTGGGGGCACAACACGTTCACCAATCGCTCGCCCGACAACACAACCACGCCGCCGCCCACCGGTGCCGGCACACTGAACACCCAGTGGTATGGCGGCGGTGCCTACTCCGCCGGTGTGGAGGTGGATGCGGCCGGCAACATTTGGGTTGCCGACTCGAACAACAATCGCGTGCTCTGCTTCACCAACGGCGCCAAGACCGCCACCGTGGTGCTCGGCCAAGCCACTTTCACGAGCAGCAGCTCCGGCACGGCGCTGAACCAAATGAATAAACCGACCGGCGTGCGTGTGCACCCCGCGACGAAAGAGGTCTTCGTCCTCGACGGCCAAGAAAACCCGCGCGTGATGGTCTTCAAACCGCCGTTCACGAACGGCAAGACCGCCGACCGTATCTTCGGCACCAACCAGCTCAGTTGGGCGCGCGGCTTTTGCCTTGATCCGTTCGACACGAACATCGTCTGGGTCGCCTCCGGCAATCAGCAGCGCATCGTCCAGTTCAACCATTTCAGCGGCCAGGCGCTCGACTGCATCGGTCAGGTGAATCTGACAACCATTCTTGACGTCGGCCGGTATGTGCGTCCGGACGGCTCCGTCGCCAACTTCAACCAACCCGACGGCAGCATCAGCATTGACGCCCAATCCAATCTTTATTTCACTTGTTTTTCCAGCAGAAGCAGAGTCATCCGCATTCCCCTGCCAATCACGCGCAATGGCCAAGGCATCGTCTGGTCCAACGGCGAGATGCTGAAGGAAGGCATGAACGAAACCAGCGGGCGCACGGTGCAGGACAACTACGGCATGGCGCGCTGGAAGAACCAACTGTACGTGCATGACCGCTATCGCATGCTGGTCTGGACCAACTATCAAACGGCGGTCAACTTTCAGTCGGCTGATTTTGTGATTGGCCAGTCGGCCTTGGATAAGAACGAGCAATACCCCGCGGGTGGCTCCACGTTCGAAGGCCGCTGGATTGGCATGATGGATGCCAACGAAGGCAGTAATGTCCTCTTTGTGACCACCGATTGGAAAACGTATATGTTTCGCCTGCCGATTACCAACGGCGGGGTCCATTACGCCGCATTCAAAACGATTGACGGCGGCACCTACAAATGGGCGGACGACAACAGCCCTTGCGGGCCGTTGAATATCGGCAGCGTGTGCTATGATCCTGCGAGCAATGTGCTGTGGGTTGCTGGCGGCGCGCGCGTCCTGCGCATCCGCAACATCTTTGACGACGTTCCGCTGGTTGATCTTGTGCTCGGCCAGACCAACAAAACCGGCGTTCTGCCCAACAAAGGCAAGTTTATCAATTTCACAGGGCCTTTCACCGTTGATGCGACGGACTTTGCGGCTGCGTCGTCGATCTATCTGGACAACTACCGCAACCTGTACGTCGTCGATGGCGTATACGAGGGGTACGGCAATCTCCGCGTCGTGCGCTTTAACGCAGCCAAGACCTACCCGGTCGGCGGCACTATCTTCCCGAACACACCGGCCGATGCCGTCTTCTGCAAATTGACACTCACCGCCGACCGCACCACCTCTGGTGGCGCCGATGGGCCCGGCACGCCGATCACGTTGGCCTTCAACAGCGCCAACGCAATGGTGCTGACCGAGGACACCTACTCCGGCGCCCAAGGCAAGCACCTGTATTTCTACCCCACGCCGCAGCAGACTGATGTCGTCAATCCGCAGCCGACGCAGATCATCAACACGTATCTTGGCCAGCCCGCGTCGTGTTTCTTCGACGGCCCGATGTTTGTACTGCAGGATCACACCTGGAGCCGCCTCCTTTTCCATATGCCGCGGGCGATCGCGCCGCTGGTGTTTGTGACCAATACGATCGTGACGGTAACCAGTGCCAGCACGGCACTGGGCGGCACCAATGCGAATCTGGTCGGCACGATGCAGTGGATCAACGAGCGTGGCGGCGGCGGCGCATTTCCGGCCACATCGCCCTGGCAGGTGACCGGCATCGCCCTGCAGTTCGGCGCGAATCTGCTGACCGTCAGCGGCACCAATACGGGCGGTATTGTCGGCAGCGATGCGATCACGATCACGCGCGCCTTTTTGCGCGGCGAAGGCACGCCCGCCATCAGCATTACCAACGCGCCGCAGGCGTTTCCCAGTGGCGTGACCAGCTGCGCGCTGGGCGGCGTTGCCAATCAGCATGCGGTCGGCTATATTAGCTGGTCGAATAATCGCGGCGGCAGCGGCAGCGCGACGGCGACTTCGTCCTGGGTCATCACCGGCATTCCGCTCAGCGGCGGCGCAAATCTGATCTCGGTCAGCGCCACGAATATATTCGGCAGCAATGCGGTTGCCACCATCACCATGACGCGCGCGCCCAGCCCGGGCGAAGGCGCGCCGTATGTGGATGTCACCACGCCGGACATTACCGTGGATGAAAGCATCAGCGCCTACACCATCAACGGCACCAACAATCCGCATGTGGTTGGCACGCTGTGGTGGACCAATGCACTCGGTGGCGGCGGCACGCTGGCCGCCATCACACCCTGGACGATTCTCAATGTCCCGCTGCAACTGGGCGACAATGTGATCAGCGTCTCCGGCTCGAATGTGTATGGCGATGTCGCCTCTGACAGCGTGCGCATTACCCGTGAGGTCGTCATCACCGGAACGACGTGGCAGGTTCTTCTCGTCACCAACGGCATGGGCTACGCCGGCGCGGGCGCGGGCCTGCGCATGACCGAGCGCGGCACGCTCGTGAAAAATTACGATCGTGACGGCTATGTCTACCTGCAGGCCTGTGCCTCGGCCGGCAATCCGCGCACCCAGAGCATCTGGCGCGTGCGGGCATCGACATTGAGCAGCATGGTGACCGACTGGCAGCTCGCCATTGGCGGCATTCCTTGCAACGAAGGTGGCGGTGAACCAGGCCAGAACTGGGTGAAACACAGCAATGTATTCTACGCCGCGCTGTGGTGCCAGTTCGGCATTCCGAACGGCGGCCCGTGGTACTGGTCATGGTACGGCTTCTACACGACCAATGCCGCCGGCACACCCGCCGCACTCGGCGCTGATCCGGCCACCCCACTCATCGCCCGCGCCACCGGCGATAATTATGACGGCGCGGCCCGCAACATCGGCGGCATCTACTTGTGGACCAATGTCAGCGCGCTCAACGCCATTTGCACGGATCGCTACAAGAACAGCATGGACGCGCAAGTCCGCCGCTGGAGCGGCATCGGCAACCTCGCCACGCTCAGCGAAAGAGAAACGGAAGGGGTCAACACCGCGTATGCCACCTGCGTCCTCGACCCCAAGCAGAACGGCCGCGCCTTGTTTCTCGACGCGACCGCGGCGGATGGTCAGAACTGGGTCTGGTGCGCCACCAACATCTTCGCCGACGCCACCAACATCCAGAATGCGGAGCGCCGTTACCAGATTCCCGGTAGCATGACCAGCGACGCCGTCGTGGACCTGGCCGTGCTCAACCATCCCAATTTCTATGGCAACACGCTGCTGGCCGCGTCGGCCTGGACTGGCAGCCGTAAAATCTATCTCTACAACCTCGAACGGCCAGACCTCGCTCCGCTGGACATCACGCCCGCCACCGGCCTGAGCCAATGGCGCAACACGCTCGCCGCCCACGAAGGCTATCTCTTCATGAATTACGATGCCGGCAGCGAAGCGCCCGGCATCATGCGCCTTAGTCTGATTGACTTTGACTTGCAGCCGCTCGGCGTGCCGGAGCCGGGCGTTCTGCTCGCGCTGCTGGCGCCGGCGTTGCTGAGTTTGCGCGCATGTCGTTTTCTTGTATAGGCTACACTGTAATTATACCGTTACCTAACGTAACTCCTGTGATTATGAAACGCAATCGTCTTCTGACCGCCGCCTTCATCGGTGCGGTCTGCACTGTGGCCATCCCGTTCGCCGCCACGCCCTTGCCGGCGCTGGATCTGGCCATCAGCAAGTACCTCGGCACGACGCGCCAGGAAGAAATTATGCTGAACCGGATTGTGCCGTACGCCGGCGCGCACGTTGGCGGCGTGCACGTGGACACCCACAAGAATCCACCGCGCATCTATCTGTTTGATTCGGCCAACAATCGCATTCTCGGTTTCAACGGGTGGCAGCCGGTGACGCTGCCCAACGGCCCGTGGCCTTCGGCGGACATTGTCATCGGCCAGCCGGCCATGTGGGACGCCGGCGCCGCCAACGGCAACAACCTCCAGTTTCTGCCGCCCAGCGCCGCGACGCTCGCCCTGCTGCCGTTTCCGTATGTCAGCAGCACCTCCGAGGCGCCGCGCTCCGGCATGATGGCGACGGACGCGGCCGGCAATTTCTACGTGGTGGACTTGTGCAACAACCGGGTGCTCAAGTATAACGATCCGTTCGCGACGGATCAGATTGCGGATGAGGTCTGGGGCCAGGCCACCTTCACCAATCGCTCGCCCAACAACACGACCACGCCGCCGACCACCAGTGCCGGCACGCTGCGCACCCAGTGGAATTATGGCGTAACTACCGGCACCTACTCTGCCGGCGTGGAGGTGGATGCGGCCGGCAACATTTGGGTGGCCGATGCGGGCAACAATCGCGTGGTCTGCTTCACCAACGGCGCCAAGAGCGCCACACTGGTGTTGGGCCAGCCCACCTTCACGGCCAACGGCGCCGGCATGGCGCTGAACCAAATGTATCACCCGACCGGTGTGCGCGTTCATCCGCGCACGCGCGAAGTCTTCGTCCTCGACGGCCAAAGCGACCTGAACGACCCGATTGTCGGCGCGCGCGTCATGGTCTTCCGCCCACCGTTCTTGAACGGCATGAACGCCCACCGCATGTTCGGCACCAACCAGCTCCGTTGGGCGCGTGGCTTCTGCCTTGATCCGTTCGATGCGAACATTGTCTGGGTCGCCGACGGCGGGAACAATCGCATCGTCAAGTTCAACCATGTCACCGGCCAGGCGCTTGAGTGCATCGGCCAGCCGGATCTGACCACCTTTATTGGCATCGGCAAATATGTGCGCCCGAACGGTGCCGTGGCCGACTTCGGGCAACCCGACGGCAGCATCAGCATTGACGCCCAGACCAACTTGTATTTCACCAGTTTTGGCGGTTTTAACAAAGTCGTCCGCATTCCGCTGCCAATCACGCGCAATGCCCAAGGCCACGTCCGGTCCAACGGCGAGATGCTGAAGGAAGGCATGAACGAAACCAGCGGGCGCACATCCTGGGACAACTACGGCATGGCGCGCTGGAACAACCAACTGTTCGTGCATGACCGCTATCGCGTCCTGGTCTGGACCAACTATCACACGGCAGTCAGCTTTCAGTCGGCTGACTTTGTCATTGGCCAGTCGGCCATGGATAAGAACGCCCCCGGCGGCACGTTCGAAGGCCGCACGATCGGCATGCTGCATGTCAGCAGCAATATCCTCTTCGTGACCACCGACTGGAAACTGTTTATGTTCCACCTGCCGCTTACCAACGGCGGGCGCATGTACGCCCCCTTCAAAACGATTGACGGCGGGCAGGCCAACCAAATCCGGTGGGCGGACGACAACAGCGATTGTGCGCCGCTGGCGATGGGCGGCGTGTGCTATGATCCGGTCAGCAATGTGCTGTGGAATGCGCAAAGTCATGCAGGCAACAAAAATCCCGGCGCGCGCGTCCTGCGCATCCGCAATATTTTTGCCGCCAACCCGTTGGTTGATCTCGTGCTCGGCCAGACCAACAAGACCGGCGGCCTGAGAAACAAAGGCAAGTACCGCGAGCCATACGGCCCCTTCCCCGTCGACGGCACCGACATGGCCAATCCGGCGCAGGTCTTTCTCGACAACTACCGCAACCTGTACGTCGTCGATTCCGGCTACGAGGGCCGCATCGACAATTCCGGCAATCGCCGCGTCGTGCGCTTTAACGCAGCCCATACCTACCCGGTCGGCGGCACGATCTTCCCAAACACGCCAGCCGATGCAGTCTTCTGCAAGCCGAACCTGACCACTACCCGCAGCTACGCCGACATCAATCGCCCCTGCACGCCGATTACTCTGGCTTTCAACAGCGCCAACGAAATGGTGCTGACCGACGACACCTACGACACGCCCCAGGGCATGCACCTGTTTTTCTACCCCACGCCGCAGACCGGCGCCAATCCACAGCCCACGCATA
>Ga0268284_1000390_pt1 | contig 31267 bp, 20 predicted proteins | sample saktaG_14_FD_190137 | JGI IMG/M metagenome (GOLD analysis project Ga0268284, IMG submission 190137) | Saline water microbial communities from Sakinaw Lake, British Columbia, Canada - sak_2013_06_06_40m | ecosystem: Environmental > Aquatic > Non-marine Saline and Alkaline > Saline ...
GCCGGACTGGCCATTGGGCGGGACATGGATATTGCCAACTTGGGAGGGCGTGCCGGCAAAATCATTTTCAATCATGCTGAAGGTATTCCACGGATCCTGGCCGACCAGTGACTTGTCCCACTCGCCGTGGCCAAAGACCAAGGCGAGGATGCTTTCGCAACGATGGCCGTAGCTGTGAATCATGTTGTCCGGGCCGCATTCATAATTGAAGCCCATCACCCAGACACTGCGATTGCATTCCGGCGGGATTTCGTAGGGGCGGTAGAACCATTCGTTGAGCGTGGGCGCAAAACGGGCATAGCGATTGGGGAAATACATGGCCAGCTCATCATAGCCAAAGCCGCCGGCGCCCCAGATCCAGATTTCGGTGACGCCTTCATCGCGGACGCGGCGGATCAGGTCGTTCTGCTCGAAGATGGTGCGATAGTTCGAGCGGTCGGGCTGGTGCCACTTGTTGTTTTTACGCGCGGCCAGAAACGACTTTTCATCATAGAGAAAGCCGTCGATTTTGCGCGTGAATTCGGGCCGTTCGATGATGTCGACGATCTCATAATTGATGTAGCCGCCGCTGTTCTCGCGCACGGCATCCGCCAGCAGGCGCGAATAGGCGCGCGGATCGCTGGCCTTCAAATACTGGATCAGCGTCTTGCCGCCCTGCGACTTGAGCACGGGATTGTAGATGATCACAATCACCTTGGCGGCCTTGGGCATGGTGGCGACATTGTGGTCATAGACAAACGCCGGCTGCTTCCACGCCGCAGTGCGCGGATTCTCGAGGTAGCATTTGATGCCGTCATCCATCTTGCCGGTGGGCTTGACGACCGGGAGCTGTTTCCACGCGGGCTCACCCAGGCAGATGAGCGACGCAAACGACAGCAAGAACCAGAGCGAAGTGAGGTGTGTTTTCATATTAGTAGACGACTTTGTAGGAGGTGAGTTGTGAATCAGGACCGAGCTGCCAGGTGCGCACGTCCGTGTCGCGCGCGCCGCGGGCGAAACGTACATTTTGTTCCCAGACCATAATCATGTAATAATAGTGTTTGCCGCCATATTCGGCATGCAGCAACATATTGCCGTTGCTGCCGCAAACATGAATGCGACCAAAAGGATTGTCGCGCAAGGTGTGGCCGGTCAGCAGCGTGACGGGCCCGGCTTCGCCCGTGGATTGGTTGGGCAGGGTAAACTCACCGCGCGCATCGGCGACGGCGTTGCTGAAGACGATCTTGGAGTCGTCAATGATGCCCGTGCCAATCCCGTACGTGCTTTGATAGGCAGCCAGGCGGGCGCCCGCGGCGGGTTTGCCGTTCTCATCAAGGATGCGCAGGACAATGTTGGTCTGGATGCCGTACAAATAATCGCCGAAGAAGCCGCCGCGATAGCGCGCATTTTGATTGAGGCCGCAGAGATCGTGATCGGCATACAGGGCGGTGCCTTCATGGTCGGGCGTGTAGCGCGTATCGGCGCCACCCATCATGCCGCCATATTTCGGCCAGTAGCCGACGCCGGTGAGAAACTTGGCGGGATTGCGCGGGTCGCGCAGCGCAACTTTACCGCCTGCGCCGGTGTCGGCGTTTTGGGCCGGCTCCATCGTCATCCAATAGACATCCATCAAGCCAAAGCCCTGATGCGACATTTCGTGGATCAGCGAGGGCTCGCACATGCGCAACGTGCGACGGAAGAACGCGTCGGGCTTGTCAAGTTCATTCTTATCCTTGATCGAACCGAAGTCCCAACCCCACATGCCATCATAACGCGGGTCGCGCCAGTCGAAGGCGACATGCACCGGGCCGGCCATGTCGGGGTCGCGATAGAAGGCGACACGCTGGACCCGCACGCGCGGCAAGGCGCCATCGGGGAACACATCGCGGATGCGCGATTTGGCCATGTAGATCTGATTCCAATACAACAATTGGAATTGAATCCAATCCTCAAAGGCATACGTGCCGAAGGCGTTGTAGTTGCTTTGGTAAAACGCGCGCGAGGTCTCATCCGCCTGCACACCCGTGCCGCGCGCCTTGGTGAAAATAGTCAGCTCGTTATTGTTCTTGTTCTCGGCCAGCGGGCTGCGCGGCTCGACGCGCAAGGTCAGCCATTCATCGCGGTGGTCGTCAAAGTTTGGCGGGCATGGGTGGCTGTACCAGACATAGGCCTGCTGCTGCGGCTTCAGGACGAACTCATAGACACCGGTCTTAACCGTGCCATCATTGATGCGCCAGCGGTAGCTGAAGCCGTTAATCGGCTTGGTGCCATGATTCTTGACGACGCCAAGATATTGGAGCATATCACCGGTCGCCGGTTGCTTCTGCACATCCGCAAATGCGGGTTGCTTCAAAATCCCGACCTCCACGCCACGAAACATCTTCTGCTCATAGCTATTGGCATCTTTCCAAGAATAATACTCGGGGTAACGTTCGATGAAGACCACGCCGAGATCGTGGGCGGGCCGCGTCGGCGCCAACGGTTCATAGGTGAGCGACAGGCGCGGGCGCAGGGTAATGTTGGTTGTTTCGCGGCTGTGCAGCAGGACCTGTGCGTCGGCGCGCGGCGCCTGCCAGGCCAGCAGCAGGCCGAAATTTTCATAGTGGCGCGTGAGCGCGTCGTTCACCAGTGGTTCAAGCCCGGTGATGACCAGCGACTCGCCGCGCAGTTCGGCGTGGGCGTTCGGCAACAGCGTAGCGTCTGGCGGCGCCAGCGCGCCGGGAGTGGTCCACGGCAGCGCGTTGCTGCCGGCGCTGTGATAACGACTGTTGAAGGTCGCCGCCCAATAATTGGTGACACCGTCGCGACCGCCTTCATTCCAACTGCGCTTGAGGCGATAGATACGGATGGCATTGGCGGCGGGCGGCCGGCCCTGCATGCCGGCCAGCGACAACGTCAGCGTGGCTGTGTCAATTTTGTTGAACGGCCCGCCCAGCGCGGGCAGCAACTGGTCGAAGCGCAGCAGAATGCGGGTGGTACCGGGCGCCAAGCGCAGCGTGGCCGTGCCGCCGAAGTCGGCATCGGGTGCGGCGGCATCCAGCGTGGTGTCGGCCGTGCCGTAATAGGCAAAGCCTTCGGGCAGCGATGGCGCGGGCGGATGGACACGCGCGCTGTCATACAGGTCGAGCTGGGCGGCGGCGGCGATGGAGACCGCAGTGAGTAGCAGTGCCAGTGCAACAATTTTTCTAAGCGGCATAAACAAGCTCCGTGGAATTGGCTGTGTAAAATTCATTATACGGACAATATACCAAATATTGCGGCATTTGGCAAGCAGCGTACGCAACTGCTACGTTCTGGCGACGGCAGAGCGCTTTTGGGCGCGCGGGCATGCGCATAACGGGATTTCAGTATAATTATGAGTATGAAACATCCGCGACAAAAGCAAGGCAAGGCATGGCACCCGGCGACATGGCGCGCGCATCCGGCGGCGCAACAACCAGAATATCCAAGTGTGCGCGCGTTGGCGCGTGTGCGGGCGTTGATTCAGACGTATCCGCCGCTGGTCGTGGCGGGCGAGATCGAACGGTTGCGCGCGCATCTGGCCGATGCCGGCGCGGGTCGCACGTTTATTTTGCAGGGCGGGAATTGCGCCGAGCAGTTTGCCGACTGCACGGCAACGGCGATCATGAATCAGTTGAAGATCCTCTTGCAGATGAGCGTGATTCTGACGCACGGCGCGCGCAAGCCGGTCGTGCGGATCGGGCGGATGGCCGGGCAGTATGCCAAGCCGCGCAGCAATGCGTTCGAAGTGGTGCGTGGCGTGCGTCTGCCGAGCTATCGCGGCGACATTGTGAATGGCAGCGCGGCGACGCGCGCGGCGCGCACGCCGGATCCGGCGCGGCTGCGCCTGGCGTATCATTATGCGGCGATGACCTTGAACTACATCCACTCGCTGATTGACGGCGGCTTTGCCGATCTGCATTACCCCTACACCTGGAATTTGCATTCGATCGAGCAGACACCGGAATGGCCGGAGTACAAGCAGACCGTCGAGGAGATTCTTAACGCCATCCGCTTCATGGAAAGTTTCGGCGGGGTGCGGCCGGAAACGCTGGGTCGGATTGACTTTTACACGTCGCACGAAGGACTGGTGCTTGAGTATGAAGAAGCGCTGACGCGCTACGACGCCGCGCGTGGGCGCTGGTACAATCACGGCGCGCATATGCTGTGGATCGGCAATCGCACGCGGGCGTTGGACGGCGCGCATGTCGAGTATTTCCGGGGGATTGCGAATCCGATCGGGGTGAAAATTGATGCGCAATGTGGCGCGGACGAGTTGCTGGCGCTGCTGGACCGGTTGAATCCGACGAATGAGGCCGGGCGCGTGATGCTGATCACGCGTTGTGGCGTGGACAAGGTGGCGGCGACAGTGCCGCGGCTGGCGCGGGCGGTACGCACGGCGCGGCGGCAGGTGACGTGGTGTTGCGACCCGATGCACGGCAACACGATCACGCTGGCGGACGGGCGCAAGACCCGCGGATGCAGTGAGGTTTTGGAAGAACTGCGCGCGACACATGCAGCGCATGCGCGCAGCAAGAGTCATCTGGCGGGGGTGCATTTTGAGTTGACCGGCGACGATGTCACGGAGTGTATGGGCGGTGCGGTGGACGTGACGCGCGACGATTTGCAGCGGCGCTATCAGAGCGCCTGCGATCCGCGCTTGAACTACGCGCAGAGCCTGGAGATGGCGTTTCTCATCGCGCGACTGTTGAAGGAACAGGTGTGACGGCATGATAGTATTCGGTGTTCAGTGTTCAGTGTTCAGCGCAGCACGGGCGGCTGCAGCGCCCGTGGCAGCATCGCCGCACGGCGTGCGGCTGCTGCCTTGCACCGCGGCTGTCTTGCCGCATGTTTGGGTTTTGTTCAGCGTAGTCCTGTGGCTGGCGGCGCACCTGTGCGCGGCAGTGCCCAGCAACGGCACCGTATTCGCCCGCAGTGTGCAAGTGCCCAACCTGGGGGCCGGTCACGTCCTGCCGGAACCACGCGACATGCTTGACCCGCTGACCGCCAGCCGGCAGTCGCATTGGCGCTTTCGCTATCTGAACGGGCGCTTGTGCGAGGTGGCGCGGCGCGATGCCGAGGGCTCCTTCGCGCCCATGCGCGTGCCGTATGAAGGCATTCCGACAAATGGCTATTTGTTTGCGTATGTGTCCGGGGCGGCGCAGCCGACGGCGCTGACGACACCGCGCGGCGTCCGGTATGACGTTGCGTATGATAGCGCGGGCATGCTGGTGGCGCTGCAGCGCGCGACGCCGCTGGCGCCCCTGGAAGATGAGCCCACCCGGATCACGATCGAACGTGCGCGCGGCCGCGTGCAGCGCGTGCGCTATTGGCAGGGCGCCCTGCCGACGCGAGATGCCGATGGCATCCATCAACGCGCATTTTATTATGGTGACGATGGGTATCTGACCCGGGTGGAATATCGCGACGCGCATGGTCGCCTGTGCCCGTCCGCGCAAGGTTGCGCCGTCAAGACCTACCGGCGCGGGCCGCGCGGCGAGTGGCGTGAGGTCTGTCTGTTCGATGCCCACGGCGTGCCGTGGGCGGATTGGCATGGCGTTGCACGTTATACGTTTGATTACACGTCCAACGGACTGTTACGAGTCATGCGCCTGTTTGACGCGCGCAATGCGCCCACCACGAATACATTCGGCGCGCATGCCTTGGAGTGGCAATATGACGCCGCGCTGCAGGTCATCGGCACGCGCGGCAGCGACGCGACCAATGCGGTGGTGTATGATGGGCCAGCGCTGATGCCGGAAATATTCGAGCGCACCTGGGCCGAAGCCGTGCTGATGCGGGAGAAGAACGAGTTGGCACTGCCGATCTGGTCGTTCATTGACTACAATGAATTGACGCGGTCGGTGCGGCGCTATGTGCAGCGCGTGGCCAGCGACGAGTGCACGCCCTTTGCGGTCGAGCAACTGCGGGTCTTGGCGGAGTACATCATGGCGACCCGGGCGGGGCACTTGGCGGTCATGTGCGCGCAGTTATGCGCCGCGGACGGACTCAATGATGCGCGCTGGATGCGGGTCGCCTGTCTGCATGCCGGGGTGGCGCCACGGCCGGATAGCGCGGCGGCCCGCTACGTGCGCACGGCCTGCGTGAGTGCCGGCGCAACCAATGCGCTGGCGTTTATCAGCAGCGATCCTTTGTATTACGTGCTGCACTACGGCGCGGCGCGGCGCCCGGGCGGCGCGGCACCCGCCATTATCCAAGCCCACATGCTGGCCGACAGCATCTACATCAACACGTTGCGCGCGTTGTACGGCACCAATCTATGGTTGCCAACGCTGCGGGATGTGCGCCGTGCGGTGGAAGACTACGCCCGCAGCGATGATGCGCGCCGCGCGCTGGATGACGCCACGGTGCTGGTGGACATGACGGCAGACCAAGTGCGGATTGCCGGCCAGCCGGCGGTCACGCGCATCAATGCGGCGCTGATGCGCAGAATGAGTTTCCACACAGCGCGGCGGGCGTTGTATCAAGACTATGTGCCACAGGCCTCAATTGCGCGCGCCTTGTGGCCGGCCGGCCCGCTCTTTGACCTTGCGTTTGATGTAGCCCCCGTGCCCACGCCGACCCAGGCGGAGAATATTCTGAACGGCTGGACGCAGCGCGTGGCGGTGCTGAGTGCGCAGCCGGTCAACCGCTCGTGGCGGGCTGCGCGCCAGGTGCTGTCAGAACTGGCCGGCGCGCAGGCGGCCTATCTGGATGGGGCAGACTACCCACACTACGCGACCCAGCTGTTTGCGCTGGCACAAGCCATGGCGCCGACCGCGCCGTATGCTTTTCTACGCCAGGCGCGGCTGTTGATGCAGGCGGGGCAGTATGCCGCTGCCACGTCGGTTCTGCTGCGCTGCCAGATGCAGGGACACGACCATGCAACCGTCACGGCCTTGCTGGCGACATGCATCGCGGAGTGCAACCGAGCGGAGCGCATTGCCGCATTACGTGCAGCCATGATCGCCGGCGCGCTGCGTCTGACCAACGTGATGGAATTGGCCGATTTGTATCTGCGCGCCGGGCAAATCTCGAATGCGCTGACCACAGCGCAGACGCATATTGTGTTGGCCACGGCAGATGTGGCAGTCTGTGAATGGTATGCGACGTTGCTTGCGCGCTGTGGCGATTGGGACGGGGCGGACATGGCGCTGGCGCGCTTGACCGAACAGCAGCCCGACAATTTCAATTACTGGACCAGTCGCGCGGCCCTGGCCTTCAGTCGCGGCACGGCCTCAAATGGCATCGCCCATCTGCACCGTGCGGCGGCGCTTGATCAGCAACGTCTGGCGCGAATCCTGACCGCGCATGGGTTTCTGGATGAGCTGCGCGACCGGGGCCAGACGAACCTGGTCGAGGATCTAGAAACGCTCTTTCTGCCCGGCGACGCGCAGCCTGCGGATGACGAATGAATAACGCGGCAACTGAATTCACAAATCCGTCTGGCGCGGCATCCGTGCGCGGACAATGACTGGATGCAGTGTGGCGGCGGGCAGTGTGTGACGCTGCAGGATGCTGTGGCGGGCGGTTCGCGCGCTGGGTGTGTCGGCGCGGACGTCGGCGGTCCACTGGTCAGAACGCAGAACAATATGAGGCACAGCGGCAAGCAGCTCGGCGTCGGTCATGCCGGTGACGGCGTGCAGTGCGGCAAGTGAAGTGACCGGTCGGGCGGCGACAACCGCGGCGGCACGCGCGCGCGGCCAATGCAGCGCGGTAACCATCGTGTCGACATCGGCCGTGTTCACATTGAGGGCACCCATGCGACGTGGCGTGGGCACCCATGCGACGTCAAAAAAACGCACGTGCGGACGTGGCACATCCAACAAATCAATGCGCACGAGCAGCGTGGTGCTGCCGGGTGTGACCTGCACGGTCGGCGTGAGCCAGCGCATGGCAACACATGAATTGGTTGCCGTACTGCGCCAGACCGCCGGGCTGGGATCGAAGATGCTGATGACGGCGCGGCAGGGCGCGCGCGCCTCGCTGCGCATGCTGAGTGCCAGTTCGTCCACGAGACCAGCGGGCACGCGTACCCGCACGAAGCCGCTGCCGGCTGCGCGCGCCAGCATGACCGGTGTGCCTGCGGCCGTGACGAACTCGACCATGCCGGCCCGCCTTGCCATGCCGGTGGCGGCATTTGCGCCAGGCAACAAGCGGCGGTGCGGGAACCCGCGCGGGTCGAGATCAAGACAATGCGCGCAAGTATTGATGACGCGAAAGCGCTCATTGCTGACGGCCCAGTGCGGGAAACGAACATAAAGGTTATCGCACTCAGCTGGTTGCCAGTTCCATGCATAATTGACTAGTCCGCGCGGTGTCAACCGCGTATCGTTGACCTGCAACTGCAGTATGCCTTCGGGTGCAAGCTGGGTGCCGGAGAGTGGCAGATAGGCGCAGTGCAGCGCCTCGCAGAGATTCCATGCCGGCGCACCATCGTGCGCGTCGGCGCCGGCGTCGGTCAGGTACGCGTGCAGTGCGGCCATCGTGTCGAATGCTTTGTTTGGCACGGCGGGACGCGGCAGGGCTGGAACAGACACTACGGCCGGGCTGCATGCCGGCACAGACGCCGCGCAGCGCTGGTCGGCGTCGAGCAGCAGCGTTCGCAGACTGGCGCTGCCGGGGGCATCCAGTGGTTCAAGCGTCGTACAACGGGCAAGCCACGCGGCCAACTCGCGTGAGAGCAGTGGCACACTGATCGTGAGCGTGCGCGCGTCGTTGGTGACGACCGCAAAGGCGGGCGAACAGCGCAACAAGCGGTGCGGCAACGTGGCCGCATACGCATCCGGCGGCAGAAGCCGCACAAAGCGTTGGCACAACTCACCGGGCAGGAACGGCGCGCCATCCACCACAATGGTATGCTGTTGCATTTGGGAATCATGGTCTACGGGGCCCGGCGCGCGTGCCCGGATCGCGCGACTGGCGTCGAGCACAAACACGTCGCAATCACTCTGGGCGGGTGATCCTGCATCGAGCGAAAAGGCTTGCTGCAAGGCAAATGCGTGCGTGGGTGAGGTGAAGGCCGCGGCGCCGTCGCGGCGCTGGGTAATGCGCCCCAACCATTGGGTGCGCTGGTCTGCATCGCATCCAGCCCATGACCAGCCACGCACGTCAATGGGTGTCGCCGAACGATTGTCCCACGCGCACAGTGCCGTCGGCGTGCTGTCATCCGCAGGCGCATCCTCGGGCATGGCCCGCAGCTCCACGCCGAAGACGGCGCACGGCGCGGCGTGCGCCGGCACGCGCAGCGCGATGATCAGCACGCCCTCGCGGCCGTGCGCGGCCGGCAGCGGGCACTGGCTGGCCCCGTCGAATAACAATGCCCGGCCGTTGCGCAGCGTTACCGGTTGATACGCGCTGCCGTTGAGCACTTCCACCACGCCGCTCTGACGCCCGCGCGGGTCGCCAACCAGTTCGACCAGATAGCGACCATCGCGCCGCAATCCGCGCACCACAATGGCATCGCACACATAATACGGTTTGGCACTGCTGTGCGATTCCAACGGCACAATGCGCGTGGCCGGCGCACACAGCAGGCCTGGCGTTGTTTCTGATTTCACCTCGTTGGGCACCAGCGGATCATGCGTCACCGTCCAGCCATGCCAACCGTACTGGCAAAGATCACCACTGGCCTTGGCCACAAACTGGGTGCTGAACAGGTCGCCGAATAGCGGCACGCACGCGAAGGTCATGTCATCGCCACTGGCATAGTTGGCCTCGACCAGCAACCATTCTTCCGCGTCGGCACGACACGTGTTCTGGGCAATAACGGCCTTGATGACCGCGCCGCGCCACATGTTGCTGACGCCAAATTGATTCACTGCGCCGGGGGCCAGCGTGTTGAGTGCCGTTTGGTACTGCCGCTCCAGTGTGCGCCGACCGTATTGCTTGGTAAGGGTGACCGTGGCACGGGCGCGCGTGGCCGTGGTGCGCGGCGCGACCGGATAGAAATGCACATCGCTGTTCCAGCCCGACCAGCCGCGCGCGAGACGGCCGACATGGATGCTGGCGTTGGTGGCCCGGCAGGCAAATGCGACCGCATGGAACAGCGGAGCCTGTGGCCATGCCTGCAAGGAAAGCCCTTCGTCACCCGCGACGCCGGCAACGGTGCTGAGCGCGTGATCGTCGTCGCTGGCGTCCATCAACGCGGCCACTGTTGCCGCCGCAACACGGTGGGGCGCCGCGCGCAACACAGGCGCAAGGTGCGCGGCGGCCGCGGGCGTCAAGGCATTGACCGGATCCGGCGCGCAGACCTGCCCGGACTGCCAGTACCACACCGGCTGCTCCGCCGCGCCGACCAGTGTGGTGATGCGGGCAGTCGCCGTGTCGGCGGGCCGTTGCGCGCAGACATCCTGCAAGCGCACATGATACACACCAACCGTTGTGCCATCGTGGGCTTGGACCGTGCGCGTCATGCGGACATTCTGCAGTGGCGCTTGGACATCTTGATCGCAGGCCAGTCGCGCGCGGGCCTCTTCTTCCGCCGCCAGCAACAGCAAATCGTGCTGCAACGCCTGCACGCCATGCGTGGCCTGCACGCTCAACATGCTCAAGTATGTGCAGAGGATGGCGGCACATGCAACCACGAGCGCCATTATGATGACACTCATCACCAGGGCCGCGCCGTGGGGCGGCCGAGCCTTTTGCCGCCCCGGGTCAGTTAGTCCAACGCTGGCGCACATGGATAATAATGCCTAGCGCAGTGACGGTTATGAAGCCCAGCGGCTCGGGGATAATCTCATCGGGCGTGGTGGCAAACCAGCATTCACCAAACAAGGTGGTATTGCTGTTCACATGGGCCGGATTCGTGCTATACAAAATGTGCGACTTGAGCATCTGAACGAACAGCAGATAGCGCGCATCCGCCGGCACGCGCGGCGCGATTTCACGCAACACATACGTCTCAAAATTGTTGGTGTAGTAGCCGCTCGGATCTGTGATGTCCGTCGCCGCCAACCCGCCGTTGGTCAACTGCGCCACGGGGATGATACAGCCCAGGCAGTCTTTGTACACCTCCGTGTGCTGCACCCCGGGCGTCTGGGCGAACGAGTCCGCACTAAACGACAAATACCAATTGCAGGCGTCGCTACTGTGCCACACACCCGTGTTGCCGAGGCCGTCCAAACCGAAGTAACTATTGGTAACCACAAAGAGAGAATTGGTGGTGACCAGATAGCTGTAGGACATTTGTGCCGTAGACGTGTTGTTGGCCTTGCTGCCGACAGTGTAAAAGTCTTTGACATCAACCGCCCACGTGTCGGGCGTCGCTTCCGCGAATGCCAGGGATACGTAGCCGGTCAGCGAATTCGCGCTTTCATAGCCGCCATGCGCCAAGCCGGAGAGACCGACCCGATCATTAAACTTATGGCTGAACGCGCCGAAGAAATTATAGCCCGCGGCGTCTTTGTCGTCGGGGGTGAACAGCAGCCAGTCGCTGTCAAGCGTCGTGTAGACGCCGTCATTGGTGTTGTTGTACGAGGGCTTCAGCCCCACGGCGGTCGGCAGATTAGTCCAGTCGTTGGTCCAGATCATCATGGTGAAGGTGACGTCTGCCAAGCAGACACATGCGGCGCAGCACAGCACCATAAAAAACGCTATAGCTTTCATGTGAAGCTCCACGAAGATGAGTAACAGTTGTGCCGACGAGGCTCGTGCACACCAGCACTTCACTATAGCAAATGAAGCTGGAAAATGCAATTCCGGTCTTGTTTGACATACCCTCACGAAGCGTGTATCATTTTGGCCATGAATCTGATTGCCCGTGGTCCGTTGCGCTCGCTGCTACGGTCGCGTTTCTTTCCACGTCTTTTGCAGGCGGCGACAGTATGTGCGCTGTTCGGTATCGTCGCGCTGGGGTGGCGACAGTATCCACCTGCGCGCAGCTACGGCTTGCTCTACGAACAGAGTGAGATCGTCAATTTCCTCTTGTGGGGGCTGTGGTGGCCGCTCCTGATCTGGATTATTGTGCTCTTTGGGCGGCTCTGGTGTTCGGTCTGTCCGCTCGAAATGATTGCCGCGGGCGGCGCCCGCCTCGGTGCCATGGCGGGACTGCGCCCAGGGCGGCGTGGCCCCTGGTTGCAGGCTGGTTGGGTGCTCTTTGCGAGCTACTTCACAGTGCAAGCTCTTCATGCCGGCAGCTATCAATTGCGCGTGCCGCACTACACGGCGCTCTTCTTGATTACCCTCGTCGGGCTGGCACTGCTCGTGGGCACGCGCTATCAGGACCGCACGTTCTGTCATGCGTTCTGTCCGGCGGCGCTGACCCTTAGCCTGTACGGGCGCGGCGCCGTTCTCGCCGTGCGGCCCACCGGCGGGAAAAGCGCGCCGGTGCCAGCGTCACAGCCCGCGGTCTGTCCCAGCGGGTTGGACCCCCTGCACCTCACTGCCAACACGGATTGCCTTATGTGCGGGCAGTGCATCAAGGCCCTCGGGCCGGAAAAAGTCGGCCTGATTCTGCAACCACCGTTTCCCCCGAGTGATCCTCGGCCACCGCACGCATCCTGGCCGGCGACGCTGTTCGTCATGACGACCTGTGGCTTTGTTGCCAAACGGCTGTTCTGCCAAACACCGCACGCAGTCGAGCAAGCCTTTCTCTGGCCCATCAACTGGGCCGTCGGGACGTTTGGCGCCTCGTGGCGCGGGCTCGCCTCCGTAACGTGGCTGCTGCTCATGTTTCCCCTGCTCCTCTGGCTGTTGCTTGGAACACTCACATGGATTGTCGGCGGCGCGAGCGGGCTTCGCGATGCCTGGCGCCGCCTCGCACTGCCCGCGATCGTGATCATGGCCGGAGCAGACATGGCAAAAGCAATGTATAAGGTTTCATCGCGCGCACGCTTCCTTCCGCACGTGCTCGACGACCCACATGGCTGGGTCACGACAAGTGCCATTGGCAACGGCCAGATGGCCATGCCTGTTTCTTGGATGTCGCTGACAACTATCGCGCTTGTCAGTTGCGGTTTAGTGGTCCTGGCACTCGTTTTTGGGGTACGCGAGGCGCGCCTCGCTGCGCCCACATCCTACCTGCGCCGCTGCCCTGCGCTCCTGCTCTTTGCGGCGCTCTTTCTAGGTCCGCTGCTACTCATGGCTTGGCAAGGATAGATGATTTCAGGAAACTGCGGTGCCGCTTTGCAGTGTCCTTGCCGCCCGCGGTGAGGGCGGTTTCTGCAGCCGCGGTCATCCACGCCGTTGGCGGGATCCACGCCGTTGGCGGGATCCACGCCGTTGGCGGGATCCACGCCGATGGCGGGACTAGCCAAGCCAGCTCCAAGCAGGCGCCCGCGGCCACAATTGGCATGGCACCAAGTAAGCGCATTCATTAGTAACTAACGCTGCGTGCCGCGCCGGCGCAGACGCCACAGGACGCCGAGGCAGAGCAGCGGCAGGGCGACGGGCTCGGGCACGACCAGCGCGACCGTAATGCTCTTGCTGGTTTGCAGCGGATCATCATGCGCGAGCGAAACCGCCGCGGTATAGACGCCGTCGGTCAGGTCCACGCCGCTGCCGTAACACGTAATGAGCGCTTGTGCGCCGGCCGCGATCGTGCCATTGGTGGGCGCGAACCACAGCCACGCATTGGCATCGGGCGGCGTGATGCGAACCGCCAGGGTGTTGGCCAGATACACCTGGTTATACGCCAGTTGTAGTGCCGGGCCGGCGCTGGATGCCTGCAAGCCGATGGTGCAGGATTTCAGGGTGCCGACCACTGAACGATATTGATACAGCAAATGTCCGTCGGCGAAGATGACGATTTGAAATGTCTGTGTCTCGCTGCTGGCGCCGTAGCGCGGGACGCTGAGCCAAGACACGATGGCATTGGTGGGCGTGGTCAGATACTTCACGGCGCCACCGCTGCCCGGATCCAGATCATCCCAGAACGCGGCGAGGAGCGGGTCGGGTGTAAGACTGGTCGGCAGGGTCGTGTTGTCGGCGGGCACGCCGCCGGCAGCCAAGGCGACGCAGCCGTTGGCGGCAATCTCGAAGTGCGAAAAAGTCTGGCCGTAGAGCGTGAACGAGAAGCCGAGCGGGATCATGCTGGACACGGCATCGTCCAGCAACGGCACGGTGGTGCCGGACGTGGCGATGTCAAACCAAGCGAAGGTAGGCCCGCCCGTTTGAAAACTGGTCCGTGCTGCATAGTTGCCGGCGAGCGTTTTGGCGAGTGTATACGTGAGGGGTGCCGTGCCGGTGTTGTTGATGATCAGCGGGGCCGAATTGGTCTCGCCCGCCGCAGTGTAAATGGTCACATTGGTCTGCGGGAGTTGCAGGTGCGGGGCGGATAGCGGCGCATCCTCGCGCAGCACCAGCGCATAGGGCTGTGGCCCGTTCGGCACATTGTAGCCGTGAATCACGATCGTGTAGGTGCCGCTGCTGGTCGCCGGTATGTCAATGCCTTCCACATTGTTCAGGTGATCCACCGTGCCGGGCCCGTTGGGGTAGAGCCATTCGCCCTCCGGGGTCTGCACCGTCAAATCCAAGTCGTTGACCAGTTTGATGCCGGCGCCGGCGGTGGCAGGATAGTCGGTCCAAGCCAGCGTGATGCAGAGTTTGCTGTTGGTGGATGCCACAAACTGCATTATCGTGCTGGTGCTGGTGGTTGCACTGAACGCGTCATACAGGACACTCGTGCGGCCGTCGGCAGGATAGAGCGTATCAGCCAGATTCACCTGGCCCCAGCCCTCGACGTTATTGGGCCGGGCGCCGCTGCGAATCTCACGGGTCGGGCCGGTGCCGTACTGGCCGGGCGAGAGCGACCGTGCGCCATTGACCAGCAGCGCTTTCAGCAGTGCGGCGCTGGGGTTGGCGATGCCACGCCGTTCGATCAGGTACTGGCGTGCCAGGCCGGCGGCACCCGCGGTCAGCGGCGTTGCCATGCTCGTGCCACCCATGTACACATAAAAACTGTTATACACGCCCCAACCGGTGCCCGCGCCAACCGCGCGCGAGCGACATGAAATAATGTCCGTGCCGGGCGCGACGATGTCGGGTTTGACGCGCGAGTCGCTGCACGGGCCACGGCTCGAAAACGCCGCAATGCCTTGATGCACGCCGTCATATGGGCGCGAAATGTAGTCGCTCTTGATCGGATTGGCCGGATAATCTGCAGGCCAGGCGTCGTACCAGGTATAGCTCGAATACCCGCCGCTAGTGCGCTGGGTCTCAGCCGCGCCGACGGTCAGCACATTCTTGGCCGTGCCGGGCGAGTCCACCGAATAGGGATCAATGGTCCCGTTGCCCGTGCTGTCTATGCCTTCGTTCCCGGCGGCGAAGACCAGCAACATATCCTTGTAATTCCACATGAACTGGTCGGCTTGGCGCGCGGAAGTGTCGTAGGCGCCGTCGGTCGCCGAGCCCCAGCTATCCGAATGAATGCGCGCGCCATTGGTGTAGGTTTGATAAAACAGCACATTCAAATCGGAGGGCAGGCCACTGAGCGATCCGGACGCATCCATGACGGATTGCATGACCAGTTGCGCCTCGTAAGCGCAGCCGCGGAACTGCCCGCCGGAGGCAGAGCCGTTGCCCAGCACCGAGCCGCACGTGTGCGTGCCATGGCCGTTCGGGTCGCTCCAACTCGCCCGTGCGCGCGCAAAGGCGATCTTCACCCGATTGGTGAAGTCGGGATGCAACGCGCTGGTGTTGACGCCGGTGTCCAAACCGGTGTCGCAGACGGCAATGACTTGCCCTTTGCCCGTCAACCCGTAATTGGTCCAGACGGTCTGCACATTCATGCGCGGCGTTTGGACCGCGATGTTGTTCAGCAGCTTCGGCGGCACATACGGCTCGATCCAGGTCACCTCGGCCCGCGCCGCCAGCGGCACAAGGGCGGTCTGATTGACCACGGCGCGCACCAGCCCGTCATACTCGTTGGCGGTGGCAACGACGGTGCCGCCGCTCACCGCAATTGCGGCACAGACATCGGCAACATCCTCGCGCGCCAAGGTCTGCACCACGATCTCGCACTGGTTGCTGGCGCCCGCTGCCCGCTGGCGCAGCCGGCGCGGATTCTGCAAGCCCAGTGAGAGCTTGTACGCCGGCGCATACGCGCCAATCCAGGCCACATCCGGCAACGCCGCCACCGCGGCCAGCGCTGCCGGCGTCAGCTCCACCAGAAACGCGTTGTCCGGCATATAGCCGCGCAAGACCCCGCCAGCTTGCTGCACCTGCTCTTTCCAGGACGCAACAATTGGCCCGCGCGCTTGCACCAGGTACGCGGCAGTGCCGCGGCGTGTCGGCACTGCTTGGTGCGCCGGCTGGTCTGGCACGCGCGGTAGCAACTGCGGGTCAAGCGTGGCGTGTTCGAGATGAATCAGTGCGGCCGAGGCAACGCTGCCACTGGCTGCACACAACCAGAAGGTCAAGAGGACAGTGTAGAGCAAGCGGTGTGCGCATGCATACGCGGGCAAAGTGTTCTTATAATTCATACGTGTAGTATAGCATGAAATGGGGGGTGATGCAAGGCCACGCGGGCCGCTGCTTTGCCTATAGACACTGGCCCGAGACGTTGGCTTTCGTGCGCTCGCTCCCACTACGCTCGCGTTCCATTCTGCTGCCGTCGGCAACGGTGGGCAAGCCCACTTTCACAATTGACACTGCCAACCATTCCTGCTATGCTACTACCGCACTACTATGAAAAACAACGCACTAATTACCACTCTGCGAAGCTTGACGGGCAACCCGCGCGGCTGCGTGTATCCCGAGCCGTTATGGGGCATTCCGTACAACCTGTATGCCCCGTATATTTCCATTTACATGGTGGCCCTCGGTGTCGCCGACAAACAAATCGGCCTGATTGTCAGCATCAGTTGGGGCTGTCAGGTTGTTTTGGCGCTGTTGAGCGGTGTGATCACCGACAAGCTTGGCCGCCGGCGCACCACGCTGCTGTTTGACATTCTGGCGTGGAGCGTGCCGGCACTGATCTCCGCGGTGGCGCAGAACTTCTGGTTTTTCCTGGCGGCGGGCGTGATTAACAGCGCCTGGCGCGTCCCGTACAACTCGTGGACCTGCTTGCTGGTCGAAGATACGGATCAAAACCAAGTGGTCGCAATCTACACCTGGATCTATATTGCCAACCAAATAGCGGGCTTGCTAACACCGCTGACGGGATTGCTGATCGGCGTGCTGACGATCGTGCCAACGATGCGCGGGCTGTATGTGTTTGCGGCACTGATGTTCACGCTCAAGGCGGTGGTCACGTACCACATGACCGCGGAGACCGCGCAGGGCAAGGTCCGCCTGCACGAGACACGCCATCAGAGCATGCTGACAATGCTGGGCGAGTATCACGGTGTCCTGCGCGCGCTCCTGCACACGCCGCAGACATTCTACACGGCCGGGATCATGCTGGTGATCAGCATTACCACCATGATCAGCGGCAGTTTCTGGGCGATCATCATGACGGAAAAACTGCACATCCCGGCCCAGAACCTGGCGGCCTTTCTGTTTGTCAGATCCGCCATTATGTTGGTGTTCTTTTTTGTGGCGATGCCGCGCATCAGCAAGCTGCATTTCAAGGTGCCGATGGTATTCGGGTTTCTTGGCTTCATTGTCAGCCAGGTGCTGCTGGTTACTGCGCCCGACCGGGGCTATGTCGTGTTGCTCGTGAGCACGTTGCTGGAGACCTGCAGCTATGCGACGGTCAGTCCGTTAGTGGATCACATGGTCGCGTTGACGGTCGCACCCCAGGAACGGGCGCGGATTCAGTCCATTCTCTTCGTCGGCATCATCCTGCTTACGTCACCCTTTGGTTGGATTGCTGGAACGCTCTCGAGCATCAACAAGAGCCTGCCGTTTTTGTTGAATTGTGCCCTGTTTGCGGTGGGCGCGGTGCTGGCATACCTCGCCGGGCAGGCGGCGCGCAGACGACGCGAGACCGACACCGCTGCGACGAAGCCTCCAGCCGTTTTCTTGCATGCTATGACGGCACCCTCAGGCACATGAAGCGCATGGCCCGCAACATCGAAATAAAAGCCAGGATTGAAAGCGTCGCAACGCTGGCGCCCCGCGTAGCTGCGCTGGCCGATCAGGGCCCGTTTGAGCTTGAGCAAGACGATACCTTCTTTGCCTGCGACAATGGCCGGCTCAAACTCCGGACGTTGTCTGCTACCGAAGGCCAACTCGTCTTCTACCGCCGGCCAGACCAGGCCGGGCCAAAAGAGTCGTTCTATGTCATTGCGCACACGCCAGTGCCTGACACGCTGCGTGAAGTGTTGTCACGTGCGTATGGAGAAACGGGGCGGGTGCGCAAGCACCGCACGGTGTTTCTGGCCGGCCACACGCGCATTCATCTGGATCAGGTCGAGCAACTGGGCCACTTCCTTGAACTGGAAGTGGTGCTGGAAGACAATGAACCGGCTGAAGCCGGTGTGGCCGTCGCCCATGAGCTCCTCACCAAATTGGGGATTTCATCGACACAGCTCGTCGAAGGGGCGTATCTTGATCTGCTCAATCAGCAACAGGTCTGATGCTCATAGACCTGGTGTCCGTGTTGCCATGTGCGCGATGCGGACAATGGCATTCATTGCCTGTCGTGCGTTGACGCGCATGCGCCGGCGGCGTGATTGCGGGGGTCTTTGCGCAGATGTAGCCGCGGGCGTTGACCGCGGCAGGAGCAACCGCCCTCGGCGCGGGCGGCTACAATTGCGGACGTCTGCTGTAGATACGGAACGGCGTTCCGCGAGTGGATACGCCGCACGCCGTGCGGCGGCTACGGGCAGAAACGCACGATCCAAATGAACGACATGTCAGACAGACCTATGCACTGGCGCGCAGCCGGCGGACTAGCAACGAGACGGCAAACACACCCGCCGCAATCAGCACGATCGTCGCCCCGGTCGCGGTAGCAAGATAATACGAAAGGAGCAGGCCCGTTATGCCGCTGGCGCTGCCCAAGCCGACCGCCCACAGGACATAGCCGCGCGTGGTGCGCGCCAGATTCCGCGCGGCCGCCGCCGGCAACAGCAACAGGGAGTTGATCACCAGCAGGCCGATCCACGGAATGCAGATCATGACAAACAAGGCCACCACCACCGCCAGAATCGTCTCGACCAGCCAGACCGGCACGCCGCGGCTGATCGCCAGCGCAGTGCTGACCGACGTCAGAAAAATGCGGTTAAACAGTGCCAGGATGATCGCGCACACGACCACGCTCACGAGGGCCAGCAATTGGAGTTCGGCTTGGGTGACGGTCAATATATCGCCGACAAGAAAGTTGGTATAGCGCTGAAACCCGCCTTGGCGCGACAGAATGACGACGCCCAGCGCCACGCTGCACGCCATCGCCAGGCCGATGATCGTATCCAATGACGCCGCGGCATAGCGCCGGCAGACGCTGATGCTGAGCGCAAACAAGACGGCAAAGAGCAGCATTGCCGGGCGTGGCTCGCCCAACCCAAGCAGCACGCCGCACGCAATCCCCGTCAAGGCGGAGTGCCCGACCGCGTCAGAGAAATACGCCATCTGTTTGTTGATGACGACGCAGCCCAGCAGCGCGCAGACCGGCGTCATCAGCACGACGGCCAGCAAGGCGTGGCGCATGAACGCATACTGGGCCCAGTCGCCAGGCAGGTGTTGCACGAGGGTGTGCCAGAGCTCCATCATGCGGCCGCGTGCGCGGGTGGCAACCCCAGGGCTGCGCGCACGGCCGGCTCCGCCATCACCTCACGCGGGCTACCTTGACCGACGATGCGTTGCTGCAGGCAGATAAAGCGATCCGACACGATGGCGGCGGCGGCCAAATCATGTGAAACCATGATCACCGACAAATCAAACTGCTCGCGCAACCGCGAGACGGTGCGATAAAAGGCTTGGACGCCGCCATGGTCCATCGCGGTCAGCGGCTCGTCCAGCAGCACGATATCCGGCACGGGGGTCAATGCCAGCGCCAGCAAAACCCGCTGCAATTGTCCGCCGGACAACGCGCCGATGCGGGCGCTGATCAGTGCATGGGCGTCCACTTGTGCCAAGGCCGCTGCGGCCTGGGCGCGCACGCCGGCGCGCCGCGCCAGGCAGACGGGCCAGGCCGACACCGCCGCGCAAAACAAATCCAAGACCGTCACCGGCGCCGTCTTGTCCACGGCAACCTGCTGCGGAACATAGCCGACGCGCGGCTTCGTGGCGGTAGCGGCATCATGCACGGCCTCGAAACGAAACGTGCCATGATAGGGGATTTCGCCCACCAGCGCGCGCAAGAGGGTGGTCTTGCCCGCGCCATTCGGGCCGATGAGGGTGACCATCTCGCCGCAGTGCAGATGCAGATCGACATGCTGCACCGCCCAATAGGCGCCAAAACGCACGCTCAAATCACGGACTTGCACACAACAAACGCCGTCCGTGCGATGCGCCCGGCTCTTGGCCTGGTGCGCCACGGGAAGTGCTTCGCCGGCGCAGGTGGCCATGCCGTCAGTGCGCGTGGCTGTTTTCAGGCGGCAAGGTCACGGCGGGCGCCACCACATAGATATAGCGCAGCGGTTCCGGGCCGCTGCTGACAATGTCATGCTCACACTGCGGCGGCACATAGACCGCCACACCGGCGCGCACGCTGATCGACGGCTTTTCCCGAAAGCAGGCTTCGCCGGCGCCGGCCAGCACGATGATAAATTCCTCGCGTGCGCCGGTGGTGTGCCAGCCGACGGTCTCGCCGGCACGCAGCGTGACATAGCCACTGCGCATGGCCACGCTCTGCGGTGGTCCGCTCAGGAGTTCAAGATAGTCGCCATTGCGGGGCGTCGCATTGATCAGGTGCGGTTCGTGCATGCTACTCTTGGCCGATGCGTTTGACGCCTTTGGCGCACGGCCCTTTCGGCCCTTCGCCCAGCTCGTACTCGACCGCATAGCCCGTGTCCAGCGGTACGGCCACTTCTGTGTGATGCACGAAAATGTCCGTGCCGTCTTCTTGTTCGATGAAACCGAACCCTTTGGTATTACTGTACCATTTCACTTTGCCATGTGGCATGGAGACTCCTCGAGTGTAGTGAGCAAACAGCTCTGTCACGCCGTTGCCTGGCCCCGTGCCCGGCTCACAGATACGGCGTAAACAAGCGGGCCAGATTGTCGCGCAAGCGCACGGGAAACGGGCGGCCGTCCGCATCCTCCAGCGTCAGTGGTCGTGCCGTCGCGCGTTTGGCCGCCGCGATCTCCCGCAGCTGCACCGACAAGGTCTGGCTGTAACATTCTATATTATACTCAAAATTGAGGCGCAAGCTGCGCGGATCCCAATTGGCCGAGCCAATAAAACACCATTCATCGTCAACCAGCACCAGTTTCGAGTGGTCAAACGGCGGCGGCGTCAGCCAGACATGACAGCCCCACTCGAGTACTTGCCACAATTGGGCCGTCATCGCCCAGCCGACGGTGCGCAGGTTGCTCTGCGACGGCAGGATAATTTCGACATTGACGCCGCGCAAGGCGCAGGTGCTGAGCGCGCTGATCAAGTCCATGGTCGGCAGAAAGTAGGGCGTGACGATCTGCACCGAGCGTTGGGCGCAGGCCAGGGCGCCATGCAGCACGCGCACCAGCTTGTCGAAATCCTCATCCGGCCCGTCCGCGATGCCGCGTGCCATCATCGCGCCGGCCGGCGCCAGCGCGGGATACCAGGCGTCGCCCTGCAGCGCTTCACCCGCCGCAAACAGCCAGTCTTCCGCGAACGCTTCCTGCAACTGCGCCACAACCGGCCCGCGCACGCGAAAATGCAGGTCTTGCACCACGTCCTTGGTGGCTTGCTGCACCAGATTGCCAAAGCGAATGTTCATCCCGCCGGTATAGCCATCCGTGCCGTCGACAATCAACATTTTGCGATGATTGCGCAGATTCATATATTGGGTGGATACCGGCGCACTGGACGGCATGAAGACCTGTGCGGGAATGCCGGCCGCGCGCAAGCTGCGCATGATGCTCGGCCGTGAATAGCGCGCGCCGACGGCGTCCACCAGCACCCGCACCGTCACGCCGCGCGTGACGGCGTGGGCTAGCGCCTCGACAAACATGCGCCCGGCCGCGTCGTTGTCAAAGATATAGGTGGCCAGCGCCAGCGTGCGTTGGGCGCGCCCGATCGCCGCCAGCATCGCCGGATAGGCTGCGTCGCCATTGACCAGCGGCTCGAGCAGATTGCCGTCCAGCAGCGGGCGGCGGGTCACGCGCGCCACCAGCGTGTTCAAACTCATGAGGTGTGCCGCGCCAGCCGGCAACACTGACCGCAACTCGTGCTGGGTGCAGACCTGCGCCTTCGCGACACGCGCGCCAAGCTGCCGGCTGCGGGTGCGCACGGCCTTGCGTTTGATCCGGTTGATCCCCAGAAAATAGTAGAGCAAGGTGCCGGCGATCGGGAACACGATGATCACGCCGACCCAGCCGACGGCCGCGCGCGGATCACGCTTGTACATGGCCGCGTGACTGGCGGCGCACACCGCGCAGACCACCACCGTCACGGTCAGCAGATACGGCCAGACTGCCAAGACGCTTGTCGCAATGTTGGTCAACGTATGCATCGGCGGTCAGTCGAAGTCAAGATCGCACACCAGCGGCATGTGATCCGAGAGGTGCACCGGCGGAATGAAAAAGTCGCGCACTCGCAGTTCCGGGCTGTGCAGAATGAAATCCAGCTGGCGGTGCGGCTTGCGGCTCGGATGCGAAGGGGCATTGCGCACATTGGCGTTGACCAGCCCCGTCGCCGCCAAAAACAATTTCAGCTCGTGCGCGCCCCACAGCAGATTGAAGTCGCCCCCCACCAGCACGGGTTTGTCGGCGCTTTGAATCAATTCATGCAAGTCGCGCAATTGATAGTGCCGATGGCGAAAGAAAACCGAGAGATGCACCAGAAAAATTACGCACTGCTCGAGCTCGAGCTCGATTACCAGGCGTTTGAGGCCATGCTCAAAATAGTGAAACTTCTGGTTCTTGATTGCGTGGCGCGTCAGAAACGCGTTGCCTTGTTTGCTGAACAAGGGCAGGCGCTGCAACAGGCCGAGCGGTTTGTACTTCGATTGGTACAAGTGATAATGCCCCAATCCGGCCGCGATGACTTCCGCCTGATTGCGCTTCTCGCTGCGATAGGTGCCGCTGTCCACCTCGAGCAGGCCGACCACATCGGGCGCAACCTTTTTGATGAAGGTGGCAATCCGCTCAAGATTATCACCGGTCGGCCGCAGATAGCCAATAAACGGCAGGGGCAGGTGAAAGCACCGGCTCGAACCGGTGGCATAGCGGATGTTATACAGCAGAAATCGCATAATGTGTTGTTTACTACCGCTAGCGATTGTAGCGCATCCGGCCCGCCCTGTCAAGCGCGCGTGAAAATTGGTTCCGGCGATCCTTCAAAGCAGGCGCGGCGCCCTGGCGCGGTTCAGTATGCGGGAGCGACTTCTGCGGCGCGCATGTGCTGCTGCTTGACACCCGCTTGGATTCATGCTATTCTCATCGCATGAGCACCAAACATTGTAGTAATGAAGACGGACTTGCGGGCGCGCTCGCGGCGCTGGCGGCGAGTCTGCACGATGCGTCACTGGTGAAACTGTCGTTCGGCGCCTATGGCGGCGCGGATGCGACCCTGCAGAATGTGTACGCGCGGGTTGTGACCATCAAAGGCGCGCAGCACCTGTCGTTTACCTACCGGCATGCCACCAAGGACATCGTCAAGAATGTGCCGCTCGAGCAGAGCGGCGCCGCGGTGCGCGCGCTGATGACCGATGGCTTTCGCGCCCTGCATATCTTTACCACCGCCTTCGACCTGGCCGTGCGCCTGGGCGCTAAGGGCATTGCACGGGTCAGTCGTAGCAAACCGACATTCACCGCCGTGCCGGAACCAGTGCACGATCACGCCAAACCGCGGCCGATCGCGCCGACGACACCATGGCTGCGCGACCTGGGCGTGACCGACGACCATGGCCGCGTCAAGGAACGCATGGCCGACAAGTTCCGCCAGATCGAGCGTTTCATCGAAATCCTCGCGCCGCTGTTCGACGCGCCGGCGCTGCGCGGGCGCCGCGAACTGCGCGTGCTGGACATGGGCTGCGGCAAGGGCTATTTGACGTTTGCCGTGTATGACTATTTGCGTGGCAAGGGGATCACGCCGCACGTCCGCGGCATCGAGGCGCGCGCGGAATTGGTGGATGCCGGCAATGCGATTGCGCAGCGGCACGACTGCGCGGGCTTGTCCTTTGCGCAAGGCCAGATCAACGATTGTGACGCGACCGGCGTGGAGGTGGTCATCGCCTTGCACGCCTGCGACACGGCGACCGATGACGCGCTGGCGCGGGCGATCCGGGCGGGCGTGCCGTTGATCATTTGCGCGCCGTGCTGTCACAAGCAAATTCGGCCGCAACTCACGCCGCCGGCGTTGTTGCGCGGCATTTTGCGCCACGGCATTTTGTGCGAGCGCGAAGCCGAACTGCTCACCGACGGCTTGCGCGCGCTGCTGCTCGAAGCCCATGGTTACGCGGCGAAAGTGTTCGAGTTCATCGCCAGCGAGCACACCCAGAAGAACTTGATGCTGGTCGGCGAAAAGCGCGTGGACACCGCGCCGCGCGCGGACGTGCTGCAGCAGATCGCGGAGATTAAGGCGTTTTTTGGCATTCGCACGCAGCGGCTCGAAGAGTTGCTTGCCTAAGCAGGAAAACCATTCGCGGCGAATGTTTTTTAGGTGCAGCAATGTGAGAAGAGCTTGCACACCCCGATTGCTGCATCTGCACCGAACCCTGAACCCCGACCCCTGACCCCTCAGCGCGGGAGTATGTTGCGTTCCGCTTGCAATCTCACGTGGGAAATGCTATAGCTAGTGCCATAACAATTTGATTTGGAGAAAGGCCATGAAACGCTTCGCTCTTGTATCAGTTGTGTTGGTTGTCGTCGCCATAAGCGGTATGCTCAACGCCGCCGTCATTTTCAGTGAGGGATTTAATGATGTGACCATCCCGGCCACATGGACGGTCGTGAATGCGCCGACAAATGTCACGCCGCTCTCGACGGTGAGCAGCGGCACGAGCCCGACAGCATCGCCCTACGAAGGCGCGCGCTTCGTCAGGTTCAACTCCTATAGCATGTTCGCGGGTACGAATTCACACCTGATCTCGCCGGCCATCTCGACATTCGAGAAGACCAACGTGGTTGTGTCGTTTGCCCAGTTTCGCGATACCGGCTATCTGACCACATGGGACCGTATGTATCTGCGCTGGTCGAGCGATGCAACAAATTGGACTGATGTGGGGGTGTATCCGCGGACGAATACGGTCAACGGCTGGCAACTGAAGACCTGCCCGTTGACGAATCTTGCCGACAATCTACCGGCGCTCTACCTTGATTTCTTTTTTGTGTCGGCCTATGGCAACAACTGCTATCTGGATGCCGTGCAGGTTTCCGCAATTGGCGCCAGCGATGTCGACCCGGCGTCCAATCTTGTTGCCACGGCAGTCAGCGCATCGCAAATCAACTTGACATGGAGCACCAATGCCAATGGCGACACCGTCATGGTCGTCTCGAATGGCGTGGCAACATTCGGCACGCCGACAAATGGCACAGCATATGCGGTTGGCGGCGCCCTGCCGGGCGGTGGTGGCATCATTTACAAAGGCACCGCGCTGACCCATACCCTCACAGGCTTGTCACCTGCCACGCGCTACTATTACGCCGCCTGGTCGGTCAATGCCGCAACCCAATACTCGCCCAGGATCATGGCGGATGCCGTCACGGATTTCACCTTGATTATCACCCAGGGCTTCAACAGCGCAACCATGCCGAATGGCTGGGCGCAGGTGGCCCTGTCCAACAACTATCCGGTGACGTTCGTCACGACCAACACGCATCCGAATGCGGCACCCTATGAAGGAACCCACTTCGTGTTGTTCAACTCCTTCAGTGCCGCGCGCGGAACGAAAACACGCCTGCTGTCGCCATATTTTTGTCCCTCGTCAACCGTGCACCAGCTGGCGGTGCAATTCGCATGGCACCATGATACCAGCTACAACACGTCTACCAACGAAGGGGTTACCGTCCAGTGGACGACCAACAACATTGACTGGTACAACATTGGCACGTTCTATCGCTACGCGGCGGGCACAACCGGCTGGTTCCTGAAGACCGTGCTGGTGCCGCCGGCCATCGCGACTGCGGGCCGGGCGCGGATCGGCTTCGAGTTCCTCTCGGAGTATGGCAATGATTGTTTGCTGGATGCCGCGCGCATCGGCGAATTCGATGCCAACGGCGTCGTGACCGTGGACACGCTGTTTTACGAACAGGTCGACAGCACAAACTATTACTGGAATCTGATGGCGGTCAATCAGTCGGATGTGCTGCCCAGCGATATTCCGCCGCATGCCGCGGCGCGGCAAATCATGCTTTCCAATTTCTACTCGAATACGGAACCGGGCGTCACCAATACGCCTGACGGCTGGAGCGTCGCAAGCGAGTTTCTGAGCCCCTTGCCGTGGGAGAACAGCGTCAGCAATCGCTGGCTGTTGACCCTGCAATGCACGAATCCGGCCACGGCACTGCGCGCCGGTGCGACCGCCGAAGTCACCCTGGCAACCTACACCATGCCGGCGCTCGCCGGTGTTTTGACGGGCCGGGTTGATGCGACGACATATCTTGATGTCATCGGCTGGCTGCCGGTCGTGCCGGGCTGGATGGGCCCGGTCAGAGGGGTGCCAGAGCCGCTGGCAGTGGTGCTGCTGGCCGGCCTGCTGGCGAGCCTGCGCCTGCGCCGCGGGGCGTAACCCGCGCGCGGACGTGTTGCCGCAGCTTGCGGAAAGCGAATCATTAGACATTCGCGGCGAAGGTGTACTGTTATGTACCGGGGCTGCCATGCCGCGCTTGCTGCATCAGGCCTGCGCCTTACACCCTGTATCCCGGGTTAACCAGCGGCATCAGCGCCACATTTCCAGAAACGCCCTTGCCAAAAATGCTATACTTAGTGATCAAAGATGTAGTTGCTGCGCCATTGCCGCGCATGCCTTGTGGCGAGAGCATATCCGTTCCATCGGACGGATCCGCCGGATCCGTCCGTGTGGGATTCACATCACACCTTGGAGCAGCCATGAGTATCAGTATCAAAAAATCACATGATTTGCTGGTTTGTGCGCCGGATCGTGTCGGCTTGTTGGCGGACGTTGCCGGCCGCTGCAAAGATGCCGGGATCGACATTCTAGGCATTTGCGCGTATCAGCGCGACAACAATGCGCACCTGGTGCTGCACACCAGCGACCCGGCCAACACCGCCCGCATTTGCGCCGACATGAGCGTCATTTGGCAGGAGGTCATCGAAGTGCAATGCGAAGCTGGCATCGGGGTCCTGGCCGACATCGCCAAGAAACTGGCGGAGGTGGGCATCAACATCATCTACTGTTATGCCACCGTGGCGGATGCGCCCATGGCTCGCTTGGTGATGGACACGACCCACAACGACCGGGCGCTCGAAACGCTGAACGGCTGATCCGCCGCGTTGCAGTGATTGGGGTGCTGCAATTCAAAATCATTCGCCGCGAATGTTTTTCCTCCCTTTGTTGAAAAAAAGCACGGAGTATGCTATCATACTGCCTTGATATCTATTCCTTTCACTGTTAGCGATCGCACGGGAGCGCCGTGACCAAGAGTATGCAAAGGATCGCCACACCCGCCAGCATGGCGGGTATGCTGCTGATCGTATGTCTGCTGTTTGTCTCCATCACGCGCGCCGCGCCGCCCAGCAGCGCCGACGCGCTCGTCAATACTGCCCTTCAAGCCGCGCAAACCGCGGCGCCGTTGCAGGCCATCCCCTTGCTGGAAGAGGCGGAAGCCATGCATCCCTTTCATCCGGCCAATGTGCAAATCCTCTACCTGCTGGGCTCGTTGTATGTGGATGTCGAGGCATTCGACAAAGCCCAGGCGACCTTTGCGAAGCTCGACCAACGCTACGGCAAGTACGCCGCCAGCATGCCGCAGGTGGACGAGGCGCGCGTGGCCATGGCGCGGGTGCTGTCCGGCCAAGGCAAGTATGCTGAGGCGCTGGCGCAGCTCGACGCGTTTTTGAAACAGAATCCGAAGAGCCGGGCGGCACCGCTGGCGCGCTATCTCAAAGGCGAGGTGCTGGTTAAAAAGGGCGACCTTGTTTTGGCGCGCACCTACCTTGAACCGGTGGCCAGCAACCCAAACGATCGCATGTACAACGCGGCCTTGTTCATGTTGGCCGAGCTGGCCGCCAAGACCAATGACAGCGCGCGCGCAGAAATGATCATGCGCCAGTTGCTCAAGACGACCAAAGATCGCGATGCGCGCAACAACGCCTTGTTCAAGTTGGGTGAAATCTACCGCGATGCCGGCAATGTGCCGAAAGCGCTGGATGCCTTTCGGCGTGTGAAGTCCACCGGCACGGATGCCGCCGCGCGCAACATGAACGCCAATATCCTGCTCGAAATCGGCCAGACCTTCGAGAAACTGAAACATCCGCTCGAAGCGCGCGTTGCGTTTGAGGGCATTGCCACCTTCTATCCAGATTCCATGTTGGCAACTGATGCATGGCACCGCGCTATCCTTGCCGATGCTGATTTTGATGATGTGGCCCGGGCCGAGCAGCGCTATGCCCTGTTTCTGACGAACTATCCCGGCACTGCCCTGGTCAGCGGCACGCGCCTGTACCTGGCCCAACATGAATTGCTGGCCGAACGGTTTGACAACGCCATTCGCCAACTGCAGGCCGGCTTGCGCGAGTTTCCCACCAGTGAATGGGTGGAGGCCATGTACACCACGCTCGGCAGCGCGTTCCTTGCGGCCAAGCACTACAACGAGGCCGAAACCACTCTGAAGGAGTTTGCCGATACATTTCCCGGCAGCGAGCTTGTGCCGGAAAGCTACATGATGCTGGCGGACGGCTACGCCGAGCAGGAACGCTTCGAGCCGGCCATCGAAACATACGAGCGCGTGGCCCATGACTATCGCAGCACCGACGCCGGCCAAGCCGCGGCCGAGCGTGCGCAGGAGGCCCGCCTGCAATATGGCGCCTATCTGGCCGCAACCAATGAGCTGGTCGAAGCCGTGCGCCAGTTCAAGGCGGTGACCGCTTCAAACTTGATTGAACAGGCCTTGTTCATGATGGCCAGTGCGCTGGCCCAGGCCGGGCAATATGACGAGGCGGTTGCCGAGCTGCACGATTTCATGGTGCGCTTCCCGGAAAGTCCGCTGCGGCCGGAAGTCTTTTCGCGCCTGGCCGACATTCAGATGCAAGGCGAACAATACAAAGAGGCCGAGAAAACGTTGCAGGAATTGTTCGCGCTGGCCATGGCGCCCACCAATCCGATCTTGCCGGCGGCCAACCTGCAGTTGGCCTTCTGTAAGTATTATCAGAATGACAACGGCGGCATGGGTGCCGCGTTGACCAATATTCTGGCCGCGTATCCGCATGCGCCGGAGGCGGGCGAGGCCCTCTACTGGCTGGCCTATCTCAAGCGCACCCAGCAGGAATACCGCGCCGCCGGCGAATTGTACCAGCAACTGTTGCGGCAGTACCCGGACCATCCGTATGCGGCCGAGGCGTCCTATCAGGCAGGGGAGACGGCCCTGATGGACAACAACGCGGGCGGCGCCCTGGTGCTGTTCACGAATGTCTATTGTGCCTATCCCGACACTATTTTTGCGCCGTATGCGCTGGTGCGCGCTGGCGAGATCTATCTGGGCTTGCGCCAGCTGCCGGCTTGGCTGCAGGAGCTCGAGGCTCTGCCGGCCACGAGCGCTGCGGCGCGCGCCGCGCGTAGCGTGGCGCACGCCGCCATTCTTATGCGCGCCGCCGACTTCAGCAATGCCGCCGCCGTTCTGGCCACGCTGCCGCTTGCGCCACTGCCCGCGCCGCTGCAGGGCTATGCCTTGGCGGTTAGCGCCGGCATCCAGAACGGCAAGGGCGCCTACGCCCGGGCTCTGGCTGACGCCACGCAAGCCGGCGCATTATTGCAGGATGCCCCGGTCGGGCGTGACGAGGCCTTGTTCCAGCGCGCCCGCGCCGAACAAGCGCTCGGAAACTGGGAAGCGGCCGAAAACACCTATGCCACCCTCATGGCCGATGTGACCATTCCCAACAATGCCATCGCTGCCGAAGCGGCCATTGACCGTGCCGAATGCCTGATGAAGCTGGATCGCACTGATGAGGTGATCGCGGTGGTTGACCAAGGTATCAAACTGCGCCCGCCAGTGGAGCTGACCGCGCGCGGCGTGGTTATGAAAGGCGATGCGATGATGCTGCAGAACGAGTACCAACGCGCCGCGCAATTTTACAAACGCGCCGTCATTTTGTATGGCAAACTCGAACGCTACGCCGTGCCGGCGTACCAAGGTTTGATCGTGGCGTACAACAAACTTGGGTTGACCGAAGAGGCCAGTCAGGCCAAGCAGCGGTTCGCCCAGCAATATCCCAACGCACCGCAACCATGACCTTTTTACGCGCGGCATGCCTGCTGATGACCTGGACGACGCTGGCCGGCGTGGCGGATGTGCTGGTCTTGAAAAGCGGCCAGCGCTATCCGGGAACCATCACGCTGGCGTCCGACGGCAAACTCAATGTGGAGACCGCCAAGGGCACCCTCAGTTACGCGCCCGACCTCGTCAGTTTTGCGCAAACTACCTTTACTGATCCGCCCGAGGCACTGCGCGCCTTTGCCTTGCTGAAGACCAAGGACTACAAGGCCGCGCTCCCCCTCTTTCAGAAAATGGAGCAGCGTTTCAGCGGCCTGCCGACCGTGTGGTACGAGCGCGCTCTGTTTGGCTGCGGCCTCTGCCTGGCACAGAGCGATACCCCGCAGCAAGCGACGCCCGTGTTCGAGAAATTGCTGCAAGTGTTTCCGCAGACGCGCTACAAAAGTGAAGTCAACGCGCAAATGATCGAGCTGCAAATGAGCGGCACGCCCGGGCCGCGCCTCGAGCAAAGCTTGCGCGCAATGCTGAGTGATCCGGCCTCGCCGGACCGCGTCCGGGCGCGCGCACTGCAGGGTTTGGCCAAGTGTTATGATGACCAGAACAAGGCGCGCGAGGCCCTCGAAGCCTACACCACCGTGCTGGTCTTGCATGGCGACCAAGACGAGTTGCAGCAGCGCGCGCAGCGTCGCTGCGCCGACCTGTTCCTGCAGCTTGGTCGGACCAACGAAGCGACCTTTTACTATCAGCAACTACTTGACCTGTATCCAGACACTGCGGATGCGCAGCATGCGCATGCGCAGTTGACTAACCTCACGGCTCGCACGGGAGACTAATCGTATGATGACCTGTATGCGTTTGGCGCGCAAACACCTGACCGCGCTCTATAGTATCATGTTGTGTGTGACGGCGGTGGCACTCTGGGCGGCCG
>Ga0268284_1000394_pt1 | contig 31127 bp, 23 predicted proteins | sample saktaG_14_FD_190137 | JGI IMG/M metagenome (GOLD analysis project Ga0268284, IMG submission 190137) | Saline water microbial communities from Sakinaw Lake, British Columbia, Canada - sak_2013_06_06_40m | ecosystem: Environmental > Aquatic > Non-marine Saline and Alkaline > Saline ...
AATCAGGATGCCATCGGATCCTATTTTATGGCCTGTGGTTTTAGTGGAGGATATTTCGGGATACAGGTTAATTCGGAAACTGAACGAAGAATTTTGTTTTCGATATGGAGTCCGTACAAAACAGATGATCCTAAAAGCATTCCCGAAGAATATCGAATCAAACTCTTATCAAAAGGAGAAGGGGTTACCACCGGTGAATTTGGGGATGAAGGCTCCGGTGGGCAGAGTTATAAAGTATTTTCATGGAAAATTAAAACCCGATATAAATTCATCGTTAGTGCCAAGCCAACCGAAAATGAATCAACCATCTATACCGCTTATTTTTACGATCTCGAACAAGATACTTGGAATTTGATTGCAAGCTTTCGAAAACCAAAAACACACTCATACCTAACCCGACTTTATTCTTTCCTGGAAAATTTTATTCCCGAAACCGGGATTATCAGTCGTCAAGGGGGCTTTTATAATCAATGGATCAGAGATTCGAAAGGAAAATGGCATGAAATAACCGAAGCCCAATTTTCAGCTGATGCAACCGCAAAAAAAGGTTCACGATTCGACTATTCAGGAGGTACAAAAAATCAGGGTTTTTATTTGAAAAACTGCGGCTTTACCAATGATCATCTAAAAATTGGAACACTTCTTAATCGTCCTCAAAAAGGAATTTCACCTGATGTTGATGTTAATGAACTTGAAAAAATAAATAAGACCCATAAAATCCAATAATATGCACCGATCAATACTATTAAACTTATCTTTTTCTTTAAGCATTATATTTTTCTTTGCTTGTTCCGTTGAAAAAACCGATCAAATAAATTATCGTGGAAAAAACATATCTGTCGAAGATTACGACATGATTTATGAAAGTGGGAATTGGGAACATCCGGATTATTCAAAAGCTTTTGAATCATTAGGAAATCATAGAATTGTCATTGAAGTTGGTGAAAAAACAGATGGGTTGGTGCAGGTTAAAATTCCCTGGAGAAGAAAAGATGATAACCCTCAGGAAAAAGCGGTAATCATTGTTGATGCAAAAACAAATACCCCAGTTGAAAATATGCAGGTTTTGGAGATCAATAATGAGTTTGGGCATCTCTTTTTCGAACCAAACATAGGTTCATCAACATATTATGTATATTATTTGCCACATCAATCAACGGGCAGTTATTATCCAAAACTTCATTACATAAAACCATTGGAGTCAAATACCGATCTTTTAACATCCAAATACAAACTTACAAGTCAACAAATTGAAAGTTTACCACAAGCCAAAATTTTAAGTGCCCAATCTATTGACGATTTCAACTCATTCTTTCCTATGGAAATTATCGCCACAAAGGAGGAAGTTTCAAATTTCATTCAGAACGATCCCAAACCTTTTTATTTATTTCCCGAATACAGAGAACGTTCAATAAAAATGGATGATTATTTACCGCTTCATTGGATAAGCAAAACAGAAAAAGTGAATGGATTGGAAGATAAAGTTCTCCGAGGTGAATTCTACACATTTCAAATTGGCGTATTTGCAGCTTTTGAAAACTTAAAAAACCTTAAAGTTCAGTTCACCGATTTTAAAAACGGAAAAAATATTATTCCTAAAGAAATGATCACCTGTTTTAATACTTCCGGCGTCGATTTAAATGGAGTGCCTTTCAAGAAAACAATGAATGTTTCCTTAGGAAAAACTCAGGCACTCTGGTTTGGGGTCGATATTCCTGAAACGACAAAACCGGGAGACTATTTCGGCCAAATTATTGTGAAACCAGAGGGATCAGTATCAGATACTATATTTATTAAGCTTCATGTTTTAAATAAAATTATTGCCAATCACGGTGATGATTCACCGAAGAATATGACAAGGCTTCGTTGGTTGAACTCAACCATTGGAACTGATCCCAATTTTATCGTCAAACCTTTTGAAGTGGTTAAAATAGATGATAAAACCATCAGCATTATTGGACGGGATATTGAGTTGAACGAATACGGTTTACCCGAAAATATTTCGTCCTATTTTACTCAGGAAATGACAAGTTTGAAAAAGGACAAAGAGGAAATATTAGCCGGGCCTATTCGCTTTGAGCTTATCAATGAAGATGGAAAATTGGAAAATTGGAATACAAATCCATATACCATTGATCAATCCTATGTAAGTGAGGCGAATTGGGAATCGATCAATACTTCGAAAAATTTCAGAATGAGACTGATCGGAAGCGTAGAATATGACGGAATGTTGGATTATAAAATTCAATTAATTGCCACCAATGATGCAAAAATCAAAGACATCAAACTGGAAATTCCGATGCAAAAAAATGCCGCTGAATATATTTTAGGATTGGGGTTTAAAGGAGGTAAACATGAAGAAGATATCCAATGGAAATGGGACGTAAAAAAACATCAGGAAGGTGTTTGGCTTGGAAATGTAAACAAAGGCCTGCAATATGTGTTAAGAGATGAAAACTACGAGCGTCCATTGAATACGAATTTTTACCAAACTAAACCCTTAAATCTTCCTCCATCATGGTACAACGAAAATAAAGGCGGAATCAACATTTCATCAAATAATGGAAATGTAAATATTGAAAATTATAGCGGTTCAAGAATTGTTAGTGCGGGAGATACCTTAAATTTCAATATTCGTTTCCTAATTACTCCTTTTAAATTGATCGATACCAAGGAGCATTTTTCAACCCGGTTTGTTCACAAATATGTCCCCATCGACTCGGTAGCAAAATGGAAAGGCACCATCGTAAATGTGCATCATGCCAATGAAATAAATCCTTACATCAATTACCCATTTTATAATACCGAAAAACAAAAAGCCTACATCGACGAAGCTCACAGCAAGGGTATCAAAGTGAAGCTTTACAACACCATACGTGAATTAAGTTACAAATCTTACGAACTTTTTGCACTTAAAAGTTTGGGTGATGAAATATTTAATGATGGCGAAGGAGGTGGACATAGCTGGTTGCAGGAGCACTTTAAATCTCATTATTTTTCGGCTTGGCATGCAACCAACGTAAATGATGCAGCAATTCTGGATAAAGGCAATTCGCGTTGGACCAATTATTATATCGAGGGAATTAATTGGTTGGCAAAGAATCAAAAAATTGATGGTTTGTATTTAGATGATATTGCTTTTAGCCGAACTACCGTGAAACGGATTGCCAGTGTTTTGAACGCACATCGTGAAAAATTTGTAATAGATTTACATTCTGCTAACCAGTTCAACTTCCGTGATGGTTTCATCAATAGCGCATTTTTGTACATGGAGCACATGCCTTATATTTCCAGACTTTGGTTTGGCGAATATTTTGATTACAACATGAACCCTGATTACTGGCTTACTGAAGTTTCAGGCATTCCTTTTGGTTTGACTGGTGAAATGCTGCAAGGCGGAGGGCATCCTTTCCGTGGCCTCGTTTATGGAATGACAAACCGGGTTTACGAAGATAGTGACCCACGGGCAATCTGGAAATTATTTGATGATTTTGACATTGCGAATGCCGAAATGTTGGGATATTGGGTTGATCGTTCACCAATCAAAACCAATCACAAAAACATTAAGAGCAGTATTTATTTACACAACGATAAAGTGCTAATTACTATTGGTTCCTGGTCGGATAAAGATGAAAATGTCATGCTGGATATTGATTGGGATAAATTAGGTTTTGATAAAAACAACGTGCATTTATTTAGCCCCAAAATTGAAGGCTTACAGGATGAAAAATCCTATGCTGTTGACGAAGCAGTTTTAGTTGAAAAGAATAAAGGATTAATTTTGATTTTAAACTCAAATTAGTTGCCAAATAAAATTTAAATAATTATTTAAAATAAAAGGAATGAATAGCCAGATAGAGGAAAGAATTGAAATAGCCAGTAGTTTTAAGTCGGTTTATGATTCTCAGAATAAAAAGTTAGGAAAACGTGAGAAATGGTTAAAACTAAGTGCCGGTTTCGACTACTGGGGCGTAATGATTTTGCTCATTTTTTTGATTTTCCTTTCACTAGCTGCTGTATTACAAATAGATCCAATAAACACAAAATGGCAAAAGTCAGGCCTTATTGTATTAATGACCTTTGCAATCTCCATTAAATCACCATATTCTTTTATAGAATTAATTTTAATAAATCATATCAAAAGGCTAGAAAGTCTTAATGTAAATTTTCCAGAGTTTCTAAATCAAGATTTTAAGATAATTGTCACAAAACTAAACAGCAAAAAAACAAGGTTTAATTTGCTGCTTCTACCTTTGCTTATTATAATAATAGGGGCTTTACTACAGACATTTGAGTTCAACCCTTATTGGAATTACTTTTCTTTTCTTGTTTTGGCATTTAGCCCCATTTTACTTATCAGAATTAATTATCAAATCAGAATTGTAAAAAAACATCTGATTAAATTTGAGGCAATAATTAAAAATCAATAAATATCTTGGTCAAAAAAAAATAGCAATTCTGCCGTAAGCCAATAAAACGATTATTTAACAAATTTATAACATGAAAAATACCTTCATATTAATAATTCTCTCAGTAACTTTAAGTTCTTGTCAATTTACAAAGAATGAAAAAACTATCTCTGCTGATTTACAAAGTCAGAATTCAGATCTGATCAAATATGTAAATCCTTTGATAGGCACTAAAAATATGGGTCATACTTTTCCAGGGGCAACGGCTCCTTTTGGGATGGTGCAATTAAGCCCGGAAACCAACCAGCAGGCTTATACTATTGATGGCAAGTACAACCCAGACACCTATAAATATTGTTCAGGTTATCAATATAATGATGCCACTATTTTTGGGTTTAGCCATACCCATTTTAGTGGAACAGGTCATTCTGACTTGGGTGATTTTTTGGTCATGCCTACAGTTGGGAAATTAAATTTAGAGCCAGGTGATGCAAATATCCCAGGCAGTGGATATCATTCTCAATTTTCGCATCAAAATGAATTTGCCGAACCCGGATATTATAAAGTACACTTAGATGACTACGGTATTACGGCCGAATTAACAGCCACCGAAAGGGTTGGTTTCCATCAGTACAGTTTTCCGGAATCAGATAGTGCACACATTATTTTGGATTTGATCTCAAACATTTATAATTACGAAGATAAAAACGTGTGGACTTTTGTTCGTGTCGAAAATGATTCGCTCATTACCGGCTACCGTCAAACCAATGGTTGGGCCCGTACCCGAACCGTATATTTTGCCATGCAATTTTCAAAACCGTTTTATCAATATGGAAATAAAAAATATGATAAAATGATCTATAATGGATTTTATAGAAGATTTAATCAAGCCGAAAATTTTCCGGAGATGGCAGGAAGAAACATAAGGGCTTACTTCGATTTTAAGACAGAAAAAAACGAACAAATTAAAATCAAATTTGCCCTTTCCTCGGTCAGTACAAATGGAGCTTTAAAAAACCTGACTGCCGAAATTCCGGGCTGGGATTTTGACAAGGTGAAAGCTGAAACCCAACAAAAATGGAATAATGAATTATCAAAAATAGCAGTCGAAACAGAAACGATTGAACAAAAAGAGACTTTCTATTCAGCCATGTACCACAGCATGCTCAGCCCCATTATTTATGAAGATGTAGATGGTTCTTATCGTGGTTTAGATCAAAATATTTATCAATCGGATGGATTTATAAATTATACCATTTTCTCTCTTTGGGATACTTACCGGGCACTTCATCCATTGTTCAACATTATTCAGCCAAAGCGAAATAACGACATGATCAAATCAATGCTGGCACATCACGACCAGAGTGTTCATAAAATGTTGCCGATTTGGAGTCATTATGCAAATGAAAATTGGTGCATGATAGGTTATCATTCGGTTTCGGTAATTGCTGATGCCATTGCAAAAGGAACCACGGATGTAGATTTGAACAGGGCTTTAAAAGCATGTAAAAATACCTCGACAGTTCCCTACTTTGATGGTTTGGATTATTATATGAGTAAAGGTTATGTTCCTGAAGATAAGAGTTCTTCTTCTGTATCTAAGACTTTGGAATTTGCTTACGACGACTGGTGTATTTCTCAAATTGCAAAAAAAGCAGGTAACGAACAATCTTTTCTTGCTTATCAAAAACGATCAAAAAATTATCTGAATGTATATGATCCTGAAATTGGATATATGCGACCTAAATTATCCGATGGAACATGGCGCCCCGAATTCAGTCCGATTGATACCGAAGGACAAGGTTTTATTGAAGGCAATGCCTGGAATTACGGATTATACGTCCCACACGAAATTGATAATATGATCTCAATGATGGGCGGAAAAGATAAATTCTCAGCACATCTTGATATGATTTTTAATACTCCGATCGAAGATAAATTCATTGAAAAAAATGAGGATATCACACGAGATGGAATCATTGGAAATTATGTGCAAGGAAATGAACCAGGGCATCATATGCCTTATTTGTACAACTGGACTAACGATCCATGGAAAACTCAGGAAAGAGTAAGAATGATCATGGAAACCATGTACAGTAATAAAGAAGACGGACTCTGTGGAAATGACGATGCCGGACAAATGAGTGCCTGGTATATTTTCAGTGCATTAGGTTTTTATCCCGTAACTCCGGGTTCGGACGAATACGCAATTGGCAGTCCGATGGTTAACAAAGCAACAATTCAACTTGATAACGGAAAAACTTTAACCATCAATACGGTCAACCAAAGCCCTGAGAATGTTTATGTCGAAAGAGTAGAAGTAAACGGAAAAGTTATTATGGGAAATATTTTAAAACATAGCGACATTGTTAATGGTGGAGAGATAACTTTTTATTTGCGGAATACCCATAAATAAATCAATAAAAAAGCATTAACCTGATTGAACTGATTTGAAAATTATTTATATTTGATAAACTATCAGGAAATTTTGATTTTGTATCGTTCTCTTATTCAAAAACTTAATTCTTTAACGCTATGAAACTTCTACGATCATTATTCATTGTAATAATACTAATTGCAGTATCCAGCCAATCATGTAAAAAAAACGGATCAGTTTTAAAAGGAGCACAATCACCTATGGGAGAAGTTGGAACTACTGTTCAAGTAGTATCCCCTGCAAATGTGGCTGGTATAGGAAATATAACAGGTTCGGTAACAAATTTGCAGGATGGGACATCCACATTTACAGCATCTGCAACAATTACCAACTCAGAAATTAAAGCACTTCTGGCCAATTTTCCCGAATTTACCATTTCGGGCAACAATGTTTCAATATCAGAGCTTAAGTTTAAAATAACCGATGAGGGATATCAGGCAGTCAATGTGCTGGATCCCGGGGTTCTTGTTAATTACAGCTCAAATGTTGGAGATACTTATCCTATCGCCGGAACAAATAAGAAAAGGACTGTTGTAAGCAAATCAACCGAGGATGATTACATTTGGGGATTTATGTACATTAAGGTTTTAACGGTAGAAGAAAATCCAAATAAACTTGGGGTCAAAAAAATCAAATACATAGCCAATCATAAATGGGGACTTGTTGCGATAGTAATCACTCTTGATGATGATACTGAAATTAATTTCGGTTTGTTTTCAAGTACGAGCAATTAAAATAACTTGATCTTTTCTTAATCTGAGACTTTACCACTTGTAATTTTACATGTGGAAAACTAATCTTGAGCTTATGCATTACCTTAATATATTGGGAGAGAAAAAGCCCATACCACCTTATCCACACCATAAAGATTATATTTACAGGTGTTATCGTTTTTTTGAAGTAGATAATTTATTTTCTTTTCTTACTATTAATGGTAAATTCAGACTAATCAAAGAATTTCTTACCAATCGCAAGTATAAAATTTCAATTCCACGCGATTTACTGATCGATCCAACAAGTTCATGTAACTTAAAATGTAAAGGGTGTTGGGCTGCCGACTATGATAGAAACAATAACTTATCCTTTGAAAAACTTGATGAAATCCTTACGGAAGCTGAAAAGCTCGGTGTTATGGATATCGTAATGAGTGGTGGTGAACCACTTATGCGTAAAAATGATATTGTTAAACTGTGCCGCAAACACCATAAGCTTACATTTGCGATGTTTACCAACGGGACACTTATTGATGAAGTCTTTGCAGATGAAATGGTTAAACTTGGTAATTTAAATGCTTTTATCAGTATTGAAGGGTTTAAGGAACAAAATGACTACCGAAGAGGTGAGGGTACATTTGATAAAGTAGTTGCAGCCATGGATCTTTTGAAAAAAAGAGATATCGGGTTTGGATTTTCAGCTTGCTATCATGCTAAAAATTACGAAACCATTGCAAGCGACGAGTTTCTTGATTTTATTCGAATGAAAGGTGCATGGTTTGGTTGGTTGTTTAATTATATCCCTATAGGAAGTGACGCAGATGTTTCATTATGTCTGAATGCAGAACAACGCAGGTTTGTAAAAGAAAAAATTGAGCAGTATTCTCTCAAGCATAAATATGCCATCATTGATTTTGCCAATTGTGGACACAAAGCTTTCGGTTGTGTAGCAGCCGGGAATGATTTTGTTCACATCAATGCAAATGGAGATGTTGAACCTTGCGCATTTTGCCATTATTCAGATTCGAACATCAATGATAAATCGCTTGAAGAAGCATTGCGTTCACCCTTTTTTAAAAAATTCCGACGAGCAAAACCTTTTTCCTCGAATTATATGCGACCCTGCCCAATGGTAGATGTTCCCGAAGCTATCGTTGAACTCACTAAGTTAGAAGGAGTAAAATCGACCCATCTCAATAATCCTGAATCAGCTGAAGAATTAGTTAGAAAGACCATTCCCTTCGCTGATGCATGGAAAACTGTTGCAGATGAAATGTATAAAGATCTTCCTAAAAAGGAGAAGAGAAGATTAAATATTATTACTCGGCTTTATCTCCGATCTAACGACATTGTAAACCGTTAATTGGCTGTTCATAATCTAAGATTACTCTAAATCTTGAGTAGTTAAACCTGATAAAATAATTATGAAAATTACATTTCTACCTTATAAATTCAGATTCTTAGGATGGGCATTCGTTTTTACAGGATGCTTCTTAGCAGGTCTTTACTTTTGGTTCGGGTTTAGTTTACAGATTCCAGCTTTTGCTATATATTCTTCGTTTCTTCAAACCAAGATATTAACTGTAATTCACACCAATTTTGCAGATGAACTAATTCTTTTACTATTTATTATTGGATTACTATTTCTAATGTTTTCCAAAGATAAATTTGAAAATCAGCATTTCAATGAATTTCGGGTGAAGGCACTTATTCGTGCAATAATTACGAACTACCTCCTGCTGATTTTTTCAATTATTTTTATTTTTGGGAGTGGATTTATGTCTGTGCTTATATTTAATTTATTTTCAACCTTATTAATTTATCAGCTATTTTTATATTTTTTTAAAAGGCGATTTAAGAATAATTCCAGAGAATATAATAAGTAAAAGAATGAATCTTGATCACATCCACTTTACAACCCGAAACAAATTCAGGGAATGGTTAAAAATTAACCATGATAAAAGTGATGGAATCTGGATGATTTTCTATAAAAAACATACTAAGAAAGAAACCATTTCTTATGATGAAGCCCTTGACGAAGCACTCTGCTTTGGATGGATTGACAGCACTAAAAAAAGTGTTGATGAAGAAACTTATATTTGGAAATTTACGCCCAGAACCAATATTAAAAACTGGTCAGATATAAATAAAATACGGGTTAACAAATTGATTAAAACCGGCCTGATGACCGAAGCCGGATTGAATAAAATTGACCTTTATTTAAACACCGGAAAAATTGATTGGAAAGTTGAAACGAAACCAAAACCTCCAAAAACAGCTTTGGAAATCCCAGAATATATCATCGAATATTTTTCAGAAAATGAACCAGCCCTTGGTTATTTCAACAAATTGGCTCCTTCTCATCAAAGAAATTATGTTGAATGGATAGAGCAGGCTAAGCGACCTGAAACCAGACTTAAGAGACTTATAGAAGCAACTGATTTATTAAAAAAGAATATAAAGCTGGGGATGAAATAATTTAAAACTTTAATCTGAAACAAAAATGAAAATTGCAATTATTGGCACAGGCGGGGTTGGTGGTTATTTTGGTGGGAAAATGGCCCAAGCCGGATTTGACGTGACTTTTGTAGCGAGAGGCAAACATTTGAATGCCATCAAAACCAAAGGGCTGACTGTTAAAAGCATATTAGGTGATTTTGAAATTAAATCAGCAAAAGCAACTGACAATATCGAAATTATTGGCTCGCCCGATCTCATCATTATTGCGGTAAAAGCATGGCAGGTTAACGAGGTAGCCAAAGAACTAAAACCGATCATTCACGAAAAAACCATGATACTCCCATTGCAGAATGGAATTATGGCTATTGATGAATTAAAGGAACAAATTAACGAATATAATCTGATTGGGGGCCTGTGTCGGATCATAAGCAAAATTGAATCCCCCGGCGTCATCAATCATTTAGGGATAACACCCACTATTGTTTTTGGCGAGACCTCAAAAATTAAAACAGAAAGGCTTATGGTTTTAAAAGAAATTTTTGACAAATCAGGAATAAAATCAAGTATAGCCGATGATATCCATGCCGAACTTTGGAAGAAATTTATTGGCATTTGTGTGAGCGGATTATTGGCAGTTACAAAAACTACTTATGGTGAATTGAGAGAGATAAAGGAAACAAGACAAATGATGATAGAATTATTATCAGAAATTTTTCAATTATCACAAAAAATTGGAATACAACTTGAAACCGGCTTTTTGGATAAAACCATCTCGTTTATCGATTCATTTCCTCCTGATTCGACCTCCTCATTGACCAGAGATGTATGGGAAGGTAAACCCTCCGAGATAGAATATCAGAATGGAACGGTTGTTCGTCTTGGAGAAAAGTACGGAATTCCAACTCCGGTAAATCGGTTTGTTTACAACTGCATTTTACCTATGGAGACCAAAGCAAGAAATCGAATCAATAACTAAGTTCCAGATTTATCATCGACTATACTTATCTTATAGCTGAAAGAAAGAAATCCATGCATCCATCATGGAAATAATAAATATTTAATTGTTTTTCCTCCAAAAGCAACTTTAAAATATATAATTTTGTACCCGTTATGCTTTTCATTACATAACGCATAAATTATTTAATAATAAAAAGTCATTACAATGAACAACGCAATTTTTGATTTTAAAGAACCAAAAAACGAACCGATTTACACATATTTACCCGGAAGTGCAGAAAGAGAACTTCTTTTAAAAGAACTAGAGAAACAGGGTAATCAAGTAATTGAAATCCCGCTAATTATTGGCGGAAAAGAAATATTTACAGGAAATACCGAGGATGTAGTATCTCCGCATAAGCACCAACATATAATTGCAAAATATCATAAAGCCAGACCGGAAGATGTTAAGGCTGCAATCGAGGCAGCATTGAAAGCAAAAACCGAGTGGATGGAAACTTCCTGGGTCGAACGTGCTTCGATCATGCTGAAAGCAGCCGAATTGATTTCTAAAAAATACCGTTACGTTATAAATGCGGCGACCATGCTTGGCCAAGGGAAAAATGCTTATCAGGCGGAGATTGATGCAGCCTGCGAAAGCATTGATTTTTTGAGATTTAACGTACATTTTGTGTCAGAAATATTCGAGAATCAACCAACCATTGGCCTGGATAATATCAACCGACTTGAATACCGTCCGCTCGAAGGATTTGTCTTCACCATTTCTCCCTTTAATTTTACCGCGATTGCTGCTAATTTAAATACCTCGGTTGCTTTGATGGGAAATACAACAGTTTGGAAGCCTGCTACCACTTCATTACTCTCCAGTTATTATTTGATGAAGATTTATAAAGAGGCCGGAATCCCTGATGGAGTTATTAATTTTATTCCGGGTTCGGGAGCCATGATTGGCGACATTGTTTTAAAACATCGTGATTTGGCAGGCATCCATTTTACAGGGTCAACCGGTACTTTTAACGGACTTTGGAAAACAGTAGGCCAAAATCTTGAACTTTACAAATCGTACCCCAGATTGGTAGGTGAAACTGGTGGTAAAGATTTCATTTTTGCCCACAATTCGGCTTATCCAGAACAACTGGCTACAGCTATCGTTAGTGGTGCTTTTGAATATCAGGGACAAAAATGTTCGGCAGCATCCAGATCTTATATTCCAAAATCCATCTGGGAGAAAACCAAAAAGTTTATTCTTGAAAAAGTTTCAAAAATAAAACTAGGCGATGTTTCCGATCTGAATAATTTCATGAATGCTGTAATTGATGAAAAGTCTTATGAAAATATCATGGGTTATATCAATTATGCAAAAGAAGCTCCGGATGCTAAAATACTGTTTGGTGGTGATGGTGACAAAAGCATTGGTTACTTTATTGAACCAACTATTATTGAAACTACCAATGCTAATTTTAAAACCATGCAGGAAGAAATTTTTGGACCGGTAATGACCATTTATATTTATGAGGATGATCAATTTGAGCAGACTTTAAAAATTTGTGATGAAACCTCACCCTATGCACTCACGGGTTCGATTTTCTCTAACGATAAATATGCAACGATTAAGGCATGCAGAATTCTTCGTTATGCTGCCGGTAATTTTTATTATAACGACAAACCCAGCGGTGCAGTGGTTGGTTTACAGCCATTCGGTGGAGCAAGAGCTTCTGGAACTAATGATAAAGCTGGTAGCTATTTAAATTTACTTCGCTGGACAAGTCCAAGAACTGTAAAAGAAACGCTTATACCCCCAACTGATATTGAGTATAAATACATGAAAAGCTAGGTTCTTAATTGATCCTGGGAAAATTAGCACTAGTAGGGAAAATAATTTCATTAAAGCCATTCTGAAAAGAATGGTTTTATTTTTTTGATCAGAGATCATTATTTTATGATCATAATCTTTGAATTTGACAATTTATTCTCTTGCAGAATCTGCATATAATACATTCCGGAAGGATGATTTCTTAGATCGATAACTAGTCTGTTGGGTTCAACAACACTTCTGTTATAAATGATTGCCCCCATACAATTATAAATTACAATTTTTGAATTTCGTTCCAGATCAATTTGGAAATACCCATTACTTGGGTTTGGCGAAATCTTAATTTCGTTCTTTTCCGGATATTTTTTTATGTTAGTGGTGATCGTATCAATGTTGAAAACACTTTTTAAGGCTGAAAACATTTTATACCAACCTGTTGAATCATTTCTAAACTTTGTTCTTTCCTGCTCAATATGAACAAATCTCCCATTACAAGATGAAGCATTTTCAGAACAAGGATTAGAGCTGTTATTTATTAATCGTCCTTGGGTATTTTCAAACGCTGTCAATTTGGTCCAGCTAAGGTCGACATTAACAAGCTTAAAAGTTAATCCTGGATCATCCTGAAAAAGAGCATCTCTAATCATTGAAAGGTAATCTACGTCGGGCGTAATTCTGGTTCCATTACTCATAATGAGATCAGGATCACCCGAGCCTTGAGCAAATCCATGAAGCTGAACGAATACCGTATTTTCAAATTTATTAAAGATTGCTTCGGTAACTTTTTGAAAAACCGAATTGCTATTATGAGGATTGTCGGAAATTCTGTATGGTGCAGTTGAACCACAAGCTGTCGTTGTACCCGAACATTCCGAAGATTCTGAATTATTACATCGGTGAGTACCACTTATAAAAAGTGCTTTTGGAATCAATCTCTTAAAACAAAATATCGCTTGATTTCCAGTTTTTAAATCATAAACCGGATGGGGAGCCTGTATAACTAAACTGCTTCTCAACGGATTAGTGCTGATGACATATGTACCCCAATAATAAGTCTGTGAACTTTTTTCCTTTATGATATAAAACCGATTGTTTAATGCAATTGTTGTATCAATAAAATCAATAATTTGATAATTTAATGAAGCAGCTAATGCATTTGCTGCTTCTAAATTCCCATTAAATAAACCATCCAACATATTGCCCCATGAGTTTAATTGTGTAACTGTTGGAGCCCGATAATTGTTGCCATTACTGCCCGGTAAATCTTCAACAATTTGAGTCAAATAGGTTTCAATATTGCCTTCAATATTCTGCCCATTAGAAAAACTGAAGAGCAAACAAAGCAAGAGTAGGACAAAAATCTTTTTCATCTGTTTATAATTTGTTTTTTAATTGTCAGATGGAACTCGCCAAAAATCATACTCCTGAGTAAGAAGTAATTCTCATGGCTCGTTTCATTTTATTATAATTGAATGTTCATTAACCTTCGAATAAAGTAATCTCCTATTCATTTTCAAATAGTCAGCTGTTTTTGATTGATTATAGTTATTGATTTTTAATGCTTCGGTCAATAGTTTCTTTTCGATATCAGCGATTATACTTTTAAACGAGTATTTATCATTAAGATATGATTGTAAAGTTGCATTGAGATTGGTACGCCTGTTTGTTTCGTGTGGGAGTCTATCTATTCTAATGATGTTATCAGTCGTCATAATCGATGCTCTATGAATGGTATTTTCCAGTTCACGAACATTTCCTGGCCAATGATAATCAAGTATGTTTTGTAAACTATCCTCCTGCAGGATCAGCTTTTGAGTGGGGCTGTATTTTTGGAAGAAGTAGTCGATTAAAACATGGATGTCATCAGGCCGATCCCGTAATGGTGGGATATTTATCCGAGCGACATTAAGTCGATAATACAAGTCTTCTCTAAATCTGCCTGCTTTAACTTCCTCTTCAATATCCTTATTGGTAGCAGCTATAATCCTCACGTTTACCTTTAAAGGCGTTGTACCTCCAACTCTGAAAAAAGATTGTCCTTGTACTATTCTCAGTAGCCGAACCTGCAATGATGGTGGCATACTATTGATCTCATCTAAAAAAACTGTTCCTTCATTTGCCAATTCAAAAAGTCCCTTTCGCTGTGATTCGGCTCCTGAGAATGATCCTTTTTCATGACCAAAGATCTCGCTCTCAAGCAATGATTCAGACAAAGCACCACAGTTAATTTTAACATAGGGTTTATCGGTTAGATGAGAATGTCGTTGAATGGCATCAGCTATGAGTTCTTTACCTGTTCCACTTTCGCCTTGTATCAGAACTGAAGCATCAGTTGCAGAAATCCGACCAATGGTTTTGAAAATTTCCTGCATTTTTGAGTTCTTCGAAATGATCTTTGATCCCTCTTCCGACTTAGAACTAGAAACCTTATAACGCAATTGCTTTAATTCTTTAAGCAATTCGCTATGCTTGAGAGCTCTTTCAATGATCATGATAAATTCTTCCAACTCGAAAGGTTTTTCCATATAATCAAAAGCACCCAATTTCATAGCTTCAATTGCTTTATCACTTGTACCATAAGCGGTAAGCATAATGCAAGGTAATTCAGGATAATTATTTTTTGTGAGCTTCAAAACCTCTAAACCGCTCATATTTGGCAGATTTATATCCAGAATTAAAATGTCGAGTGTTGTACTTTCGATCATCTCAATGGCTTCTTCTCCACTTTTCGCTTCTAAAAGTGAATAACCTTTCATCGAAAGAAGGTCAACAATATTCCGTCGCATTGAAGCCTCATCATCTACAATTAGTATTTTCTTCTTGTTCTCCATAATAATATTTTAGACCAATTGTTGCTTTACAGGGAATAATATTGTGCACTTAACACCACCCTGATCAAGATTTTCAAAAAATATTTCTCCATTATGAGCTTTTATGATCTCGTAAGAGATGGGTAACCCCAATCCTACACCTGAGGATTTAGAGGTAACAAAGAGTTCAAACATTCGATCAAAAATATGTTCAGGGATACCTTCCCCCGTATCAATAAATTCAATCATTAAGCGATCGTTTTCGGCCGGTTTGATATTGATAGTCATTTTACCACCCTTCGGCATAGCCTCCATCGAATTAGCAATAATGTTAATAAAAACCTGTTGAATAGAGTTTGCATCCGCCTCTATGAATGGGTTATCATTAGCATTGATGACAAATTCAATATTTGAATTTTCTTTCTGTATTTGGAGTATATTAATCGTCCCTCTAATTTGATCAAGAAGATTAATATTAAACATTGTTTTATTGATGGGTTTTGAAAAAATTAAAAGCCGTTTAATCAAATTTGAAAGTCGATTTGTTTCGTGAACAACAAGTTCCATTTCATTTTCAGTGATCAAATCTTGATTATTGTCATCAAGTGGTCGTTCTTTTAATAATTGTTGCCATATTTGAATTCTGGTTTTGATTATTGCCAGAGGGGTACGAACTTCATGTGCAACACCGGCCACAATCCGCCCGATTGAAGCCATTTTTTCTCTTTGAAGCAATTTAAGTTCTAAACTCTGTCGCTGATGATTTCCAGATTCTAATTTTTCTAATGTTAAATTAATAGATGAAACAATTTCTCTAAATAACTTTTCTCTATTCTGTAAACGATAATTTGGATTCAAATGTATTTTTTCCAATTCATCGCGAATAGATTGAATATTTTCTCTCAGCTGATAAATAAACCAAAGGACAAATAATAAACTAATGATTAAAATAATTGCGGCTACATTAATTACATTTTGCAGTTTTATTAGAGGTAATTCTCTTTCAATATGAATTCGCACCCAAATAGTACCAACTATTTTGTTCTGATACTTAACAGGTATTGTCATCAAAGGAAATACTGCCGGATCAAATCCATGTAATTCCAGAAGATAACCTTCTTGTTTAACGCTCTTTAAGCATTGTTCTCGTATAATATTGTATGATCGTGGAGGTGGACCGTAAACAGGTATTGGTGGGTCGGAAGTAGGATATGCATAACCCAGAAATTTATCTATGCTATGAAAATAAAATCCACCTTCCAAACCTACATATTCAGCTAAAATTTCTTCTGTTATTTTGGTAAGCTTAATATCCATCTCTTCTTGTTGAGTTGGAGATAATTCTGTCGTCGAAAAATATGATTTCTTGCCAAAGCTCTCAATGTTTTCCTTGGAGATCATTAATAATTTTCTCGCAGTAGCATTACATAAAACTGAATTTTTAGCTATGGTTTTTTTGTGCCAATTATTAATAACGTTATATGAAATCAGGACAAGGGATACTAGAATTAGTGTGAACAGAACACTATTCTTCTGAAATTTTCTTTTGATTTTACTGTTCCCAATTTTCAACATGCGTTCCACCCTTTTTATGATTTGCAATTGTTTGATGAACAAAAATAATGCTTTTCAACTTTAAAACAGGTCAAATACTAATTGATAGTGAATCAATGCTGAAGAAGTTGCGCTTGATTGCTCTTTTAAAATATTAGAAATTGAATTTATGCTTTCATTACTAATTTTTACTTTTGAAACCACACTTATATCTATTTCTGTTTTATTAAATCTATTTGCAAATTTTTTATTTAATAAAATTTCGGCCATTTGTATATTGGGATTTATAATGGCTAGTGGTTCGATATTTGAATAATTAAATGCTTCTGTCCATATTTTTTTTGAGTATCCAAAATGGGTGCAGTTTAAACTTACATAAATGCCTTCTTTTGGATAAGGACTCTTTGCAAGAGCCTCATCTACATAAGACATGATAAGCATTTCCGTATCTTCACCTAAAGGATTATTTTCAATATAACTTTGTAATTGAGGGCATGCTTGCGAAACAATCCGTGAATTTGAAATACCTTGTTCAACCAATTGAGAACGATAGCTGTCTTCTTCAATGGTTGTCTCAGTACCAAAAATTAGCACTTTTGAAATTGCATTTTGATCCAATTTCTTTTTAATTTCTGACACTCCGATATCAACAATACCGACTATTGGGATTTCAGAAGTTTTCGCAAAATTGGTTTCTTCATAGATTGTTGAAAGGGTGTTGCAAGCAATTAGTATCAAATCAGGATTATATTTTCTGCTAATTCCATTTAATACGTTGTCGAATGTTTTAACTTTTTCATTTCGATTTGTAAGTGCATTGTACCCTCCGGTTTCGTTGAAAAGGGCGTTTGCAAAAATCAAGTTAATTTTTACAAAATACCCGGAATTACGCATATTTTTTGCCATCTCTGCCAAAACAGAAAGACCACCTAATCCTGAATCAGTAATTACAACGGTGATACTGTCTTTTTCGAATACTGAGTTGACAGAAGGTTTTTGAGCTTTCGTATTTAAGCAAATAAGAATTAAGAAAAGAGTACCGATTAAAATATACTTTTTCATTTCTTTATTGATAATGAGTTAGTGTGGATAAATAATAAATTTGGCTTAATAAACCCCATGAGTCGTTCTGACTCATAGGGTTTTCTTAACCTTTTATTAATAATTAAAATGATGCCACCGATTCTATTCAGGAATAATTGTCTGCCTTCAAAGTAATTAAGGCTTAAATATTCTAAATACCAGGCTCATTTGCCTTTGATCTAATTTATTGAATAGGATTCATCATTTATTGAAAAATCCATAGTTTCTGATTATTATCAACAATTACCGGACAGTTTGGGTTATATGATATTTCAGTTTGCGGATACGGAAACCTTACAGGAATCGGACCGGCACCAGCTACAGGTGTCAGTGTAGGATAGCCTGTTCTTCGATAATCATCATAAGGCACCACGGTTGAATACATTGCAAGATATTTCTGCTCAATAATTTTTTCGAGTGTAATTGTACTAGCATCTTCAATGTTGATATTTGCATTTAACCAGGTGGTATTTGCATTTCCGGTAACCGTAAGTACTGATGAAGCAACCGCAGCTTTATATGCAGCAGCAGCTCCGGCAGCATCAGGAGAGGCTTGCTTAAGTAAACATTCTGCCTTAACAAACTGCATTTCGGCATATGAACTTAAAACAACCGGTGCTGATGCACTGTTATTGTAGGTTCCAAGTGTTGATGCAGTTGCATTTTCCGAACCAGCAGGACTTCCAACATACTTTCCACTTAATGCTTTAACATAGAATGATATTCTGGGGTCTGAAGATGCAGCCAGTTTATCAACAAATGTTTTACACATTTTTATATCATTCTTATATGAAGATACAGTTGCATACTGATACATCGGCCCTGCTTCAGCATTTGAGGTTCCAAAGTTCATTACAAACTTATCCGAAGACCCAAAAGAATTGTTAACATAAGTGATTGCATTAGCATAATCCTTTTTGTAAAGTGCATACCTTGCCCTGATCGCATTAGCTGCTTTTATCCATGAAGCTTTATTATTACTGTAAATAATATCACCAGCTAGCGCAGTGATATTCGTGGATGAACCGAGGTCGGTGATTGCTTGTGCTAAGAGATTATCAATAGTAGCATATATCTCTTGTTGAGTGTCATAAGCAGGGGTTATCAATGCCTGATCACCTTTAAATGCTTCAGTATATGGGATGTCTCCAAATAAATTTGTTACTGTTCCGAGGCTCAAAGCGAGGCATACTTTAGCAACTCCTGCATAATGAGGCGAGTTTTCTATCCCAGCTTTTTCAATAATTTTAGTAGCATCCATCATTGGTTGATAATACAATCTTCTCCATAAGTCATCAGTATCTGTTGGCCCCAAAATATAATTTGCTTCCCCTGCTGATTGCCTTGCGACACCGTTTAGTTGCTGCATAAAGATATTAGTAGTTTTAACAGCCCTGATTCCTCCTAGTTGATAGGACATTGAAAGTTCCATTGTTGGAACTAATAAACTCATAGGAACATCTGATGGAACATCCGGATTAATATTCATTTTCGGATCGATCCATTTTTCACATCCGGTAATAAACAGCATGAATATTACCAGAAATGCTATATTAAATTTATATAAACTTTTCATATTTTTATTTTTATAAGTTATAATTGAATATTTTAGAATGAAAGTTTTACACCAAAAACACAAGATTTAGATGCCGGACTTGCGAAATAATCAAAACCTTGACCGTTCGTTGCACCATAAACACTAACTTCGGGATCGCCACCTTTGTATGGGGTTGATATAATTAGATTACTTAGAGTTCCATAAACCTCAAGTCCTTGAACTTTCAATTTAGAAATCATCTTTTTATTAAAGGTATAAGACAAGGTAAGCTCTCTCAACTTAACCCAACTTGCATTTTCAACTGCTTGTGTTGCGGCACCTCCGCTTGTGAAACTATTTTCGCCCCTGTACCAGTTTTGATCTTTTATTACTTCCGTTGTGTTTGTTACACCTGTTGATACAACATTGCCATTTGCATCTAAATGACCGTAAACACCTTCAAAGATGGTAGGAGTTGAGCGATCTAGAGTTTCAATGGTCTGTCCATAATAATTCAAATTGTATCTGGTTCCGTCGTTCACATAACCACCATTTTTGATATCAATCAGTGCTGTTAAGGTAAATCCTTTATATGATAATGTATTATATATATTCATAGACCAATCAGGACTTACTTTTCCAAGAGGTACAGTAGTGGTTTTGTTGGTCCATGGGAATCCATCAGGGTGAGTATCCGTTGGATCATCGTTAATTAGAATATTTCCGTTGGCATCGCGATACCAATCGAATCCATAAATAGTTGCATAGTCCTGTCCAACAGCAGCATTAATCTGAGCCTTTGTATCACCATTAAGTGTCACATAGGTAACGTCCTTGGCTAAACCGGTTACAGGGTTTTTCATTTTTGTGAAATTTAATCTTATATCCCACTGAAATTCCTTGATTTTTACCGGAACTGCATAAACACTAAGTTCAACTCCTTTGCTTTCCATTGATGCAGCATTTAGATACATATTGGTATAACCTGAAGCGGCAGCGATAGTAACAGGAAGAAGCAGGTCGGTATTCTTATTCAGAAAATAGGACACATCCAACCCAATTCTATTATCCAAAAACTTAAGCTCTGTTCCAATTTCGAAAGAAGTCTGAGTTTCGTGTCTTAAATTTGGATTACCAACTGTATTGCCTACTGTATAACCTGCTGTTCCTAAGAAAGGGAAGGATATTCCAGAGGTATAATAATCGTCAGCACTTCCAGAGCCATAATAAGAAGATGTTCTGTAAGGATCAGCTATATTAGCAGTCTTTGCCCATGAAGCCCTCAATTTTCCAAAAGTAAGTATTTTATTGTCTTTTAATAAAGGTAATTCAGAAAAAAGGAAAGATCCACTTAAAGAAGGAAAGAGTGCGGAAAGATTATTTTCCGGCATAGTTGTTGACCATTCATTACGCAGCGTAGCTCCTAAATATAGCATATTCTTATAATCAATGCTTAAATCAGCAAATATTGCGGCTGTTCTGTATTCGGTAGTACCATTACCTACAGTTTGTTTGCTTGTATTATCTAGATTATACAAACCCGGAATTGAAAGATCAGCTGTATATCCTGTAAGGTACTTATAACTTTGTTGGTACATGTTTTGTCCAAGATTTAGATTAAATCCTAAATCTTCATTGATCTTCTTCTTAATATTTAAGATCAGGTCTGAATTAAACATCGCATGATGTTCTGTTCTTTCTCTCAGATAACCTTGCAGGTTACCTTGACTGTTCCAGTTATAAACCTCCTGAAATCTTCTCTCGTACCAGTCAATCCCTACATTGTAAGATAAAGTCATCCAGTCATTAAATTTGGCTTTAAGAAAAGTATTACCAACAAATCTGTCGTTGATATCTTTGAAAGACTGTTCATTAACTGACCAGTAAGGATTATTATATGTTCCATTAACTCCGGTATACGTCCTTTGTGTACCATCTTCGAGCTTGTACCCTGCAGCATTATTAAATGTAGCAGGTGTTCTGTATAAACCAATTCCTATACCTGAACTAGTTCCTCCTTCTCTAATAAGTTTATTGTTTGTGTGAGCGTACATCACATTTGCACCTGTGCTTACTTTATCAGTTAGCTTGGTTTCAGCATTAAACCGTATGGTAGTTCTGTCGAACTTATTATTTGGTGCAATTCCTTCTTCATTTAAATTTCCAATCGAGAAGTAATACGATGAATTATTATTCCCTGCCTCTATACTTATATTGTTATTGTATGAAATTCCGGTTTGGAAAAACTTAAACTGATCGTAAGTATTTACAGGTTGACCAGTTGCATTAGGACTATTTTTACTAACAATAGCTCCATCTACATCAATCAATGGATTTACCCAATCAGTAGCATTTGTAGAATAGCTGCAAGTATCCAATAATGGTCCCCAGGCTCCGTTGTATTTACTTTGCCATTTACCATTTAATCCTTGTCCGTATTTATCTTGCAATTCAATATGTTTTCCAAGTTGTTTGAATCCAATTGAAGAGTGAAGTTTGATCTTCATCTTCTGATCCAATGCTCCCTTTTTGGTTGTTATTACGATCACCCCATTGGATGCCTGTAATCCATAAAGAGCTGTTGCAGCACCTCCCTTTAATACACTTAATGAAGCAATATCGTCCGGGTTAAGGTCAATACTTCTTGAAGATGTGTAATAACCTGATTGACCTGTACCACCACGATAAGTTGGTTCTGAACTTATTGGCATCCCATCAATGACAAATAAGGGTTGGTTATTCCCAGTAAGTGAAGCGGCACCCCTAATAGTCATATATGATGCTGCACCGGCATTACTGGACGAACTGGTAACTTGAAGGCCTGCAGCTTTTGCTGCGAGCGATGATACAATATCGGCATTGCCCCTTTTGTCCAATTCCGATCCACTAACCTCTTGAACTGTGTATCCAAGGGCTTTCTTTTCTCGTGAAATACCAAGTGCCGTAACAACAACTTCATCAAGATTGATGTCACTCGGTTCCATAATTACATTTAGAATACTACCTGTAATTTTAATTTCCTGTGTTCTCATCCCAATATAAGAGAAAACCAGGACAGTAGATCCAACCGGGACATTAACAGTGTAAGTACCATCTAGGTTGGTTGTCGTTCCTTGCGCAGTTCCTTTTACGGCTACGTTAACACCAGGAATGGTTCCTTCCTTGTCGCTAACTGTACCGGTAACGGTTGTTTGAGCGTAAGCTTGCATTCCGAAGAGCGAAAAGAATGCTAGAAATAAGATTAAATTTTTCATAAGCTTCCAGTTTTAATTTGTTTTAAGGTAAAGGTTATATTCATTAATTTTAAGTTGGTTAATCGATTAAGCTTTTATTTTTCGTGGCACTGATATAACTAAACAAAACAGGCTCACTAGCAAGGTGATCGAAAGTATAGTCTTATTAATATGTTTTTCATTAAAAAGCCTTTTTGACGCTGAATATTGAATCCCGGGAGAAATATCCATTTCATATCTATTGGCCAGTTCTTTAATATTTAAAAGATTGATAACCGGAATGCCCAGTGCATTCATTTCTTGAATTACACCTCTGTCCTTATCATTGCACAATGTGATATTTTTGTTCAACCCATTCGGGATAGAAACAGAATGAGTACAACTTCCCATAGCAGCTTGATTACCCCCAATATTTATCAGTAATGAAATATTATTTGAAACAAACAGATTAACTCGATCAGTTATGGCCTGAGATAAATTTTGAGGTGAATATAGCGTTCGGTTATTTCTTCTGGCTGCATCTTCCAAAAACATATTCCCTTCATCACTTAACCCTAATCCAATATCATTTTCAGCACCTTTTGAAACTATTTCAGAATGGTATTTTAAATTGCCCTCTTCGAGTAACCAGTTTTCCATATCGATCCAGGTGGCAGATTCCTGATTAGCACCATACGATGAAGCACCCAGAGAACTAGACATAATCACCTCAAGGTTTAAAGTTTGCAATGCCGCCAAAGTAGCAATAGAAAGTGAAGGGAAAGATCCGGATAAAATAACACCCACTTTAGTGTTTTCTTTAATACCTGCTTCCTTTATCAATCTAACAATTAATGCAGAAAAATCTGGGTTAGTAGAAATTTCTTTTGCATTCAGTGAGCCTAATGTTGTTGTAATAGTTGTGAAATCGTTACCCAATAAAAAACTGTAAGGAACATTTGAAACTGCATCAGATTGAATCCCTCTGACCTCTTTTTGATTCTTTATTATACCGAACCATTTTATGGTAAGATCAACTGCCTGATGCATTTCTTTTTCATACACACTTCTCTTGTTAGTAGTAAACAAAAAACTTGAAATCACAAATCCTATCAGAAAAATGCTGAAAACGATCAATAGCCTAATATTTAGAGACAGGTTTCTCATAAAAATTGGGATATTTGATAGGTTAACAGACATACAATACCAAGCGAAAGCAAGGTTGGCACGATTCTTTGACGTGTCATTTCATTGGCAATTAATCCGGGAATTATATAGCCGATGGATTGCAAATCGAATTTAATAGAACTTAATGGCTGCAGATAAATATCAATCAACAATTTGAGTGCAAAACTTAAAAGCAAGGCAAGCAATAATTTTCTGCGGCCATAAATAATGAGATGTTTGGAAAGGGTTCTGATAATAATCAAGATAATTAATGACAACAGAATGGTCATTGCTATTCTTTCGGGCTGATAAATATAAAGTGCTAAGTAAGCCGGAGCAACAACTCCACCAGGAGATATTCCAACCAACTCATAAAAGAGGAAGCCCACTACCAATCCGATTAAAAATATCTCAGTAATCATGATGCTTCAGAAAATTCATTTATAATTTGATACCCAAGTCCTTTAATGTTTCCAATTCCAACTATTAAGCTAGAGTTGACCGTATTCTCAAGAATAATCTCCTTAATACGGCTCTGGTCAATGCTTTGAATTGTTTTTATTTTAATTTCTTTATTTGATTTGGAAAGCATACGATTTGCCCTCATTTTATGATCTCCGGTGAGAATCACAGTGCCAATATTTTCATGATTAGATTTTATCCATTCGATGAATAAACCTGTACGTAAAGGGCGATCAGATCTGGTATTAAACACTACAGACACTTTATCTGTTATGTTTAGTTCCGAAGTCCAGTGTTTGAGATAATCCTTAAACGATGGGATATCATTTACTGAAAAAGCATTCAGAAAATATCGCTTATGATGAATATCTGTAATTGCGCAGACAGGAGATTTGGTTTCCTGTATTTGTTTTAAGATACCTGTAAATGCTGTTTGCCTTGGAATACCGGATTCAATACAAGCGGTAAGGGCAAGTTGCACATTAATCTCATGGGCAAACTGAGGAATATTTTTTGTCTCTTCGTTGGATAAATTAATGGCTTGTATAAATTCAGAATTGCGAACGATGGCTACCCCTTTAATTATATCCATGTAAGGACTCTCACCAGCAATAATTTTACTATTTGTGGGTATTGCACTGCATATAGATTTAATCTGATCATCCAACGAATTTCCCATTTTTTCGCGATGATCATCTCTGATATTACTAATAATATAAATTTCAGGTTTAAAAAAAAAGCTTTCCAATTTTTGCAGGATTGGATCAATTGACATGCACTCTAGAACCAACGCATCAACTTTTTCCTTTTTTGCTTTGCGGATGATATTAAATTGCTCCTGAACTCTTGCTGATCCTCTTCGTTTTATTTCTTTATGAGAGCCATCAGGTAATAAAAGTGTTGGTATTTCTCCTGTTACTTTTCCTAGTACTTTTAAATGATCCTCTTTTAAACCTGCATAAATGTATTTTGTGATTGTTGATTTACCACGCGTACCATTTACATGAATTTTAACTGCTATCTTATTAACGCAGTTATTGATGATCAGCGATTCGCCAATCATCAATAAAAGAATTAAAACTAATATTGAAACAGTTATAATCATTTAATATATTAAGTTTTAATATCCAATAGCCAAGCCTCCTCTTCTTACATCAGCTGATCCGGTATATATCCCAGTTTGGGGGTCAATTGTGATAAGCTGAACTCCACCAAAAAATAAATCAACACCATCATAAACTCTTATCGGATGTCCCATTTTTGTTAATTGATCAATAATATCTTGTCCAACTCCTGATTCCACGTGCAAGTAGTCTTCAAATTTTTGGGTATAAAAACGAGGGGCTATATTTGCTTCTTCAGCGTTCATATTAAAATCGAGAATATTTACCATTACCTCAAGAACCGTTGAAATAATTCGATTTGCACCAGGTGTACCAATAACCAAAAATGGTTTGTTGTCTTTTAAAACGATGCTTGGTGCGATAGAACTTCTGGGTTGTTTTTCGCTTTGCAATGAATTTGGATTGTTAGCACCAGAGAAGTTTGTTATCGCACAATTAAACAACACTCCATTTACAATTTGCCCTGATCCGAAAAAGGTACCTAAGGTCTGGGTTAATGAAACTGCATTTCCATCCTTATCAATAACGCATAAATGAGTGGTTTCTCCATTGCGTTCAGCATCAATCAAATTCTTATCAGTATCTTCGATGTTCTGGTATTTAATTGGATTTCCGATTTCAGTATCACGATATTTGGCAGGTACAGGCATTAAAAGATTTATTGCCTTAAAACGTTCCAATGCAAATTCTTTAGATAAAAGGCCTTTCATTGGGACATCAACAAAAGCAGGATCAGCAATAAAATAATATCGGTCAGTATATATTTTTCTAAAAGTTTCGGCCAAAAGGTGAAGCGTTTTAGCATTTTTTGTAAAATGTCCCATACTACTTAGATCCACATTTTCCAGAATATTTAATCCTTCAACGATTGAAACACCAGATTGAGGATTGGATGCACTTAAGATTTCATAACCCCTATAAGTTCCTTTTACAGGCATTGTTAGCTCAGCCCGATAATTTTTAAAATCTTTTAAAATAAAATTGCCTCCTCCTTTATTAATTCCTTCAACCATTGCTTTGGCAATAGATCCTTTATAAAAGCCTTTAAATCCTTTTTTACTAATTTCAGTTAGTGTTTTAGCAAGGTCTTTTTGGATTAAAATCTGACCTTCCATTCTTGGAAACCCCTCTTCTAAATACACAGAAGAAGTTCCTTTGTTCATGGACAGTGCTTCTGTATTTTCCAAGATCAGCGAACCCAATGTGGCATCAATTGCAAATCCATCATTTGCATACCGGATTGCAGGGGCTAGGATAGTTGATAAAGGTAATGAACCAAATTCTTTATGAGCCAATGTCAGCCCTGCAACTGTTCCGGGTATGCAAATTGACTTTCCTGTAAGCCTATCGTTGGATGAATTGAAATTAGCAGGAATATTTTTAGGTGCCCGAGGGTAATAATTAATATAAAATGACTGATTCTTATCCTTTAAATAAATGAGCATACCACCGCCACCGCCGATACCTGATCCATCAGGTTCAACGACACCAATAACGAAGGCTGCAGCAATGGCGGCGTCCACTGCATTTCCACCTTTCTGTAACATTTCTATTGCGGCTTGTGAAGCTAAAGGATGAGCTGTTGCCACCATCCCATTTTTTCCCTGAACTAAATTGCCGGTTTGGGCAATTAGAATAAACGGGAAAACCAGCGATATTAATAAAATTCTAAATTTTAATGTGTTCATAAAATTTCAAATTAAGTGTGTCTTTTAAACTTTTGCTTTCCTTATTTAAATAGTTCTTTCATTGGAACTGCTGCATCACCGATTTTTTCAACCTCAGTTAATTGTATGTTGTTTTTCTTTGCGATATTAGTGAAGAAACCATCCTCATTTCCTTGTTTAACAACGATCATGGCTTTGCAGTTTTCTGCAATTATTTCACAAAAACCATCCGATTGTCCTCCTCTGCGTGATTTTCCACCTATGTGCATCATAATTATAGGTATATTTTTCCCCTTTGCAGTTTTTACCAATTCTTTTACTCTGTTCATTTCATCTTCCTGACTAATTCCGGCTGAACCCAGACCTTTTGAGCTAAAGCCAGGAACAATGATAAGTGTTTTAACCCCGGCCATATCAGTTTCTTTAGCCATTACTTTTGTTTCGCCTTCTATTGCTTGTCTTTTAGCCAATAATTGTACTAATTTCACATCTGCACTTTGTCCGGCAGAGGTAATCAGAATAGGCTGTTCAAATTTGATTTGTGAAAATGCGGCAAGTGTGAATAACAATATTGCTGCAATACTCAATGTTTTCTTCATAATCGTTTATTATTTTAAATATTTACCAATTTTATTTTCTTTTAAATCACTATACGAAGGTAAACCTGATATAATAATTGCTTTTTCAGGATATTCGCTGTTATATGCATTCAAAATTGCGACAAATCCATTGATGTGTCTGCCAACCCTACTCTCCAAACTTTCTCCTTCATCATCATAAGCAATCTTTAAAGCCCCTGTTTCCTTCGCAATTTTATAATTCGGGCAATACCCGCTTAAAATTAAATCAGCATTTGTTTTGCCTCTTAATCGACCCTGAATGGGATTTGAAGTCTCCATCAAAAAAGGCAATACATCCGTATTATCGCCCCACTCACGATGACTTAATCCATGGAAATTAGGAGGCGAAAGCTCCGGTGTATATGACAAACCATCCATTTCTAAGTCTAGAATAGCGTTCATTGCAAGTTCTTCTGACTTGGCATGATAAACAATTGCTTTTACTATCGGAATTTCGGGAGCCGCTTCATGTAAATCAAAAGCAATGTCAACTTTTTCTTGTGTGAGTAATTGAATAATCGAAAATGCAACTTGTTCTGTGTGCGTTCCATTTTCTTTGCCAGGGTAGCAGCGATTCAAGTTTCGTGAATCTGCACCTGAATATTTTTGGCCTGAAGGATATTGAGAATATACCAATGGATCAGGCCATTGATGTAGCGGATTAGATGCCCTAGAACCGGAACGAAATTTCCGAACTCCTTTTTCTGTTTTTATTTCAAAAAATTCGGGCAAAGCCTCCATTGGATCGGTACACGTAAATGCACTTTGGTTCAATCTGGGGATTATAATGATCCTACCACTTTCAATTTTTAAATTTTCAAGGATAACTACCGCAGCCATATAACCTGCCGTTTCATTTGGATGTGTTCCTCCAGCTAATAATACTGTAGCACCTTCTTTTCCACTATCGTAAAAATACACATCCGAGTCTCCTTCTGAACCTTTAAGCCTTTTATGATAATCGCTTAGTTTACCAATTTTCGTCAGGTCTTTACTAGGAAAAAGCTGCTCCATTCGATGCATTGCTCTAAATTCAAAAGTTGCAATAGTGCCTGCTGTTGTCATCACCAAGATGATTATTATTTTCAGTATATATTTACGCAGTACCATCCTTATTTAATTTGCAATATTCGGAGAATAAAAATTAATAATACCATTGAAATAGCTATTAAATTTTTCCAATTTTTCTCATGGTAGAATTCGATCGAAAAGATCACCGCGAGATAAATTAAAATAACCGTATAAAGTATATATAATAACATCTTAATTTATATTTATAGAAAGATTCTAGCTAAATCCTGAGCAAAGATTAATGCCAGAAGCCCTATTAACATTGAAAATATAATTGGAACTATACTTTGCTTTAATATTTTAAAATGATTTTTCACTCCGACTGTTTGAGCCGCATAAGCACACAACAAACTTGGAGGTGGCATTAAATCGCCCAAAGCTGCCATCATTACCAATGATGCAGTTACCATGATGGCACTTTTACCAATGAATACATAAACCAATGGAACTCCAATCACACTTGCTGAAGCATAGGCAGACCCCATAAATGGCATGATAGCTGCAGTCATATATTTTAAAGTATCAGGCATTTGAAGTGCCGTCACAGCCATATATCCCCTCACTCCTGTAAGGGTAAGTATTTGAAGAAACATTCCAACACCAACCAGAATAATTATTACAGGTAATGCCATGCGCAAAGCATTTCTGGATACTGTAATAATTTTAATTTTAGGAGATATCATAATTCCAAGAATGGTACCAAGAGTAAAAATTAGGGGTACCCCTAAATGAGGTATAAAATCAGGAAAAGTAATTTCACCAATCATATATACTATCACGAATATAAGAGGAATATAAATTTTAAATCCCTGTTCTGAAGGTTTTAAATTCTCAAGCTTTTTAAGTACTTCTTGAATATTAAAAGGTTTAACATATCTGATTCGATAATAAATTGCCAAAAATAAAGCAGGTGGTAGCGAAACTAATAACAAAGGAATTGTAAAACCTATATAGGGCATATCAACTCCCCCACCTATAATCATAACCGGAATACTTATTGGAGGAGCTACTTCACCATAAACTGCAGCCATAGCTATTAATGAGCCTGCAACTAGTCGTGGAATTCCTATCGCCAATAATATTGGAGCAACCAACATTCCGGTGGTCAAGACACAAGTTGAAGATAAGCCTGTAAGCATTCCTGGAAACATGACAAATAACACAATCACGATCATTAATAAGGTTGGCGACTTATGAAATGCTTTAATGATGCCAAGACTGATCTGAGCCAAGACTCCACTTGCCTCCATTACTTTCATAAATATCATAGCTGTAGCAATAATTAATATTGCTTCAAAAAACCCAAATCCGCCTTCAACAAGATGCCTGACTGGAATTCCATGACCGTCGAGCAAAGCACCAATAATTGCGGCTAAAATTAAAGATACCCCTGCCGGCATCTTCAAGACAAAGACACTCAATGCAAATGTGGCCAGCATGGTGATTAAGATGATCAATTCAAAACTCATAATTGAAGGCTATTATTTTTTTAAATCACTAATATTCTTTCTGAACGATCAATTGTAATTCTAATCTTAAAACTTGCACTATTTGTATCAATAAAATGCACACTTACAAACTTTAAAGGCAAAAGACATGCCACTTATAATAACATTCAGTTTGTCAACTTATTGATAAATTTATAGAACTTTTCAGGAGGAAAAAGTGAGCTAAAATAACCCACATTATAAACTTAATAGGCTCTTTTTAACTCACTAATCTTCCAAGACAATGAGCTCGTATAAAAGTAATTGAAGACGAATATTTTAATGGGAGTAAAAGAAATCTAAAATTTGATAACCTGAATATAAATTAACTAAACGCAGACAATCAATACTTTTAAAATTCTTGTCGGGGTTAAACAAAAAAACCCACAACCATTAGCTGCGGGCTTTTTGTTTTTATGTAGTCCGTAGGGGAATCGAACCCCTGTTACCAGGATGAAAACCTGGCGTCCTAACCCCTAGACGAACGGACCTTTTGTTTTGTGGGTGCAAAAATAATACTTTTTTGATTCCGCCAAAGTGTTTT
>Ga0268284_1000395_pt1 | contig 31097 bp, 29 predicted proteins | sample saktaG_14_FD_190137 | JGI IMG/M metagenome (GOLD analysis project Ga0268284, IMG submission 190137) | Saline water microbial communities from Sakinaw Lake, British Columbia, Canada - sak_2013_06_06_40m | ecosystem: Environmental > Aquatic > Non-marine Saline and Alkaline > Saline ...
GAGGAGTATCGTGTTGATATCGAATCGGGAGACTACAAAGAAACTTTCAAGGTGACTCAGTTTGATAAGAATGGATACCCTTCAAAGATTGAGGCCACCTATCGGGTAAATGATGCCCGGATTAATGTTCACGCGAATATCAAGACTAAATTTGGTGAAGAAACATCCAAAGAACAATCCCGTCAGCGTTCAGCTGACAGGGAGGCCAAACCAAAGGCCAGGGAGCTTGTTATGAGCCTGGCGAAAGCTAATGGTGCTACTGTGGAAATAGGTTCTGACGAAGATCATTTCAATTTTGAGATGACCAAAACTTATAATGTAAACGTGGAAACCAACGGTAAAGGAATGTGGACTAAAATCGCTATTGGTGATTATGAACTGACAAAAGAGATCAAATAGAATTTTTGTTTAAGTAGAGAAATAGTGGACAAGCCGATGGTGTTGGCCACCCCAGGCTGATCGGAATAGACCAGTTTAGATGTATATCAGATATTTACGATGGGCACTTTGGATCGGCCAAGAGGGGTCAGATGCCCTGGTTCTTCCACTATCTGGCTCATAAACCCAAGCAGCGATCCAGCGAGTTGATGATTTCCGTCAGCTTATCATGCTTCAATGAATAGAAAATCTTCTTTCCTTCTCTTTTAGATTCAAGCACACCCTTATTTTTCAATATATTCAGGTGATGCGAGGCAGAAGCTTGTTCGATATGGAGTTTCTCGTATATTTCGGTAACAGAGAGTCGTTTCGTTGCAGTCAGCAATTCAATGATAGCAATTCTCATCGGATGCGCCATAGCTCTGAGCATGCTTGCACCCATCTCCAGTTTTTCACTTTGTATCACATAATTCTTCATGATTGTGATTTTTGAATATTCACATCAAATATAGGATAATATATTCTATCTTTCCATTTCTTCAAACAAGATGTATAACCTTTCTCTTTGAACCCGATTAAAAGATAATCATCTCCCTGATGAGCTGGTTATTTTTCGACACAACTTCTCTACTACCATTGTTCATAAGGGTTTTAGCATAAACTGCTTGGAATTTACTATCAATAACAAAGGATTACAGGGAGGCACTTTCAAGTGGCACCATTGTACATTTGAAAGGAGATTGTGCGTCCACATGCCTGTACGACACTCGTAGACATATTTCTACTGATCAGATCATTTAGGCTTTCCATGTGGGCCAAAGACGTATTTCTTCAAGTCTTTGATCCGACACATTCTATCAGGATAATGGTAAAATCCTAATACCCCTTTGCTTAAGAGTGGTTATTGTTTGCCAGTGGTGTAATCAATCACCTTGAAGGAGATCGTTGATTCTGGATGGAGGGGTTTTGATGATGCAGGTTATCACTTACTTTTACTTTTTCTATTTATGGGCTAATAGTTTAGTCAATAACAAAAGAAGCCACCCCAAACAGAGCGGCTTCCAGTAAAGCAGGGAATATATATGGGGGATTCAAAGAATAAATCTGAGGTCTTATGGGGGATATTCTTTTTGCTTCAACGGCAAAAAATCCATTATTCCAACGAATCCATTTTTGCAGCCCTGGATTAGTGCCTACTTTTGTGAAAAATTTTGATACATGATACAATTAAATGGAATTTTCCCACCGTTGCCCACTTCTTTCGATCAAGATGAAAACCTGGCACTGGATAAGATGAGAACCAATATCGAAAAATTAATTTCTTTTGACTTTCGTGGTTTTTTAGTATTGGGATCCAATGGTGAACTGGTGCATTTGTCGGAGGCCGAAAAAATTCAGGTGTATGAAATGGCACGGGAGGTCATCACTCCGGAAAAACTGATGATTGCCGGCACCGGCGGACAGTCAACACGCGAAACGATCATGCTCACCAGGGCAGCCGCTGCGGCTGGTGCTGATGCAGCACTTGTTTTAAATCCCTTTTATTTTAAGGGCTTGATGAAACCCGAAGCGTTGAAACAGCATTATTTTGCTGTGGCTGACGTTTCACCGATACCTGTAATAATTTATAATATGCCTGCCAATTCAGGAATGGATATGGATGCTGACACCCTGTTCATGCTATCGGAACACCCAAATATTACAGGTTTGAAAGATTCGGGAGGAAATGTAGCAAAAATGGGAGACATCAGAAAACGGGTAAAACCTGAGTTTCAGATCCTGGCCGGATCGGCAGGATTCCTTGTCCCAGCCATGAGTGTGGGTGCCTGCGGAGGTATTCTGGCTTCCGCCAATATCGCCCCCGCACAATGTATTGCCATGCATAAGGCCTTTACTGCCGGCGATATGGCCGAGGCAAGCCGATTGCAGTTAGATATTATTCCTGTAAACAATGCTGTTACCAAAAAGTGGGGTGTGCCAGCTTTGAAGGCGGCTATGGATTATATCGGCTTGTATGGAGGCCCGGCACGTAAACCCCTTTTCCCACTTGATGCAGATACTAAAGCTGAACTAAGGAAAATATTAGACGACTATAACATTAAATCCAATTTGAATGAAACGAAAACTTTTAATGATTCCTGGCCCCATCGAATTTGAGCTTGAAGTGATGGATGCCATGAGTGTTCCCACTCCCAGTCATGTGGCTCCTGATTTTATCGAGAGCTTTGGTCACAGCCTGGAAATGATGAAAGAGGTATGGATGTGCCCTTCAGGTCAGCCATTTGTTGTTGCGGGTACCGGTACACTTGCTATGGATATTGCAGGCTCTAACCTGATTGAACCGGGCGATCATGCCCTGGTAATTTCAACCGGATATTTCGGACAACGGTTTGCCAATCTTTTAATACGCTATGGTGCAATTGTAACCCTGCTCACAGCACCTGTCGGCGACATCGTTCCTTTGGAAGAAATTGAGGCTGCCCTGAAAAAAAAGAAATATAAGTTGATGACCTTTACCCACGTGGACACCTCTACAGCGGTGATGAACGACCCAAAACCCATTGGAGCGCTTGGCAAAAAGTATAATGTGCTCACGATTCTTGATGGTGTTTGCTCCGTTGCGGGTGAAGAGATTCAACAAGAAGCCTGGGGAATTGATGTGGTGCTTACCGCTTCACAAAAAGCCATTGGTGTTCCTCCTGGGTTGGCATTGCTTGTTGTTTCACCAAAAGCCATGGCGGTTTGGAAGAACCGCTCTGAGCAGGTTGGAAATTATTACGCCGATTGGGGAAACTGGTTGCCCATCATGGAAGCCTATATGCAGCGCAAGCCTTCCTATTTTGGAACACCAGCAGTAAACCTTATCCTGGCACTCGAAAAAAGTTTGCAACTCATACTGAATGAAGGAATGAAGCAACGTATTGAGCGGCACCGCAAGGTAGGTCATGCCTTTCGAGATGGTTTGAAAAGCCTGGGGCTAAAAAATATTCCGCTTAACGATAGTATTGCTGCCAATACCCTTTCTGCACCTTATTTCCCCGAAAACGTACTGGGCTCAGCAATAATCTCGGGTATTCTGGATGAAGGAGTTATTGTTGCCGGCGGTTTGTTACCTGAAATAAAAACCAGCTATTTCAGAGTTGGCCACATGGGTATAACAGGCAAAAATGAAGTTGTTACAACTTTGAAAGCCATCGAAACTTCGTTGATGAAGCAAGGGCTAAAAATAGAAAAAGATGCTTGTTTGAAAACAGCATTGGAAATATTATAAATCTTAAGAAAATAACAAAAGGACGCAAACGATCTGGTTTGAAAGTTCTAGGTTATTTTATCAAAACCCGATCCAAAAAAATCGGGCTTGGCAAATGTAATTATTGGTCTCAGCCCGAAGGTTAGCAGGGAAATTGTTGAAAAGGGTCGGTAATTTCGGAAAGTACCAAATATGTAGTAGTATCGCCAAACGCCATTATTTTATCCAAAAACTCCTGGAGCTGCTTGTGATCTTTTAAAGCTACTTTCATAAGTACATTCTGGTTGCCTGTAACTCGATAGCTTTTTTCAACTCCTTTAACCTGATTCACAATAACAATAAAAGGCTTTAGTTTGCCGGTGAATAGTTTGATCAGCACAAAGGCTTCCAGGTCGTGGCCTAAACGACTCTGATCTAAGTCGATGGTGTATTTTTTTATCACACCGTTATCTGTCAAGCGTTGGATACGCTCACGCACCGATGACGCTGAAAGGCCTATTTTTCTTCCGATTTCTGCATAAGATTCCCGTGCATTTTCATTTAACAGACCAAGAATTTTGTTATCAAACTTGTCTAGCATAAAAACCAATGTTTATCGAATGAATTTAAAACGCATCAAAGGTAAAATCTTTTTTTCACCATTGAATCAATTTTTTTCCCCACAGTGATGAAGATAATTTTGTATGATACAATTTTTATTGTAAAATCTTTTAAAGCCAACACAAAATGAAAAAACTATTACTTGCATTTATTATTTGCACTTCATTAGGATTATGTGCGCAGAATTTTATGAAATTTAAAAACACGGAATCAGTGCATCCTATTGCCATGGGTCAATCAGTCAATGCCTATAGTATAGCGTATAATCGTACTACATTACTTTGGGCTGTTAACGAGATCAACTCCATTTCATTCATTCACCGATCGGACGTAACTCCCGGTGGCAACTGGCTTTCCTACGATGTATCTGCCGATGGAGGCCAGACATGGTCGGTTAACAATCAGGTATACGATCCCACTATTGCTGGCGCCTCTCCACCCAGGTACCCTCAGGGTTTTTTGTATAATCCTGTAGGGAATACCGATCCTGATGAGGCTTATTTTTCGTACTTTTCTGCAACAACCGACGGATCAAACGGCCCAACCTGGGGAGGCTATTGCTGGGGAACAAAAAGACTGGGAGTAGGAGCTTTACCTACACAAAACACTTTATCATCGGGCAATAATTTTTACCTCTTTATTCCTTCTGGTTTTACCCTAACACAACTTGGCGAATCCTGGGTTGTTGATGAAGAAATTGAATATGATGGAACCGGATCGTCTGTTTTTACGGATAACCTGATTGTTGGACATGGAGTATGGAATGATGTCTCAGAAGATTTTAATTACACGTTTGATCATTTATACCTGGAAGTAGATGATGAGAGTGAGGTAAAAGATGTAAAAGTCGCTTTTGCTCCCGATGGCATGACGGGATGGATTTGCGCGATAGCCTACAACAGTGCGAATCCGATACCCTCCACATGGTATCATCCGATTCTTTTTAAAACCACTGATGGCGGCCAAACCTGGTCGGACCCTATTGACGTACAGCTTGGAGGTGCAGACGGTTTCGAAGAGGTTGTGAATTTTATCTCGGATGAAGATCTGATTGAATTTTATACACCGGATCCAGTGCCATTTCGCGATGATATACCATATGCATTTGATGATTACATAGACATGTCTGTTGATGCATGGGGTAATCCGCATATAATGGGTGCGATTGGAATCTGCGATATGGAGACCCAGGAGCGTTTTTTTTATGAAGGCGTGTTTGCCATGTTCCATATTTATAGCAAAGACCAGGGCGAAACCTGGGAGGCTTTTCTTATTGATTACCCAAAGACCTGGTCTGCCACATATGAGGGAAATCCCGGCAGTTTCATTTCAATGTATAACAGGGCTCAGGTTAGTACCACCCAGGATGGTGCCATCGTATTCTTTTCCTTCCTCGATACCAGAATTGAAGGTTTCGAGGATAATAGTCTTCCCGATATTTATTTCCGCGAATACATTCCTGAACCGGATATACATGGCGATGCTGTGATCAATGTTACCGAAAATTCGGCAGCAACGTGGCAATCCCGATGGGGATGTATGTCGCATTATGTGTTTGCCGATGTAACGGATAATGGAAACTACCAATGTACAATCCCATTTGCGTATCAGGAGTTAACTAATGAAAATATTAGTGAACCTGTTCAGTTTTGGTATATCCCCGACTTTCAGAGATCATATATTTTAACTGGTGTTGAGGAAGACAGCCGCGAACCCCTGGTATCGCTGGCACAAAATTTCCCCAATCCTTTTAGCGAAACTACGCACTTCAACATCAATCTGTTGAAAAAATGTGATGTAAGTATTGAAGTTTGTAATGTATCAGGACAATTGATTAAACAATTTCATTTTAATCAATTAGCAAATGGGCCTCATCAGCTAACACTCCATTTTGGAAACATAAAGGCTGGAGTTTATTTTTACAATTTAAAAGCAGGGGAGTCAAAATATAACGGAAAAATGATTGTACAGTAGTTATAACCGGCCACGCCTGCATGAATGGAAATGCATTCGTGCAGGCATGGCTTCAATTTCAAACCGATGAATAATATATTTAAAGCAGCAGTATTTGCATTTTTTATTACCAGTGTTGCATTGCACGGTCAGCAGCTAAACAGCCTTGTGCCGGTTGTTAAAACCGCTGTGTATAGTGACAAAACACCGCCACTTCGCGACATGAAAATTGTCGTTGCTGGCAGCCGCAATTGTAGCTGGAAGGATGGCCTTGTTGAGAACAGGTCAAAGGATGAAAGTCTTTTGTGGGAGAATCGAACGGAAGTAACTGTTGATGCGGTTCGTCAGAAAGAGATGGGAACAAGAGGGGTGAAAGGCCCGGCGCTAAGTTTTTCAGGTATTGGCAAAGCTGAAAGTACACCGCCTGACACTGATGGCGACGTGGGTCCGAATCATTATTTCCAGATGGTCAATAAATCCTTTGCAATATGGGACAAACAAGGAAACCTCCTTTATGGTCCTGTGGATAACAGCACCCTTTGGGATGGATTTATAGGGCCGTGGACTGGCACCAACGATGGCGACCCTATTTTTTTATATGACGATTATGCTGACCGATGGGTGGCAACTCAGTTTGCTGTAGAAACCAATAATGGCACCAACTGGCAATTAATTGCCATTTCGGAAACTGCAGATCCTATGGGCTCATACTACCGTTATGCCTTTGAGTTTGACCTTTATAATGATTATCCCAAATTTAGCATCTGGCCTGATGGTTATTATTCAACCTATAATATGTTTGCTAATGACTTTGAAGGAGCTATTACTGCTGTCATGGACCGCGATGCCATGCTTGCAGGAGATCCTGATGCAAGGGTCATCATGTTTGGGCCTTACCCGGAGCAGTATAGTGTAAAATCGGCACATCTTGACGGACCGGTCCCGCCGCCGGCCAATGCCCCAAACTGGATGGTGAACATACAAAAATATGATCTGCAACGGATGGAAGTCTATAGATTTGAAACGGATTGGCAGACGCCCGCCAATTCAACATACACTTTGCAAAATAGCCTGCCTGTAACACCCTTCACCTTTTTCAATCCCAGTGTAAGAGAACAGTTGCCACAACCTAATTCCAGTCAAAAGCTCGACCCTTTATCGAAATACCCGATGAACCCCTTGCAATACCGCAATTTCGGTACCCACGAAACCATGGTTATTAATCAAACGGTAAAGGTGGATACTGTTGCCGGTATTCGCTGGTATGAACTTCGCAGGGATTCCGGCCAGTATGACTGGTATATTTATCAGGAAGGAACTTATTGTCCTGCCGATGGTCTTAGCCGATGGATGGGTAGCATTGCCATGAACGGAAATGGTGATATTGCGCTTGGCTACTCCATCACTGGCCATATGCGTTTTCCTTCGGTGGCTTATACCGGACGAACAGCCGGAGCCCCGCTGGGAGAAATGAATATTGAAGAAATATTGGTGATCGAGGGAACACACGCCCAAAACACCAGCGCAAGGTGGGGCGATTATAGTGCCATGGCCATCGACCCTGTTGATGATACAACTTTTTGGTACACAGGCGAGTACATGCCAAGTCCCAAATGGGGCACAAGGATTGTAAAGTTCGATTTTGGTCCCATACAAGCTCCTACCGCTTATGCCGGCCCCGACTCGGCAATTTGTTCTTTGCAAGTTTACCAGGGCCAGGGTTTTGCTAGCGGATATCAAAGCTTTCTTTGGACATCGAGTGGAAATGGCACTTTGCTTAATGGCAATACCTTAAAACCTATATATTTCAAAGGGAGCGAGGATATCCAAAACGGGTATTTTGAGTTAACCCTTACGGCTCATGGCTACGAGCCAGGAATGGTAACCTCCGATGTAGTACATGTGGACATCATCAGCGATGTTTCGGTTAATTTAGGAAACGATACCCTGATTTACTCCTATCAAACACTACAAATGATCCCTCAGCTTCTGAATGCGGATTCATTGCATTGGTCAACATCAGGCGATGGTATTTTTAGTAATGATGCCATAGCAGAACCATTTTATACTCCCGGAACTCAGGATGTGTTGAATGGTGAGGTTATGCTTAGCCTTTTTGCAAAAGCATTTGCTCCCTGTGAAGGCACCGACGAAGATGAAATGGTGGTAGTAATCGATTCATGCACCAGTATCAATGAACTTAGCGGAAAAACCCGGCTAAATGTTTACCCCAATCCTACGGATGGCATTATAAATTTTGAAGTTTCAGGATTAACCGAACAAGCATTCACTCTCAGGGTAATGAATGTATATGGACAGGTTCTGTTTAGTGGGAATTTAAATTCCAACGATGGATCTTATACTAATAGCATCAATCTCACCTATCTTCCTGGTGGCGTGTATTATGTTTCGATACGGACAGAAAAACAGCATATTATTAGAAAAATCGTTTTCAATAAGTAAAGACGTATGGTATTACTTCCCATTTAATCAATCTGTTTACGTAACTTAAGGTCGTATTTTTGGCCTGCCATTAATACTACAGGCTTGCTCACTTCAATTGAGGAGTCCGCTCTTTTTTGACCCGTTTCCAGATTATAAAAACTTACAGCGTGTGGCCCCATCACTTCGGCGGTGGTACCTTGTACGAAAATAGCGGTGGTTTCGTCGATGCCAATGCCCAGCATCTGGGGATGTTTAATCAGGAGCGAAGGGAGATTTTTTTCGCGACCCCGTTCACGGAAATGTGCATCGATAATCACACCACGGATAAAGCCAAGTCCCCTGTCGTTGCCTTCCATCCACAGAGTATCGTTGGTGCGAGGGTCCCCACGTACAAGAAAGTCGCCCTGTATCTGTGCCCCTGCAGAGGAACCTATTATGATGCCGCCTCGCTCCAACACGGCATTCATCAGCTTCTGAGCTGGTGTATCCAGATAGGCATCCATAAACCGGTATGTTCTCCCTCCTCCAAAGTAAACAGCATCGGCTTTTTCCAGATCCTGTAATAGCGAGGCCTTTCTGCCCTGCCCTATGCCGTCAACACCGGTACTAACCAAATGAATTGCAATATTCCTGCAACCAAGACTCCTCAACTTTTCTGCGGCCGGGCAGCTCTCGCTTTGAGATAGGCATACGTAGTACGCGTCTTTGCCACCAGCAAAGTCCATCACTTTTTCCCACGTTCCTTCTGGGTCGCCGTGGCCACCAATAATTAACAAGGCCCCCTTGGGAACTTCCGGAACGGGTGCCACAGCAGGAGGAAATATCTCGCCGAGTCGTGCTGTGGCCGAGCGATTCCATGAAATTAAATCGGTGGTGTATGGTAGCTCGTTGATGGGAGGGCCGAAGTGAGCAAGCCGCTCCGGCCATTCACCGTTTGCAGCAGTTCTGAGTGTAATCTCGGGGTAGTCAATTACAGAAATTTTTCGGCTATCGTGAATAACAACCGCTGCCTGTGGCGGAATTTCCCAGCCCACGCGTCCCGGAAGACGCTTAAGCATTTGGTCGAATTGTTCCTCTCCTTCCTTTGATGACAGAACGATGGAGTTGGGTAGCAAATTAAATCCATCCCGAAACCCATTGCCATTTTTAAGCAGCGTTGCCATGCTTTCGGCTGCAAGTCCCTGACCACCAACTGCACCATCCCGACGAAGTAAGGATTTTAGTTCATTCTGCAGTTGAGTTGCAGTGGAATAATCCGAAAAGTCATCTGCAAGCCAAACCGCGGTAGCCGCCCGCAGTGCTGCAAGGTCAGCCTCAGGCAAGGTATTATTGGATTGATCCAATTGAATCACGCTTATGCTTCCTAATAATTCCTGCCACTGTGGCCGGATTCCGATCTCACGCCCACGAGCCTTGCTTACAATTACCAGCTTCCCATCTTTCTCGCCGGCCAAAAAAGCGAAGGTAGCTCCCGCCCTGGCCGACATTTCACCGGTTCCAATCAGCATCAACTTCCCATAAATCGGCGAAACAAGTTCTTGTTGCACTGGATGTTGTGCAATTGCTTCAGCTATGTAGCCAAACACGATCAGGAGAGAAAAAAGAATAGCTGTTAAATTTTTAAATCTTGATTTCATTGTGGTAAGCCTTTTTATGGTTACAATATTTAGTGTCTCTGAAAAAATAATAAAACACCCTAACTTTTCAGATAATGTTGCAAAATTATATTTTGAAAGAATAAGTATAAAATTGAATGCTTCGATTTTGCCAATAGTTACAAGCGAAATGAAGGCATTACCCGAATAAAACAATGGAATCAAATTTTCGGAGCTTAATCGTTTATGCTTCCATAAAAATAAAGCCCCGATCCTTCAATCAAAGACCCGGGGCAAAAAGCAATTAACGAAGTCATTGAGAATAGGGCTTGCTTCTCGTTACCGCCCGGTGCATAACAAGCCTGCACCCGAAGCCAGGTAGGCCAAAGGATTCAAAGTGAAGAAAGAATGAGTACTAAGTCCGATCATTGACTCTAGTAAATGTTTCAACCAGACCCAAGAAAAAGCCTCACACTTTCATGTAAGGCTTTGATTTTCAATTGTCGGGGTAGCAGGATTCGAACCTGCGACCCCCTGCTCCCAAAGCATGTTTCATACTTAGACTCTGTATAAAATATCCTCGGACACCTATATTTGAGTCCCAGCTCGAAATATTAAATGAATTTATTTTTAAATGTAGTGGAGTAGAAAAGTATGTAAATGTGTATGTAATGGAAAATAAAATACCGTAAATAGCTGAAATATAGCATATTACGGTATTTATTTGTGGAGCTGGAGGAACAACAGTTGGAGAGGTGGCAGAAGGAGCTACGTCTATTGGAGAAGGCTAATCCTGATGTCAGCTACCCCATTATGCCCGTGGAATCTGGTGATTCGGTTTATGAAGTACTGGAAACGCCTTATTTTTCACAGATGTATTATTTCTATGAGGGATGATGCCAAAGATTTGGGCAAATATTGATTTGTCAGCCATTGGCGGCTGCTCTTCTTCCAACCCACCTGCCAAGAAACGATGCAATCAGCGACAGCACCCATCCCCCACAAATGAGCATCCACAATGATGTCACCCAGAATGTGGGCTCAAAAATTGCTGCAATGATGCCAGTTACGTTACATATCAGCGGGACGTACCAGATGCTCCTTGGATTTTGTCGGACAATAAAATAGCAGCCAACGGCAATCAGGATATCAAAGATGATGTATGGAATGGTGCCAGCAATGTTTTTATCAATATTCAAGATGTTTCCCACGCCCTCACCAAGACCGAATAAAACAATGAATGCCCCGATAAGGGTAAATAACGCCAATGCCCAGCTTGGGATGCCAGAGAATATCGAACTCTTTTTCTTGGTTTCCATACCGTACAATTAAAAGTATATCAACCTACTTAAACCGAATCAAATGGTTGAGCCTGTTCTTGTACCGTTCAATGACCTCTTTAGCCTTCTTCTTATCCGTGACATAGATGACTGTTTTACCGTCATCCAGAACGATGGGAAATTTATCTTCAGTCGACCCATTCTGCTGCTGCGATTTGGGAATAATTCCCTTATGACTATTCAGACCGCCCCAGTTACCAAACTTTTCGTGTTTCACCTTGTTGAAGTTTATTGGCAAGGTACCGCTTATTTTCGGGAAACGGCTGGATTTTAACGATAAAAGCGGGTGTGGGGAAAGAGCGGAATGGAGATACCAGCCCCGTAGGTATTCAATCGTTGAGTATTCCCTGTACAGCTTCTGGTTTGCCGTTACGCCATCACCCACGCTAAAACAATAATGGCAGCAATACCCACCCCTCACCAATATGCAAAAGGTCTGGCAAAGTTAACCGTCCAACCCAAAAAACGTTTCCGCTTCGGCACGATTGCCCTTTTGTCTTTGCGGTTGAAATAGAAGATGCCCAACTTATAGTTATCTGGGTTATCGACCATCAGGTCGAAGGATTCATCGAGGAAACGTGGTTTCATATAGATGCTTTATTTTGTTTTTACCTTCACCATTGCCTTCACATTATCCGTAAACTCCCTCGCTGGTTTGAATTTAGGGATAATGTGCGCTGGCACCTTAACAGTTGTCCCCATTGATATATTGCGAGCGATCTTTTCCGCCCGTTTCTTCAGCACAAAACTGCCGAAGCTGCGCAAATAGACGTTCTCGCCATTGATCATTGATTGCTTGATGGTTGTCATAAGGCTTTCAACCGTGGCGGTCACGGTTGGTTTGGCGATGCCCGTTTGGGCGACGATTTGTTCAATGATTTCAGCTTTGGTCATATGAATGAAGATAATTAAGAGTCAATATATTGTCGTCAGGCTTTTTTATTCCGTAACGTCGAAATTAGGATCCGAAAATCAGTGTTCACAGAATTATGGTTGTGTTGCAAGTTTAGGGGTGGATTTAAGAGATTAATTAACGGAATCTCAAAGTTCCCATAATCTTTAGTTGGCGTATAAAACATTATCAAGTTGATTTCCATCCAGTCACTGAGTATTTGTTCATCTTCTTCTCCGAACTTGGTTTTTCCAGTCGTTGGATCGCTATCCCTAGGTATTTGTTGAAAGCCGAACAAGGCTCCCAAACTTTTTCGAAGAGTTGAACGCCCCGCATTGTTCCCCGTGAAGTGTTGACGATAATCACGGTTTCTCAGGCTACTACCAGCAATACCAGTATAAATAACATTAAGCCCCTCAAATGAAGCAAACTCAGGCTCAATGGAAACGGGGGGTAATTTGGAATCCTGCTTTAAACAAATGATATAATTCCCCGCTTTATCAGCTATATCTGTGTCAGAATCGACAGATGGGTCGAATTGATTTTGTTTGAAGGTTTCAAGTAATGAAGCTAATTCTGTTGGTGGTGAATATATTGAATTTTTTCGATGTTCTGCTTTAGGTGTGCTTGTTTCAATATTCTTTTTTAGTAATATTTTCCCCTCCAAGCCCTTTGTGAATAGGTTTAGGTATTTGTTAATTCTGGCTGATATTTGTGAGGATGGTAAAGGATAATTATCCCCTCTAATGTAAGTTTTCCTTTGGTTTATTATCTCAGCTATTTGGCTAGGCTTGAGACCATTTACATATTCGGTCAGAACTTCAACTATTGCTTCATGCAGTTTCATCATCATCTATTTATTTCAAAATTATTGGTATCAACTTGCAAGTTACATAGAAAAACATAAACACAAACCACATAAGTTAATTTTTGAGCCCACGATCGCACGCAAGCCCACGTCTGCTGACCAACTCCACCCGCAGGCACTTAGGAATCATATTATTTGCCAAATCCCTCCGCCCTCAGACGCACGATCTCTATCCAGTCAGCCATTAACCCCCACTTTAACACAAACAGGCGTAAATCGGGGCAGGGGTATTGGTTTTTAGGCAGATTCCCTAGCGAAGACTACCCAGAAGTTTGAGAGGGATAATCCTGAGTATTACCTGATGAATCCTTGAAGCCAACACTTTAATTTTATATCTTTACTGGCAAACTATTTGCTCGCGATTTACAGTGTATATATATTTCTGGAATCTTCAGCAAGTGGACAATGTTCATTTGCGACTGGTTAGACCACATAAATAGTAATGTAAGTATACATTTTTAAAGATTTTTTAATATGAATGACCAAGCACTTATCAAACTTAAAGAAGCCTTTGAACAAACCGAAGAAATATCAGTTCAAGGAAAAACGATTTTTCAAACACCTTCAATTGTCGAATCAACTCTTAAGCCCGCGTTTATTAATAGAGTAATTGGTTTCTCTCTAATTCAAGGTTTTGCGCGGTGGAAGCCTTCAATCAAAACACCTCGAATTGAATTTATTATTGGAGCATCAGAAAATGTCGAATTGCTAGGTGCTAATATTAGTTATTCTAACTTAGATTTTCCTTATTCTTGTTGCAAATGCATGGGCTCAGCATCGCATTTTGAATTAGTAGAATTGGTTTCAAAGGAAATTGGCGGAAAAACAAGAACTTGGTTTGCTATACCTTTTTGTGAGGAACATAATCTTGAATCAAAAGCCATTTCAATTGATATTAAAGGGCAAAATAGTGAGAAGGTGGTTATGCAATTTACAAATAGAAAATATGGGCTTCTTTTTGGTGAGAGAAATGCTATTACAGGTTACCGAATAACATCCAAAACAATGAGGACTAGGGCTTATACTCCCGTTGGGATTTTCTCAGGGGCTGCGATGATTTTCTTTGGGTCAATATTTCTTTTTGATAATCTAGTAGGATTTGAGGCGAGGATTGAAAAGGGGCTAGGTTCATTAACACCTTTACCAATTAGTCTTTCAGTTTTTATTGTTGGAATAGTGCTGACGATTTGGTTTACATCTTTTAGGATTAAAAATAGAAAAGGTGAAAAACTATAAATTGCGAAAGGATTTTCAAGTTCAACATATAACCTTTCGCCCTCAAACCCGATTAATGGGAAGAAAAGTCCATTCTTACGATACCCCCTTGGCATAAGCGAACGATCTCCTGTCAGGATGTGGTTTCCCCATCGGATGATCAAACGTCACTCCTGAACAGAGGGGTATTGTGTTTTATAATGAAAATAGCAAGGGACTCCATTTCGTTACTCTCCGTCAGGGAAAATTTCCCATGATAGGCAATTCAATACCCCTCCTCCTTTTGCCACATCATGTGATGGTATCGGGATGATATTTCTGAGGCCATATATTTCTTCAAACCGCTTGATTGCCATGGCATCATTGACAGAATCTTCGAATGTTGGAAGGAAAACCTTGTCTCCTACCTGAAGGAAGTTAATATAACAACCAACAGCACTCTGGTATCTATTAATGCGCTCCTCAGATGGATTATAAGGGACTAACAGTACTTCCAGTCCTGCTTCATCTAAAGCTCCATAAAAACGATCCCTGAAGTCCTGGGGGACATCAATTTTTAAGTAATCATTGGCTAAAACTGTCAGCTCATCAACGAACCTTACCATACCATCAGAATGACCAGTTTCATCCAATGGTTCAACTGGAATGAAAATGACTTGATCCACTTGGAGCGCGTCCCGTAGGATGCCAACAAGATCAGCAGGTGGAATATCTTTATTGTCGTTGAAGACTTTCTCGGTTATGATTGCCTTGCCGTATCCGCGGATCACGTTCCCACCGTCCAGATAAATTGGCATACTATTACATATAATAGGTGTTGGATTAATATCGAGAGCTTTGCATATGGGGGTGGGATCGGTTTGCTTGTGGCGATCTTCCTTGTTGTAATAGTTTCGAGTAAGCGAGAATTGAACGAATTCGGTGGGGGCGACTTGGATGGGCATAAAGTCACGGAGCCAGATGTCTTTCGTATTATCGATGAGATTTGGACTAATGGACTGGTTATTTAAAAAGCTGATAAGTGCGCTGGTAAATTGTCTATGCTGGGCTAATAGACCTTTTGACAAGAAAATCTTTGATATCTGTTTCATTGATCTTAAAAGTTTATAAGGGTATTAAATTTTCCTTACGAAGTCTGTTTTTTGGATTGTTTGCGTCGAGAACGAATCGGTAAGTTGCTGTGTAGTACTTCTTATCTTCTGTTTTATCCTTAACAGGGTTAATCCCAATTCTCACACTTTTTGAAATTGTTGCTGTGGGATCGAGTTCATTCTTTGAATCAGGTATGACTTTTAATGATAATTTACCATTTGCAGCCTTTGTTAGGTAGCTTAATAGCTCTCTCCGTACGACCCAAGGACCATTAAAATATTTTCCCCCACTGACTCTTTGAATACTTCTTATTAAAATCCCGCCATAATCGCCATTAGAACCAAAGGTTATATCAATCCCAGAATCGTGGAAGTACCATTGCCCCATCTCAAGTTGGCGATTTTCATTATGAGGATATGGGTCTTTGTGAACCGAGCAATACAAATAAAACTCGGCTTCAACTAATCGATAACTAAATTGATCATTAACCATGATAATATAGTCAAACATCAGATTTTCAGCAATGTTCGAAAAGCTTGCCATTATCGTCTTATTGTTGGTTTTGTCAACAACAAATTCTATCCTCTCAGAAGAATGAAAGACGACACAATCATTTTTTACTTTCATATGATATAGATTGGTTATTATTAAAACGGATAATTTCTTTGCCACTGACCAATTCCCTCGAGATATTCTAGAATCAATTCAACAACCCGATCCATCTTCTTTCGATCCATCGGGCTCTCAATGGATGTCAGGTACTGCCCGACCGCCCATTTAAACTCTCCGACCTCCTGTGCCGTAGAATAATTGAAATGGAGCTTAAATCCCGTTTCAATGTTGTTGAACTCTTCTTGACTCAAAGGTATCAACAATTTTGTCTTGACGTATTCGAAGGTATCTGCGCTAACGATTTTCTCAGGAGAACTGTATATATCAGGATTATACAAAAACATCAGCTTCCTTTGGTCACCGATTGACAAGGTTAACAATTGTTGTTTCAGAACATAAATCCGCTGTTCACTGACCTCAAGAGGGACGGGGTAAGAAAACTTGAGGAATTGATGAAATGGATGCTTGGCAAATACACGGTTCTGATCAAACTCAACGACGCAAGTCATTGGATCGTCATAAACACCGTCTGGGGTCTTTGCCACCACATAAATACGGTCAATTGGCTCAGAAGAATTCCATTCAGTTGCAATAATATGGATTTTACTTATATCCAGAGTTTTCATAAAAATTATATAAATAATTAATAATTAATTAGTTAGATTGACAAATGCAAAATAAGACTAACAATCTTGAAATAACAAACCTTATAGCTCTGTAATAGTTATATATATTATATTCCCGAATGCTAGTGCTTGGAAACTCATGTCATTGGCTGGTTTTGTCTATTGATAACTTTTTCGGATAATATTAGTTGTGGAATAGCCAATAAACACATTTGTTTTTTAAATCTCTATCATGCCCCCCAACCTTTCCTTCCTTTCCGTAGTCTTCTATATAAACGCACTGCTATGAGACGAAGACGATACAACCTGAAATTGTCTGGTAAAGAGCCATTCTTTTTGTTAACGATACTAATCGAGGCTCGTCAGAAAAAGGAACTTGAATATGAGGAAACGTTAAATCCTGAAGTTCTTGATGAACTTCAAATCCTAAAACGACAAATCAAAGAGTTATTTAGGCATGTTTTAGGAGAAAAGCCTCTGCCATCCCCGTATTAACGTAGTAATATGGTAGAAGAGATAGTGCATTTGACCACCCCAGGTCGACCTGAATAGAACAGTTTAGATGTATTATTAGACATATTCGGTGGCCACTTTAAATCGGCCAAGAGGTGTCAGATGTACCTGCTTTTCTAGTCTAATTAGAAAACCCGTAGTCTCAAGATAACCGATCTTTTTTGTATTTTAGCATTTGTTCATGTTAAATCAACGCTGGAAAAGATGATTGCTCCATCAATACTGCAGCCGGATGTTCGGTTTCTACCACCACAGGCGACTTCCGGGAATATCCAAAAAGCAGCCCGAAAAGAAATAAAAAAGGAGATAACACCGCCTGAACGTGGCCAGACCAGGTGTCGTTATCTTCTCCATGACCGTGTGATCTCTTCATTGGATGACATTGCTGCCATCCGGGAACTTGACGGTTCAAAATATCGTTTGGTGTTGATTGCTGAAGGATTTGAAGGGGAGGCGGAACTTTATCTGAAGGGGGCCGATTATCACGGTGTTTTTGTGAAGGCCCTGAAAACGCCCGGCTTTGGTGACCATAGAAAGGCGGTATTGCAGGATATTGAGGTATGTACGGGAAGCTCCCTGATCTCTGAAGAGAAAGGGCGCCGCCTGAAAAACACAACGCTTTCACAGCTTGGTCACAGCGATGACATCAGGATCAACCACGATGTTGAGGAGGGAGCTTATGCATTCGACTTTAGCAACGGCCCGTACACTACTATCATCCGGGGGAAGGCTAAGCCGGAAACCCTGACGGCTTATCTGCAGTATCTGACTCAGCTTATTGAACGAACGACTTCTGATTATGACAAGGCAAAGCTGCATGACCGGCTGGTTTCTTTTTCATCAATCAAAAAGGCCATATACATTGGGCAATCCGATTTATCTGATTATATCTTTACTTATACCTAATCCTATGATCAAGGAACAATTACCTGTCATTCAAGACAAGGACCATGTGGACATGCCGACGGTGTTGACCACCCCAGGCCAACCGGAATAGACTAGGGTAGATGTATTAGAATCAGACATATACGGTGGTCAGTTTAAATCGGCTTAAGTAAGATGGTCATATGCACTGGCCTTTCCAATGCCACAAAGCGTGGGTTGGTGGTATTTTTCATGATAACCTGAGTTGCTAAGGAAATGTTTTTATAATTTAGTAACCCAATACACGTTCATCGCCGGACATTTATAAGATTAAAACCTATAGTAAAAACGATTTGAGAAAAGGCGTAGAAAAAGATGTATCTGACTAAAAATGAAATTATCAAAATATAAGACATCAACCATTCTTCTAACATTGTCCATTGCAATAATTGTACTGGGAAACATAGGATTTGTATTGGTCAGTGGGTATATGTTTCGTACAGATGCAATCCAGGAAGCAAAAGAAAAAGCGGCCCTTATACTCGATAAAAATCTTTCGGTCCATGATTATTTTACCAATAATTTAAAACCCAAACTTTTCGACCTGTTAATCGACACAATCAATGATGGATCATACTTTGAGCCTAGTTGGATGTCGTCTTCCTATGCTATCATACTCCTTGATAATTATTTTCAACAGCGAAATGACTTTGGGTACTACTATAAAGATGCTACTCTGAACGCAAGAAATCTTCGTAATGAAGCCGATAGTATTGAACTAAACTTCTTAAACGAAACCATCGGGAATCCTGAGATTGCCGTGAAAGAAGGAATTATAGAACTTGATGGTTCTCAATATTATTTCCTGTTAAAAAAAGGAGAAGTCATGGTGCCCGCCTGTTTAAGATGCCATAGTATGCCCGAGAAGGCTCCGAAAGAATTAGTTGAAATATATGGCGATACAAGAAGCTTCAACAGAAAAGTCGGGGATATAATTTCGGTCGTATCTATCCGTATCCCAATTGACCAGGCGTATGTTCGGGCAAACAGGAATATTCTTATACTCAGTTTAATCATATCAATAATTGCCGCTATCAGTATTCTCACATATGTTTTTATTCAGAAGCGGTTGATTATTAATCCCCTTGAGGCTTTGCGTGACCAGGCCATAGCTATTTCAAACGATAATTCTCTTCTGGGAAAACCAATTCAGATTGATGCAACTAAAGATATAACGGATTTAATTAGTTCATTTAACCTTATGTCTGTAAAACTATATGAGTATCACACTTCTCTCGAAGAAAAAGTGAAAGAAAATACTATCGATCTGGAGCAAACAATCGCACAGGTGAGGCAATTGAATATCACAAAAGATAAATTCTTCTCAATCATAGCACACGATTTGAAAAGCCCGTTAAGCTCCATTGTCAGCTTTAGCGAGATTCTGATAGAGCAGCTCATGGCAAATAACCTTGAAGAGATCGATAAATATGCAAATATCATCCTGAAATCGTCCAAAAGGGCAATGGATCTGCTGATGAATCTGATGGAATGGTCCCTATCACAAACTGGAAGGATGACTTTCAACCCAGAAAATTTCAACATTAGTGAACTCATCGGTGAGATAGTTTCTTTGCTTGAAAATACTGCACTCCAAAAGTCGGTAACCATTACCTGGTCAATCCCTTCACAAGTTCCTGTTTTGGCAGATAAGTCAATGGTCAGTACGATAGTGAGGAATCTGATTTCGAATGCCATCAAATTCTCTCATCCGGGAGGAGAGATCCTTATTAAAATCCAAGAAGCCAAAGGAGAATTAAGGGTTTCGGTAAGTGATAACGGAATAGGAATACCAAAAAGCGGAATTGAAAAATTATTCCGGATAGATGAGAACTTCTCAAACCCCGGTACCCAAAATGAAAAGGGAACTGGACTTGGCCTGATTCTCTGTAAAGAGTTCGTCGAAAAGCACGGCGGAAAGTTATGGGTGGAGAGCGAAGAGGGGAAGGGAAGTACGTTCTATTTTACGCTGCCAGCCAAAGCCAGTGCTTAATGCCGTTCACATCGCTCACTCCTTCTTAATACATCCAAATCTTTCCATATGTCCCATCTGGCGCATCTTCCTTCAGCGGCAATGCATTGCATCAACCCTTCCTGAGCCAATGTCATTGGGGCTAAAATGGACTTAATTGGCATCTTTTCAACCATCAGTTTTTGCCATTCATCCCCCTCAAACCCCGCATTCACCGAAAACCATTCATTATAATGCCTTAGAATATAACATCTTTGCCAAATAATTGTCATATTACCCAAATAATGAAAAGCAAAATAACAATGAAAACGATCCTGATTATGACTCTGGCATTTGGCATTCAATTCTCAACCCTTATTGCCAGCAACATCAGCGATGTGGCTACCCCAGCCGAACCAAGTGTTTTAGCGTGCCCCGAATGCCCCGTATTAAGCCCCAAGGTGCCACTTGAAGCTCCCTTTATGGAGTTCACCGAGTTTGGTTTCACAATGAATCTGTTTCCAGTGGTGCCAATGGAAGCCGAATTTGATAATGGAATTGAGGTTGAACTGGCAGCCAACAGCTTTGCGCCCAGTTTGCCGATTCAGGCTGATTTTGATGATGAAGTTTCACCGATTAGCTTAGAGAAAAGCCTCACACCCATCGTACCCGTAACCGCCGATTTTAACGACACATTATAACCCCATATATCCCCCGCATTAATGGAAGCTACCCCTGTATTATAGGGTGGCTTCTTTTTTTATACCCCCTATCCCTCTAACGCACGATCTATATCAAGTGAACCATTACCCCCACTTTTGGTTAAACAGGTGTAAATTGGGGTAGGGGTATTGGGTTTTACTGGGAAGGGAAGCGAACCTCTCTACAAGATTTCCTTCACAACCCAATATTTTTCTACTTCCTTTAGTCTACTATATAAACGCACTACTATGAAACGAAGACAATACAACCTGAACCTGACTGGAAAGGAACCCTCTATCCTGTTATTTGCTCTGACTGATGCAAGGGATCGGAAAGAAATTGAATACGATGAAACATGCTCTCCCAAAGCGCTAGAGGAGTATTTTGTGCTACGTCGACTGACAAAGAAGGTGTTTCACTTGATCGTGGGAGAATCTACCTTGCCGTCGATGAATTGAGATATTATCTACGAGACGGGGACATCGGTACTATTGGGGCGAAAATCGAAAAGGACAAAGGTTAAAGTTCACTTTCAAATGCAAGCAGTCTGCTCCCATGGCTTTCTACGAAGGAGCGATTGCCTACAATCCTGCATCGGCATCCTGGTTGGAAGAGCCGGTGCATCTGACCCCCCTTGCGCCGATTTATATTGACCACCTTATATGTCTGATACTAATACGTCTAAACTAATGTATTCAGATCGGCCTGGGGTGGTCAACACCGTCGGCTTGTACATCTTATTGACCAACGATTGAATTTCTCTGCCAATCCTATCGTAAATGGACAGACTTACATTCTAATGTATATAGATCTTCGACGCGACCCTATAACCTGACTTGTCCTGGAACCAGTCGTCGTAGCTGGCACCACTACTTTCGGCCCATGGGTTGAATTTCAGGTAGGCCGTATTGACTTCAATATATTCATAGACATAGTCGAATTGCTGCACAATATCGAACGCCCAGGGAAGGTTGTTCACTGTTTTGTAATACCGTCCTTCAGCAGGTTTGCTGTCGTCGTTAACCGTCCCGAAATAAGTTGGATCGGCCAGGTCGGTAGGAGGCATATCAGACAGGTGCACCTCTTTTCCCCGGGTTTGATTCACAATGAGAAAAGGATTGTAGAGTGGGGATCCAAGGGTGTAAAATGGAATGGGATCCTTAAAGGTCACCGTAACATTAAGTGTATCGGGAGTTACATAAGGTGCGCCACCATCGGTATTGACGCCTGTGCCTGTTCCCGGATAGGGCAGGATGTTGTATCCATCATCGAATATTATGATCACCGCGTTGGTTTGGGCAGCCTCGGTATTGTTGGAAGAAAGGGTGATGTATCCCTCCTGCAGGTCAAGGCCGGTTACATTATCCACAGCTGATGGCAGGATGGGCAATTGGAACCCAAATCCGTTGTGCAACTGAGCCCCCATGGCTTCAGGGATAAAAAGTGATTCCAGATAGACCACTTCATTGTTGGCATTGGTAACCTGGTTGGTCCTGTAACTAAGCACCAAATCATTGAAATCATAATCTCCCTTTCCAGGCCAGAGGTCTTCAAAAGCCAGGGAACTGTATCCTGTTTCAGAAGGATAATAGTTGTTAAAAGCCAGATCGGGGTTGGTTGGATAGTCATCAAAGACATCCGGGATGCCATCGCCATCCTCATCAGGCTGTGTATAGGAGACATTGGGCATATTGTCGGTATTGATCCCGTCGATCGGATTGGCCTGCACCATCAGGATGCCGTCGTTGAAGTCCTGGTCACAGGATGATTGATCTCTTCGAATATCTTCAAAGGCAAAGAGAATCTCATATCTGGCCGGGTCTTTCAACAATACGGTATGCTTCCTCAGATTGGGATTGGCTTCCGGATTGAGGTCGGGAACCGAATAGATCAGGTAATTGCCATTGGTCACCGAACCATTCCATCCATTGGCGAAGATCACCCAGCCAATGCTGATGCCGGCGGGGAACTGGCCCATATAAACCTTATTCCCGGAATAGAGTCCGCCCCCACTACCTACGTAGGAGAGGTTGGGGAAGACAATGGTGATCATATCGATTTCGGATGCCGTTTGTGGGGGATCATTGGTAGGAAATGTGAAAAATCCCAAGACATTTCTCCAGCCAGCTCCTTCATGAATGAAAGAGACCCAAACATCACAATCCTCCACCAAAGGAAGGTTGGATTCTGCAGTATTGGCTAGGTATTCGGGATGATATACAGGAACCGGTTGTTGCTCAGGAAGTGAAGCATTGATGTCATCAAGCAACTCATTGGTTACCGGATAATTTTCTGGTTCCAGATAATTGGGGGTTCCAACATTGGAAAAGGTACCCAGATATTTCAGGTAAGCTGTGATGCCTTGTTCTCCGAAAGGTGCTGAAGTTTCTTTCAGCATCTTGGGTGGTTTCCCTCCAAAAGTTACGGTTACCTGACCCTGACTCACCGAGGCCACTTTTTCCGGAACCAGCCCGACATAAGTATTGGTTACGGTCACCTCCTTTAAATAAGCGGGTATTTTATAAGGAACCTCCATCAATCCGGCTGCATTGGTTGCGCCGCTAAAGAGTTCCACGCCTCCCGAGTCGGGATGCGCTGTATATATATTAAACCGGACATTCTTCAGCGGTTTGTCCTGGTTGTCGAGCGCCACCACAGTAAAGGTAACTTCCTGTGTGGTATTCCATTCGAAATTGGGGGCAATGATCAGGTCTTCCATCGGTTTGATCGGGTTGCTATCGGGAGCATCGGGTGACTTTCTGCAACCTGCTTGAACTCCAATTAATAGAACAACAACCATAAAGGCCATCAGCTTGAACCATCTGGATGTTTTCATAAGAATCAAATTTAAATACACCACGAAGTTACACATAAAGCGCATCGGTAGTCAAGTCCTATTTTGCATGTGTGGCTGTTGAGTAAGTATGTGGGTAAGTGGACCATATCTCCCATCAATACCGGTTCGTATGGGCTATACGAGACATCACCTTAATCTTTGATGCATCGTACAGCGAATCCATGCCATTTGAATCCTTGGTACCTGTATATTTCTGCTATATCGTAACTTAAGTGGAAATATCTTGCATATGTGTTGTCGTATTCATCGGCAGACCAAAACAGTCCAAGAGCTCCCATTCCAAAATATGCTCCGGTGCCGTAACGAAGTCCTCCCGGAAGCGCCTCAAATCCGATTGCATCTGTAGCGCCGGTATTGGGAGAGTCCCAGTGGGTTGTTCCGACCTCTTTCAACTTGCCACCTGCAACAGCATCACCGTCTAAAAAATCGATCAGGGTGGCCCACTCATCATATGTTGCCACATGCCATCCGGCGGGGCTGATATTTCTTGGATCATTCACCGCATGCCAGTTGTAAAGACGACTATATGTGTTGGCAATGCTGGTATTGCTGTCGTAGTTATAATAAGCTCCCGATTTGATGGTATCCCACACTTTCCAGTTGTTAACATTAGGGATGGGGTCCCCATTGCGGTATTTCGTGGTTTTCAGGTTTTCGTTCATCCATACCTGGGTACCAATAGTAACTGTCCGATAAATGCTTCCGTCAATATCTGTCGCAGTGGTTGGTGAAGGAGTGGGGGGATCATCAGATCCTTTCTTCGCTCAACTACTGATAAAGAAAATACTTACAGTCACCAATATAAGTAACAGGATAGGCCAAATGTGGGGTCTTTTCATCATCATGGATTTTAACTTATTCGTAAACGTAACATAAATCAGGTATTTTGAAGAACTTTGGAAATCGCTGAGATCAATTCCTTTTTTGAGACCGGCTTGGAAATAAACTCCGTGAAGCCTTTCTCCAGGAAGTCCTCCCGGTCAAGTTCGGTAGCTGATCCGGTAACAGCGATGACAGGAATCTTCCGGTTGTGCTCCTGCATCCTCACCTCATTCAGTACGTCAAACCCGTCCATTCCATATCCTAGGCTGATATCCAGGAGAATCAGGTCAAAATTGTTCTGGCTGGCTTTCCTTACAGCACTTTCCCCTTCATTGGCGATTTCCAGGGTGGCGATCTCCTGAAGGTAAAATACCAGCAGTTCACAGTTGATGGCAATGTCATCAACAATGAGGATGTGCGGTTTTTTTTCAGAAGAGGATCCCCCTAACATCTTGTCGTTCACTAAAGGTCGATTCCCTTGATTAGCAAATATGAAACAAATGTAAGTATTTACAAACTATCCGATAATCTGTTTCTTGCATTTTTATGGGCCGAACAATAATTAGAGACAGGAACTTCCAATGCTCAGGTTTTGTTTTATCGTTACTGGATTCCTGATATGTCTATTGGCTGTATCAGGCAAGAATGATACGCTGGTCATGGCGAAATCCCATGGTTAAATATAATTTTGTCAGTTCCCGGAAAACATTTACTTTTGCCATCCCAATTCGGAGCTCAAGTCTTCAGTTCGTACCTCGTCCTTCTAACTTCCAGTTCGAACTTCGTACTTCTGACATCTAACTTCGAACTGCCCAGATGGCGGAATTGGTAGACGCGCTAGTTTCAGGGACTAGTGTCCTTATGGATGTGCAGGTTCGAGTCCTGTTCTGGGCACACGCAAATTGAATAAAAACGCTGTAGGTTAAGTACTTACAGCGTTTTTTGTTTCCTCCAGTTGTATGTATAGTTGTATCCTTCTTAGGATTTAATGAGCCTGTCAAATACTCGTTGAGTAATTTGAGATGACAGCCCTCCCAGAATAATGGATTTCATCTTCGCTTCATCATTCCGGAAGTTCTTCATGTTCTGGAAATAGCCAGTTACAGCGTTGTAAACCCCATAACCTGTTCCCCGGATACTATCGATCTCGGATGCTTCGTGATAGTACTGCAGCACATTTCCGATCATGTTCGTCTTCCTGGTGGATAACTCAACGTCGCCAGTCAAAGCCAGAGTCTTAATCTCCTCCTTATTCAGGAAGGATCTCGTTACTATAGACTTCATATCCTTGTCTGATACCCGTTTGTCATACAGCAGCTGAAAGGCATCCTGCAGTTTGTCCAGGTATTTGGAATGCAACCCCATGATAATGGTTGCTTCCAGAAAGCGTTCCTTCACATTCTCCGTGTGCTTGATGTATACTCGGTTTGTACAATGAGAGAAGGAAGCATTGAGCGTGTTCTGGCAAACTACCCTCACAGGAGTGAAGAATGCTGTGATCGCCATTGACCCATCGTGAGACGAACAAAGAACGAGGTAATTGTCAATCGGACTATCGTTGCCAATGATAATTTGTTTTGGGAGTTTGGCAGTGATGAAGATCACACCTCCCTTTCCCAGACATCCGGCTGTTTCATAGATTGCTTTTCCTTCACCAACGATCTGATCAAAGAACGAAAAGACATCACGATTCTGGACAATGGTATAATCTTTCCCAACCAATCCCAGGATTTCATTGTTGTCTTCACGAACCGTTACGAAGTGATCAGGCACTTCCAACCATCTCTCTGTGAGGAGGCGTTGCTTCTCTACCGAGAAGTCCAATCCTCCATGTTCAATAGCCTCTTTTGCCGTGAATACATGGTCGAGGACTGTTCCCAGCTTATGCCAGGCCGGCTCAATAGCACTTACGAAGGAGTGCTTACTGGTATTGGTGTTATAATTTAAGTTGTGCATATTGAATTGATTTAAAGAGTAAATAATAAATATTTTGTTGTTTTTTCAAGGGAGAGGATGGTCTATTGGATAGCTTAATTACGCATGACAAGGATGCCTCCCATCACTTAGTTACAGGTGTCTTTATGGCCTGGCAATAAAAGAAATAGGTTAGTATGTTTTAAATTTCTATTTTTACTATGTGAAGAGAATCCAATAAATCCATCAAAAATGAGAACATCCAGAATTATTAGCTTATTTGCGGTTTTGATAATCGTAACAGTAGCCGTAACGTACAACTCTTGTAACAAAAAGGAAGAGACACCCACCAACACTGTTCCGGTATTATCCACCAAGATTGCTGCTGATATTACTAATTCCTCAGCAACAGTTGGGGGAGTGGTCACAGCTGATGGTGGAGCGACAGTAATCGATAGGGGAGTCTGTTTTGGCACCTCTTCAAATCCCAATATTTATGATGATCTCACAATTCAGTCGGGAAGTGGGGTTGGAGCCTTTGATTGTAGTATTGTAGCCTTGAATCAATCTACCATGTATTATTACAGAGCCTATGCCATGAACAGTGTGGGCATTGGATATGGAGATGAGAAATCATTTACCACCCAAGGAGGTGGTGGTGGAGATTTGCCGACAGTTTCAACAAGCTCTATTTCAAACATCACAGAGACCACAGCCACCTGTGGTGGGGATGTAACTGATCAGGGAACCTCCTCCGTCACAGCCAGGGGTGTATGCTGGAGTACTTCTGTAAATCCGACAACATCAGACTCTCATACAAGTGATGGCAGTGGTACAGGTAGTTTTACAAGCGCTATCACAGGATTATCTTCAAGTACATCTTATTATGTAAAAGCATATGCCACAAACAGCGCAGGTACAGCTTATGGCAATCAACAAAGCTTTGCTACTTCTGGAGGAAGTGGGACAGGTTGTCAGGGAATTACTACCATCACCGATCCTCGAGACGGACAGGTTTATCCTACAGTGGAAATTGGAAACCAGTGCTGGTTTAAAGAGAATTTGAACGTAGGGACAAGAATCAACGGCAATCAAAATCAAACCGATGACGGAATCATCCAAAAGTACTGTTATCTGGATGACGAGAATCTATGCGATACCTATGGCGGACTCTATCAATGGAACGAAATGATGCAATACGTTACTAATAATAGCACTAAAGGAATTTGCCCTGTTGGATGGCATCTGCCTTCAAATGCAGAGTTGATTTTCCTGACAGATTTTCTGGGAGGGTTTTTTGAAGCCGGAGGAAAGATGAAAGCGACAGGAAATACTTACTGGGCCCCACCGAATTCAGGCGCCACAAACAGTTGCGGGTTTACCGGTCTCCCGGGGGGTTACCGGAACGACGTTGGCCAGTTTTTGGACATGTCATTTACTGCAAACTTCTGGTCTTCGTCGCAGGTTGAGGAGACTCCAAGTTCTGCATACGCCGATAACCTATACCACAATGCCACATGGGCGAACAAAACTATCCCCGGCAAAATATTGGGACTTTCAGTCCGGTGTGTCAAGGATTGAAGTGCGCCCAGACGCACACAAAATAACCGGGGAATAACCCCGGTCAATATATGTGATCTCTCTATAATCAAGGTAATTCAATACTAAGATTCAAAGCATCTTCTGACAAACTCATACCTCAATTTTTTCATTCCTTCTGGAACAATCTTCGATTGGACATGTATTACAGACCTTCGGTATTGGTGTCATAGTGGACATGCCGACGGTGTTGGCCACCCCAGGCCAACCGGAATAGACTAGGGTAGATGTATTAGAATCAGACATATAGGGTGGTCACTTTAAATCAGCGCAAGGTGGTCAGATGCACCGGCTTGTCCAGTTGATAAAGAAAGAGGGAAAAAAAGACAATTTTTAATTCGCCGGTTTTTTTGCCACTAGGTAAATATATTCCCAAGGATAAAAAAGGAAACCAATAGTCGAAATTATCCAACTAATATTACGGTTAATAACCAGATTGACCGGATGTGAAAAAGCCCATCTTCGAAAATAAGGCCTTACATCTGAAGTAATGTTTTTAGCTTTAATAATATCAAAACCCGCCTCTTGGATCTTTAGAGTGTAATCAGCAAAGTTGTATATGTTCGATGATGGAATATACAGGCCATCCTGTAAATATGGTAATATGAATTTTTCTAATACATTCCGGGGTTGATTATAGACCATATCAGCCAATGATAAAATACCGCCGGGCTTCAAAGTTCGGTAGGCTTCTCGGAAGAAATCAACCCTTGAATCAAAATGAAAGGCTGCTTCCGTGCTGATCATTTTGTCAATTGAATTATCGGGGAATTGCAGATCAGTTGCTGACATGTTTTTTATTGCGACCCGATGTTGAAGATTCTGTTGTGCAATTTTTTCAATCGATCTATCAATCTGATTTTGCGAAATATTTATGCCGATAACACTTGGACAATTAAACTCTGTAACGCAAAAGACCGCAACATTTCCGAATCCGCAGCCAATATCTGCAACCAATTCATCATTCTCTGACAATCTGGCGTTTCGGCACACTAACTGAAAAAGAGCATGATTCGCATTAGACAAATGCCCTTTTGTAAAAGAGTTAAGTCCAATCCAGTATCCCAGGTTAACAGGGGAAATTTTGTCCCTGGCATTATTTTCAAGGGGTGAATGGCCCATAAAATCATACAGTGCCCCTGCGTCTTGAAAAAACGAGCTAATCTTACTTTTAATCATCCGATTCCGGAATAAATTTCAGTAGGGAAATAAATTACAATGAGGCTCTGCATTAGTGTGTATTGAATATCTAATCTGAATTCAAGGGATTCCAGAATTATAAATATTCAAATATATACATAAATAATGGACAGGCCTTTCCAATATCACCTGAATTTCGTATCTTTACATTGCATTTCTACTTAGTAAATCCCTGTTAATTCCATGAAAACTCCACAATACCAAGTCTACAACGATACGGATGGAATTTTAGCCAGTCCCGATATGATGTCATTGAAACAAGCGGAGCAATTCGTTCAGGATTTCCCCAACCGTTTTAAATCGCAAGGGTATTATCAGACAGTGGAAGGCTTAGGCATTGACCCAAAAGATGTGATGTTGTCAATCATTCAGGTTCAATAATTTTTCTTTTTATCCAATGATAGCATAATAGCAAAACGCCCACTTTGCGATTGGCACCATAAGGTCGGCCCCATAAATGACCGGACTCGATTAGTGATAATAAACACTAATTTTGAGTTATGAAAAGAACCTGGAGCATTGAAGTGCAAGATTGACTCCATGAAACGTAAGTGAAAACTCAAATTACTTTAACTTTCGTTTACCGGTTAAAACTTGATATTTTCTTCTTCAGAACTTTATTCATAGGCTTCTCGTAGTTTTATAATTAAAAATTATATCCCAAAATCTGTGCTATAAGGAGGCCAAATTTCAGTGGCAGTATACCTTGGCTGATTAGAGAAAGTCTTTTGTCACCTCTCTGAGGACGTTTAACAGGGTATTTTCTTTGCATGAGTACACATCATCAAAATGATCATTAATGAGAGGTAAATTGACTTAGTGTCTTAACCCCCTATAAGTTGGACACTTTTTTCAAAAATAGTTAGTTCTTTTTCGTGGTCATTTGTCAATCGATTAGCAAAGTTAGCCGTATCTCCGGCAATGTCAAGAGCATGTCCACTGCTTTTCAAGTTGTTAAGAATTTACACATTTTAAATAACCAACATAAGGAAAAACATTCAGGGAGGGTCCTATTCACCAGTATAGAGGGAAGACCCAAGGGGGGCCTTTCCATATTTAAGAAATTATATTCTAAATGTAAGAAATAATAGGGAGAACAAAGCTCTTGATAAAAAGGCCTTGGATAATTTTAACTTCCCCACATCTTTTTAAAGGCTGGCGCATTAGTCCGGTTATGGAGAACTGACCATGATGGTTTCTTTACAACTGTTTTACAAGGGTTTTACATCATAAAAATCCGGGTCTATCCTAATTTTATAGTCCAAAAAGTATAAGACTTATGAAAAGTTGGTTTTCTTTTTGATTATGCCCCGGGAGATGAAACCTTCAAAAACATTTGGAAGGTTACCGATTTTATCACCTTGACCAAATAAATACCAATTGTTTAAACCAAACTTAAAATGAAAAACCTGAACTTTTTAATTCCTCTTGCAGCCTTTATCATGGTGGCAAATGCATTTGGGCAGAATTCGGTTACTTTATCCTTCTCGGGTATTAATGGCACAACCTATTATCCGCCCGACAGCATCAAGGTGAAGAACATCACCCGCAATTGTGATACAGTTCTATATTACCCTGACACATTACTCATATTCAATTATACAGGCATTGGTGAAGTACAAAACCCTCTCAACGGATTCAAAATTATGCAAAATTACCCGAACCCTGTGTCTGACCGAACCACGATCAATGTGTTCGTCCCTGAAAAAGACATGGTTCGGGTAATTTTGCATAATTTTGAATCCGTTG
>Ga0268284_1000396_pt1 | contig 31079 bp, 23 predicted proteins | sample saktaG_14_FD_190137 | JGI IMG/M metagenome (GOLD analysis project Ga0268284, IMG submission 190137) | Saline water microbial communities from Sakinaw Lake, British Columbia, Canada - sak_2013_06_06_40m | ecosystem: Environmental > Aquatic > Non-marine Saline and Alkaline > Saline ...
TACCCGCATCCACTGGCGCAGGGACGCAGTCGAAGGCGTCGTCGATCTTGGCCCCGACGACCTGGTGTTCATGACCATCGGCTCGCTTACCGAGAACTCCGACAACGGTGACCACCACACACCGGCGAATCTCAATGTAGGGCCTGCGCCGGCATGGGATCTTTGGCGGCGCATTGCCGCAAAGGATCCGGCGTTCGGACGCCCGGAGGTGTTCGGTTCGCACATCCCTGAGACCAAATGGGAGTCGGCCACCGTCACTACGCTCGACCAGCGCATCCCGAAGTACATCCAGAAGATCGCCAAGCGTGATCCGTTTAGCGGCAAGGTGGTGACAGGTGGCATCGTGACCGCGAAGGACTCATCCTGGCTGCTCAGTTGGACGGTGAACCGGCAGCCGCACTTCAAGCAGCAGCCCAAGGATCAGATCGTGGTTTGGGTTTACGCGCTGTTCGTCGAGAAACCCGGCGATTACGTGAAGAAGCCGATGCAGGACTGCAGCGGCGAAGAGATCACCCAGGAATGGCTCTACCACTTGGGCGTGCCGGTCGAGGACATCCCCGAGTTGGCCGCAACGGGTGCGATAACCGTGCCGGTAATGATGCCTTACGTGACCGCCTTCTTCATGCCACGCCAAGCCGGTGATCGCCCGGATGTGGTGCCTGAGGACGCTGTCAACTTCGCCTTCATTGGACAGTTCGCGGAATCCAAGGAGCGCGACTGCATCTTCACCACCGAGTACTCCGTAAGAACACCGATGGAGGCTGTCTACACACTGCTCAACGTCGAGCGCGGCGTGCCGGAAGTATTCAACTCCACCTACGACATTCGTATGCTCCTGTCCGCGACCGGCCGCCTGCGGGACGGCGAGGAGATCAACATCCCGGGGCCTGCGTTCCTGCGCAATCTGCTGATGAACAAGCTCGACAAAACCCAAATCGGCGCATTGTTGCGCGAGTTCGGTATTGTCGCGGGCGATTGACACCAGACTTCATCGGTGTCAGTTTCAAGATTTACACCGAGAAGTTTCCTGAAAAAGAGAGGGATACAAATGGAAAAGAGAGAGGAGACTTCTGTCAACGTATATTTAAATGGTCTTGGCTTGGGTTCCATTGCTGCTGCGATGTATCTGATCCAGAAGGCGGACTTTCATCCATCCAATATCCATATCTTTGAGCAAAATGGCGACAAGAATCTTGTTGGAGGAAGCTGTGACGCCTCAGAGATGATAGTGAACGACCAACCGGCGTACTTTATGCAAGGCAGCCGCATGTTTGAAGATAAGGTATATCCATGCACCAAAGAGCTGTGGTCGAATATTCCCTACAATGATAATGAATCGTGTCTGCAAGACCATCAGAAGAACCGTGAAGAATGCAGAATCAGCACTGTCGTTCGCCTTCTGCATGAGAATGGTAAGAAGGACCCCGGATATCATCTTGGTCTCAACACTGCTGAAAAATTGAAGATGGCTAAACTTCTAGCCACACCCGAGTTCTTGATTCCAGATGGTGCAAAGATTACGGACATCTTTGGTAAAGCTTTTTTCATCAGCAATTACTGGTACATGTGGCGGTCACTTTTTGCCTTCCAGCCGTGGCATTCAGCGGTGGAAATGAAGCGCTACATGCACATCTTCTTTCACGAGATGCCGAACATGAACACGATGGCCGCTTTGGAGCGTACTCGCTATACCAACTTCCATTCGTTCATCCTGCCCGCCCTGCGCTCATGAGTTGAATCTGGCCTGGCTTGAGCACGCGGCCATTGCCCAGGCTGTCCTTGTGTTCCAGTGCGCCTTCCAGCACATAGCTGAAAATCTCCATGTCACGATGCGGATGCGTGCCAAAGCCCTTGCCGGGCGTGACGCGGTCATCATTGATGACGCGCAACGAGCGGAACCCCATATGTGCCGGGTCGTAATAATCGGCAAAAGATAAAGTGTGGTTCGACTTCAGCCAGCCATGATCGGCGTGGCCGCGTTTGTCTGCACGTCGGATGTTCAACTCAGTCGCTTTCGTTTTCAACGCTTCCGCAAGTCATCCAATTCGACCAATTCAGCGATGTGCGCGCGCCAGATGAAAGTGCATTGCCAGATCGACACCGAGGGCACCGGATATCTCGAACACGCGATGGAAGAGATGAACTTTTCCGCCAGAGTCCACGACCGGACCCTCAAGGTAGCTCGTACCCTTGCCGATCTGGAAGGCACGCCGGACCTCCGCGCCTGTGACGTGTTAGAAGCGATCCAATACCGCTTGCTGAACCGGAAGCTGTTTTTCTGAGAATCTCATTTCGATGGCTGGAGTTCCGTTGGGGTGCAGATTCTAACATCTAGCTTGCCGTAACGCTTGGTATAGGCGGGATCGCCCGACGGGGTGCACAGGAAGTTGCGACCCTTCGGGTAGTAAGAGCGGAAGAGTTTGAGCGCGGTGCTGTCAAACGCGGCAGGATCCCACTTACACTCGATAGCGTCCACTTGATCGCGGCGGTGAGGAAGAATGAAATCCACCTCGTGTCCCGCCTTGTCGCGCCAGTAGCAGGCGGGAGTTTCCGGGAATTGGGCTTGGAGTTGTTCCAGAACAAGATGCTCCCAGAGCGTGCCGCAGTCATCCGGGCGCAGCGGATCCCAGCCACGGGCAAAACTCACGAAGCCGGTGTCGAAGGCATAAACCTTGGGTTGTCTAACAATCTCGTTGTGGCCGCCGCCATGGAACGGGCGCACCACGGTGACGGCGTGGGTGATTTCCAGCGCACGCAGATGGCTTTCCACGGTCGGCCGGCTGATGCCCAGCGCCGAGGCGCTGTGGGTGACCTCAAACTGCCCGCCGCTCTGGCGCAGCATGAATTCCAGCATCGCATTGAAACGATTCATGTCCCGGAAACCGAACAGGCGTTGGATATCGCGGGCGAAAAACGAGTCCATCCACTCGCGGTAGAAGGCAGGCTGTTTCGCGGCGGCTAACAGCGCGGGCGGCAGACCGCCGTGAAATAAGCGTTGCGGCAGCGTCATGCCGAAGGCGGGCAGTTCGTCCCACCCCACCGGCGTCAAATGCACCAGCCGTTTGCGTCCGGTCAGGGTGTCGCTGAATTTCTTGCTCGCCGCCAGCGTCGACGAGCCGGTAGCGAGAATCCTCAGTTTCGGAAAGCCGTCCGCCCCGATCTTCAGCAGGCGGGCCGGATCCCGCAACTGGTGGATCTCGTCGAAAACCACCACCGGCTTCGCACAACCGCGGAAAAAGACCAGCGGGTCGCGAACCATGTCCTCGACGCTGGGCAAGTCGCAATTCATATAGAGCACCCGCTCCCCACCAAGGCTCTCGGCCAAGGTGGTCTTGCCGGACCGCCGGACACCCGCCAGCCAGACAATCGGGACTTCGCACCATGCCTCCTCAATGCGTTGCTGCCAGAAGGGTCGTAAAATCATGCCGGCGCACTATGCGCTTGGGAAGACCGGATGTAAAGTACGCTTTTTGGTTCGCGGATCGCCCGAGTGCAGGTCACCGCAAAGGTGTCCCGGTGCTACCAACTCCGCCATGAGTCCGCGCCTGATGAAGGCGCATTGTTGCTTGTGTTTGCGCTGGGATTCAGTGGTGAAGTCTGGCGGCGATTTGTGCGACATGCGCTCCTTGGAAACGGGCCTGAGCCAGTTCCTTGGTGCTTGGCTGGCGTGAGCCGTCGGCACCGGCGATGGTGGCCGCGCCCCAGGGCGAACCGCCCTTGACCTCGCTGATGTCGGCGAGGTCCGGGCAGGAATATGGCAGGCCGACATAAATCATTCCGTGATGCATGAGCGTGGTGACGAAGCTGATGATGGTACTCTCGTTGCCACCACCTGTGCCGGTGCTGACAAAGACACTGGCCACTTTTCCGACCAGGCTTCCCTTGACCCAAAGCCCGCCAGTCTGGTCGAGGAAGTTGCGCATCTGAGCCGCCATGTTGCCGAAACGAGTGGGCGTGCCGAAGAGAATCGCGTCGTAGTTGCCGAGTTCCTTCGGGTCGGCAACCGGTGCAATCTGGTCGAGTTTCGCCCCGTGTTGTTTGGCCACATCCGGCGGCATGGTTTCTGGCACGCGCTTGACGCTGACATCAACGTCTGCCACCGAGCGAGCACCTTCCGCGATGGCGCCGGCCAGTGTTTCGACGTGGCCATACGTGGTGTAATAGAGAACAAGGATTTTGATCATGGTGGTGTTGTGTGTGTTGTTGGTTGTTGTTGGATTCGCAGTTTAGTCGAGATCGAAAAGGATGGCTTCGGTCGGCTGGGTGGCGGTGAGTGTCAGTTTGCCCGGTTGCTCGGTGCTCGCGCCATCGCCCGTTTGCAACTCGACGCCGTTAAGCGTCAACTCACCTTCGGCAATTTGCAGCCACGCTCCGTGACCGGCCTTGAGTTCGTGCGTGACGGTTTGGCCGGCCTTAAGCCGGATGCGATAGATGTCCGCGTCCTGATGAATCGTCGCCGAACCGTCGCGCCCGTCGGGCGAGATGACGAGCACCTTGGACGCGTCGGCATGTTCAGGTTTTGGAAGCCACTCGGAGTAACCCGGCGTGAGCCCGCGGGCGCGGGGCTGAATCCAGATTTGCAGGAAATGCAGCGGCTCGTCGGGTGACGGATTGAACTCGCTGTGCGTGACGCCCTGGCCTGCGCTCATGAGTTGAATCTGGCCTGGCTTGAGCACGCGGCCATTGCCCAGGCTGTCCTTGTGTTCCAGTGCGCCTTCCAGCACATAGCTGAAGATCTCCATGTCACGATGCGGGTGCGTGCCAAAGCCCTTGCCGGGCGTGACGCGGTCATCATTGATGACGCGTAACGAGCGGAACCCCATATGTGCCGGATCGTAATAATCGGCAAAAGAAAAAGTGTGGTTCGACTTCAGCCAGCCGTGGTCGGCATGGCCGCGTTTGTCTGCCCGTCGGATGTTCAACTCAGTCGTTTTCGTTCTCATGGGCACAAAATACCCGCATTTCTCGCTTTGGGCTAATGCTAAGTTCTTTGCCTGAGCGCAGCCAATGAAATGCTTTTCAATGTCCTGAGCGACCGGTATCGTTCCCACACGCGTCCCCGGCGCGTCCCCGGCAAACTAACAGCCATTATGAATCGCCTTCCCACCAACTCCTGAGATTCCTGATACGCCATGCCAGGCTCATTTTCATTTGCGCGCGTGCTCGGCCTGTTATGGGCCGTGTTAGTCGTTCCGCTATCGGCATGCCTGCTCTGGTCTTGTGTCACGCTCGATGGGGCGGTCTTCGGCATGGCCGCGCTGGCGCTGGGTGTTGCACCGGTTTTGTGGATCCGGGGCCAGGGCCGTGAAACTCCCTGGCGGCGGCGCGGCGCGCTGGCTTGCCTGTTGCTGTGGCTGGTGATGACCTGCTGGTTGGCCTGGCGACAGCCGAACGGTCACCCACGAAGTGCGTCGCCCGTTTGCAACCGATATGTCGGCGGCGGCTGGCACTATGATCGCATGGCCCTTGGTGCGCTGTTGCCCGAGGTCGATCAGTTCATGCTTGGTTTCAAGCTGATGCCCGCACTCGACGAGTTGCTCACCACCCGGCAAGCGGGAACGCTCTCGGCACTGACCCGCACAATCTATGCGGAACTGGAGGCGGATCCGGATTTTCATGCCTTGGGGTCCGTGATGCCGAATGCCTACAGGGAGTTGCGGGGCCAGCGTTTTGATGATGGTCACTACTTTCTCTATGTGCCGCCAAAGCTCGATATGGCATTACCCGCACCAGCACTTGTCTTTTTGCATGGTAGCGGTGGCAATTTCAAGGCTTACACCTGGCTGCTGTCGCGCATTGCGGATGATCTTGGCATGGTGCTGATCGCCCCGAGTTACGGCATGGGCAATTGGGATGCGAAGGGCTGCCTGCGCGCCGTGACCGCCGCACTCGATGAGGTGGCCGAAACGATACGGCTCGACAGCGATCACATCCACCTCATGGGCCTCTCTAACGGAGGCTTGGGTGTGAGCCGCACGGCTGCAGGCATTGATGGAGAGCGCTTCAGCTCCCTGATCTTTCTATCCGCGGTTTGCGATCTTCCTGCGCTTGCCTCACCGGCATTTGCCGAAACCTGGAATGGCAAACCGGTGCTGGTATTGACCGGCCGGGATGATGACCGTGTCCCGCTCGCCTACGAGCAGGATTGCGCGGACACGATGCGGGCCGCGGGCGCGCTGGTGGACATGAGGATCTTCGATGACGCGGATCATTTCCTGTTTTTCAGCCAACGGAAGGAAGTGATCACAACCATCAGCGCGTGGCTTGCCGCACGGGATTGATAGGTTCTTTGTTTCCTTGTGCTCCGGCAGGATTGGGAGACAATTCGTGCGTCATGGATGGATTCTCCGAGCGCTGGCATCACCTTGCGCGACAGACCCGCCGCAAGATCAACTGCGGTTGGTGGTTGTATGTTTGCGGGACGCCCTTGGTGGGAGGGGCGCTGGGGTTGCTCGGCCCGGCCTTGTGGGCGCGGCGGATTTGGCCGGTGCAGGCACCGCTGTGGGTTGCCTGGGTGGCGGGCGTGGCGGGAGTCTTGATCTTGTTAGGATCGTGGTGGGTGGCGCGGCGCCGCTTTGTGAGCTTGAGCGCGGCGCTGGTGAGGTTGGAAGAGCGGCTTGGCTTGCACAACCGCCTGAGCACTGCCGCCGCCGGCGTCTGCCCATGGCCACCGCCGCCGGAACGCGCGGACGACGGCATCCGCTGGTCGTTTGCTAACACCCTGTTACCGCCCTTGACGGCGGCGGCGTTTCTGGCGGCGGCGTTGTGGGTGCCGGTGAAGGCCCGCATGCTGCCGCCCGCGCCGGATGAGCCGGCGGCGTGGGCTGCCACCGAGGAGGATGTGCGCGAACTGGCGCGGCAGGACGTGGCGGACCCTGGGTCGTTAGATGAGACGCAGAAGCGGGTGGCCGAACTGCGGGCGCAGGATGCGGGCAAGTGGTTTTCCCATGCGTCGCTGGAGGCCACCGACAAGCTGCGCGAGGCCCATGTGCGCTCGATGGCGGACCTGCAACGGCAGTTGACGCGGGCGCAGGAGAGTACCTCCCGGCTTGCCGAGGACGCGGCCAAACTTCCGGCCCAGACGCGTGCCGGCTTGCAGGACCAATTCAATCAAGCGGTGCAGGGGATGCAGGCTGGAGCCATGAAGCCGAACCCGGAGTTGCTGGAGCAACTCCGTGCCATCGATCCCGAGCAACTCGCGCAGCTCGACAAGGAACAGATGCGGAAACTGATGGAGAAGATGAAGGAAAAGGCCGAGGCGCTCGGCAAATGCCTTGGTCGCGAGCCGGGCGAGGGCCACGAGGATGCGGAGGGAGAGCTCGCGGAAAGTGATGTGGGAGATGGCCCCGGCCGGGGCGGCGTGGATCGCGGGCCCGGCACCTCGCCGGATGTGTTTGGTGAGCAAGCCAGCGACACCGAGGCCCAGAAGCCGCAGTTTCTGGATCCAGGCGATCTTTCCCGTTCGCTGCCCGGCGATGTCCTGGAAACCACCAATTCCAAACACGAGGTCGAGCTGACCCATCCGGCGCTGCGCGGCGGCGGCAAGGCCGATGTGCAGGGCGGCGGCGCCAGCACTTGGCAGGAGTCGCTCCATCCCCGCGAACAGGAGGCCGTAAAGAAGTTTTTCGAATGATAGGTCCCATAAGTCCTATGAGACCTATGGGACCGATAGACCGCCCTGCCAATAAACCTTCCATCTCCCGCCAATCACGTTAGAATCGCCAGCACCATGAACCCGCCCCTGCCCACCGACGCCGAAATTTCCGCTGGATCCACCAAGGTGCGTGCATTGCTGGATGCCATGAATGAGGTGCTCTACGGGCAGGAGGAATTGATCGAGGCAGTGGTCACCGGCCTGTTGGCGCGCGGGCATCTGCTGCTGGAAGGCCTTCCCGGTCTGGGCAAAACCGAGTTGGTCAAAGGCCTGTCAGGCGCCATCGGCCTGCAGACCAAACGCGTGCAGTTCACGCCCGACCTGCTGCCGGGCGACATCACCGGCAATCCGGTGTTGCAGGAAGTGGACGGGCGACGGACCTTTGTGTTCCAGCCCGGTCCTCTGTTCGCCTCGCTGGTGCTGGCCGATGAAATCAACCGCGCCTCACCCAAGACCCAGTCGGCTTTGTTAGAGGCGATGCAGGAAGGCCACGTGACCGTGTTAGGGGAAACGCATCCGCTGCCGCAACCGTTTTTTGTCCTCGCCACCCAGAACCCGATCGAACTGGAGGGCACCTATCCGCTGCCCGAGGCCCAACTCGACCGGTTTCTGTTCAAGCTCGACGTGCGGCGCGGCAGCACCGCCACCTTGCAGAAAATCGTGCTTAACCGCGAGATCGGCCGCGCCCCGGCAGTGGCGCAGGTCATGACGGCGGCGGATCTAACCGGCCTGATCGACTTGGCCCGGCGCATGTTCCTGCCCGAGGTGGTGGCCCATTTCATCGCCCGCCTGGTCAATGCCACCCACCCGGGGCAGAGCAAGGCATCGGCGCAGGTGCGTTATGGCGCGAGTCCGCGCGCGGCGCTGGCGCTGGCGGCAGCGGCCAAGGCCCGGGCGTTGATCCACGGGCGGCCCAATGCCAGCTTCGACGACGTCAAGGCGGTGGCGCTGCCGGTGCTGCGCCACCGCATCCTGCTGGACTATCAGGCGCGGGTGGAAGGCCGGACGAGCAACGATGTGGTGAGCGCCCTGCTGGAGGAGATCCCGGTGTCGACCGATGCCCTGCCGCGCACCCTGCAAGCCGCCCCGCCGGTCGCCAACGCCGGATGACGCATCTGCCACTGCTGAATCATCGCTTGAATCCATCAACCCAACCTAACACCCCTTCCCTGCCGCCCTCTCTCATGCACACCCGTTGCTCCCTGATCCAACCCCTCATGCTCGCCTTGTGGGCGGGCCTTGTCTCCATCGTCTGCGGCAAGGGAATCCTGACCTACACCGAACCGATGGGGGAAAAAATTGTCCTTAGCTGTCCATTCGAAGAGACGCCTGATTGGTGTTTTTTGCCGGTGGAAATCCAAACCGAAAACCCGGGCAGGCGTCCGGCGGATTGGCGGGTATCGGTTACCCCGATGGCTTTTTCAAGCGGCGCGTTGGTTCGCGGCGGCTTCGATTTCCAGGCGCGGGCCGGGGATGTTTCGCGCGGTTCCGCGCTCATTCCGACAGGAAATGTGAGTGCGGGCAGCGGCTACGGCGGTAACTACGTCATGTTCGAAGCCGCACGCGCGGGCGGGGGCAGCGGCCGCGGCAATCTCAACTCACGTTCGTCATCGTCATCGTCACCAGTAATGGCGAGGGGGACCCTGGTCGCGCAAGCGCTCAGCTCGTTAGGTTTTCCAAAGAGTACTATTTTCAATCCTGCCCAAGCCCCCGGCGACTGGCGTGCCTACTGTGGTTATCACAACCTTTACCTCACCGACCCGGAGTGGGAGGCCATGACGCCTGCAGCCCGCACCGCTATCAAACACTGGATTCGTCTCGGCGGACACCTGAATCTGGTGCGCATCACTCCTGGCAGGAGCCTGGTTGAGATGGGACTCCCCAAGGCCGATTCAGGGCAGGAAACAGGTGCGGTCTCCCGTGGTTTTACCGTCGAACAAAAGCAGGCAAGGATTGATGAGAGTGGCATGAAACACAACGCAGCCGCCGCGGCAAAAGATTGGGTGGTGCGGGCGACTTCCGGCAACGCAATTAGGGAATGGGCACAGCGTGACAAGAGTTCCTTCGCCGTGCCCTCGGCCAAACTGGCGGCGGGATTCATGCTGGTGGTGGTGGTGGTGTTCGCGATTCTGGTGGGGCCGCTCAATGTGTTTGTGTTTGCCGCGGCGCGGCGGCGGCACCGCTTGTTCCTCACCACGCCGCTCATTTCGCTGGCGGCGGGCGGATTGTTAGTGGTTTCGGTCATCCTCAGTGATGGCATCGGCGGCAAGGGCACGCGCTATGTCTGGATGGAGAGCGGGCCGGGCGGCGACAACACGAATTACCTCGTGCAGCACCAGCACAGCCGCTGCGGAGCAATGTTCTCAACGGGCTTCGAAATCCCGGAAGACGCGTTTTTCGCGCCGATGATCACGGAATCCCGCGAACTCACCGGAAATCTATCAGTGGAATTGGAGGCCGGCAAAGTGCGGGCCGGCGGCCCGTGGTTTTCCAGCCGCAGATCGCAGAATTTCTATCTGGCAGCCGCCCGGCCCGGCCGCGGGCGCATCGAGCAATCCGGCCCCGCGGAGCGGCCGGTTCTCACCTCGGCATTCGATTTCCCCATCGACCGGATCTTCTGGCTGGCACCCGACGGCAAGACCTGGTGGCAGGCCGGCGCCCTCGCCCAAGGCACGGCAACCACGCTGGCACCGTGCACGGAAGCTGAGGTCCAGCAAGCCCTGGCGGCCGCCACTGCCCTCGCGCCGCCCGAGTATGGGTGGGATCTCGCAACAGCCACCCGCCGGCCCGGCTATTTCCTTGCCTTGGCCAACCACATCGCCGCCATTGAGACCCACCAGAGCATCCGCTGGCAGACGCATGGCTTTGTCACCGGCCCGGTCGTCAACCCCTAACTGTTTTCCCCGGAAATTCCCCAAGCCATGTCCGCCGCCATCCGCGTCCACAACCTGCACCGTCACTTCGGCCCGCTCAAGGCGGTGGACGGCATATCCTTCGAGATACCCCCTGGCAGCGTCTGCGGGTTCATTGGCTCTAACGGAGCCGGCAAGACCACCACTATGCGCATCCTCGCCACGCTTGACCAACCGAGCGCCGGCCTGGTCGAGATCAGCGGCGTCGATGTGGTGCAGGAACCATGGAAGGTGCGGCATCGGGTGGGTTGGATGCCGGATCATTTCAATGTCTATGACCACATGAGCGTGCTGGAATTCATGGACTTCCATGCCCGCGCCCTAGGCTTCCGCGGCAAGGAACGCCAGCATCGCCTGCAGGAGGTGATGGAGTTCACCGACCTCATGCCCATCGCGGAACGGCCGGCTAACAAACTATCCAAGGGCATGACCCAGCGGCTCTGCCTCGGCCGCGCCCTGGTCCATGATCCGGACGTGCTGGTGTTGGACGAGCCGGCGGCAGGGCTGGATCCGAAGGCGCGGGTCGAGCTGAAACATCTCATCCGCTTGTTGGCGGCGGAAGGCAAGACCCTGCTGATTTCATCGCACATTCTATCCGAACTGGGCGAGATGTGCGACTCGCTCATTTTCATCAACCATGGGAAAATCATCCACGACGGTGATGCGGAGTCGCTGATGCGCCACACCGATGTCACCGGCGGAATCTATCTGAATGTGCAGCTGGCGAGCAACCCGGAGGCCTTGGGCGCCTGGTGTCAGATGCAGCCGAACGTCGAGTTGGTGGAAGCCAGCAAACAAGGCGGGCGCCTGCGCCTGGCGGCGGATGATCCCGCGCAAGCCGCCGCCCTGCTCGCCCGCATGGTCAAGGACGGCCTGAGCGTCATGGAATTCCATCGTGAGCAACGCAATCTGGAAGACGCCTTCATGGCCATGGTCGGGCGTCCGGATATGCAGCCGCCACCTCTGCCACAGCAACCCGAAACCATGGATTAAAATAGGTGGATGGCATCCCATCCTTCCCATAACTCCCATCCTTCCCATAACTCCCATCCTTCCCATAACTCCCATCATGGCCCCTTCCGCTCTTATAATTCCCGCGCCCGCGCCGCCGGCCCGCGCCGCATCCGCCGCGCTCCTAACTGATTTTTCCGACCGGCTGAGCCCGATCCTGGTCAAGGAACTGCGTCAAGGCCTGCGGCAGCCGACCTTCGTGATTGCGTTTCTGTGCCTGCAGGTGCTGCTGTGCATCGTGGTCGTTATTTCGGTGGTCAGCGCGCCGGTCGGATCGCAGGAAAGTTTGCGCGTCGGGGAAACGGTCAGCGGGTTCTTTTTCGTGCTGCTGGCCATCGCCATCGTGATCGTCCAACCGCTGCGCGGCCTCGGCGCGCTGGCCATCGAGATCAAGGCCGACACCCTCGATCTGCTGCTACTCACCCGCCTCAATTCCTGGCGCATCACGTTTGGCAAATGGCTGGCACTGGTCAGCCAGTCGGCGTTGCTGGTGGTGGCGGTGTTTCCCTATCTGATTCTGCGCTACTACCTCGGGGGCATGCAGTTGTTCGCCGAGTTGTTGGCGCTGTTCACCATGTTCATCATGTCGGCCAGCCTCACGGGCATCGCGGTGGGATTCTCGGCCACCACCTCGCTGGTGATCCGCGGCCTCGTGGCCCTGGCGCTGGTCTTTTCGCTGATCACGCTGCCTAACATCATCAGGGTCTCGTTGATGCGGGGAGGCCGGGGCAGTCCCTTTACGATCACGCTGTCCACGGCGTCGGAGATTTCCATGTATGCCGCCATGGTGCTGTTGATGTTGTTCCTGGGTTATTACTTTCTGGAAATGGGGGCCACCCAGATCTCGCCCCCCGCCGAGAACCGCAGCACCTGCAAACGACTCGTCGGCCTGGCATCGCTCGGACTGCTGGTCTGGCTGCTGCCTGATAAATTCCCCACGCTCCTCATCTGCTGGCTGCTGGTGGTTTCGCTGCTGACAGTCGATGCCCTGAGCGAGCGCGCCGAGTTCACGGCCTCGGTGCTGCGTCCGTTCCGGCGTCTCGGGCCGCTGCGGTATCTGGCGGGTCTGTTCCTGCTGCCAGGTTGGGCCAGCGGTCTTTTCTTCGCAGGGCTGCTGGCCGGGACCACGATGGCACTGTGCATGACATCGATTCTCACCCTTGCCACGGGCACCGACAAAATGCCGGCCTTTTGGATGCTGTGGTTCGCGACGCTGCTGTTTCCCGCGGCGGTGGTGTCCTGGTTCATGCGCAAAGCCAAAAATCTCTTCACGGCCTATATCATCGTGTTGTTAGCCTCCCTGATCGTCTCGTTGGTTTTTTTCGTCATCGGCCAAACCACGCACTCGGTGAAGGAAATGATCCTGCTCGTCCCCGTGTGCCCTGCGTTGGGGCTCATGTCCTATCGCGAATACAGTGCGACTCAGCAAAGCGAGATCCTGATACCGATCGCCATCATGACCTGCTGTGCCTACTGGATCGCCCTCTTTGTGAGGAGTTCGGGCCATTGGGCGCGAATCCGCGCGATGGACCAAACCCTGGCCATGAAGCCCCCTGCCGCCGTTGTTGTTGATACCACCGATGTTGCCTGATTCGCAAATGTTGCGGGTTGCCGCCCGCAGTGCCGCCGCTTGCGCCGAGCGCATGCGCCTGCCGCTGCGCACCCGCGTCTGGCAGGGGGCGGCTGGCGAACTGGCCGGCGCGGGCACCGGCGTCTCGATGGATTTCCAGGACCATCGTCCCTATTTCCCCGGCGACGACCCCCGCCATATCAACTGGCAGGCGTATGCCCGCACCGGCCAATACACCATGAAACTTTACCGCGAGGAAGTGCGGCCCGCCGTGGACATTCTCTTCGATGCCTCACCCTCGATGTTTCTAACACCCGAAAAGGCGCGGCGCAGCGCCGAGTTGCTGCATTTCGTGACGGAATGCGCGCAACGCGCGGGAGCGGGACTGTCCATCCATCTATTGCGCGCGGCCACGGCTCGTATCATCGAACCAAGCGCGGTGGCGGCTTTGCGCTGGGTGGATGAAATTCCCGCGGCCGACGCGGCGCCCAACACCCTGCCCGATCTCCGTCCCATCCACCTGCGGACCAACGGCCTGCGCATCCTCATATCCGATCTGTTATTCACCGGCGACCCGGCCGCTCCGCTGCGGGCGCTAGGACAAGGCCATGGGTCAAGCATCATCCTTGGTCCGTTCGCTCCGGAGGAAGCCGCGCCCGATTGGGAGGGTGCCTGCGATTTCATCGATGTGGAATCCGGGCAGCGGGAGGCCCGCCATATCGACGCCGGCGTGCGCCGCCGCTATCAGACCGCCTACGACGCCCATTTCCAGATGTGGAAGGAACAAGCACGGCGCTTCCGCTGCCCGCTGGCGCGGATTCCTGCCACGGGTTCACTTGAAGAAGCCCTCTCCAGCGGAGCCTTGCCTGCCGGGGCCGTGGAAACGGGGAACTGAAGCACTAAATTCTAAGCACTAAATTCTAAACGAATAAGTCCTAACTAAGAACCACGATTTCCCATCTTCCATCCAAAATCCAAAATCCCCCGCCATGCCGCTCACCTTCGCCAACCCCATGGGACTGCTCGCCTTGCTCGGCGTGCCGGCAGTGCTGGCGATCCATTTCCTGCAGCGTCGCACGCGCACGATTCCGGTTTCGACGTTGTTTCTCATCGAACAACGGCGCGATCAATCGCGGCTTGGCCGCCGCATCGACCGGCTGATCTCCTCCGTGCCGATGTGGCTCCAACTGCTGATGGTGTTATTGTTAGCCGCGCACCTGTCGCAACCACGCCTGCCGGTGGCGGGTTCGGTCCAACGGTTGGCGGTGGTGGTGGATGACTCCGCCTCGATGCGCGTCTTCAAACGCGACCTGACGCGCCAACTCGCCGCCCTGGCGGAACGCTGCCGGAGCATGGCCCGCCGCACCGAGTTCCTGGTGCTGTTAGCGGATCCGGCGCAACCGCGGCTCTACGCCGGCGATTCGTCGTCCGCCATGCTGCAGGCCATCGAGCGCTGGAACCCGGTGGGCGGCCCGGTCGACCCGACAGCCAGCCTGCGCTTGGCCCGTGAGCGCGTCGGCACTCACGGACTGGTGGTTTTCGCGACCGACACCCCGCTGGAGAAGTTACCTGCGGACGCCGAGTTGCTCGCCGTGGGCCACCCGATCGCCAATATGGGATTCACCGGCCTCACCACTGGAGAAAAGGACGGGCAGGCGGTGTGGCGGGCCTTGATATCCAATCGCGGTTCCAGTCCACAGGAGCGCACATGGCACCTCGAGTGGGACCAGGGAAACCGCGGCGATGCTGCCGTCGTGCGCCTCGCCGCCGGCGGCATGGAGAGTCTCAGCGGAGTGATGCCTGCGGGCGCCGCCCGCCTGCGTCTTGTGTTAGGCCCGGATGAATTCGGCCTTGACGACAGCTTCGCATTTCTAGCAGCAGCGCCGAAACCCCTGTCGTTCAGCCACCAATTGCCAGATGCCCTGGGTTGGATGCCGGAACGCCTGGGCCGCAGCGTGCCGGGTCTAACGGAAGCTTCATCCGGCAATCCGGCCGATCTCACGCTGGCGGCAGCCAGCGACGGCCAGTTCCCAACCGTGACAGGGCCGGGGATTCTGATGTCGGCGGCGGGCGAGGCGGACGCCAGGACGCTGGCCCAGCCGGTGGTGGCGGCGCGCCATCCGATGGTCGCGGGATTGTTCTGGGAAACCCTGGCCGTGCAGGATGTGCCCATGGTACCCGCCAAACCTGACGACGTCGTCCTGGTGTGGTGCGGTCCCCGGCCGTTAGTCAGCCTGCGCCCGGTGCCACCGCCGGCCGGCATCCTGGCGGGCACCGCGTCCGCCCAACAACTGGTGCTTCATTTCAACCCGGCGCTCTCTAACATGGAGCGGCTTCCCGCCGCCGCCGTCCTGTTACTGCGTTACTGCGAGGAGGTACGCCTGGCCAAACGCGGCACCGCCCGCGAACAACTCGAACCCCGCCAAGCCCTGGCACCCTTGCTGCCGGGCGATCCGCGCGGCGATCTCACGATCGAGACGCTCGATCTGGCCGGGCGGATCGTGAACTCGCGGAGCGTGCCGTCTAACGGACTGGCCGGGTTGCGGGCCCCGGACGAGCCGGGATTCTTGCGCGTGCGCGAAGGCGATACCATCCTGATCGATGGGGCGGTGGCTTTTGCCGATGCGCGCGAGGGCGACTTCCGCGCCTGCGCCACGCGTGACCCCATGGCCGGAATGGCATCCGTTAGCACGGCCGGTGACGCGCTTGGCCCGTGGTGGCCCATGGTCATTCTGCTGGTGCTGGTTGCCTTGCTCACATCCTGGGCCTTTGTCGGCAAAGAGGCCCGCGCCAACGCTCCTGCCTAACAGTTATTACCATCATCCACCCATGCTCAATTCCCCCGAGTGGCTGCTCCTCATCCCCGCCCTGGCCTTCGCCGGATGGCGCTGGAAAAGCCTCGGTTTGCAGCGCCCGAGGCGGGTGCTGGTTTTGCTGGCAATCGTCGCCTTGTTAGCCGAGCCGCGGATTGCGAGCCGCCGGGGCGGCATGGACCTGTGGGTGTTGTTGGACCGGTCGGCCTCGACCGAGGATCTGGTGGACCGCAATCTGGTGGAATGGCGGACTTTGTTAGAGAGGGCCCGGCCTTCGCGGCGCGACACGCTGCACGTCCTCGACTACGCGGCCGAGGTACTGCCCGCCGAGGCGGGAGGCGGCACCTCGTTGTATGGCAGCCGTCGCGGCCAGACCCGCACGGCATTGGCTCTCAGCCATGTTCTGGCGGCGCAGGATGCCGGGCGGCCCGCGCGGGTATTGGTGTTCACGGACGGCTATGCCACCGAGCCGCTGCGCGAAAGCGCCGCCAAGCTGGCGGCTGAGGGGATCGCGCTTGACTATCGGCTCATTCAGCCGCCGGTGGCGGATGATGTGCGCATTGCCAGCTTGGAGCTGCCAGCGCGGGTTCAGTTAGGCGAGTCGTTTGTCCTGCGCCTGGCGGTGGTCGGGACGGGCAATCGGACGGTCCCCATGAACCTGCGCCGCGATGGCCAAGCCGCTGGCAGTGCCACGGTGACCCTGCGCGAAGGGCGCGGCTCGGTCGAGATCGTGGATCATCTCGGCCTGGCGGGGGCACATCGCTACGAGGCCGAGATCCTGCCGGAACACGACTCGCATCCGGGCAACAATCTAGCGGCCGGATGGGTGGAAGTCGTCGGCGGTCCGCGGGTGTTGCTGGTCACCCGATTTCCCGATGACCCGCTGGCCGAGGCGTTCCGCTCGCAGGGTTTCACCGTCGATCTCGTTACCGATCCGCAGGCTGCCGATGAAGGACGCCTGGCCGGGGCGCGGGCGGCGGTGATCCACAACGTACCGGCCTTCGATTTGCGTCCCGAGTTGCTGCGGGCCTTCGACTTTTTCGTGCGCGAGCAAGGGGGTGGATTCCTCATGGTCGGCGGCAAGCATGCCTTTGGATCCGGCGGTTATTTCCAATCCTCCATCGATCCCTTGCTGCCGGTTTCGATGGAATTGAAAAACGACCGCCGCAAGCTGATAGTGGCCATCGCCATCGCGCTCGACCGCTCCGGCTCGATGTCCGCCACCGTGCCCGGCCCCGCCGGCCAACAAATCACCAAGATGGACATGGCCGATGCCGGCACCGCCGCCGCCGTGGAATTGTTAGGTCCAGCCGATTTCGTGAGCGTCCATGCGGTGGACAGCGAGCCGTATTGCATTGTGCCGATGGGACCGGTCGGCAACCGCATGGCCGACATGATCGGGCGCATCCGCAAGATCCAATCGATGGGTGGCGGCATCTTCATCTATAAAGCCCTGGATGCCGCATGGAAGGATCTGCAAGCGATGGAGGTCGGCACCCGTCACATCATCCTGTTTGCCGATGCGGCGGATTCCGAGGAACCCGGCGATTACAAAAAACTCCTGTCGCGGATCACCAAGGCGGGATGCACGGTTTCGGTCATCGGCATGGGCACCCGCAAGGATTGCGACGCGGCTTTGTTAGAAGACATCGCCCGCCGCGGCAACGGGCGGATCCAGTTCACGGATCAAGCGGCGGAAATCCCGCAGTTGTTCGCGCAGGAAACCATGACCGTGGCCCGCAAGTCATTCATCGAGGAGCCGGTCGCCACCCAGGCCACGGGCAACTGGGCAGAGATTTCCCCGCAACCGATCGGTTGGTTAGACGAGGTGGATGGCTACAACCTATCATACGCCCGGCCGGAAGCGACGGTGTCGCTGGCCAGCAAGGATGAATACGTCGCGCCGCTGGTGGCCACGATGCGGCGCGGCATCGGACGCACGGCGGCGGTGGCTTTTCCGTTAGGTGGGGAGTTTTCCAGCCGGGCGAGGCAATGGCCGGGTTACGCGGATTTCACCAAGACCTTGTCACGCTGGCTGGCGGGCGGCGAAATCCCCGCCGGCCTCGGCCTCGCCCAACGCCTCGAAGGCAACCGTCTCACGATCGACTTGCATTACTCTAACGAGGAATGGACGCGGCGACTCGCCCACACCCCGCCGCGTCTCAAACTGTCCATCGGGGCGGAGCGCCCGCATGGCGTGGAGATTCCCTGGCAACGCCTGGCGCCCGGACATTTCTCCGCGGCGGTCGATCTGGAGGAAAACGAAACCGTGCGCGGCGTGGTGCAGGCCGGCGAATACGCGCTGCCATTCGGTCCCGTCAATGTGGGGGTTTCCGCCGAGTGGGCCTTCGACCCCGAACGCCTCCAGGAACTGCGCGGGGTCGCCGCGCAAAGTGGCGGGCGCGAGTTGCTGGATCTCTCGCAAGCATGGTTAAGACCGCCCGTTAGACAATTGCTCGATTTGCGTCTGCCGCTGGTCATTCTGATTTTACTCGGGGTGCTGGCGGATGCCTTGGCCACGCGCATGGGCCTCGACACGCGCACGGCTCCGGTGCTGGCATGGGCACGGACGCTGCGCCACGGAGAGTCCGCCAGGGCCCTGCGCCGGATGCCACGCTGGCCGTGGATTTTCCGGCGCAAACCAAGGCCGCAAACGACCTCTGCCGCAGAGGCAAGCCAGCCTCCCGACGTCACGCAAGCACCGCTTCCCGCCGCTGACGAGGCCCGCCGTCGCAACCGCTTCGCCCGCGCCAAGCGGGGGCAATAACGGTCCTTTTATCAATATGCAACCTGCGTTCGGCTGGTGGAGGGAGCGGGCGATTATGTCGCAGCGGATCAACCTGTCGGATAATCCTTGCCTTTGTTGCGGCGATCCGCAATTTACCCCCCATCATGAGCGAAATGATCTTCATCGGCGCGGACAGCGGCGCGACCACCTCCAAAGTCTCCGCCGTCCACGACAACGGCGAGGCCGTCAGCACCAAGCTGCTCCAGCGCCCGACCAACTCGGAGGGCGGCCGCGAAGCCGTCATCAGCGGCTGGGTTGAGAGCATCACGGAATTTCTCGGGCAAAACCAACTCCAGTGGTCGCAGGTCCACGGGGTCGGCCTGGCGATTCCCGGGCCCTATGAACGCTACGGCGTCTTCGGCAAATCGCCGAACCTGCCCGCGAGCTTCTGCGGCTGGGACGTCCACGCGGATTTCCGTGCAGCACTGGCCCAACAAGTCGGCCGCGATGTGCCGCTTGCCGTGGGCAACGACGGCAATTACGGCGGGGTGGCCGAGGCGCGGATCGCACGCGGCAAGACCAAGGCGTCGGTGCTCATGCTCATGCCAGGTTCCGGGCTGGGCGCGGCCTTCATCGGTGCGGACGGACTGGCGCTCGATGGCGACACCCTCGCCGGAATGGAAGCCGGCCACATGCCAGTGCCGCTGAATTTGTTCGGTCTCAGCGGCAAACCGTTCCCCTGTGGTTGCGGACGCGACTGGGGCTGTGTGGAGGCCTACACCACCCTGTCCGGTTTGCCCTATCTGCTGGCCGAGCAACTGGAAAAATTCCCCGACCACGAACTCGCGAAATCCACCGCACCTATCAAGGAAAAAGTTTTCTCGCTGCGCACCCGGGCGCAACAAGGGGACGCGCTGGCGGTGGGGATTTTCGATTTTCAGGCACGCGTGATGGGCCTGCACGTGGCCAATCTGGTGATGGCACTTGACCCCGGTATCGTCGTCATCGGGGGCGGGCTGATGGATCACGAAACGACCACGCCCGGGTTCCGCGAGCGGTATTTGCGCATTATCCGCGAAACGGCCACCCCATACCTCTGGCCGCAACAGCGGGACACCCTCAAAATCATCCCCGCCGTTTTGGGCGACATGTCGCAGGCCATCGGCGCGGCACTCGTGGCGCTCTATCAACACCGCGGCTGATTATTTTTCTGTCCCTTTGTTTGAGCGCGGAGCAAAGTTGTGATGGGGGCGGTCACTCGTGCCTGAGCGCGTCGATGGGATCGAGGCCGGCGGCGCGGCGGGCGGGCATGAAGCCGAAGATGATGCCGATGGCAGCGGAGAAGACGAAGGCGATGAGGTTGATTTTGGGATCGAAGAGGAAGGGCGCGCCGACCACTTTGGCGAGGCCGCTGCAAAGTGCGTAGGCCAGCACGATGCCGGCGATGCCGCCGACGCAGGAAAGAGTGACGGCTTCCACCAGGAATTGCAGCAGCACCTCGCGGGCGCGAGCGCCGATGGCGAGGCGGATGCCGATTTCCCGGGTGCGCTCGGTGACGGAAACGAGCATGATGTTCATGATGCCGATGCCGCCGACTAACAGGCTGACACCGGCCACCGCGCCTAACAGCGAGGTCATGACCTTGGTGCTGGAACTGATGGCGTCGGCGAGTTGCAGGGAGTCGAAGACCGAGAAGTTGTTGTCCTCGTTTGGCGCCAAGCCGCGGCGCTCGCGCATGAGGGAGGAAACGTCCGCCACGATGTAGGCGGTCGGGTATCCGTCCAAGCCGGAGATCATGACCTGGTTGATGTTCTGTTTGGAGCCCCTGCCGGTGAGGCGGCGCTGGAGGGTGGTGATCGGGGTGATGATGTTGTCGTCCAAATCATCGCCGAAGCCTCCCTGGCCTTTCACGGCGGTCACGCCGATGACCTCGAGCGACATGCTTTTGCAGCGGATTTTCATGCCCGTGGGGTCCACGTCCTTGCCGAAGAGTTCCTTGCGGATCGTGTCACCGATCACGCAGACGGAGGCCCCTTCCAGAACCTCGGTGTCGTTGAAAAAACGGCCCATGCCGAGCTTCCAATTGGCGATCTGGAAGTATTCGGGAGTGGTCCCCTGGATGTCGGTGTTGCGGACATGTTCGAGGGAAACCGCGGGCGCGTTGGCGTTGGCGAAAGGTGCCAGGGCACGGATTCCGGAAACCTGGTCGCGGATTGCCTGGACGTCGGCCTTGGAGAACCTCGGCGCGTTCTGCCACCATCCCTGGCCCGGGCGCAGGATCAGCAGGTTGCTGCCGAGATTGGAAATCTGCGCTTTGACCACCTGGGTGGCCCCGCGGCCCAGCGTCACCATGGTGACCACGGCGGCGACGCCGATCACGATCCCGACAACCGTTAGAAAGGAGCGGGTGATATTCCGGCGGATTTCCCGCAGGGCGATGATGAAGGCGTTCCAGAACATGGGGATGGTCAGAGGCCAGAGGTCGGAGGTCAGTGATGACTGGAGACGGAGCTTTGGATGGTGTCGGATTCGATGAGTCCGTCCCTGACGTGGACGATGCGTCGGGCGTAGCTGGCGACGTCGTTCTCGTGGGTGACCATGATGATGGAAATGCCGCGCTGGGAGTTGAGGCGGCGGAGCAGTTCCATGATTTCGCGGGTGGTGCTGGAGTCGAGGTTGCCGGTGGGTTCGTCGGCGAAAAGGGTGTTGGGGTTGGTGACGATGGCCCTGGCGATGGCGACGCGCTGTTGCTGGCCGCCGGAGAGTTCGCCGGGGGTATTGCGTTCCTTTTCGGGGATTCCGACGCTGGCCAGGGCTTCGCGCGCCAGCAGGTGGCGCTGCTTGCGTGAGTAGCCGCGGTAGAGCAGCGGGAGTTCGACGTTTTCGAGCGCGGAGGTGCGGGCCAACAGGTTGAAGCCCTGGAAAATGAAACCCAGGGCGTGGCGGCGGATCAGCGAGCGCTGGTCCTTGTTGAGGGATTCCACCGGGATTCCCTGATAGAAATAATTTCCCGAGGTGGGGGTGTCGAGACAACCTAACAAATTCATCAGGGTGGATTTGCCGGAACCGCTGGGCCCCATGACGGCGACGAATTCCCCGCTGGTAATGCGCAGGTCCACCCCGCGCAGGGCCTTGAAGGCGGCGTCACCGGCACCATAGGTCTTGCTGAGGCCGCGCAGTTCGATGAGGGCTTCGGGGATCATGAGGCGTCGGCAGGTTTCACGCTGACGATGGCGGTCATTTCCCCGCCGACCTCGTCATCGAGAATCTCGGTGAAACGGCCATCGGTGATCCCAATCTTGACGGCGACTTCGGCGGGCTTGCCATCCTTGAGCGTCCAGAAGCGCGGACCGTTAGAGCCGGGGGTGGATTTCGGGGGCGAGTTGCCGCCGCCCCACCACCGGCGGCCACCACCGGGCGAGAGTCTTTGGACGAGGGTGCGCTTGGTATCCACGGGTTTGTCGATCTCAGCGGCGGCCACCGGATCGAAGCGCAGGGCCGCATTCGGGACAAGCATCACGTTTTTCTTGGAGATGATGGAAATATCCACCGTGGCGGTCATGCCGGGCCGCAGCGAGAGGTCGTCATTGGCGACTTCGAGTTCGGTGCTGTAGGTGACGACTCCGTTAGAGCCACCCGGGTTTCCGCTGTTGCCATTGGCAGGGGTGGCGGTGCCGGCGGCAGCGAACGAGACCTTTTTCACCGCGGCGGTGTAGATGCGGGAGGGCCATGCGTCCACGCTGAAGGTGGCGGCCTGGCCGATGGCGACCCTGCCGATGTCGGCCTCGGCCACGGAGACGACGAGTTCCATTTTTTTCAGGTCCTCGGCGATGGTGAAGAGCAGCGGAGCGGTGAAGGATGCGGCGACGGTTTGTCCGACTTCGATGGAGCGGGTGAGCACGACGCCATCGACGGGCGAGCGGATGATGGCTTTTTCGAGATCGCGTTCGAAGGAGCGAATCTCCGCTTCGGCACCCACGACGGCGGCTTTGGCACTTTCGAGGTCCGCTTTGGAACGGGCGACGGTGGCCAGCGAGGTTTCCATGGTGGCTTTGGACGGGGTTTTGCCGCCGCTGAGGGTGTGGAGTTCCTCCTGGCGTGACAAGGAGGTCTCGCTTTCCCGCAAGGTGGCCTCGGCCTGGCTGACTTTGGCCTTGGCAGCAAGCAGGGTGGCGCGGCTGCGCTCGGTTTGCTGGGTGAGTTTCGAGGTTTCGAGTTTGGCGAGTTGCTGGCCTTTTTTCACCAGGTCATTGGTGTCCACATTGACTTCCTGGGCGGTGCCGGAGAGTTCGCTGCCGATGATCACCTGATTGGTCGGGGCGAGGTTGCCCGAGGCGGTGATCACCAACGAGATGTCACCGCGCTTGACCGCTTGGGTGACGTAATCGGGGCCTGCGCTGGCGGCCTCGTTTTGCATGCGATAGTATGAAAATCCGGCCGCGCAGAGGGCGAGCAAGACAATCACTAACAACCATTTGCGCCGCGGATGGGAGGCTCCGCTGCGGACGATGGCGCTGAGGGTTTTTGAAGAATCGGGTGAAGGCATAAAATCTGATAGATGAGTGGCGGGATCACGACCCGGCCGACCAGCCGCCGCCGAGGGCCTTGTAGAGCTGGATGTAGGCGGTGGTGTGATCGGTGCGTACGGTGAACAGGCTGTCTTCCAGGCCGAGCAACGAGCGCTGCGAATCAAGCACGGTGAGCACATCGATGACCCCGGCATCATAACGCTGCTGGGCGAGGTCGGCGGCCTCGCGGGCGGAAGCGGTGGCTTTTTCCAAGGTCGCCAGGCGCTCGGCGCTGAGGCGGCAGGCAATGAGCGAGTCCTCGACCTCCGACAAGGCTGTTAGCACGGCGGCGCGATAGGTCTGTACGGCCTGATCCTGTGCGGCGCCACGCGCCTCGATGCTGGAGCGGATGCGGCCGGCATCGAAGATCGGGCCGGTGAGGCCGGCGATGACGTTGCTGCTGATGATTTCCGGGTTGAAGACTTTGCCCGCGCTGAGTGCGTTGATGCCAAGGTTGCCGCTGAGACTCAGGGAGGGAAAGCGCTCGGCTGAGGCCGCGCGGGTGCTGGCGGCGGCGGCGACAAGTTGATAGCCGGCGAGGCGCACATCGGGCCGCTGGCGGATCGTGTCGGCAGGGATGCCGATGGCAAGGCGTTGCGCGGGGGCGGGGATGGCGGTTTTGCCGGCAGCGAGCATGGTATCGAGCGCGCCGGGAGGGTGCCCGCAGAGCCTGGCTAACAGGTTGCGGGTTTGAGCGATACTTTGTTGCAATGCGGGAATGGAGGCGCGGGCTTGTTCGAGACTGCTGAGGGCTTGGCTGGATTCGAGCGAGTCCGCCTCGCCGGACTGTTGGCGCCAACCTGCGAGTTGGGAGGTTTGTTCCCGGCTCTTGACGATGCGGTACAACACGGTGAGCGCGATTTCATTGGCCCGCAGGCGGGTGTAGGCGATGGCGATTTCCGAGGCGAGCGCGGCCTGGACCGAGTGGAGGTTTTCCGCGGCGGCCCCGACTTCGGCCGTGGCCGCAGCCACCGTGTTGCGGTTTTTGCCGAACAGATCGGTCTCCCATGAAGCGTGGAGTCCGGCGGAGTACGAGGTGATGGAGATTTGGCGGGCGCCCTCGTTTTTCACCGTGCTGGAGTTGGCCGAGGAGGAACCATCGACGGCTGGGAAGAGCGAGGCGGCGGTTTCGTTCCTGCGGGCCTGTGCCTCGCGGATGCGGGCGGCACCGGAGGCCACGTCAGGGCTGTTAGCAAGTCCGTCCGCGATGACGCGGGTGAGCACCGGATCATTGAAGTATTTCCACCAGCGTGTGAGATCACGGGTGGGTGAAGCGACGGGAAACCCGGCGGCGTTTTTCCAAGCCGCGGGCAACTGGGTGTTCGTCCTGGCCGTCGGGGCGTTGAGAGCGCAGGCACCCAAGCCGGGCGGAATCAAGCTGGATAACAGCAGGCAGCGGATGAGTTTCATGTGGAATCCAAAGGTATCATCCCTCCTGCACCCTGGGGGCAGGATGAAGACGCGGGGATTTTTCCAGCAAGAAGGAACCATTATTCAGTTAGAAATCCAGATAGATTTCGGTGCGGCGGTTGGCGCGGCGGCCTTCCGGGTTATCCTCGCCGGTTGCGGTGACGTTGGGCCGTCGCGGTTGGCTGGAGCCTTTGGCGACGGTGATGATCTGGCCCGGGGCCGCGCCCGCCTTGATCAGGAAATCCCTGACAACCTCGGCGCGGCGTGAGGAAAGGCTGTGGTTGTAATCGGCGTTGCCCATCGCATCGGTGTGGCCGCTGAGGGTGAGTTTTTTGCCGGGATCCGTCCGCAGGATCAGCGAGACGATCTCAAGCTGGCGCCGGGTGCGCGGATTCATCACGTCCTCATCGAACTCGAAATACAGCGCGAGGGTATCACCGCCCGCCGGATTTTTGACCAGCGGCGAGTAATAGACATCCCCACCGGCGACGCGCCGGGCGTAATCGGCGAGAAGTTGGTCGAGATTGATTTCGGACACCAACCAGTTAGAGGGTGCGGGCGGTTGTATCAAGCTGAGGGTGAATTGGGCGCTTTGGGTACCGTCCGCGGTTTCCACATTGGCGAGATAGCCTTCGATGTCCTGACGCCGGAACATCGCCCGCAGAGGTTTGGATTTACGCAAGCGGTATCCGCCTTCTTCGAACAGGATGCAAAGCCCGGCGATCTTGGCGTCGGAAACCGTCGCCGGATCGACGAACGCACGGGCGAACTCGAAATCCTGCTTGAGAACCGCTTGCAGAAATGCGTCCGCCACGCCGAGTGAATCCGCCAGCACCGCCTTGGGAACCGGTTCGCCGGGCGCAGGCGGCAGGGTGATTTTTTCCACCGACCACTTCTGGCCGTCGCGCCGGAGATCGAGGAAAATCCGGTCGTGTCCGGGTTCCTGGCCATCCAGTTCGAGCACCCAGCGGGTGAGGGCGTTCAATTCGAGTTCGCCGACTTCGCGGACGCCGTCCAAGATGCGCAGCCGGAGGCCTTGGGTGGACATTGCCTTGAGGCGCTCCGCGGTCTGCGGGTCCAGCGCGTTTTTACCGAGGAGTCGGCCGAGCGTGGCGAGATCCCCGGTTTCGAGCGCTTTGGCGATCTGGTTGACCAGATCCGCGGGATCGGCGGTTGCGACTCCGGCACCTGGGTTCTTGAGAACCGTCGCCGGATCCTGCGGCGCGGCGGGTTCGGTGGGGTGATCGATTTTCGGAGGTGGCTGGGGGTCCACGCGCGGCGTTTCGGCGGCAGGAGGAGGTGGCACGTTTGCCGATTCAACAGCAGCAGGAGTCTCCGGTTGCACTCCCGGACGCAGGATCAACACCACCACCGCAGCCACCGCCAGCACGGCGGCAAGGCCGAGGAAGAAATAGGGTAACTTCGAGCGTTGCATGGCCGCGCATGAAACGTTGAACAAGTGGCACAACTTTCATCCTATCCTCATCATTCCTAGCGAGCAAGCGCGGGCACGGTGGCGCGCAGGAATTTTCCTTCGCGGATGAGTTGTAGACTGGTGTCCTGAATGGCGGCGGACGCGGCCAAACGCAGGAAAAACTCGTTCGCGCCGCCGATTTGCACGGAATTCACGGCAAGGATCAGGTCGCCTGGCTGAACTTGGCCGGCGGCCAGACCGTTCGCCATGAGTCCCGTCACCACCACGCCGCGGAACCCTTGCAGGCGTTCGGGCACCGACAGGTCGCGCACTTCGATGCCGATGGCCTGCAACACTTCCTCGGGATCGCGGGTGCGCCCTTGGGCGCCGGCACCTTCAGGCAACCGTGCGGAGGTTTCCGCCGCCCCGCTTTCGACGATGCTTGCCTTGAGTTCCAGCGACTGGCCCTTGCGCCAGACTCCGAGTGTGATCGCGTCACCGCTGCGGGTCGTTTGAACCAGGGTGAACAACTGGCTCGCGGAACGGATCGTTTCGCCATTCAATGACCGGATGACATCCCACGGTTGCAGCCCTGCGGCTTGCGCGGGTGAGCCCGGTGAAATCCCGAGGACCGCGGCACCATCGTTTCCATCGTAGCCAAGCGCGGAACAGACGGCCGGATCCAAATCGCGCATTTGCACGCCCAGAAACCCCCGGATCGGCCGACCCCGTTCGAGGATCTGGGTCAAGGTGTCCTTCACATCGTTGGCGGGAATCGAGAAACCGACCCCTTGAAAACCCGGGTTTTCCTTGTCCGGTGAGAAAATCGCGACGTTGATGCCGATGATCTCGCCGCGGAGATTGACCAGCGGTCCGCCGGAGTTTCCAGGGTTGATGGCGGCGTCGGTCTGGAACAAGTCGCGTTGGTTGTCGGAAAGCGAGCGTTCCTTGGCCGAGATGATGCCATGGGTGACGGTTTCGCCGAGGCCGAAGGGGTTGCCCACGGCGAAGACTATCTGGCCGACCTGCGCTTGGGACGAATCACCGAATTTGAGGGGGGTGAAGGGCCCGTCCGCATCGATCTTGAGCACCGCGATGTCTAACAGCGAATCCACGCCAATCAAATGTGCGGGGTGGGTTTTACCGCCGTGGAGCGTGACTTGGATTTGTTGTTGGCCGGCGATGACATGATGGTTCGTCATCACATGACCCTGTTGGGTGACGATCACTCCGGAGCCTTGCCCCTGCGTCGGGAAGCGCCGCAAACGGGTGCGGCCCCAGACGTCGAACAAGCGCTCGGTCCGGACGCCGGCAGTGTCGATGCTCACCACGGAGGGCACCACCGCCTGGGTCAGACTGGCGTATTCCTCGTTGATGCGTGAGAGCAACTCGACATCCTTCAGGCCCAATGGCGCCTTATCCGGCAGGGTGAAGGTTTCCGGGCGGAACCGCTGGCCGCCCTTTGCCAGCCCCGGAATCCAATCGCGGAAACTGCCGCCCGCATGGCAGGTGCGCAGCGCGGAAACTGCTACAAAAGCAGTGACGAAAACAGCGACAAGCGCCAACAGACGGCGGACAGCGGGTGACATGGACGGGTTGGGGTGACGCCTTGGAAGATGCCCGGAAATCCCAAATTTCCAAGCTCTGAAACGCGTCACCGGATGGAGGGAGTAAATAATTTTTCTTCCTTCTTGGCCCGGGCGGCTGGATTTGTCATGACCTTGGCCATGCGAATTCTGCCAATCATCATTTGTGTGGCGCTCAGCGTCTCCGCCGCCCGCGCCGAAATGCTCTCCGCCGCGGACCGCGAAGCGTTGCTCGAAAACCTCGAGAAGCTGCGGGATGCCGCCATGTCCAAAGTGGATGCCCGGTTCCGCATCGCCATGGCGGCCTACCGTGATGCCTTGGGCAGCGACGAGGCGGCCATGGATTTGTATTTGAGGTGCGTCGAAAAAGTGAACTTCGAGGACCAACAAAAAGACAAGTCCGACTTCAGCGCCTGGAAACGCCAGGATGACGTGAAAGCGAAAAATTCCGATCCCAGTTTCCGCATGGCCCTGCGCTATCAACTCCGCTGGCTCATCCTCACGCTGCAAGCATCCTCCGAAAAAGCCAACCCCAAAGCGCTGGCGGCCGATGCGCAGGAAATCGTCGATGCCATCTTCCGGGATGCGGACAAACTCGCAGGACAAGAGCAGGAACTCAGCCAGGCGGTCATCGCGACGGTTTTCGCCAGAGCCTATGACATCGGCCACCTCGAAAACGACAAGTGGCCCTTGTCCCCCGTGCAATTGGCTGAGATCTACGGCACCATCGTGTTTCCTCCCCTGCGCTCGCCAACCCGGGTGGCGGAACTGCGCGCGGCCTGGATCAAGCGCATCCAACAGGAAGGCATCAAAGCCGAAGCTTGGACGGCCAACCCCAGGGCCAACCCCAAAGGCAACGGCAGGGGCAAGAATGACAAGGGCGACAAGGGCGACCGCAAAATCGGCATGGCGTCCGATATGAAGGCCCCGGCCTATGAACGCTTTCTCATCGAAACCCTGCCGGAACTCCAATGGCAGATGGAAGTGGACTTGTTCCGGAGCGGCGACGAAAGCGCGGCGGCCATGCGGATGCTCAACCACCTCGAAAAACACCTCAACCACAAGTCCGCCCGCAACTGGAGCGAGCAATTCAAAAACCTTCTCAAACCCAAGGTTGTCGCGGCTCCGCCGGTGCCTGCCGAAATTCCAATCGAGTGATGCCAACCATGACCTCCGCTCAAATCAGGCACTCGTTCCTCGATTTTTTCCGCGAAAAACAGCACACCATCGTCCCGTCCGCATCGCTGCTGCCGCAGTCGCCCGGGTTGTTGTTCACCAACGCCGGGATGAATCCCTTCGTCCCCTATTTCCTCGGCGTCGACAAGGCCCCCTACGAGCCGCCACGCGCCGCCGACACCCAGAAATGCATCCGCGCCGGCGGCAAACACAACGACCTCGAGGATGTCGGCCACGACACCTACCACCACACGTTCTTCGAAATGTTAGGGAACTGGTCGTTCGGCGACTATTTCAAAAAGGAAGCCATCACCTGGGCGTGGGAACTCGTCGTCGGGCGCTGGGGCCTGCCCGCCAGCCGCCTCTACGCCTCCGTCTATGCCCCCAAGCCCGGCGACCCCGGCGAGTTCGACCAGCAAGCCTACGACCTGTGGGCCGCCCTGTTTCTATCAAAAGGCTGCGACCCCGCCATCCAGATCGTCCACGGCAGCGTGAAGGACAACTTCTGGATGATGGGCGAAACCGGCCCCTGCGGACCGTGCTCCGAACTCCACGTCGACCTAACACCCGGGGGGGATTCCAAAGGCAAGCTCGTCAACAACGACTCCGACCTCTGCATCGAGATCTGGAACCTCGTTTTCATCCAATACAACGCCGAGGCCGACGGCTCCTTCCGCGAACTCCCCGCCAAACATGTCGATACCGGCATGGGCTTCGAGCGCGCCTGCTCGATCATCCAAGGCACCAAGGGCTTCACCGATTTCTCTAACAAACCAAGCAACTACGCCACCGACATCTTCACCCCGCTGTTCCGCAAGCTGGAGGAACTCAGCGGCCAATCCTACGCCAACATCTATCCGGAACCCGGCGCCGACCGCGCCGCCTTCACCGGGGAAATGAAAACCGCGATCGCCTTCCGCGTCATCGCCGACCACCTCCGCACGCTTTCCTTCGCCGTCGCGGATGGCATCATGCCCGGCAACAACGGCCGCAACTACGTGCTGCGCCGCATCCTCCGCCGCGCCGTTAGATACGGCCGCCAGCTCGGCTTCTCCGGCGAGAAGCCCTTCTTCGGCGCGCTGGTGGAAACCCTCGTCAGCGAAATGGGCGGGGTGTTTCCAGAGCTGAAGACCCGCCAGGCGAGCATCGAGCAAACGCTCTCGCAGGAAGAGTCGAGCTTCAACCAGACGCTGGACCGGGGCCTCAAGCGTTTTGAAGAAGCATTGGGGAGCGCCGGCGTCTCGCCGGCCCCATCTGGCATCCTGCCGGATGGATCTGAAAACCCCGCCGTCGGCGCACTTCCTCCATCTGTTGCCTCGCCGACACCTCGGAGTCACGGGCAGGATGCCCATGACAGCCGGCGGGACGCCGGCACTCCCCAGGCGCAAGGCGCACTCTATTCAAAGCCTCACGGACTCCCGCATTTCGAAAGACCTTGGGGCAAATATCTTCTCACCGTCACCACTCAGGATCGAAAAATCCTCACCCCGGACGCCCGCCAGATCACTCTGGACGCCATCCTCCATTTCCACGGCAGTCGCTACATCCTCTTTGCCGCCGTGGTTATGCCCGACCACTTTCACCTGCTCATCGAGCCGCAACCGGAATCCTGGGACAAAGATGGCAATCCGGTTTTCTGGGAACTCGGCGGACTGATGCATTCCATCAAATCGTTCACCGCAAAACAAATCAACAAAGCTCACGGCACAAGCGGCACCGTTTGGCAAAAGGACTATCATGACCGGCTGATCCGCTCCGATTCGGACCTATGGGAAAAATTCGAATATATCACCACCAACCCTCAACGCGCTGAACTCACCAACGATGGGCCATATCCCTACCTTCATGCAAAAGGATGGGAGCCATCCAACCTTGAGGCAATGCGAAAGCGCGTCAAAGAAACACCGGGAAGCGTCGGCGTCTCGCCGGCCCCATCTGGCATCCTGCCGGATGGATCTGAAAATCCCGCCGCCGGTGCGCTTCCTCCATCTGTTGCCTCGCCGACACCTCGGAGTCACGGGCAGGATGCCCATGACAGCCGGCGGGACGCCGGCGCTCCCCTCTCCGGAGACGTCACCTTCGAACTCTATGACACCTTCGGCTTCCCCGTTGATCTAACGGAACTGCTGTGCGCCGAGCGCGGACTCAAAGTGGACATGCCGCGCTTTGAGAAGCTCATGGAGCAACAACGCGAGCGTGCCCGTGCCGCCCAAAAAACCAACATCGTCCGCGCCCTC
>Ga0268284_1000399_pt1 | contig 31025 bp, 19 predicted proteins | sample saktaG_14_FD_190137 | JGI IMG/M metagenome (GOLD analysis project Ga0268284, IMG submission 190137) | Saline water microbial communities from Sakinaw Lake, British Columbia, Canada - sak_2013_06_06_40m | ecosystem: Environmental > Aquatic > Non-marine Saline and Alkaline > Saline ...
CCGACCGCACCCGCCGACCGCAACATCGCGACAAATCCCATGACGATCGTCCACGGATTTGTCGCCAGGATGTCCCCGCCCAACCCTCAAACCAACACCTCCGGGCGCGACAAATCCCGTGACGATCGTCCACGGATTTGTCGCCAGGATGTCCCCGCCCAACCCTCAAACCAACACCTCCGGGCGCGACAAATCCCATGACGATCGTCCACGGATTTGTCGCCAGGATGTCCCCGCCCAGCCCTCAAACCAACACCTCCGCCCGCGACAAATCCCATGACGATCGTCCACGGATTTGTCGCCAGGATGTCCCCGCCCAACCCTCAAACCAACACCTCCGGGCGCGACAAATCCCATGACGATCGTCCACGGATTTGTCGCGGTCGATAGCGGCTGCAGGCGGGCACGGGAGTCCATATTCTGATTGGCGAGGCGTGACCCATCCCGTCAATGACACGGGATTTCTCAAGCGTCGGCGGCTTGTTTGGCGATCTGTTTGAAGGCCTGGCCGATTTGGTTGTCGGTTCCCTTGCCCTCGATGCTGATGGCACCCTGATAGGCGGCCTCGCGCAGGACGCGGAAAAACGGCCGGAAGTCGTCGTCGCGGACCCCGGGAACCGTGCGTTCGTCCTTCTCGGCGATCTCGACGTGGACGACCACGTCCATCGCAGTCTTGAGTTCGGCGGGGGTGTCGCCGGTGCGGGCCATGTGATAGAGGTCGGCGAGCAAGCGGATATTCGGATGTGCTGCAGCGCGGATGAGTTTGGCGGCCTCGCCGATGCGGTTGATATAATTGCATTCCGCCGCCTGGAGTTGCTCGACAACCACCGTGACGCCGTGTTGCGCGGCGAGCGGGCCCATGCGTTTGAGCAGCGCGACAAACTGGGCGTCGGCCTTTTCCTTCGGCCAGCCATCGCGCAAGGCACGCGCGCCGCCGCTGCCGAAAACGATGAGTTTTCCGTTAGCCTGATGCAAGCGGCGGAACGCGATTGCGGCCCAAGCGAGCACCGGGTCATGATTCGCCTCCGCGCCGACACAGCGCAGGTGCGCCGGGCGGATGAAGCCGTTGCAGGCGAGGATGGGGAGTGGCGAGGCGGCGAGTTTCGCAAGATTTCGGGCAAACGCCTCGTCCGTTTGGTCGGGCACCAGGAAGCTGCTAACACTTTCCGTGAGAAACTCCGCGCCTTGGGTCTTGAGAGCGGCTGCCCGGTCGAGCGAAGCCGCGATGCCCATGGCCGTAAAAAGTTTTCCCGCTGGCTGGGAGTCCACAGCCAACACGCGTGGGATGCCTGCCGCGCCGGCGAACGCGAGCGCGCCGGTTTTGATAAAACCCCGGCGGGTGCGGGCATGCGACGTGTTATCCATTGGTGGGAATTTCAGAGATGGAACACCTTCCCGCCAGCCATCACTTCCTGGGTCTTCTCGTCGAAGGTCACACGCATGCCGGTGCGGGCGGCGGCGTTGGCCATGAGGGTCGCGATCGAGTGCTGGTAACCCGCCTCGACCGGCGCGTGCGGTTGCTGGCGCGAGCGCAGGTATTCAAGCCAGTTTTTCATGTGGGCGGTGGTCAGCGGGTCGGCACCGGTATTGGCGGCGGTGACGGGCGCGCTGGCACCCTCTAACTTGAATTCCTCAAGCCGGTTGGCGGGCAGTTTCATCGTGGCCCCCTCCGCTTGCGTCATGCCGCCGATGGCGGTGACTTTGCCGGTGTCCAGGTTGAGCTCGCCGCCATTGGAATAATAGATTTCCTTGGTTCCACCGGCGGAATTGCTGAAGCGCGAGCTGAAGGTCACCTGGAAGCCGGACGAGGGATCGTCGAGCGGACCGTAATCGAACACGGCGGTCAGGGTGTCGAAGTTGGTGCGGCCGTCCTTCCACTGATAGATACCGCCATTGGCCGCGACCGAGCGCGGGTGGGGCAGGCCGGTGAACCAATGGATGGTATCGATCTGATGGGACATCCACTGGCCGCAGATGCCCGAGGAATACGGCCAGAAGAGGCGGAATTCGAGGTATTTGCGTGGATCCCACGCGGCGTCCGGGCGGTTCATCAGGAAGCGTTTCCAATCGGTGTCTTGCTTGCGGATCGCAGCCACCAACTCGGGACGGCGCCAGCGGCCGGGCTGATTCACATTCCATGTCATCTCGGCCGCGACGATAGGCCCGAACCTGCCGCTTTGCAGATATTCGCAGGCGGCCTGATAGGTGCCGCCGGACCGGCGTTGCGAACCGACCTGCAGGATGCGATCGCCGGCACGGACCGCCTTGAGCGCGGCGCGGGCGTCCTGCATGGTTTCCGCAAAGGGTTTTTCGCAATAGACATCGCAGCCGGCCTGGACCGCCTCGATGGCATGGAGCGCGTGTTGGAAATCCGCGGTGGAAATGATCACGGCGTCCGGTTTGGCCTTTTCGTAGAGCTCCTCGTTGTTCCGATAGGTAGCGACGGGTTTGCCCACGTGTTTGGTGAACCAGGCCTTCGAATCGTCGCGCCGCCGGCTCCACAAGTCCGAGACGCCGACGATCTCACAGTTGAAATCCGCGGCGACCGCCTGATAGGCCGGCAGCAGGGCGCTGTTGAGACGGTCGGAGAAACCGACGATGCCAATGCGGATGCGCTCATTGGCGCCGACGGCGCGGGTTTGGCCGAGCGCGGTGGGAAAGGTGCGCGACGCAAGGAAACCAAGGGTTCCGAGCGAGCCGGTGCGGAGGAGTTGGCGGCGGTTCATGGCGATGGATTGTGGGGTTGCGGCGGATTTCCAGATGGAATCCTGGCGGAACATCACCTGCGATCAAGGCGCAAGCAATACCGCGATTCAATCACCATCCTTTCGCTCCGTGCCTACGGGGTCAAAGAAGCCCTATCCCGGAAAAAAGCCCGGTGGCCTAACAAAAAAAATCCCCGCCACTCGGGGTGACGGGGATTTGCTTGGAATCAGCATGCTGCGATCTATCAGCCGGGGATGAGGTCTTTCACGGCCTCGCGCTCGTCCTTGAGTTCGTTGATGGTGGCGTCGATCTTGGCCTGGCTGAAGGCGTCGATGGGCAGGCCTTGGACGACCTCCCACTTGCCGTTTTCGAGAGTGCGGATGGGCATCGAGGCCATGAGGCCTTTTTCGATGCCGTAGGAACCGTCCGAACAAACCGCGACCGAGTGCCAATCGCCGTCCGGGGTCGGAGTGATGAGGCTTTGCACGGTGTGCATGGCGGCGTAGGCACCGGAAGCGGCGGAGGACATGCCGCGAGCCTTGATGATGGCGGCACCGCGTTGCTGGACCGTGGAAATGAACTCGCCCTTGAGCCATTCCAAATGGGAGATCACCTCGGTCACCGGACGGCCGTGGATTTTCGCGTTGGTGAAATCCGGGTATTGGGTGGCGGAGTGGTTGCCCCAGACGCACAGGTTGGTGACCTTCGACACATGGACGCCGGCCTTTTTGGCGAGTTGGCACTTCGCGCGGTTTTCGTCGAGGCGGGTCATGGCGAAGAAGCGCTCTTTCGGCACGCCCTCGGCATTGTTCATGCAGATGAGGGCATTGGTGTTGCAGGGGTTGCCAACCACCAGCACGCGCACGTCTTTGGCGGCGTTGCGGGCGATGGCCTTGCCTTGGCCGGTGAAAATCTTGCCGTTGATGCCGAGCAGGTCGCCGCGTTCCATGCCGGCCTTGCGCGGAACCGAACCGATGAGCAGCGCCCAGTTGGCTCCCTTGAAACCTTCGTTGAGATCCGCGGTGCCAACCACCTCGTGGAGCAGCGGGAATGCGCAGTCATCGAGTTCCATCATGACTCCCTGGAGCGCGGCCATGCCCGGTTCGATTTCTATCAAGCGGAGATTGACCGGTTGGTCGGGACCGAAGACATAGCCGGAGGCGATACGGAAAACCAGGGCATAGCCGATTTGGCCGGCCGCGCCGGTGACGGAAACAGTGATTGGTGCTTTCATGGGATGGATGCGGGAGCGCGGTAAACTAGTGGGCTTGACCCGGGTGTCAACCCGCAAAACACTTGCAAACCACCGGCCAGGAAAATTCTGCGCGGGTTTTCAGAATCGGTTTGGCAATCACCGGGGAAGCGGATGGCACTGGCTGGCTTGTCAGGGCTTGCACCCGCTCACCTGACGGTGTATTGCCTCCGCTCGGCGGGATCTCCGCCCTACCCCATCTCACACATGATCAAGTGGATTCTCCAGAAAATCGTTGGCAGCAAGAACCAGCGCGAAATACGCCGCATCCGCCCGACGGTGGTCCGCATCAATGAAATCGAAAAGACTCTCCAGCAGGAACCTGAAGAAAAACTCGGTGAATTCACCCGCCAATGGCAGGCCCATCTCGCCCGCTATCATCTGCTGGATGTGCCGGCAAAGCCCGTGATCGAACGCATGGGCCCGGATGACCTCCGCCTCACCGCGGATGCCCTTGAGCTCCGCCTCGCCCCGCTGCGGGACGAGTTTCCGGATATTCCCACGACCATTGAACCCACTCCTGAATCGCTTGAGGCCGCCAAGGCCGCCTTCCACGAAGCGGAACTCGAATTCCCGAGATGCCGGGCCCAATACCTCGAGAAAATCCTTCCGGAAGCCTACGCCGTCGTCAAGAACGCCGCCCGCAGACTCTGCGGCACCACCATTTCGGTCAGCGATCATCCCATCCTCTGGGAAATGGTCCCTTTCGACGTCCAACTCATCGGTGGCGTCGCCCTGCATCGCGGCATGATCGCGGAAATGCAGACCGGTGAAGGCAAAACCCTCGTCGCCACCTTGCCCGTTTACCTCAACGCCCTGACCGGCCTGGGCGTCCACATCGTGACGGTCAACGATTACCTCGCCCGCCGCGATGCGGACTGGATGGGTGCCGTTTACCGCTACCTCGGCCTCACCGTGGGCTGCATCCAAAACCAAATGCCCCCGTGGGAACGCCGCGCCGAATACGCCTGCGACATCACCTACGGCACCAACGCCGAGTTCGGCTTCGACTACCTGCGCGACAATGGCATGGCCGCCACCAAGGACGAGCAGGTCCAGCGCGGCCACTACCTCGCCATCATCGACGAAGTGGACTCCATTCTCATCGACGAGGCCCGCACGCCGCTCATCATTTCCGGCCCGTCCGCGCACTCGTCCCATCAGTTCGACAAATACAAGCCGCTCGTCGAGCAGCTCGTGAAACGCCAGACCCAGCTTTGCAACGAAGCCGCCGCCGAGGTCAAACAATTGCTAGAAGCGGGCGACAAGGACGGTGCCGGCCGCTTGCTCTTCAAGCTCAAGCTCGGCCAGCCGCGCAACCGCCAGCTCATGCGCTTCATGGAGGAGCCGGACATGCGCCGCCTGTTGGAGAAATCCGAGCTGGCCTTCCACCAGGACGCGCAGAAAAAGGAACTCTTCGAGCTCAAGGAGGAGCTCTATTTTGTCATTGATGAAAAAGGCCATGACTCCGACCTGATGGAAATGGGCCGCGAATACCTCTCTCCGGGCGATCCCGAATCCTTCACCCTGCCCGATCTCGGAACCCTCTTCGCGGACATCGAGACCAACCGCGAACTCACCGACGCAGAGAAAATCGCGGCCAAGGAAGCCCTGCAGGTCCGGATGGACTCGCAGGCCGAAAAAATGCATAACATCTCCCAGCTGCTCAAGGCCTACTGCGTGTATGAGAAGGATGTGCAATACGTGGTCAAGGACGACAAGATTCTCATCGTCGACGAAAACACCGGGCGCGAAATGCCCGGCCGCCGCTGGTCGGACGGCCTGCACCAGGCGGTCGAGGCCAAGGAAGGTGTCGCCATTGAGAAGGAAACCCAGACCTTCGCCACCATCACCATCCAGAACTACTTCCGCCTCTATCATAAACTCGCCGGCATGACCGGCACCGCGGAAACCGAAGCCGCCGAGTTTCATGATATCTATCGGCTCGACGTGCTGCCCATCCCCACCAACCAGCCGAACTGCCGGGTGGATGAGAACGACCAGGTGTTCAAGACCCGCCGCGAGAAGTTCAACGCGGTCATCTCCAAGATCGAGGAAGCCCATACCAAAGGCCAGCCGTGCCTGGTGGGTACTGCGTCCGTCGAGTCTTCCGAAACCCTCGCCCGGATGCTCAAACGGGCGAAAATCCCGCATTCGGTGCTCAACGCGAAATTCCACGAGCAGGAAGCGGAAATCGTCTCGCAAGCCGGCCAATTGGGAACGGTCACCGTTTCCACCAACATGGCCGGCCGCGGCACCGACATCAAACTCGCCCCCGGCGTGCCCGAACTCGGCGGCTTGTTCGTCATCGGCACCGAACGCCATGAATCCCGCCGCACCGACCGCCAACTCCGCGGCCGCTGCGCCCGCCAGGGCGACCCCGGGCGCTCGCAGTTCTTCATCTCCTTCGAAGACGACCTGATGCGCAACTTCGCCGCGGCCGACCGCATGACCTCGATGATGGAACGCTTCGGCATGAAAGAGGGCGAGGCGCTCGAACACTCGTGGCTCAACAAATCCGTCGAGACCGCCCAGAAACGCGTCGAGCAACGCAACTACACCTGGCGCAAACGCGTGCTCGATTTCGACGACGTGATGAACATGCAGCGCGAGGTGGTTTACGGCTATCGCAATGAGGTTCTAACCACCGAAGTGCCGCGCGATCTGGTCACCGAGATCATCGAGGAAACCATCCCCACCAAGGTCCGCCAGTTCATCAGCGACCAGGATGATAAAAAGCCATATTACAACGATCTGCTCCACTGGATCAATGCCACCCTGCCGGTGCGCGTCACGGCGGATGACTTCGCTGACAGCCCGAAAGAAGACGCCATCTCCGCCATGCTCGTGACCCGGGTGAAGGAAGTCTATGAAATCCGCACCGGCAATCTGCCGATGGAGGTGCTCGATCAGGAAGAACGCCGCATGGTGTTAGTCGCCATCGACAAACAGTGGCAGGAGCATCTTTATAACATGGACGCGCTGCGCGAAGGCGTCGGCCTCCGTGCCCAAGGCCAGAAAGATCCGCTCATCGAATATAAAAACGAAGCCTACAACCTGTTTGTCACGCTGATGGATGCGATCAAACAAGAGGCCCTGCAAAACCTCTTCCGCTCCGCGTCCAACCTCGAAGCCTTCCTCAAACAACTCCACAGCCAGCCCCAACAGCTGCAAGGCGGCGAACAGGCCCTCACCCACGACAACCTCGGCGTCGCGAGCAACTCCGGCAACTTCGACCCCTCCGCCGTGCCCTCACCCGAGGGCACCCGGCTCAAGCTCAACCTGCCCAAACGCAAACCGAGTTTCTCGATCGAGACCACCGGCCGCAACGCCCCCTGCCCCTGCGGCTCCGGCAAGAAATTCAAACAGTGCTGCGGCCGCGAGGCGTGAGGTCCCCTGAAATTGCTGGCTTGCCAGTCCGCCCGGTCTGCCCATAAAATTCCCGTCCCATGAGCGATAAAGCACCTTGGATCACCTATCGTCCGAACTTGAAAGTACTCGACTGCACCATCCGCGACGGCGGCCTCATCAACAATTCCCACTTCACCGATGAACAAGTAAGGGCGGTCTATCAGACATGCCTGGCTGCCGGGGTCGATTACATGGAAATCGGCTACAAGAACGCGCCCGCGCAGTTTCCCAAGACCAAATACGGCGCGTGGCGGCACTGTGAGGAGGAGGACATGCGGCGCGTGGTGGGCGAGCACACGTTCGAAGCCACCGGGCTGAAACTCGCGGCCATGGCCGACGCCGGCGGCAAGAGCGATTGGAAACACCAGATCATCCCCGCCAAGGACAGCGTGCTCGACGTGATCCGGGTGGCCTGCTACGTCCACCAGATTTCCGAAGCGGTCGAAATGATCGAACATTGCACCGCGCTGGGCTACGAGACCACCCTCAACATCATGGCCATCTCGGTGGTGGCCGAGGCGGATATCGACCAGGCGCTCGAAATCGGCGCCAAAACCTCCGTCGGAACCATCGTGGTGGTGGACAGTTATGGCAATCTGTTCCGCGAGCAGATCGACCACCTGGTGCGCAAGTACACGCAGGCCGTGGAGGGCACCGGCAAGCACGTCGGCATGCACGCCCATAACAACCTGCAACTCGCCTTCGCCAACACCGTGGAAGCCATCATCCTCGGCGCCAACCGCGTGGACGCCACCCTCATGGGCCTCGGCCGCGGCGCCGGCAATTGCCCGATGGAACTCCTGCTAGGCTTCCTGCGCAATCCGAAGTTCAAACTGCGCCCGGTCATCGAGGCCATCCAGCACACCATCCGCCCGATGCGCCAACAGTTCGACTGGGGCCCATCCATCCCCTACAACATCACCGGCCAGATGAACCTCCACCCGAAAAGCGCCATGGACTGGCGCGAAGGCCCCACCCCGGACGACTACCTCGCCTTCTATGATCAGACCCTCACCGACGCCTGATTCCAGCGGTAGAAAAATCGCAAGAGAGGGGTTGCGGAAATGTGACGGAATTGTCACATTCCCGCCGTGATCTCAATTGCCAGCCTCTTTGGAAAATCGGACCGCTTCTTTGACCTGCTCTCGGCCAGCGCCAAGTCCGCCCACCAAAGCATCGAAGCCTTGGCGCGAATGTTGCAGGACACCAACGCCAACGTCTCGCTCGCGGAACTCGCGGTGGCACGGCGCAACGAGAAAAAAAACGCCGAGACCATCAGCGAGGAACTCGTCAAGGTGTTCATCACCGCGCTGGAACGCGAGGACATCGAGGCCTTGTCCAAGGCCCTCTACCGCATCCCCAAAACCGTCGAAAAATTCGGCGAGCGCTTCGAAATCATGAAGCAATGGGTTGTTGCCAACGATTTCTCGCCGCAAATGGCCATTGCCTTGGAAGCCGCCGCAGTGGTCGTGCGCATGGTGGACATGCTGCCAAAGAGCCCGAAGCTCGAAGATATCAAGGCGGAAAACGACAAGATGCAGGAACTCGAAGGCCGCGCCGACCAATTGGTGCTCGGCTATTTGAAGGAGATTTATTCCGGTTCGGTCGAGCCAGTGAAAGCCATGGCCCTGCGCGACCTTTACGACCTGTTGGAAAAGGTCATCGACCGCTGCCGTGACGCCTGCAACGTGGTCTCGCAAATTGTCCTGAAGAACTCCTGAGGCTGACCACGCATGACTCTCGGGATCATATTCTTAGTCATTTTCATTGCCCTGGTCTTTGAATACATCAATGGCTTCCACGACACGGCGAACTCAATCGCCACCATCGTGGGCACCAAGGTGCTCACTCCCCGCCAGGCCATCGCCATGGCGGCCATCACCAACCTGATCGGCGCGCTGGCCGGCCACGCGGTGGCCAAAACCGTGTCCTCCGGTTTGGTGGATTCACAGTTTGTCTCACCGTTGGTGATCGTTTGCGCGTTGTTAGGTGGCATCGTTTGGAATCTCCTCACCTGGTGGTTCGGGCTGCCCTCCAGTTCGACCCACGCCCTGGTCGGGGGGATCTGCGGCGCGGCCCTGGCCAGCGCCCATGACAATTGGAAAGCGATCCTCTGGTCGGTGGAAAAGGTCAAGGACGGCAAGGTGGTGATGGAAGGCGTGCTGCACAAGGTGATCATCCCGATGATCACCTCTCCGCTCATCGGGTTTTTCGGCGGCATGCTGGTGATGGGCCTGCTCTACGCCATCCTGCGTTCCGCACGCCCGCGCTTCGTGAACCGCTTCTTCGGCAAGGCCCAGATTCTCAGCGCCAGCTTCATGGGCTTCGCCCACGGTCTGGCCGACGCCCAGAAAACCATGGGCGTGATCACCCTGGCGCTGGTGACCGCCACCGCCACCGGCAGCTTCGTCCATCTTCCTAACTGGCTGAACTTCCTGCGCATGGACAAGTCCATGGCGGCCGAGCAAAGCCTCAAAACCCTGCAGAATCCCGCTGCCACCCCGGACCAATGGCAGGCTGCGGCGCAAACTCTCGAACAAGAAGCCAGCCGTTTGAAACCAGGTGAATTCCGCGAGGCTTTTCTAACGCTTTCCGCCAAGACCCATGCGGCACTCGATGATTCCGCCTCGGCCAGGCGGGTCGCCGCCATCGCCGCCGCCACCCACCAAAAGATCCTCGCCGCCGAAAACGCCCGGATCCTCACCAAAGTCCCCGTGCTCGGCCCCATGGTCGCGGGCAAATTCAACGACTGGGAAAAGCTCCTGAGCAAGGAAATGGACGCGGCGCAAAGCGCCGGCAAGAAGCCGCTGGTGGTGGCCGCGGGCAAAGTGCGCGATCTCTCGCCCGACGTGCCGATCTGGATCAAGATCACCTGCTCGCTCACCATGGCGGCCGGCACCATGGGCGGCGGCTGGAGAATCATCAAAACCCTCGGCCACAAAATGGTCAAACTCCAGCCCGTCCATGGCTTCGCCGCGGAAACCACGGCCGCCACTCTGTTGGCCGTCACGGGAAGTCTCGGCATGACGGTTTCCACCACCCACTGTGTGACCACCGCCATCATGGGTGTGGGTTGCGCCAAACGCTTCAACGCCCTGAAATTTTCCCTCGTCGAGCGCATCCTCTGGGCCTGGATTTTCACCCTGCCCGCCGCCGGCACCGTCGCCTACCTGCTGGTGAAAGGCTTCCGGCTCTGCGGCTGGATCCCCTGAGCCGCGCAAAACTCCAAGCTTGGCAGGCACCCGTATTCCATCAAGACTGCGGCCATGCATACCGCATCTTTCCTCAAAGACCTGTTCGACCTCTCGGGAAAAACCGCCGTGGTCATCGGCGGCACCGGTGAACTTTGCGGAACCATGGCCGTCGGTCTGGCCCGCGCCGGCGCGGAAGTCGTCCTGGGTGGCCGCATCCCCGAAAAGGCCGAGAAACGTCTCGCGGAAATCGCCTCGCATGGCGGCAAGGGCTACTTCGTGCCGGTGGATGTGACCTCTTGCGAGTCGCTGCAACACCTGCTGGACACCGTGCTCCAGCGTTCCGGCAAGGTGGACATTCTCATCAACGGCGCGGGAACCAATTCGCCAACCCCCTTCCTCGACATCTCCGCCGAGGAATACCAGCGCATCATCGACACCAATCTCAGTGCCGTGTTCCGCGCCTGTCAGGTTTTCGGACGTTACTTCGTCGAGCAATCCCAACCCGCATCCATCATCAATCTGGGCTCGATCTCCGGCCTCAATCCGCTGTCGCGCATCTTCACCTACTCGCTCACCAAAGCCGCCGTCCACAATCTGACGCGCAATCTCGCCCGCGAGTGGGCCGACAATGACATCCGCGTCAACACCCTGGTGCCCGGCTTCTTCCCCGCCGAACAAAACCGCATGGTGCTCGATGAATCCCGCGTGCTCGATATCCTGCGCCAGACCCCCGCCTCGCGTTTCGGCAACGCCGACGAACTCATCGGCGCGACGCTCTTGTTAGCCTCCGCCAAGGCCGGTTCCTTCATCACCGGCATCGAAATGATCGTCGATGGCGGCTTCCACGCAATGACGATCTAACTGACAGTTCGCATCGACGCTCGATGAGCGTCGATGCCAATGAATCGCCATGAAGCGGCGCGTTTGTAGCGGCACTCTATGAGTGTCGCTCTGCTTGAGGAATGCACCTGCTTTGGCAAGATCAAGTGCGACGGTCACAACCGGAGGCGTAGTCCTGGTCTTTATACACAAATAGGAGAACGATTCCTCGCTTGGTGTTTGGCGCGGGTTGGTGTTCCGCGGTCGCGGAGCGACCCTTGAGGGTAGCCGTGGGTTTCAACCCACGGTTCCAAGGATGATATGAATGTTGCGTCGCGTCGCGACGCTTGATGTGGGCGTGTAGCAAAGGGTAATCAGGTTTCAGGCGTCGCTCCGCGACGCGATCCATCATGGGATGTCGCAGACCGTGGGTTGAAACCCACGGCTACCATCGTGAGATCGCTCCGCGACCAAGATGGTGATCGAAGATCCAGGAGATGAGTCTAAAGACCAGGGCGTAGCCGGAGATGGCCAACGGCAAACCGCCGCTACAATAGCGCGTGGATGCCGATCTGGTGGCGTTCACAGAGTTGCGCCACCAGCGCTTTTTCCAGTAATAATGTTTTACCCGCTTCGATGGTGATCCCGGACACCCCGGCGGCCGCGCAGGTTTCAATGGTTTGCGGACCGACCACCGGCACGTCAAAGCGGAAATCCTGGTTGGGTTTGGAGACCTTCACCATCATCACGTCCTTGCCATGGCCCAGTGCGCCGCCGCGCTGAATACAGGCGTTGGTACCTTCGAAAGCCTCCGCCGCCAGCACCGTGCCATGGCGCACCACCACGCATTGGCCGATGTCCAGGGCGCTGGTTTGCTTGGCGATGCGGAAACCAAATTCCGCGTCGGTGAGTTGGCGTTTCTTCAAGGCCGGCCCACAGACGTGACCGGGACCCGGCAGGTGGTCGTCGAGAAACGTGGTGGCGGGCAGCACGATGATACCTTCCTTGGCGAGTTCATCCGCGATGGCTCCAAAAAGGGTCTCCGCATTGCGCTCTCTGACCCGCGCGAGGATCAGCAAAACCCGCAAGTCAGGGCGCATGTCAAACAGCCTCTTGGGGGAAATCTGCCCCATCATCACCGCCTCGGTCACTCCCTCACGGCGGAAAAACCGGATCACCTTGCCGAGTTGGGCGACCCGGAACCACTCGATGGCATCAACCTGCGCGCCGAGATCGGGATTCGTCTCGTCGTGAAAGGCTGCCACCACCAACTTCACGCCGGGTGACTGGCGCCGCGCCGCGGCAATGAAGGTCTCCGGATAGACTCCGCTGCCTGCGATGATGCCGATGTTGCGGGAATGGGCCATAATTCAGTTAGATTGGAAAATGTGCTCGGCTCTGGTTTCGGCCTCGTTCATGAATGTTTGAGGGCATAACGTCCGGTCTTTTTACCACCGATTTTTTCCACCAATCCAGCTTCCAGCAGCGGACGCAGCAGATCCATCGCGCCCTGTCTGGAAACCGCGAGCATCTCCCAGAGATCGGCGGGTGAGAGGCTGCCGTGGTCGCGCAGCAACTTCAGCAGCAATTCCTGTTTGGGACGCAGCACGAGTTTCCCCGGTGATTTGACGTTGTAGGTCTGCACCCGCAGCCACACTTTTTCCAGCGTCTGGCGCACCCCCTCGGCACCATACTCCAGCCAACCCGTTAGATCCTCGCCTGCCACACGCACGGCGTCCAGCGCGGCATAGTAGCCCGGACGGTCTTCCCAATAGTATTCATCCACGGAGAAAATGTGATGGCTGTCGAATCCGCGCCGGTAGAGTTCCCACAGCGCCAGCGCACGGCCTGTTCTGCCGTTGCCATCGGCGAAGGGATGGATGTGCTCGAACCGATAGTGCAGGATCGCGGAGCTAAGTACGGGGGAAAGCTCCGTGGCTTGCTTGTTCCACCACTCCAGCAGTTCAAACATCAGCCCCGAGAAATCGGCAGCGGCAGGCGGAAAATGCCTGCCCACTCGGACCTGAATCGTCCGGTAGCTGCCTGCCGCGCCTTGATCCATCACGCTGTCCGCCAGAATCCGGTGCAGCTTAAACAAGTCTTCGTGGCGGATGGTCTTCTTCTTAGCCTGCTTCTCCACATAACGCAGGCCCGCGAAATAATTCAGCACCTCACGGCTCGAACGCGTATCGGAGGCGGCGAGTTCGCGCCCTTCTTCCAAGGCTCTCACCTGCTCCAGCGTCAGCGGATTGCCTTCGATGGCGGTGGATGCGTGGCCGTTGCGCGTGCGGGTGTCCTTCTGCAGCGCGGGAATCCACGAAAGCTCCACCGCCGCCCCCAGAATCCGCTCCCGCAAGGCGGCAATCACCTCCACCAGCGAAAGCAGGCGGGGGCTGATCGTGAATTGCGGTTCGTAGGCCATGGCGATAAGTCAAGCGTAAGTCGGGTTGTAAGTCAAGCCGTCACAATTCCCCGGTGCAGGCTTGGGTGTCGCTTCCATGGATGATGCTGGTCTAGCGGATTTCCAGCAGTATTCCAGCCTAACGGCGTCAGCATGGGAAGCCGGATCTTGCCGCAACCGAGGATTCATTGTGCGGGGAGTGATTCAAGCGACCGCTTGAATACGGGGGAAGCATCATTAGCAAGTAGCGGCTGTGGGACTCGAACCCACACTCGTTAAAACTCGATTTTGAGTCGAGCGCGTCTACCAATTCCGCCAAGCCGCCTTGGTGCGCGACACTGTGCAACGCCCCGCCGCCCAGGGCAAGCGGATTTCTTCTCGCGGCCCGGATGAGTCTATCGAGGGATTTGTCCTTTCACCACAAAGACCCTTTTGATCGCATGCTGGCGGCCCAATGCCAAATCGAAGGATTGTCCATTGTCAGCTCGGATGCGATTTTCGACACCTACGGAGTGCACCGGGTTTGGTGATATCCGGGGCTGACAGCGCTTGCGGTTCGATCCGCAAACTCACCGGTGGGCGGCCCAATACCTGACGGCTTGGAACCTGACCGCGTCGTTCTGATAGGTCACCCACAGGGGTTTGCCGTTACGGAAGCCGACTTCCCGACTTCATGAGTGGAACTCACCGACACCTTGTTCAAAAGGCAGCTCGCTTGTTTTCAACCCGAAATCCGAAGTTCACGTTTCCATATGGCTGACTTTGGCGGGCCAGCGGCATGAAGATCAGCCTTGACTCCGACGCTGCTGCTAGCGGAAAACGCGTTGGAGTTCACGCTGCGTGCCCGCCATGGGGTTGCCGGAGAAAAAGATCGGCCGTGACTCCGATGCTGCCGGATAAGAGACACACTCATCATGAGAGATGGAATCACAGGGGCTCCGCAACCCGCACCAGTGGCGGCTCGTCCGGGCCCAGGTTTTCTAACATCACTGTGACCGTCAGGTCCTGGCCGGGCAGAACCAGCTCCGGGCGGATGTCGGCCAGCGGTTGCAGGACGAAGCGGCGCTGGCCGAGCCGCGGGTGGGGCAGGACGAGAGAGCTGTTAGCGAAGCAAGCGCCGCCGAGGTAGAGCAGATCGATGTCGATGATGCGCGGGGCGTTGCGTTGGGCAGGGCGGCCGCGGCCGAGTTGTTGTTCCAGCGCGCGGGTTTTTGCCAGCAACTCGAGGGGCTTGCCCGCGAAGCCGATTTCGACGACGGTGTTGTAGAAATCCGGCGAGCCGGGCGGGCAGCAGCGGGGAACGGTCTGATAGACCGGGGCGATCAGGAAGGGTTCTCCTGGCGCGGCGATTGCCCGCAGGCCCGTGAATGCCGCGCGCAGGTGGGCGAGGCGGTCTCCCAGATTCGAACCCAGGGCGATGCCAGCGCGGGGCATGATCAGTCGCTGAGGTTCTCGAGCATTGCGATGCCGTAGTTTTTCGCGACCCGTTGGTTCGCCTCCTTGACCAAAGCCGACGGGATGACGACCGGGCGGCTGGCACCGAAGAGTTCGATCACGTGGAACTCAGGCACCTCCTGCGGATGGAGCAGGTCGTAGGCCTGTTTGAGATCGGTGACTTCCACGCCGTTGATTTTGTCCACGGCAAAGCCGGAGAAATCCCCGAGCTGGCTGGTGACCGGATCGCTCTCGACGCGCGTGAGCACCACGATGTCCGGGCGTTTTTGAAACAGGCCCTTGGGCACATAGTCGGAGTAGAGACGGCGCACCGTGACATCATTGAACTTCGCCGTGGCGAACAGATTGGTGTCGAGCGGTTGGAAAACCAGCCCGGCGAAGACCATGTAACGGGGCTTTTTCTCATACTCGATGGCATACATGCGCGACCACGGCAGGGGCTTGAGGGCGATGTCCACCTGCTTGGATGCACCGTCCCTGAGGAAACACACGACCACCTTGTCACCGGCGAATTTGCGCTCGACGATCTCGTTGAGATTCATGTTTTCGCCATCGATGGTGACCATGCCCGCGCTGTCCACGGGCAGGCTGTCCAAGGCGGTGACGATATCGCCCGGCTTGAGGATCCCATCGCTGGAGCTGGTGGGAGCGACGTTGGTGATGAGCACGCCCTGGCCGTCGTCGGGCAGGCCGAGGGCCTTGCGCATCGCCGGATTGTGGAGCGGAAACTCGCTGATGCCCAGATCGACGTATTGGTCGTATTTCCCGTCCGCGACGTCCTTGAGGAATCTCCGGATGACCGGCGTCGGGATCATGTATCCGGTGTTGTCCGCCTGGCGCAGGCCTTGGAACGCGACCCCGACGACCTTGCCGTCCTGCACGACCGGACCGCCCGAGTTGCCGGGGTTGATGGCGGCGTCGATCTGCACCGCGAGGTGCGAGTCCGCGCGGGAGTGCGAATACGGTTGGAAGTCGATGCGCGAAACCACGCCACGGGTCACGGAAATCCGTTCGCCGCCGATCGGGTAGCCGATCACCCGCACCTGCGATTCAAGGCTGGGCACCTCACCGAATTCAAAGGCGGCAAAGGACTCGAAATCCTTGAAATCCGCGACCGAGAGCAGCGCCAGGTCGCAGTCGTGCGCGATGTGATCGACCTTGGCCGGATATTTGACCGGGCTGCCATGCACGGTGATGAGCACGCGCCTGGCGTTGGATACGACGTGGGCGTTGGTGAGGATCTGGTTTTTCCCGATAATGAACCCGGTGCCGATGCCACCGCTGAAGCGGCCGGAATTCCATGGGGTTTCGTAATCCGGCACCTGGGTGGCGACTTCGATGCGCAGCACGGAATGATAGACGTCCGAGGGCGCGGATTGGGCGGAGAGCGCCGGGGCGGACACCAGAAGGAGAGTGAAAATGAGGCGGTGCATCGGATCTGCCGCGGATCTTAGGAACCGGGCGTTGAGGCGCAAACGAAATCGCTTCGGCCGTGAGTGAGAAAGCGAAAAAGATCCTCATCACCACCCGGACGCCTCTTCTGTTACTCTGACCTAAACTCCCGCCTGCCAAACCGCGGGCCTATTGGCACTGGAAAGTTTTGCTGGATGGTGGCAGGGTTCGCCCCTGTCAATGCCACATGCAACCCCTATTCTGCAGGCGGATCGCCTGGTCAAGGTCTTTGGTGATTCCACCGCCCTTGACGGCCTTTCATTTTCGATCGCTCCGGGCGAGTCTCTCGGCTTGCTCGGGGTCAATGGCGCCGGCAAAACCACCGCCATGAACCTCTTGCTCGGGTTGACCACGCCAACTTCCGGCATGATCCGCATCTTCGGCCTGGATCTCTGGAAACACCGCATCGAAATCCTCCGCCAAATCAATTTCTCCTCCGCCTACACCAGCCTGCCATCCAATCTCCTCGTCTGGCAGAACCTGACCGTCTTCGCCCGGCTTTACGGGGTGCCGCGGCCACAACAGCGAATCGACACCTTGCTCGAGTTGCTCGATATCAGCCAGCTGCGCAAAGCCGTCACCGGCACGCTCTCCGCCGGGGAATCCACCCGGGTCAATCTGGCCAAGGCCTTGCTCAATGAACCGCGCCTGCTCCTGCTAGACGAACCGACCGCTTCGCTCGATCCCGACATTGCCGACCGCGTGCGCAAGTTGCTGCGCCGCCTGCAGGCGGAAACCGGATTATCCATTCTCTACACGTCACACAACATGCGCGACATCGAGGAAGTTTGCGACCGGCTCATTTTCCTCCATGGCGGCAAGGTCCTCGCCGAAGGCACTCCCGGCGAGGTGCAAGCGCGCTTCAACCGCACATCGTTGGAAGACTTTTTCATCGGCGTCGCCCGCGGCGAGATTGAAGCCATCGGCCTGCAATGATTTCCTTTGATAGAACCTCCCCCTTCCCGCCTCCTTCCCATGCCCTTCTCCTTCAACACCGTCAGCGCGCTGGTGCTCCGCTATGTGTTCCTCTACACCCGCCATCCGGTACGCTTCATCGAACTGATCTTCTGGCCGCTGGTCGATCTCCTGGTCTGGGGGTTTCTAACAGTCTATCTGCAGAACCACGGGGCGGGGGAATTCCCCGCCACCGTCACCTTTCTGATCGGTGGAATGATCCTCTGGGATGTTCTTTTCCGTTCCCAGCAAGGCGTCGCCATTTCCTTCCTGGAGGATGTGTGGACGCGCAACCTGCTCAATGTTTTCGTGGCTCCGGTGCGCACCGTCGAATACGTGGCTGCGACCTGTCTGGTGGGCGTGCTGCGCGTCGGCGTCACCTTGATCGTGCTCGCGGTGGTGGCGGCGCTGGCCTATGGCTTCCACCTCGCCGATCTCGGCCTCACGCTACTGCCGTTCCTTGCCAACCTGATGCTTTTCGGCTGGTTCCTTGGCATGGTCTCGACCGCCCTGATCATGCGTTGGGGACAAGCTGCCGAAAGCCTGGCGTGGGCGGTGCCGTTTTTCATCCAGCCGCTGGCTGCGGTGTTTTATCCCGTGGCCGTGCTGCCCGTGTGGCTCCAACCCATCGCCCGTGCCTTGCCCTGCACGCCTATCTTCGAAGGCATGCGTGCCGTGCTCTCGGGGTTCCCCACCCCATGGCGCGAGCTGCAGTGCGCATTCCTTCTCAACCTCGTTTGGGGCTCTCTAGCAGCCTGGTTTTTTGCGGCAAACCTTCGCCACGTCCGCAAGACCGGTCTGCTGGTCAAAGTGGCCACGCACTGAGATGAGGTGGATGTATTCTGTTGCTAGGGTAATTATTTCTCTGTCCCTTTGTATTAAGTGGGTCTGCCGCAGCGTTTAAGGGGCGGGCGCGGCCGCGGAACCGCAGTTCAGAGCCGGCGTTTCATCATTCAAACAAACTGCCGTGGAAGAGCGGGCGGTTGGTGGACGGGTCCCAATAGGCGAAGCTGGCTTTCCAATCCCAGAGGGTCCAGGGGATCTGGCGGGCCTCGGCGAGGGTTCTAACATCACGGAGGTGGCGGGCGCGGCTGGCGTGATCGGCGACCTTGTGGTTGCCGAATTCACCGAGGTGGATGGGCCGGCCGAAGTGTTGAGACCAGGCGCGGGCGGCATCGAGGGTCTCGCGGACGCCGCGGGCGGAGCTCGGGTTTTGCTCGCCGGGCAGCGTGTTGTAGCCATCAACAAACGAGCGGACGCCGGCATTTTCGCGCAACGCGGCGGGGAGCTGATAGGGTGTGGCCGGCGGTCCTGGATAGACGATGCCGCGCAGGTTCTGGAATCCTGTCCAAGCGGCGCCCTGATGGGTGAAATGAAACGGTTCATAACAGTGGATCGAGACAATCAGGCGCTCGTCCGCATCCGGCAGGCGCAGTTTGTCGAGCTCGCCGACCTGGCCCCACTGGCCAGGACTGACGACGATAAATCTGTTAGGATCGATTTCCCGGATGGCGGCGATGGTTTGCTGATAGATCGGGTTGGCGATTTCGGTGGTGAGTGCGCCATTGGGCTCGTTGAGCAACTCGTAGAACAGGCCTGGCGGCCAGGATTTGAAATGGCGGGTAATGGCCTGCCAGCCTGCGATGAAGCGTTCGCGGTGGTCCGCGGGGGCAGTGGTGAAGTCGTTGAAGTGGTGCCAATCGAGCAGCACGTGCAGTTTTTTGTCGAAGGCGCGGCGCAGGACCGGTTCGAGGTCGGAGAGCAGGGCTGGGGCGATGACTAGGCCGTTGGCGCCGGGCTGCAGGTGGAAATGCCAGGCCACGGGCACGCGGATGTGGTCGAAGCCCTCGGCAGCGATGCGGTCGATGTCCTCAGGGGTGAAGCGGATGCCCCAGCTGAAGGGTGGCGGGGCGTCCCAACAGTTAGCCAGATTCACGCCGCGTTTGAGCTGGGCAAGCGCACGGTGTGCCGGGGTGTTGCCGCCGAGGCGCTTGGGTGGGGTGAAGTCGGGCGGGGTGACGGCTTTGGCGTGGAGGGTGACGGTGACCATTTGTCCGGCTTTGGCCTGGAGGGTTTGGGCAAGCGGGCGCTTGCACCAGGATGCGGCCACGCCTTTGCCCGCCATGGGCACGGCGGTCGCCAGCGGCCAGACCTTGGAGTCAGGGTAGGGTTCCCATGGCGCCTGCCAAAAGGCCGGATGGTTGTCCCCAGTGAGTTCGAAGCCGCCGTTGTGGAGTTCGGCGCCCTCGGCAGTGATTTCATCCCAGAGAATTTCCTGGCGGGGCATGAGGCCGTCCTTTTCCGGCGCCCACGGCCCGTTGAGTGTCAATTCGACGGGACCGTCCTGGCTGGGCATGAAGGAAAGAGTCATCTTGCTCCACGACCACCAGCGGATCGGGAAGAGGATGTCGGTGTGGCGTTCGCGCACGGCCGGGTCTTTTTCCCAGGATGCGGGCGTGGCGCTTCCGTTAGAAACCCGGATGTCGCGCAAGGGTGCCTGGCCGGCGGGAACTTTCAGCCACAAGCGGGCTTCGGAGGCCTGGCGGATGGGTTCTTGGGCGGCGAGTGACGCGGCGAGCGCGAGCAGAGGCAACAGGGAACGTGTCATGAGGTAGGTGGAATGTGGAATCCGGGCTTGCCGTGGAATGGTGCGGCCGGTAGTTTCATACGGCATGGAGCATCATGTATATTTCTGGTTGAAGGAAGAATATCAAAACGCCGCGGACCGCGCGGTGTTCGAGCAGGGTTTGGAGCGTTTGTTCGAGATTGGTCTGGTGGCCGGCGGCCGTTGGGCGGTGCCCGCCAAAGTCGTGCAACGCCCGGTCATCGACCAATCGTGGACCTACGCGCTGAGCATGCAGTTTGCCAGCGTGGAGGATCACGACGCCTATCAGGCGGATGCCGATCACCACGCGTTCATCAGCACCTTCAAGGAGTGGTGGGCCAAAGTGCTGGTGATGGATCTGGCGTGAGCGTTGATCTCACCAAACGAGTTGCCGGAGCGAAGCCTTCAATTCCTCCGGCCACTCGAGGGATTCGAGCGTTTCGGGATTTTCCCATGCGGGATCGAGCCGGATCAGGTCCTGATAGAACACGGCGGCATCCTCGGCGGCACCGGTTTGTTCGGCGGCGATGGCGAGCAGGGCGGTGGCGTTTTCGAGTTTTTCGGGCGGGTAGCCGATTTGTTGGCCGGTGAGCAGGAAGCGATAGGCGCGTTCGGCGTTGCCGGTGAGCAGCGCGACCCAACCGGCGCGCAGGGCGAAGTTGGCGTCGTTAGGGAAGCGGTGGAGGCCGGTGGTTAGAATCGCCATGGCCTGGCGCGGGTCGGCGTTTTCAAACGCGGTGTAGGCGGCCTCCGCGTAGTCGCCGGGCAACTGGTTTTCCACCGGGTGCTCGGTGATGAGGGTGATCCAGCGGTCGTGGGCTTTCTGATAGTCGCCGAGCGCGGTGAGGGCGATGGCTTCGGCCCGCAGACAGGGAGCCGGTGGCTCGCCCAAATCGCGGGCGCGGGACGCCAGGGTGAAGGTGGTAGCGGTTTCGTCCTTGAACGCGGCAAACGCCAGCGCCGCCTTGAGGCAGGCTTTGGCGAAACGCGCGCGTCCAACCGCCTTGAAGGTGGCCGGATCGCCGAGGCGCGCAGCGATTTCCTTGCGTTGTTCGGGAGTCGGGTTTTGCGGGACGTCGATGGCGGCGAGTTCCTCGCCCACGCAGAGGCGGAGTTTTTCCAGGGCTTGGCTGAAATCCGCCTGTTCCCAGCCGTCCCAATCTTCCCGCAGCCTGACTTGTGTTAGATCCGGGAAAACCTCGGGCCAACCTTCGAGGGCGTCGGCCTTGCGATCCTGCAACCACGCGATCCGGGAACGGGCGATCCTGCCTAACAAGGGCGGCAGATCGGCCGCACGGGCGAGGCAAGCCTCGATCCATTCCGGGTGGGTTGAGGCCAGGGCGAGTTCGAGGGCCATGGCCGCGGCGGGACCTTTGCCACCGGTGGCTGAGATGGCGGACTCAATGGCCGCGGGGTCGCCATCCTCGAAAGTCTTTTCGATTTGAATCTGGGAGGCCGGGTCAGCGGGGGGCATCGTTGCACGGGCGAGGCGTTCGGTGAGCGGCAGCAGCGCTTCGGGAGCGGCGGCGCCGGGTTTGAAAGTTTCGAGCGCTGAGATCACGGGGCTGAAGTCGAGTGCGGGGAAAAGCTGGCGAAGCGCGGCGAAATCACAATCCTTGAAGGCTTGCAGGCGCTGCTCCGTGCTGCTTATGGCGAAGGTGCGGGCGGCCTCGTCGTAGCGGGTCCCGGCCAGGGATTCGGTGAGATTGCGCAGCGCGGCGAGGGAATTTTCCGCGGGAGTTCCGGAGGTGGGCGCATCCGCAAGTGCCAAGGGCACAGGCAGTGTCCGCTCGAAGGTGAGCGTGCCGTTTTTTTCGCCGATGATCACCTGATCCCCGCTGACCGTGACCGCGGTGATGGCGGATTGGGTGTGGATCGGCGCGCGCTGTCCTGTTAGAATGCGGAGGGTGCGCCCATCGACCTCAAGTGCGCCGCGTTCCGGATCGCGCAACAGGCCCGTCCAAAGGCCCGGGTGCCGGCTCCAGGGGAAGCGTTCCAGCAGAGTGATGGGTTCGAGCAAGGAACCGGGTTTGCCGCCGAAGGACATGACGAACGGTTCCGGGCTGCGGTGAGGGCCCGGGTCCTTCAGCGTCAGCGCGGAGCCGCCGTTTGCAGCGAACTGCGCGTGGAGCAGGGCGAGCGCCTCACCCGGCGGGGTGAAACGCACGGATTCCACGGGTGAGACCGGCATTTCTAACAATCCAGCATCGGCATGCAGGACGCGCAGGGTGTTGCGGTCGAGATAGGCGGCGAGCGGGCGCGGGCGTTCCGGGGCGCCGGGTTCGGAGGAGCGGATGATTTCCCCGGAGGAGGCGTCGCGCAGATGCCAAACCAGCGAGCGGTCATTTGCCGCTAGAAAGGCCGGGTGGGCGAGCAGCAGGCCGTCCGCCGAAAACACGATCACGGCGGAGGGGTTGGCAAACTCCGGCAGGGGTCCGAGCTCGCGGATGGGTTTCAGGGTGATTGCGTTGCACAGCAGGGTCACGCCGGCACGTTCGACGACCACCGCATGGTGGGTTGGGTCGAACACCAAGCTGCGGGTTTGCGCGGTGTTGAGCGGGAAGAGCACGCTTTCGATGCGCAGGGATTGAAGATTCCAGCGCACGGTGGTGTTGGCTTCGCCGGACAGGCAGACCCACAGCGCTGCCGGGGCCGCGAACTTGAGGTGCTCCACGGGCCAACGGTGGTCAAGGGTGAGTTCCGGCAGATGCCAGCGGGTTGACGCCAGGATTTCCCCGGCCATGGCTCCTGCCTCGGCGGATTTCGGATCCGCCTCAAGGGCGGAAACCAACATGGCAAGCGCCTCGTCCGGGGCATTACCAGAGAGCCGGGTTTTTGCCAGATCGATGCGGGCGGCGGCGAGTTTGGAGGCAGCGTCGGCGATCCGGGCGGAGGGTGGCTTGGGAGCGGGCGGCGGGGAATCGCAGGCCGGCATCAGGGCGCACAGCGCCAGAACCAAGATGGCGCCAGCGCGCTGGTGGCGGCAAATCGCGGTGGCTGACTGACGGATCTGTCCTGGCATGCTCCACGGGTTCAACCCCGCGGCTGCGGGATTGTGTCTGTAGTCTGCGCGTTGCACGTCCGGTTATAAGCCGCTTTTCTCGATGAGCGCACGGAGTTGTTTCTGAAACTCCATGATGTCATCCTGGGTCGGGCGGTAGCCGGGCGTGTCCGGGTCAAGGCCCGGGCGACCCGATTGATCGAGCATCCAGATGGCTGTTTCGCCGTCGCAGAAAGTGACTTTGCCGCTGACCAGCGCGCCCGGCAGGGTGAGGGTGTCCATCGTCGTGGTGACTTTGCCGGTGGGCACGGGCACGGGTTTGACCTCGGCTTTGGGTTGTTCCTTCGGTTCTTCGAGCAACTGAATGCCGAGATCGAGAATGACGAAGCGGGTGTCCATGTAGGTGATGGAAAACCCGAAGTCCTCTTTGAGATGGCGTTGGAGATCGGACATGGTCGCCCCATCGGCGGCCCATTGCTGGAGAGCGGCGACTTGATCCGGGGTGAGTTGGCTGGCGCTGAACATGGCTGATTTTTAAACATCGCCTGCCGCTTGCCAAGCCTCAAAAAACCGACCGAGGGCCGGAAAATCTATCAAGTTTCAAGCGGTGGATTTGGCCGTTCACTCCTTGAGCTCAATGTCCAGGCTGTAGCTGTCGCCAGCGAGATGCTTGAGCACCTTCAGCCTGAAGGGCGCATCTTGGTGGTCGAAGCTGTCACCGGCGTGAAAGGCCGCCTCGTTGAGACCGGCGCGCGGATAGACCACGACCGGGTTCTGCCCGGTTGCGAGGGTCGCGTCCACACTGTAAACCAGGACGCCTCCGGCTTTGGATGGCTCCCCTTCCCCGGGGCGAATGGACTGGGCCACCTCGATGACGAAAACCTTGCCCGGCCGTGCCGGGTCACCCACCGGCACCACAATCATCGAAAGCCCGGAAGATCCGCTCAAGGGGGTCAGTTCCAGTGCTTGTGCGTTCTTGACAAGATAGGCTTTGCGCTCGGCGTCGAGCCACTTGAGCTTGTGGCGGTGCCAGCCAAGAAAACCGGTGCTGTTTCCCGCCTCCGACATGATGTCCCAAGGGCCGGTGGGATTCTTCGGTCCCGCGACGCCGCCATAGGTGTATAAGTCCGGCAACCCCATCAGGTGTGCGGTCTCATGGGCCAGCACGATGGGGGTGGGGCTGGAGAGGTTCAGGGCGACCTTGATCTTGCCTCCGCGGTAGGGAATGGCCAGGTCATCGCGCTCACCAAAGGCGGTATTGCCGATGCGCGGCATGTTGGCGACGATGTAATCATACTCGCGAAAGTCGATCTCAGGATAGGTCTTGAAGATTTCAACGAAAAGATCGCGATGCGACTCGGTGGTCGCGCTGCTGTATTGCCCCACCTTTTTCGACAGCCGCCGCCAACCATGGACGTGCTCGATGCCGAAGCTGAGTTTGCCATAAGACTGCCCCTTGAAGAGCTCCTCAAACCTGCCATCTCCCAAGACCTCCCGCCCGCGCTCCTTGGTGTCGATGCTCATTTCCATGTCCGGAAAATCGAGATAGAGCATGATGACTTTCTTATGCCCTACGGCACTGCCATAGATCAGCGGATCCGTCCCCCCCTCGCCCTTGTAGACGTCGCCCTTTGCGATCAACGGCGGGATGGGATCCACCATAGCCTTGCGCTCCGGGGCCCCATGGGCCGCCAATATGCCGGCCGCAAGGCAAGCAAGCGTTGCCCCATATTTCCTGTCTGTCATCTGCTGGAACATTTTTTTACTCGGTAGTGGTGGTTTCCGCGCCCATCAGCGGGCCGCGTCGGCCGTGGTGCGGGAGCGGGAGGAAAGTGGGGTGAATGCCAGCCGTCGTCAATTCCAACGCGGAAAAAGTATCGGCGCTCGCTCAAAATGTTCCATTCCGACCGCAAGCCTCAACCTGCGCGATGCACCGGCGGGCGTCTCCCCTAAGGAGCAGGGACGTCTCTGGCCTTCGTAGCCTTGGCTGTCCTTTGTAGCTCTTGCGAAAAAGGGGCGAAGCAGGCCCGTCCCGTTCTCTGAATCGCTAAGGAGCAGGGACGTCCCGTCCCGTTCTCTGAATCGGCGGACGAGACGTCCACCCTCCATTTCGCAAAATAGACAACGATTTCGCAAAATAGTCATTGCGCTAATTGCGGATTTTTGCCAGCTTGCCATTATCGCAATCGCCTTTACCGGTTTTTCCGATCCGGCCCGAGGCCTCATCCCCGTCCAAAACCCCAAAATCCAAAACCCCAAAATTGCCGTTGGCCAGCTCCACGTCGCTCCGGTTCGCTCCGCCCGGTTCCGCATTCAAAATCCATCATTCATCATTCAACATTCAACATTCAACATTCAACATTCATCATTCATCATTCGTCATTCATCATTCCCAATCATCCTCCAGCCTAACATCAGACCATCACACCACTGAAACCAAACCTATGAAAACCAACAACATCGCAGCGCCCCACGCGGGCCCGTCGCGTTTGCCCGACAGCAAACTCCCCCAAGCACCCCCACCCCGCCAGTCCTGGCGATCCCGCGGCCTCACCCTCGCCGCCAAATCCGCCGCCTGCCTCGCCGCCCTGTGCTTCGCTGGGTTGAGTGGCGCATCGGCTGCCAACTTGCTCACCGACCCCGGCTTCGAAGACGGCGGGGCTCTCTGGTCGCCGTCAGTCCTTCGTTTCGGAACAGGGACCTTGGTGAACGATCCCGCTACCGCTCACGATGGCAGCAATTACTTTTCTGCGACTGGCGTCGGGGGGTGGGCCAGCGTGATGCAAGGTGACACCCGGGGTGCCTACAGCACCGGGTCGACCACCATGTCCGTCAATTCCGCAGCGTTCTACAAGCTGAGTGCCTGGGTGAAGGTTCCCGGTGCCGCGACAACTCCGCAGGCGATTAGCTTGAGGTATCGATTTGAACCTTCCGGCAATCGTGTGGACGTGGGAACCCAGACCATCAGCACCGAAGATTGGACCTACCTTGAATCTGGCTACATCCAACCGGGGAGTTCCGACACCTTCATGAGTTACTTTGAGGTGCATTCGCAGACCAATGACGTCACCATGTATGTTGATGATTGTGCGGTGACTGAATACCCTCCGATGCACATCACGGGACGGGTGATTGATGGCTTGTCCGCTGGGGTGGATGGCGCGGCTGTTGCGGCGACTTCGTCCACATATTCGTCACCAGTGGCTACTACCGCAGGCGGCGGTTACTACACCTTGTCGGTCTCGCCTTTTGCTGATACCTACACTGTGAAGGCCTCATCACCAGGGTTCAAAGGGAGCATTTCGGGACTCGACGTTTCTTCCGACCCCACCGCAGCTCCAGATATCACCCTGGATGTGGATCCGGACTATGATTCCGATCTGATCTTCTCCGTGCGCAGCAGCGCAGCCTCGGCGACCGCTCCCTGGCCATGTGCCTTCCCTGCGAGCAATTCGCTGGCGCGCATCGGAGCACCCGGTGTCGAAACGATTGGCTCACAGCAATGGGTAAAGAATCTGTACACCACAGGCGACGGCTATCGCTTCGGAACATTCACGGATCCGATCACCGTCAATGGCGCTTCGGTCGTTGCCGTGGTCAAACCACAGTATCGCGTTGATGGTGGCTGGGGCAGCGTGGTCAACGTGTTCATGAATGACCTGAGGCTTGACGTCAATCAGGTTTCTGGCCGGGTTACGGTCGTTCGCAAGGGCCAAGGCTATGATGGTCCCGTCCTTCTGGACGGACAGAAAGCTGTCCTGAGCGCAATTGTTCAGCCCACCGGCGAGGTATCGCTCTACGTCAATGGCACGCGGGTTATTAACAACCTCGATGCCCCGGGCTATATGCAGATGACCCCAGGTAACTGGAACGGTGGCGTCATTGAAACTCAGCCCTGGGCGCACGCTATCAACGTCGGACGCAATGATCCTAACGGCTGGTCGGCCTACAACGGCAACATCGGCGATATCTATGTTTACAAGGTTGCTTTGGACGATACCAAGCGGGCCGCATTGGAATCCGATCTGATGACCAAGTTCGACGTCAAGCAGGTCATCAATGCATCCGCCGGAGCCCACGGAACCATTGATCCTCTTGGTTTGGTGGAAGTGTCCAACGGTGCCGACCAAACCTTTACCTTCGCTGCGGACTCTGGCTATGCGATTGCCAGCGTGCTGATTGATGGCGTTGCCAACGCACAGGCCAAGATTGATGGCACCTACACCTTTACCAATGTAATCGCTTCTCACACCATTGCAGTTAGCTTCGAGAATACGAGCATTGATCCCAATCTGCCGATCGTCGACATCAGTGTTGATTCCGGGTTCACGGATGACGCGGGTCTCACCGTGTGGCCCAATGCCGGCACGCTTGAAGGCCAGTTCGTGGCAGGCGACGGCTTTGACACGATCGCACCCATGACCCGGGCAAACATCGGCGGTATCAAGGCGGTCCAGTTCAATGGCAGCAAAATGCTTCTGAGCTCCACCACGAGCACGGCCGATAGAATCATGGCTCCGGCTTCAATCACAGGTGCTGGCTCCAAATTCACTGTCGTTGCCAACGTCTATGCCCCCGGGAGTGGCCTGTATGATCCGTGGGAGCAGTTCTTCCTTGCTTGGTCTCGCAGAAACGGACCTGAACTCAGCTGCGCATCATTCGGTTACGGCAAAGGCTGGTGGGGTGCCATCGGTGGATGGGGTGCGGGCGATGTCAACTATGGCGCGCTCTACCCTAGCACCGACAGATCCGTGGCTCCTGCATGGGGTCAGTGGAACACAGTTGCCATGACCTATGACGGCGCAACCGTGAAAATCTATTACAACGGCGCAGTGGTCAACACCCAGACCAAGGCCTATGCCTTCCACGCAAACATGCCGATTTCCCTTGGTTCCCAATACTCGGGCGACACCGGCTTGGGACGTGATCTTGCGTTCAACGGCTCCATCGCCGCACTCAAGATTTACAGCAGAGAACTGACTGGTGAGGAGATCATTGCCGCCACCGGGACCCGCCATACCATTACCGCATCAGCGGGAACCGGTGGAAGTATCAGCCCGAGCCCGTCGGTCTCTGTGCAAACCGGAACTACTAGCCCGACGTTCACCATCACACCGGCTTATGGCTATGAGATAGGCCCGGTGACGGTGACCGAAAATGGCATCCCGACGGAGTATCCTGCCACGGCCACCTATACCTTCACCAATGTGATTGCCGACGGATCAATCAATGCCACATTCATCCCATTGCCTACGTTCTCTGGTGTGGTGAGCGGTCCTTCCGGGCCTATCTTCAGCGCCAAGGTTGCGCTGAGCCCGGGCAACTTCGTGTGGACCAACTCGGCCGGCGAATATCTCATCGTTCCGCCCGGCGACGGAGAATACACCCTGACCGCCTCCAAGGGTGGATACGTCAGTGGTTCCATACCAGCGACGATGGCTGGCTCGTCTATCGGCGGTCTGGACATTACACTCGCTAAGAGCGCGGGTCTTGATCCGCTCGTGGTGCTTGATGCCTCCACACTGACCGACCCTGACGGTACCAGAGTGCTCTCATGGGCAAACGACGGAAGCCTCGGCGGAGTGTTCAATAAGAAGGCAGCCGGCCCAGGTCCGAGCATCGCCACGATCCTCGACAAGAAGGCTGTCCAGTTCAGTCCGGCTGGTGAGGGCGATAATGTCAGTGAGACGCTGGGTGGCACGATCGTTACCCCGCCTGAAGTCGCCGGCAATTCCGACTGGTCAGTTTCAACGGATCTCTACAAAGTTGATATGAACAATCCCGGCGGCGACCAAGCTTATCTGTCCCTGGCTTCGTGGTGGGGGCACCCTGTCACTGGTTTTGGCACAAGCGCCCAGTTCTGCTATCGCAACAACAAGGCCGTCGACCATAACGGCTCGGGCTGGGGATTTGCGATAGTGCCAACCGCGGGGGCGTGGCATAATGTCACCATCACCTATGACGGAACTACGCAGAAGGTCTATGTGGACGGCGTCCTTGACGAGAGCCGCGCCATCGCTCTCAACATTGCCACCGGAGATCAGATGCTTGTTGGCAGCCACTCGGATGTCGCTGGTTCGGACCGAATATGGAACGACAATTACTGGCGCTACACTGGCTCGATCGCCAAGCTCCAGATCTTCGACCAGGCGCTGACACTCGCCGAAGTACAAGCCCTGAATGGGATTGTTTCGACCACCATCACGGGATCCGTCAAAGAAGCTGATATTGGCGCGGAGAACGTCATTGTAACCACGACTCCCGGTGGTCTAACCGGAACAACGGATGTCAATGGCGTCTATACGATCACTGGCGCAACCGCAGGCGTTTCATACACCCTGACCGCTTCGAATCTGCCGCTCGGCAAAATGGTGGATACGGCTCCGGCAACCTTCGTGGCCCTAGAGACGCCCAACACGGGCAAGGACTTCACGCTCAAGGATAACCCGGACAGTGATCCGGACCTTCTGTTCCTTGCAAAATCCAGTGCATGTGTGGGCAACGCCCCCTGGCCTTTAGCCTACTCCTCATTTGCCGGGATTTCGGCGATGACTCCCATGGGCACTCCCTCAGTCGGAACCATTGGTTCCGAGCCGGCGGCGGCGAACGATGCGGAAGGCGATGGATTCCACGTTACCAACATCCCCATGGGCACCAATCTGACGACCAACGGTGCAAGCATTGTGGTGGTCGCCAAGCCGGCTGTATTCACACCTGGCAATGCCTATCAGGATATCGTAAGTGTTCTGCTTGACCAATTATCGATCGGCATCCAGCGGGATACCGGCGAGGTTACCGTGAAGCGCAAAGGCGGTTGGTACAATACCGGTTACTTTGTTGCTGATGGCGAGAGCGTCATTCTTTCGCTCGTGGTACAACCCACCGGTCCCTTGGCTGTCTATGCAAATGGCGTGAAGGTGTTTACCCGCGACAGCTTGCGTGACATGTCGTTCCTGACCGCATCCGCCTGGTATATGACTGACATCAACGTCGGTAAGGCGTGGAACGGCGACGGTTGGTCCTCTTACAATGGCAACATCGGCGACGTGTACGTCTACAAGACGGCGATTGATGATGTCAAGCGCAAGACCCTGCAAAGCGACCTGGCCACCAAGTTCGGCATTACCTTGCCGACCCTCCACACGATCACGGCGAGCGCCGATGCCAATGGCACGATCAGCCCGAGCGGTGCCGTTGAGGTCGTGGAAGGCCAGGACAAGACGTTTAACTTCTATCCAACCGCCGGCTTCGTGGATGTGGTGACGGTGGATGGGACGCCCGAACCGGGCCACCCCGCCAGCTACACGTTCTTCAACGTGACGGGGCCGCACACCATCTCGGTCACCTTCACCGTGGAACCGCCGCCGGCCAACGACAACTTTGTCGATGCGATTGATTTGACTGGCGTTGAAGCCGGCCAAACGGGCGCTGTCACCGCCGGCACCCAGGCGGGCACCTACAATTTCGCCGCCACCAAGGAAGTGGACGAACCCGCCTTCTTATACACGGGTCCGGATTATGAGCAATCCGTCTGGTTCAAATGGACCGCCCCGTCGAACGGCAATTTCACCATCGACACGTACGGCACGATGAATGTCGCCGGGCAAGTCTGGGATTCCGTCATTTACCTTTATGATGGGGCTTCGCTTGCTACGTTGAATTCGCTTGCCACGGTAGACAATGGCCAAGCGGAAACCGCGACCATCCCGGTGACGACCGGCACGACCTATTACGTCCGCCTGGCTTGGGGTGGAGGACCGTCCGGAAACGCGGCG
>Ga0268284_1000400_pt1 | contig 30940 bp, 34 predicted proteins | sample saktaG_14_FD_190137 | JGI IMG/M metagenome (GOLD analysis project Ga0268284, IMG submission 190137) | Saline water microbial communities from Sakinaw Lake, British Columbia, Canada - sak_2013_06_06_40m | ecosystem: Environmental > Aquatic > Non-marine Saline and Alkaline > Saline ...
TGAAAACCCCGTCACTTTAGTGCGAAATTTCTCATCCCAGCAAACCGCCAATCCATGCGAGAGCCGTAAAACCTCGGGCTTCAGCCCGCAGGTTAGGCTCGAGCGGCGGTTTGCTGTTATCTCTTGTCACTAATATCAATTTGTTATCTCTAGCGATTATTGCATGCAATGCATCTCCTGGTGGCAGATTCCTTTCCAGAGCAATCTTTTTTGCTTCTTCCCTTTCTTCTTTAGTCGCAATGATTTTTTCCGTAATTTTTTCAAAAGGCTTGAACATGCCATTGATTTCTGGAAGAGAATAATTCATCTCCAATTCCCTCAATAATAGATCGGTCAGCACAATGACAATTTCTTGAGATTTTATTGTGGCTAATAATTTAAGCGCGTAATCACCCAACGGCTCATTATGGAACCCTTTTCTATCTTCGTAAATATCAATCCAGATCGATGTATCGATAAGATATTTCTCGAACATCATTATTACGGATTTGCAGATGTTTATATACTCTGCTGAGGTATAACCGCAATATCTCCGTTTATTTCACATCTACGCCCATTCCCTCAAGCTTTGCCTTTAGGAATGACTCCACGTTCTTGCTGAGCATGTTGCCCAGGTCCATGGCTATGAACTTTGCTCCGTCAGCATTGTAAAGCATAGAGGCGCGGTCAAACTCAGGGTTTCCTGGCTTTGCCATCCTAAAGCAGTCGATGATTATTCCTTCCTTGTTCAGTATGAACGAAGGGTTGAGGGTCTCGCCGTTTATCATGACAGCCTTGTCCCTCTCGAAGTCGATGAACTGCCGGTACAAGAAATGGCTTATCTTCTCTTTGAGCTCTGCTAATTCACGCTTTTTCTTCCTTTCCTCGATGTTGATCATAGTAAAAACAGTCTTCAAAATAGTAGTATTTAAAGCTTACGGAGAATTAACATTTAAAAAGAATCAAGCATTCTCCTGCAATATGAAGGCACAAGATGTTCATTTTGAGGATTTGGAACAAATCCTGGCTATGTGGAAAGAAGCAGGCGGATGCATCCCTTACTTCATAAGTGCTGATAGGATATATCATGATTTGAAAATAGCTGAGAAAGATAAATTCAAAAGATGGACAATGGGTGACGGGTATAGGATTGGATCAAAATGGACTTGTCATTCAAAACTACAATTTTGGATGGATCCTGATGGAGAGTTAGAAGTAAGATTCTGCCCGAATATGGACTCTCGATTTGAAAAAGGAGAAGAGGAAGCCAGAGCCGCGGCTAAGGCCTTCGGAAAAAGAGTGGCAGAATATCTTAACTCAAAATATCCTATCGACGAATGATTTTTCTTTCACGTCACATCTACCGCGCCGAAATCCGACTGAAACGCGATACTGGCGCGCCCGATGAAATTTTCTCAGAAACCTTTCCTTTTCTTTATGAACTTCAAGAGCTCATCTGAGAACAGTGGCTTTCCGTCGACGAGTAAATATCTGAAAGGAAAATCCATCGCTTCGCTCTCACCCATCTCAAGGCTCACAGTGTCCTGGAACTTCAGCTTCTCAAAAGGAACCTGCTCCTCAATTATCATCTTACAGACCATGACAGCGTTGTCTGTCGCGAACTGCTCTTTTCCGATGTGCCTTCTCTCAGCGCCAGGGATCACGAGCTCGTCCTTTGTCCTCTTGCGAGGAGGATAATCACCAAGGATTCCGCCAAAGACCAGGTAGTCGAACTTTTCTTTGTCAGAAGGCTTCAAGATCTCCTCTGCCACAGGGTCGAGCACGCAGACTCGCTTCAACCCTAACTCTGAAGCTTTTCTCTTTGAGCCGGAGCATAATGATTTAAGCTTGTCAGGCTGGGCTCCTTTGAGGTTGGTAATCATCAAGTTCTTTCTACCAACAATGCTTGAGATGTGCTTGTACTCTATCACGCACCACTTGAAAAGCCTCGGCTCAAGATGCTCGATTACGTATTTCATATCAAGCAGGGAATTGCAGGGTATTTTAATATCTTTTGTGAGCCTCAAACCCAGATGCTTTAGTACAGATAGGACTTAACAACACATATTAATTTCGCAGTAGTAATGACATAGAAAAGTTTAAAAGCACAAATCTAATCCTATATGTAGAATATCGAAATGAAAAATCTTGCAGGAGTAAAAGAAGCAGACGAGTATATACAAGAAGAATTAATTTTAGCAGGAATTCCGCTAATCAGAGGAAAAGAAAATGACGGGATGGTTCCGTATTCTATAACCGGCAAATTAGGCAATTGGACTTTTGAACGGGCGCGGTACTATTGGATGGCTTCAGCCCCTAAGAAAAAGGGTTTGCCGCTTGAAGTTGCTGTTCAACTGTATGAAAGGCAGTATCCTGTTGTAGGTAAAAATCAGCCTGACAATTACGGACAGGTAGTCCGAGTTGAAGGAAACGCTGACGGTCCGCATCCTAATGCTCGGGCGGACCATTACGATATCGAAGGGAATCTGTTGATAATCGACCCTGATGGAAAATTGAAACTGGAACAGGACCGCCTTTTTGAGAAACATCCTGAGTTTCTTAGCAAGCCAGGGTTCCAAGAGCTAAAAACAGCAAAATACATTTTCAGCCTTGAGGGGATAGTATCGCATTCATACGTTAATGGCTATCATATCGATAATCAGATCGGATTAAATGAGTTTGCCAGGGTTCTTCGAGAGCTTTAAAACGTGAACGTTTTTTCATTATCTTTACTATGATTAAATTGTAGCTCAGTAGAATGTTGAATGTGGTCGTCTTCGGAAGCGTATTTTAAAAGCAAAACCTTTAAAAAGCCCTGGCTTTTCCAGAGGACTAATGGCAAAGCTAAGAAAAGGAGTCGCATATAGGAAGCTCGAGAGGCCTTACACTCGAAGATCTAAGTATAGGAAGAAAAACTTTGTTCGAGCAAACCCTCACAACCTCATAGCAAGGTATGAGACTGGCGACTTGAAAAAGAAATTTGACACGACAATGCTTGTCATCTCCGAGCAGGACCTCCAGATAAGGCATAATGCCATAGAGGCGGCAAGAAGGTCGAGCAACCGAGTCTTGGAGAAGAAGACCGGAAAGGTCGGCTTCAAGCTGAAAGTGAGGATTGTCCCTCATCATCTTCTGAGAGAGAACCCGCTTGCGAGCGGAGCAGGAGCAGACCGTATGAGCACAGGAATGGCCCACTCATTCGGAAAGGTCATAGGAATAGCTGCAAGAGTCTACGCAGGCAGCCCAATCTTTGAGATACAGTTCGACAAAGTAAACATCGAAGCCGCAAAAGAAGCAGCCAAGAGGATTATAAGCAAAGTTCCCTGCACCTGCAAGATAGAAGTAAAGAGCAACAACTAAATCCAGAGAATTCTATTCAGAACTTCTTGACAATCTCTTTTCTCAATTCATCAACATCCTTTATCATATCATGCCCTGTCTTGAAGCTGCTGACGATATCCTCGTCGATGATGTCAGTCTTTGACAGGTAGATGATTATCGGCTTTTCGTATTCCTTGACGTTCTCAAAAAGCCTCCTCTGATCCTCTAGTGGATATGTGTGAGTCAGGTCGAAGATGAAGACTATGATGTTTGCCTGGTATTTCAATGCAAGATATGCCTGCTTCTCGATGTTATTCATCTTATCGAGCCTAGCAAGAGTGCCTGGCGCATCGATGAACTGCACCTTTCTTCCGTCGATCTCTGCGTAGCCGAGGTTCATCCTCTTGGTGGTGAATGCGTAGTTCTTTATCTCAGGCTTGCTTGTCGTCAGCTTTCCTAGGAGCGTGCTCTTGCCGACGTTGGGAAATCCTGCGATGCAGACCGTGAAAAGGTCTGTCTTCATCATAGGATATTCCTTGAACTCCCTCCTTGCATGGTCGAGATAGAGAAGGCTAGGGCTGATCTTCTTTATTATCGAGCTTACTCTGCCAATATAATTCTTCATCTTCTTCTTCAGCTCTCCTGCGTCAGAGCATTTTGTGATGAGCCCCGCGTGTGAGTGGGAAATCTCAGCTATCTTCTCCGTCGCCCACACCAAATCCTTAAGGCTGTCATCAAGCCTTTTCTCATTGAGCGTGACTTTCAATAGCTCATAGTAAAATCCGTTGAAATCAGATGATCTGGGAAATTTCTTAAGAATGCCATTTATTTTTGATATCAACGTTCCTTTTATCAGGTCAAGCTTTTTGAGCTCTTTTCTCCGCTGAGAGAATATGTTCTCATTGTTCTTTATAGCACCCAAGGCATAGGCCCTACTGAAAGCTATATCCAAGTACTTATCTGCTTTCTCAATAGGCATAACGTCGTTGAATGACATGATGCCCGGTGTGCCTACTCTCTTTAAAACACTTTCCCATGCCTTAGCCTGAATCAAAACTAGCAAATCATATACTGGGCAGACCGTCATATTTATATTTCAATGCTGATTCCCAAGCTCCATGGCAAAAGGAAAATACTGGATTGCGATGGTGAAAGTTGACAAAGATTATTATGTCGTGGCAACGGATGACGGTATAGATGTAAATGATTTTGGCAGCAGGGAGAAAGCCCTGGAATTCATAGGTATATATGATGCTACTCATATGAGAAGTGTCCCGTGGATTAATTCTGCTGTGGTAAGCAAACTTGGGCCGAGGATCATAGGGGTAAATTTAGAGCTGCTCACCGAGAAACTATTCGATGAAAAAGCAACTCTACGTCACGTGAGAATCGATGCCGGTCTTAGCTCTTTTATGGGGTTGAAATGCAACCGTCAGTATAGTGTTGTTGAGCGAGTGTATAACTCTGGAGAGGCTCCTGAACTTGGCCGCGTAGAAGCGTAGGTATAAATTCTTATTTCTTTCAAAACCTTTAAAAAGGGTTGGCCTTTCCATTGATGATAAGACGCTGAGCGCGCAGAATCAGCCTTTTAGGAGAAGCAAGCCGTCGTTCGGAAGATTTCGCAACAGCGAATATCCTCCTTAAGTCTTTTGGTCAAGCTTTTCCGCAGAAAAGGTTGTGCGAGGAGCTCGGGAGGCGGATTAAAATGGAAATAAAAGTTAATATCGGAGACCCAAAATCCGGGAAGACAGCAAAGCTAGTTCTGGCAAACGAGCAGGCAAAGCCGCTTCTCAACAAGAAGATAGGCGACAAGATAAAAGGCGACGAGATAGGCTTTCCTGGCTATGAGTTCGAGATAACTGGCGGAAGCGACTACTGCGGATTTCCCATGAGAAGGGATGTGGTAGGCGTTGCGAGGAAGAAGATTCTCATGGTTGGTGGAGTAGGCCTAAGGCATAACGTTCCTGGCAGGAAGGTCAGGAAGAATGTCGCAGGCAACACCGTGCACCCAAACACAGCTCAGCTCAATCTCAAGATTGTCAAGCACGGAGAAAAGCCTCTTGTCGAAGAGAAGGCTGCCGAGGAGAAAAAGGAAGAGAAGGCTGAAGCGAAGAAAAAGTGATTCTTCCATTGAGCCAAATTATTTAATTTTTTTATAGCATCCTTTTCTCTGTATATAAAACACGTTCTTTACTAAATATTTATAAATAAAAACGTTTTCCCCTCTTCCATGCATATCCGCAAGTTAGTCAAGTCAGGCCTTTCTTCCTACACTGTGGCCTTGCCTAAGGAGTGGATTGACCGCAACAGGCTAAATAAGGGAGCATTGCTCTACATCGAGGAGCATGACAACCTTCTCACCATCTCTGCTGAGCTGAGTAAGGAGAGAAAGGAGAGAAAGGAGATTGTTATCACTACCGAGGGCAAGTCTGAGAAGATAATCAGGCGTGAGATCAGGAGCGCCTACATCAATGATTATGACAGGATATACCTGAAAGGTTCCAACATCAAGGTGCTCGCCGCAGCCCTCAAGAAGGATGTCCATGATCTGGTCTCCATGGAAACCATCGAGGAATCTACTGACAAGATTGTCGCGAGAAATTTCCTTGATTTCTCTGAAGTCGAGGTCACTGACATAGTCAGGCGGATAGATAACATCACCCGCTCAATGCTATCAGATTCCATCAGCTGCATCGAGACCTATTCTTCAGAGTATGACATGGCCCAGATATTGAGGGAGCGGGACGCTGACGTCAATCGCCTTTCATTCATGGTCTTCAAGCTGCTGAAGTCCTGCGCGGGAGACCCGACCATCTGCACAAGGCTCAAGCTGAGCGAGCTTGAAGTCCTGAGGTATTGGCATCTTGTCTTCATAATCGAGAAGATAGCTGACGAGGCAAAGAGGATAGCCAGGCTGATAAAGAACTTGCATGCGAAGAAATCCAAGTTCGACAGGAAAGGCCTTACCAAGCTCTTCCAGGAAGTGAAAACTCATTATGAGGGCGTGATGAAGGCCTTCTACAAGAAAGATTTCAACCTGGCAGACGAGATATACCTAAATAAGACACCCATGCTGAAGAAATGCGACGAGTACTTTGAGGACAACAAATGCCTTGAGATTGCTGACATCACAGGAAAGTTCAAGAGCATAGTCTCACAGTCAGACGACATCTCAAAGATAATAAGGTATCTTAATTAGGATCAATTGGCGGGAATGTTTACGCTGGCCGCATATTCATCTTTTGTATTCTTTCATTATCGTGGACAGCATCTGCACAGCCTCTGCAGGGTATTCGCTGTTGCTCGTCTCGCCAGAGAGCATCAGGGCGTCGCTCCCGTCGAGGACTGCGTTGGCAGCGTCGCTCACCTCGGCTCTTGTCGGCTTGTCCTGCTTTGTCATGCTCTCAAGGAATCCCGTGGCGGTCACAACCTTCACGCCATATTCCTTGCACCGTCCAATAATATTCTTCTGATACATAGGTATCTTGTGGATCGGGAGTTCGACGTGCATGTCGCCACGGGCTATCATTATGCTGAAGTTCATCTTCTTGCTGTTCGCGTATTGAAGTATCGATTCAAGATTGTCTATCCCGTTCTTATCCTCTATCTTTGCCACTATCCCTATCTCGTTCGAATAATTAGTGCCCTTCAGTTCCGCGGTCCTTCTCCTGATATGCTCGTACAGGTTGGCTACGTCGCTCCTGTCCCTGACAAAAGACAAGGCCAGGTACTCGACGTTGTTTTTTATCGAGAAATCTATGACCTGCTTGTCCTTCTTAGACAGGCGCTCCACATCGATATACCTTCCCGGGATGTTCACTCCCATGTCCTTATGGAAGTTTCCGTCGCCGGCTTTCTCAACCGCCAGATGCACCCGCTTGTTGAAGTGGTTTTTCTTGCACACAGTGGTCTCGATGGTGCCGTTCTCGAACAGCACCTTGTCTTCCAGCTCCAGGCTGTCGTAGAAATCCTTTGTGAAATGGAAAGGTTCCCTGCCAAAGCCGATAGTTATCACGTCGCCTTCCTGCACTCTCGCGTTGTAATCTGCCTTGAGCCTTATCTGCGGCCCTTTCAGGTCCATCATTATCGGGACTCGGGCTATGCTCCTGAGATCAGCGATTCTCCTAGAATATTCTTCGATGCTCGCGTAGGCCGTGTTGAACCTTGCACAGTTCATGCCGTAACGCACCATCTTCCTAAGGACTTCCTTGTCGTCGGTGGTGGTGCCAAGGGTGCACACGATCTTTGGTTTCTCCCTGATTCTCATGCTCTCATCATTCCTCCTTATTTTCCGGCTTTGTCTCCGCTCCAGCTTAATCCTTTAGCCTTGTAATCCCTTATCTCGTCGAGTAGGAATCTTGTGTAGTGCTGCGGCCTGTACTTGTCAAGTCCAAGCTCCTTGACAGTCTCCATTATCTTCTTTTTTGAGCGCGTCTCAATAGCTACTGTCTCGATGGACATCCCTGTCTTTGATGCATAGGATGAGGATGAGATGGGGCTTACTGAGAACCTTATCTTCTGCAGATCTATGGCGCAGCCGTTATAGACCTTGACCTCCCGCTCCTTCTCAACCTCGAACGGTATGAAAGGGATATTCGCTGCCTTCAGAGCACCGGTGACCTCCTCCAATGAGACATAGTCACTCAGCTTCACGCTCCCCTCTGGCAGGGGCATCCTTATGTCGTTCAGCATCACTTCGAGAGCTTTCTTCTTTATCGGCGAACGATAGCTGTAGGTGGCGCTCTCCTCAAGCCCAAGGTCCAGCTCTTCCTTGATGGTCTTCTTCACCTTCAATACATCGCCTCTTATCTTCATGTTGAGATCAGGCCTCTGTGGGAACAGGAGGTATGTGTCCTTGTAGCTTTTCTTCGAGGCAGTCTCAAGCCCCTGGAGCTTTTCCCTGTCCGCAGGCGTAAGCTTGTCGAACGTCCTCCATTCCCAGTCAGGGAAATAATTGTGCGCCTCTATCATCTCTTCGCTGTGCTCCTGGAAGAGCTCGCGCATTATTTTCTCTCCACCGGCGCGCTCCATGAAATTCACGACTCCCGGAGGCACGAATTCCCTCCAGTTCTCTCCGAGGGCTATCATCTCCCTTATGGCCTGGGCGTGAAATGAGTCTCTTATCGGGATGCCCCGCACCTCGTATCCTCTTCTGTTGAAAGGCTCGCTCTCAGTCTTGGTGTTGGTGAAGAACACATTGAACTCTGGCAGCTTCTCGATGACATACTCAACCCAAAGCTTGCAGTTGTGCTGATCCTGGATCGGGATTATGGAGTAGGGCTTCTTCACCTCTCCTCGCATCGCAGAGTCAACCATGTCGCTTCTCTCCTCGAATGTGAATGGGTTGGTAATCCACGGCATCTCCCAGTTCTTGTTGTTTCTGTCATACTGGGAGCTTCCGATGCCGACGATTATCTCGTCGATGTCTGGCTGGCTGTCTATGTATTTCATTATGTTGAGATGCCCCTTGTGGAACATCTGGTATCTTCCGATTATCACCGCTCTCCTTTTTTTTATTCCATCATTCATTTGAATCTCCTCCTTGATTATTCATCCAGTCATCTGCTGAGCATTGATCTCTCGGCGTCAGCCAATTGCTGGTAAAAATTATCTATTGTGATTCTCCTGCTCGGGTCTTTCTCCAACGCAGACCCTATCAGGCTCCTTATGTTTGAGTTCTGCATGAGCACGTGCGTGTTGGCGTCGTAGCTGCAGCACATGTTTGCAAGCGAGTACTTCATTATCTCGCTCTCCCTGAAACTATCTCCCTCTTTTAGGTTGCAGCGTATGAACGGATGCCTGCCGTGCAGCAGCTCATAGAGCAGGATTCCCAGCTGGAACACATCTGACCGGCTGTTGTACTGGAATGTGGCGCCAACTTCCGGCGGCACATACTTGGGTGTCGAGAGCAATGATGTAACTCTGGTTTCATTCCTCACTCCCTCCGGGACTATGCGCGACATGCCGAAATCAAGGAGCCTCATCTCCCCGCTCTCCCGGTCATACATCACGTTGGTGTCTTTTACGTCGGTGTAAAGTATGTTTTTTGAATGCAGGTACTTGATCGCATCAGCCACCTTCCGCACGATGCCCAGGCTCTCGTTCACCTTGAGAAGGTTGCCTAGCTTGGTGTACGTTGACAGGTTCTCTCCCTTGAAGAACTCAAACTTCATGAACTCAATGCCTCCTGTGCTGATGCTCCCAAGATATTTTATTATATTAGGGTGAGGCTTGTCTCTCATCAGCTCGTAGATTTCTTTCTCTGAACTGTAGCCGTCAGGAGTTGTGAAGTCAAGATATAGCTTGAGGTTCTCTTTCAGCACTATCCTTGTCTTGTCCTGCTCAGCCAGGTACAGGCTGCTGCTTATTGGGAAGAATTCATCGTGGTCCCCTTCCTGGAGCTTCTTGATCAGCCCTATGCTGTTCTCTGAGCAGTAATCCTTCACAAGCTCATCAATCCTCTTCCTGTTCCCTTTACTCTTGGTGTTGAACTCTTCCTGGAGCTCGAATGTGAGCCAAGGGTCTCCTGATTGCCTCGCGAGGAACAGCTTCTTCGGGGTGTTCTGGTTCTTCGCCTGCTGCTGCTTGACTACAATGCTTCGCAGGAACTCCTGCCTATCAACATCAGGATTCAATGACTCGTACTCAGAGAGCATGCAGTCCAGCTTTTCCTCGTCTATGATGAACTGCTCCTTGTCCCTGACCATAGGTATGTGCGTGATGGCTTTCTCGAGGAAGGAAGAGTATCTCTCCCTTGTGAAGCCAAGGCCTTGCTGGCTCATGGTCATGTTGAATGAGAGATCCTTGACAAGCTCGTACCTGCCAAACCTCATGCCTACGTCGAAAAGCTCCCTCATCTTCTCATAATGCTTTCCTGCGGCGAAATAATTCTTGGCTGTCTCAAACCTGAGCATGAGAGTGTTGGCCGTGCCGAGAACCTTGTTAGTCTCTTTGACAAATGACTTGTAATCGCTGTCAGGAATCTGTGAGTGTACATAGCCTTTCACTAGCTCGAACCCGTCTCGCATGTTCTGCGCAGAGCCTTCTGATGATATGATCGCATTGCCGAAGAGCAGCAGTTCATACGGAGCCTTTCTCTGGATTATGTCATCAAGAACAGCTGTCTCTTGCTCATTGAAATCAGGCTGGATCTCTGTCGCCTCTGCCCTTTCCTCTCCTTCCTTCTCGATGTTATCCATGGCTGTCATCTTCATATCTTGTTAGGGTCTATCTTCATTATCTTTTCATTCAGCGAAGATATGTAATCCTCCACTGATTTAGTTGTGGCTTCCTTGCTCAATGATGTTATCGCCTTGACTGAAGCAGTATAATAATCCCCTGACCTTGCCCTTGTCAGCACATCATCCTTGAGTTTCGTGTCCTCGATGTATTGCAAAGCGCTGTCTATGAACAACAGCGCCCTGAGATCATTGACTCCCTGCACGCCGCTGAGCTGCTCCTTCACTGAATGATTCGAGAACAGCCCGAACACCTTCTGGCCGAGCGAGGAGTAGAATGAGTCAAGCTCTCTCACACCTACATATTGATGTAGGTTGTCGCTCTGATAGTTGGTGCGCGCATACCTATCAATCCCTGCGTCGCGCTCAGATCTGCTCCTCAGGATCATGCTCCTGCCCATGCTGGTGAGATGATGGATGGCAGAATATTTGACAACAGTCTCTATGTCCGGGTCTATCAATGAATTTATCTGCTCAAGCCTCTTTGATATGTCATACATCTCGTCGATGAAATTCTCATCTCCCAGCACTATGTTGCTGAAGTAATCCATGAAGACTATCCCCTTGAAATAATCCTCCATGCGCAGCACCACCCTCTTGTTCATGGTGTTGGACGAGACCAGCTTCTGCAGGAAGACTGTCTCCAACGGGTCAAAGTTCATGGAGAACTCCTTGTCAGAAAGGTTCCTGGAGCCTTTCAGGAGCCAGCCGATCATGTCAGAAGCAGAGCAGCTCACCAATTTACCCTCATCCACATCAATCATGTTGGTTTTCTGGTGGGAATTCTTTATGTCTCCGATTATGTCTTCAAGCTCATCCTTCTGCCTTCTTTGTGCGCTCATGATTCATCACCTTGGTGCTTTCTCGTACAATGCTTTCATCTTCTCAGGCCAGTCCCTTATCTTCTCCTTGTCCTTGTGGCATTCGCAGTAATCCTTGTTGATGGGCAGGCTTCCGACCCTGTAATCATCCTCGCTGATGTATTTCAGCTCTCGCTTGATAGGCTCCCCGTACACCGACGGGCTGAGGACTGCCTTCACCTCTCCGATGACAAGACCCGCCACTGCCATGTTGGAAGTCACGACGCTTGCCTGGGGAGCGTGGATGCAGCTCTGGGACTGCTGTGATTGCTGGTTGTGCTTTGCGAGCGCATACTTGTCTATCTCTCGCTGGCAGTCGAGGCATGCGGTCTTGCCAGGGACGCTGACATTCACGTGGCCGCTGTTGTGACTTGTTGCAGAGCTCACCAGCGGGACGCTGTATTTTATTGAGTAATAGTTCAGGAGGGCCCGCGTTCTGTCGTTGTCGACGCAATCAATTATTATGTCCGGCTTGTCCCTGATGAATAACTCATCAAACCCTGGCACGATGAAATCGACGATGCCCTTATAATTGATAGAAGGGTTTATCCTCTTGAGTTCGTTGATGAGCGCAGGCACCTTTGCCTGCCCTACGCTGTTGTAGAAGAATGGCTGGCGATTGAGGTTGGTGGACTCCACCACGTCCTTGTCCATTATAGTGATATCTGAGACCCTTGTCATCGCAAGGCCGAGGCCCACGAAGTTCCCGAGCGCTCCAGCCCCTATCATCAGGATTTTCTTTCCCTCAAGCTCGTCGGGAGCCAAGAGCTTCATGTCCTTGCTGTTGTCAAAACGCTTCGTTGAGTACAGGCTATGGACTATCACGTCATCGAGCATCTTCTCGTTCTTCAGTGGCATGACGTATTTTCTCGCCTCATCGACGGCGAGCGCGCTCACGCTCATGCCTGTTATCGGGTCCTGGTCCTTACCGGCGAGATCAGTGAACAATATGTTGTTGACAAGGCGCTGCACTCCGTCCAGATCCATCTGATTTCTCTGCTGGTTATCGGCGTGATTGTACAATCCGAACTTGCTCAAGTTATCCGACGAGGATATGCTGATGAACAGGGAGTTGTTCCTTGTGGCGTAATCTATGAGCTCAAGCTTCGATGCAGGATTGTTGGTGGTGTCGATGACTATGTCAGGATTGCCTAGAAGCAGGATGTTCTCCTTCTGCGACATGCTGATGTTGATGCCTCTCGCCTTCACGAGAGGATTTATCTTGGCCGCGAAATCCGCTGCCTGCTCTGCCTTCGGCGTCGAGAAGCCATGATACTGGGTGAATCCCTTCTTGTATTCGCCCTGCTCTGCCTTGCCTTGGCCGTAAATCTCTATACCCCCAAAGCCGAGCGCCGACAGCCCCATGGTGACGTAGTCTGCGATGATTCCGCTGCCTATCACCGCCACTCTTGTCCTATTGAGCTTTCCCTGATCCCATCCCTGTATGAGCTCCTGACGGTCATACCTGTTAATGACCGCCTCCAATGCAGACACATTATCCTCTTGGCTTTTCGCCTGGGTTTGTCTTGCGCTCATCAAAACCAATCCTCCATCCTATCATCATCCTTCATTTTCTTCTTGTCCAAAAGAATATGCCTTTGCTTTTCCAGTCCCTTTCATTTCCTTTATCCTTATGCCTCTTGTCGTTGATTTTTATAGGGGTGACATGGCCGTAATCTTTTTTGCCGGAAATTATCGGGGCAGGGATCTTTGGCACGTAGATGGACTGCTTATATCCGCGCGTATCATCCTCTGTCTCTGGATAATTCCACCTGCTCCACTTGCGGCTCTGTGAATCAGCTATCCTCTTGTCCTCTTCAGTATAGTTCCTGAGATGCTTCTTCCCATCCTGGTACTGCCTGAAGCTATCGTTCGACACCAGCCACGGCAGCAGTACATTCTTCTCTATGAGCTCATCCACCTTCCTCTTCCCTTTGCCTTCTTGGGTGTAGGTGTCGTTGAAACCGATGACGGATTCCATTAGCTTCCTGTGCTTGATTGCCGCTGGCTTCATCGATTCGACATCATTTCCCTTCAGTGTGACAAGCTTGTGGTTGTAGAGGTCTTTTGTCAATTGGTTGACTATGTTGAAACGCTCTGTGTAGAGGAAGAATTCTTTTGCCTTGTTCTTCTTGTTGCCGTACCTCAGCTCAAGATTGATTGATTCTGACAGGGAGAAATTCTTCTCTCCTGAGATGTTATCAAGCACTCTCCTCACAAGGTTCTTATAGAGGTGGCCTTTCTCGTTCTTGTAGTCAGTGAGGCTCTCCATGGCGTAATAGGTCATGGCTTTTGTGGCATTCACCGCTGTCGAGAATGATTCTGCCAATGCGGCTGCGCGCATACTGCCATCCTTCACAGATTCATCCACCTTCCTCGCATATTCTTCCTGCTCAGCCGCGCCTCTCTGGCCTGCGCGGAATTTCCTGTGCTTTTGTATAACATCGATCATGAATTGCAGGTTGACGAGATTCCTGGTCTCGTTGATGTCCAGCTTGTTATCATCTTTTACATACTTGTGGGCATCTGTGTCACTCATCGCAGAGAGAATGTTGTCAACTATCTTTTTCCTGTCGGAGATCAATGAATCGACCACAGTCTTAATCTCTTCCTTGGTCATTTCCTTCTTAGGCCCGTCTCTTAGCATGTCGTACCTATAGGCAGCAGGCTCTGCTGTCAGGAATTCGGAGATGAGGCTCTCGACTAGCCCTCCCTTGTCCATGGATAGATATTCGCCGGAGCTCAGCACGAACTCATCAACTATCTTCCTGTACTGCTCGATAAACCTCTTCTTGCTGATAACCTCCGGGCTTTCAGTGTAGGACGTCCCGTTGCGGACACGGTTCACTGGATTGGTCTCCCAGTCGGGGCTTGCCTGGCTGAAATTGCCTGACACTCCAGGGAACAGTATCTTCTTGTGGATGTCCTTCTCGATTGCCGAGACAAGGAATTCAAGATCATTATCAACATCTGTCACCTCGAACTTCGGCCTTGCAGGCTCATTTATCTCGTACTGCTTCCTCTTGTTGTTGTAGGTCTTACTTATCCTCTCGAGATAATACTCTCCGCGCATGTTGACCACCATGCTGAGAGCGTAAGGGTCTATCTCCTCTTTCTTGATTATGACTGGCTTGGATTCCTTGAACGATTTGATATCGGCGCCTACTAGGCGTATGTTGTCCACTATGACCTCCTTGTTCTCCTCGTCAATAACATAAGACACTTCCTTTTGTAGGTACATAGTCAATGGCGAGACTGATTGGAGGATGTTCCTGAAGTTTCGGTCGTCAGTGCCTGAATGGAACGGAGAGAGATTTCCGTGGCTATGCCACCAGCCGACTATCTTGCAGCCTGCGGCGTCGATATTCCTGGTAGCTGAGTAGACCGCCTCCTCTGTGGTCCTGACATACGAGTTCTGCACCATCTGCTCATCGGCGAAGTACACGTCGGTTATTGTGTTGTCCTTGCTGTCCTTAGGAGACATCAGGTAGCCGTAGCATTCCATGCCTGTGCCTGCTATCTTTGAGCAGAGCTTGGCGTAGAGCTTCGCCTTCTCGAAAGCTCCCCTTGTGATCCTGAAAGAATCTTCTGAGAAGACGGCCTCATCTTTTGGCTTCTCCTCGAGCTCCTGGAAAATCTTTATGTCAAGTTCATTCATCTTTCCACCTCACAATCTTTCATTCAAGCAGACTATGCCTTTCCTCTCGACCTCCTCTTTCGTCTTCCACCGACTCTCAGGCCAGCTCTCCTTTTGGAGAGACTTGTGGGGGTTATTTCCTGAGTTGTATCCCATCATGAGAGTCTTCTTTCCCTGGTCGAGCAGCGCAAGCACCGCTCTTTCTGGAGAAAGCCTCTTTGCGCTATGGGCTGCGCTGAACCCTCGATCCCCAAGACAGATGGTCTTGTACGCAGATGCTTCTCCTAGGAATGGATGCGTATAACTGTGCATAATCATGGGATCGCTGAACTCGAAATTCCTTCCGCTGATATGCCTCACCCTGACTCCGATGGTGGCTGGCTCGAACACAACATACCTCTTAGGGGAAGAGACGTGCGGGCTTCGCAGGGCATATTTTGGAGTCGTGACAAAGGCGTAATAGTCGCCGTGTACAATCTTGAACCCAGCCCCCTTGCGCTCATAATTGCTCATCTTGGCTATATGCTCAAGTCTCTTCTTCTCCTCTGCGAGCTCGTATATGTCAGTGGTCTGCTGCTCATACCTGTCAAAGGCCTCTGCCTTGAGCTTTTTCTCGACGAGCTTATTATAACGAGTGAGGAGATTGTTCCTGAAGGCAGGGCTGTCCTCCCTGTAGAAAGGGATGTAATATTCCCCGTTGATCTTGACTTTTGACTCGCGGAGCTTGTTCCTGATCCTGGACCTGCACTTTTTGTCGATGTCGAGGATGCCCTCACGCACAGCGTGATTGAGCTCGTCAGGGTCCACCGATGCGCTCATCCTCTCAAGCTTATGGTACAGCTCCGGCTTCATCTTATCCTTGAAATACCCGATGAACTCAGGCAGGCTGACAAGATCGTACATCCTCTCACCTATAGTCATTATGTTGCTGAACAATACATTGTTGTTGAGGATTGAATTGTCCTGGAGCAGCTCGTAGCGCTCATCACTGATCATCCTAGATATATAATCAGGCCTGGAAGGCGAGAGCAGCTCATTGATTCTTGAGACAAGATTAGACTCTCTGCTGTTCTGGTCGTTCCTCCTATGATTAGGATTAGTCCTCTCGAAAGGAGCGTACTCTGCGTCCAGCTTAGCCAAGAATTCTCTCTTCATCCGGCGCACCTCTGCCAGCAGGCCGCGGGGGATCTCTTGATGTTCTACCGTCCGCCTAGCCTGCGGAGCGCTGGTCTCCTGCCTTGGTCCGCTTCTCGCCCGGGAGGCCTTTCTCCTTTGCGTCTCGTGTTCCTCATCGGTCAGGATGGTTGATATGTCCTCCTCAAGCCTCTCCTCGGTTATGACTGGCAGGACATCGTTGACTATGAATGACAGTATCTTGTTGTTCTTCAATTCATCCTCAAGAAGATTCTTGGATCTGAGCTCTTTCTGCAGCGTCGTGCGGATGTAGCGCTGCTGGAATTCCTCTGATGCCTGGCTGTTATGTTTGAAGTAAAGGTCTTCAAGATCCTTAGGGGAGGCAATCTCCTGGAGCTCATGCCTGGTGTCTGAGAATTCCACGTAGTTGTTGGTAAGCCCGGAATCCTGGTTGTTCGCAGGCTGGAAGAGCCTGCCATTGAAGAACATAAGCGGCGTCCCCATGCTGAAAATGTAAGGGTCAGGAATCGGATTGCTTGGTTGGGTGTTGCTCATAGTGTCGGCACCTTTTTTTCTTTTTCTAGTCTTCTTCTTCGCGTCGGCGGAATCCTCCTTCATGATCCTCCTCCACATTTCAGCTGTCGGATCGGTTCTCCTCGACATTTCCTACCTCCGCTTGGCATAGCAAAAATAAAAATAAAAAAATAATTTTTTTTATCGTGCTCACTTGCACATCTTCTCAAGCCCTCCTTCCTCGTGGGATACTATGGCGATGTCTGCGTAGTTGTACTTCGACACTCCGCCCTCGCTCTGCCTTTCCTTGGTCAGCAGATAGGTATCCAGGTTGTCGGTGTGCAGCCTCTCGTTGTGGAAGTTGTAGAACTCATTGATTATCGCCCTGTAGTCAGACCTGCTCATCCTCTCCTTGACTGCGTCGGCGATGTTCTTCTCTTCCTTGGTGGCTGCGACGTCGTCGCTGATAAGGTATTTGATGACATCAATCACTGGCTTGGTGATATACTCGGCGTCTACCTTCTTGACGATTCTCGCTCTTGTCAGCCCTCCTCCGAGCGCTATCAGCGTCGGCCTGTTGTAGTCAACTGCTTCGGTCCTCACATCAGCGCTGTCGTTCGGCATGATTGGTGAGTTCCTGCTCGGGCTCCTTGAAGGGGCCGAGTCATCGCTCCTGGGCGCAGGCCTGCTGACGCTCTCTCCTGAATCGTAGCTTCCCATATTCTCCTCCTCCGCGTTTAATGCCCGCACGGCAAAAAAATATTCTATAGCTATCGCTAGTCATGCTCTTGTGTTCACCCCCACTTCTCAAAGAACTCCTTTTTTTTATAAGCAGCTTAGAATCAGTTCTTTCATCCTGATCCTAAGCGTGCTGGTTTGAAGGGTTCTTCTTGACTTTTTTTAGTCAAAGGGATCTCTTCTATGGTTGTATCTTTTGGGATCATGATGAGCAAGTCACATCATGCTTTTACTAGCAATCGCTCCAGGTTGTAGTCAAGGTTCACTGCTCTTCTCTTTATGCAGAGGCATGCATATTCCTTGTCTTCCAGAAGCTTTTCATAGTCGTTTGGTGTGCTTGCCATGTTCAATTATTGTTTAATGACGAATCTATATATTCTTAACGTATTTATCATCATTAAAACACGTTATGAACATATTTGATGTATTGCGATGCATTTCATTGAATATGACTGAGTGCTGCAACGGTTTAATTTGTTTCTCCCACAAATTGGTTCATAGCGTCGCATATTTCCCGTCCGTGATTTGCTCGCCAGGTTTATCATCGAATCTTATGACTCTCAGTGGATCATCAGAGGCGCTGACCTCCAGCACCATGCCCCTGTTGAATTCATAGCATCGTGAATGGTCATAATGAGGCTTGCTTCCGTCGAAGCTCACACAGCCGTCGTAGTTCATCGCAGAGACTACGACAATCTTTTGATCGGCAGGGACTTTTCCCCTGAGCATCTCTCCGAGGCGAGTCCTCTTAGAAGGTTCTCTTATTATGTAATCAATGGCCCTGCTCTCCTTGTCAATCGTCGGGATGTTTTTTTGATCTTCAAGATCTGGGCGAACATTGAGAAGCCATGCCTGCATCCCCACCTGCGTGCTTATTATCCCTCCGCTGCTCATCTGATACTCCTTCTTATCTCCTATGTGGATTGTGTAACGCGCCATCCCCATAGCATAGACATCTCCGAAATAGATATCGTCAAGAGCTAAATCTTCGGCCACAATCCTGTATTTCACTTTGATGATTCCCTTTGTGCGCGCCCATTCCTCCGTCCTGTAATCTTCTCCTGCGAGCCTCTTGACCTTCTCGTCGTAAGTGTGATATATCCCTACTGTCAGGGCTCCGAGCGAGCTATGGTCTGCCCTTTCTGCCCATACGAGCGGGCTGTGCTCTCCAAGATTCTTCTTGTTGATTAGCCTGGCGACATCAAGCACCTCTCCGTCTCCGCCAAAGCTGACGATGACGTTTGCCGCCTTGAAGTCATCGATAGTATACGCGCTGTAGAGCGGCGTGTTGACTCTTGCTTTTACGACAGGCTCTATCCCGTTGCTCTTGAAAGCAGAGATTAGTGATTCGAGATTAGAATGATGGGCTGAGTGCTCATCCAGGACTTTCTGCACATCCTGCTCTTGCTCTGAGCAGGCAAGCTCAAGGTTGTCAGGACCGTAATTCCTATCGAAGAATTCCTTCTTGGTCTCCTTTGCAGCTATCAACACCTTCATTTTCTCATCCTCATGTAATCTTCAATCATCTTGTTATGGTCGAATGCCAATCCTTGTGGTATCTCTTTGAACACACCTACTTCTGCAGCATCATCCTTTGCTATCAAGATTCCTTGGTTGACGTCGGCGCAGAATGCTGTGGAATGGTAAGGCCCTCTCGGGTCCCGCCCAGGTTCAGAGTATACTCCGACGAGATTCAGCTGCTCAAGCTTTATGTCCAGGTTGGTCTCTTCCTTTGTCTCTCTCACAGCAGTCTGTTGTATGTTTTCATAGCCTGTGTTGATGTGGCCGCCGGGCAGTGCCCATCTGCCCTTGAAAGGCTCTTCTTTTCTCTTGATGAGGACGATGCCCTGATCCTTGTAGTTGATTATCATGTCAGCGGTGACTGCTGGCTGAGGATATTTGGCGCAGATGTTCCTCAGCCTCTGCACACCCTTCACCCTTCCAATCATTTCTCTAGCTCCTTCAGGCACATAATCCCCCCAGGGATCTCCTGTGATCATCATCTTCCTGATATCAGTCGCGGATATGTCATGCTCGAATTCTGAAAGCCTGACCTCGTAGCCCTTCTGCTCGAATAGCTCCTTGACTATCGTGTTGCCAGAATAAATGACATCGAACTTCAGGGTGAGTGATTCGACATAGTTCACCCAGCGTGGGAAATCATTTATGTCAGGGATGTTGATTATGTGATAAGGCTTGTTGGTCTTGAGGCTCCTTTCTATCATCTCCCTCCTCTCTCCCGCGGTGTATGGGTTGTAGAGGGTGTGGCTGCACTGCGAGGTGCCTATGCCTATTATTATCTCGTCGAGGTCCTTCGCCCTGCTCATCTTATCTATGATTGACATGTGGCCGATGTGCAGCGGCTGGAACCTTCCGATGAACAATCCTCTTCTCATGGTTTCACCCTCATGCTGCTTTGTACTCAAGTATTATTTCTGCTACTGGTGAATGTATGATCTCTGCTTTTTTCACGGCAATCCTGTTTCGCCTCTGGATGTCATATACTATGTCTTCTGTTGTTGTGAACTTTGATTTGTTATAGCTCAGGGCATATGAGTGCATGTCATTCTTTGCGTATTCCTGCACCTGGTTGTGATTCGCTAATTGTTCCCAGCTGAATCCCTGCCTTATACCTTCCATCACAAGCTCGATAGTATCGTAGCTGTACCCTAAATCTTTGAAATCAGTTTGGTTTGCCTCGAGACCTGCTGTTGGAATCCTGTCGGCGAGGTCAGAGAAACCAAGATAGCGAGCCATCTCTCGGACCAATCGTTTCGGAAGATTGCCTATAGGGCTCATGTGCACTGCTCCGTCGCCAAATAAAGTATAATAGCCGATGCCGAAGTCCTCGTCCTTGTTGCCTGTACCAAGGACTAGCTTTTTTTCTGTTGCGGCTTTTGTCGAAAGTATGTTGGACCTGATTCTTGACATGAGATTTCCCTTGTCGTACTTGCTGTTTATTGCCTCCGGGTTGGTGTATTCGGCTGCTTTTACCCAAGGCTCGATGCTCAAGACCTCATGCTTGATTTCGAGGCGCTCAGCGACGCTCTTTCCATCGGTAGTATCTGCCCTTGCGTTGGTCTTTGAAGGAAGCATGTAGCCGACAAGCTTGAGTGGCTTCTCAGGATTGGCTGAGTTGTACCTGTCGAATGCGCGCTTGGCAAGAGCAGCGACTGTCGTGGAATCAACTCCGCCAGAGAGACCGATAACTCCGCCGGTGTAACCGCAGCTAAGGACTTCGCGGATGATGAAATCGCCGATCTCATCAGCGACTCTCTCAGCGTCCATCGTCGGCAATATTATCCTTTTTTCCAAGCTTTCACCTTCCATGTTTTCATCTCCTCACAAGGTTCACCTTCTTCTCTGAAGGAAAAACAGTCACTGTCTTGCCTGCTGTGAACTCCAGGTAGTCCTCGAGCACTCCGTCGCTGAAGATTACCCCTTTCTCAGGCATGTTGGAGGTTATCTCCAGCGGATTCTCTTTTGTGACCCTGCCATAGACTATGTCTGCAGATGATGACCTGGACGGGAACGGCTCTCTCACAGCAAACAGGAGGTGCTCTGCGCTTCTTGAGAACGGGATGTCGATTGGCTCCTCTTCTTCTACATCCTCCATCTCGTAATTCGCCGATGCTATCTTGTACGCTCCTTTGACAACAGAGGTCATCCATCCGGTCGAGCCGGTGCCGGTGGAGACTATCACTCCGCTGCTTGACTGGCGCTCCTCGTCTCCGTCGTATTTGAGCAGGTATCTTGCAGAGACATGATCGCTCCTACCTATGAAGAAATCATTCAGCGCATAAAGCACCTGGCCGTCCTCAAGCCTTGCCTCTGCCATCGTGAGCGGCTCGGTCTTTGCTTTTCCATCTCCAACTTTCTTGAGAAATGCTGGGAACTCTTCAGGAGTACAGCTTGACAGTACGCTATCAAACCTCTCTGTGTCAGGGTTCACTGATATGACTGGCTGTGTGCCTACATATTTTGCGACATTGACAAGCATCCCGGCCCCTCCAACGCTGACAATCACATCTCTGTCGGAGAACTGGAATGTTGCCAAGTTATCCTTGTCGATCAGTTGGAGCCTGTATTCTTTTGGTACTGAAGCGATCGTTTCTTCTAATCCTTTTATGTAATCGTCATGGGCCTCCTTATAATAATCGTACGACTCTCCTCTTGACTCTAAATAAAACTTGACCTGAGAAGTTGTTGTATGCCTTCTCAACAACTCCTCAAGGCCAGTCGCTTTTTTTATAATAACAATCTTGTCAAGCATTTTTTCATCTCTTTTTGCTGACCTGACCCATCAGGCTTCCTAATAATTCGGGCGTGATGCTGAGGTTCTCTATCTTCTGTGCGTTCTCTCCTATCTTGTATAACCCCAGGCCTATGAGCTGCTCAGGGGTCATATTGTTGTAGACTGCGAGCCCTAGCTCAGTTGCTTTCGCATTGAACTCAGCCTCTTTGAGCACGTTTTTTTCTTTTTCTTCAAGCAATTCCTTCTTTCTTTCTTCAAGAGCGATCTCTGTGTCAAGCTCGTTGTTCTTTATGGTCCTTTCCTGCTCCACAGCCGCGGCTCTCCTGGCGTATATGGCTTCATCAGCGTGCTTCAGCAAGCTCTCCCTGAAAGGCGCCTCTATGGCCTTTGCTATCTCGCTATTGGGCTTAATGTATGAGAAGTAGACCATATCTACATTAACTCCCAAGGATTTCAGCTCTTCGCTTACCTTGAGAGATGCAGTGACTTCTTTTGCAAGACGGTCCCCCATCTTGATAAGAGTCTCAAGAGGAGTGCCCTGTATTATCTCCCTTGCCTTGTTATGCGCGAGCATCGTTATCTGCTCAGGAAGCTTTGTATTATCATCTGTGTGATAATCCTTTGTTTTCGGATCGACTGAGAAATTGAATCTCTGAAGCATAACGTTCGGCTCAGAAACAGCATATACAAGCCCTCCTTGAAGGCTCATCTGCTGGTTGTCTCCGCTGAGCTCATTGAAAACAAACGGATGCTCTACCAAAGACAGAGGAACTACTTCGACGCTGGTCCTGTACTGCTGCCAGATCATCTTAGAGATCCCTTTCCCTTCTTTCTTTGTCTTGCCGCCAACACTGATCCTGGCGTACTCTGTCGGTTCTGCCTTGAAATAACTGATTCCTAACATGTTTTCACCCTCGCTGTTTTAAATCATATATTCCTTTCGCTGCGCTGACAAGCTTATCAACTCCTTTTATCTCGTTGACCCATTCATCCGGGAATATCATACCGTACTTTGCTCCGCAGAGCGCTCCGTAGATGGCTCCTGTTGTGTCGCAGTCTCCGCCGAAGTTGATTGTCTCGATAAGGCCTTCGAGCGGCTGATTCCAGTATTTCTGGAACATGAAAAAAGCGAAAGGATGCGCCTCGAAAGCCAGGCCTGAGTTACCGAGAGCCTTGAAAGCTTCTTCTGAATCTGCGTCCCTGTTCTCCAGTATCCATCTGAATCCTCCGAAGAGAGCGTAATCGGGCTTGACCATCCCAGGATATTTTGTCTTGAAGTCCTCGAAGCCAGCGCAAAGGCTTGATGCCTCATTGACAAAATCTTCTCTCTCTATGCCTTGGAGCAACCTGTAGACAGAGTAAGCCTGCACTAAACCTCCTGCGATGGATCTTGGGTCTGTGTGGGTTATCCTTCCTATCTTGTCAGCGAAATATAATCCTCTAGAATATCTTTCTGTCGCGTCCATGTAAATTCCTACCGGTGCCATCTTCATCGCCGGACCGGTGCCAGGTCCTGGAAGGCCTGATTCTTCTGGAGAAACACCTTTCTTGAGATTCTCAAATGCTTTCTTTGTTGTGCTTCCGAAACCTCCCATTACATAGCCGTTGGGCATTATCCTTTTATCGTATTCAAGGAACTGCCTTTTTGCGATGTCGCCAAGGTCCAGGCCTTTCTTTGCTGCGATTGACTCTGCGATGGCAAGTGTCAAAATTGTGTCATCGGTGTAATCTCCCCTGTTCATCTTTCTCGTTATCCCATAGCCGATCTTGCCAAACTCATCGCTTTTGAGCTTATTGCCATTCGCGTCTCTTGGTATCGGGACATCCATTATGCCTGTGATCCCTCCGACGTACTTCTTGATGTGCTCACGTTTCCAGTTCTCCACAGGCATGCCAAGAACGTCGCCGACAGCGCAGCCGACCAGGGTCCCGATGTATTGATCAAGTGTGCTCATCTTTCCCTCTCCATGTGTCTGTATTCTTTTATCTCTCTAATTATATCATCGACAGTCTTGTATTCGACATTGATGTCCTTGGATATGCGCATGCATGCGTCTTTGACCTGCGCCCTATCCTCAAATCCCAGGCCAATGCCTGCCAACTCTGTTGTTGTCCCGATCGGATTGATTACCCTCGCCTCCGGGAAGAGCTGCCTCTGGCCTGTCGAGGTGTAATGCCTGCAGATGTTCTCCACAACTCCGGTGTTTATGAAGACAAGATTATATTGGTCGCTCGAGAATTTTTTCTGCAGGAAGCTGAATACGTTGTAGTCCCGAGTTGGTATCCCTTTGACCTTCTTGTGAGGCAGACCATAATCGCTGACTGTCCTTGTGGCGTCGAAGAATATCTTTGGTGAGATTATGTATGTGAATTTCTCCTTCAAGAACTCATCAGGGGTTATTATCCTCTCGCCGAATGCCTGCTCAACATCTTTTGGGAGGAATGACGGGACTTCGTCGTCTTGGTAATAGACATGCTTTGGTACGATTATGCCAGACTTGGCCTTATTGATGACATCATCGATTGTCTTTATCTGTCTGGGGCTGATTGTAGTATCTTTCTTAAGCCCGTACTTGGTCACATCGATATTCAGGAACTCAGCGGCGTTGTGTATTATCCAAAGGCCTCCGTTTATCTTGAACTCCTTGCTCTTGATGGAGTGAAAGTCAGTTGCGTATATTACTAAGTCCATGTGTGGCATCAGCATTGCAGCAAGATCTATCTGTTTCTGGGTCGTCCCGCAATAAAATGCGCCTTTCAAGTTTGTGAACGAATCTGACCAGTCTGTGTTCACTCCGATGTAGATGTTCTTTTTTTTTGTTTCCATTTTTATCATTCCTCATCATGCACTGCCGTAGTGCTCTTGTACTATCTTTTCCTGGGCGTTTTTCACGCCGTCTGAAATTATGACTTCGTAGTTTGCGATGTTTTTGAACCTTTTCAGCTGCTCTTTTCTCATGTCAGAGAGATTGTCGATTGTCGGGAAGTCGTAGACCTGCTTTCCTGACTTGATTATTGGCACCAGAAGCCCTTCGTAGCTGTCCCCATTCTCGAGATATTTTTCAAGGCTCTCGCCTTCCATCGCGACAATGTCTTTCTTGTAGAATCCGTCATTGCCAGAGACCCTGTAAACTTGCTTTATTCCTGGAAGGGTTGATTTTCCTCTGTCCTCGGATATCTTTGCTTCGTTTATCCATTCGGCTTTCTGGTCATAGACCATCTCTCCGTTGTTCTTGTAAGCAGAGAGCTTGTAGACTGCGGTGACTGGCCTTGGCGGGTTTGCGACATAAGTCCCGACAAGATATTTGTCGATGTCCGCGCCTCCTTTCTCGAGCTTCTCTATCTTTGCGGCAGTGAGGTCGTCAGATGCCACCAGAGCATATTCTTTTCTTGTGTAGCCTCTCTTTTTCATCTCATCGCGTATCCATCTTGCCTGCACAAGAAGGTCTCCTGAATCTATCCTGAACGCGAAGTGGCCTAATTTTTCCTCCTTTGCGACTTTGAGGGCTGACTCAAACGCATCTTTTACATTGTAAGTGTCGAGAAGGAAGCACACCTTGTCGTTGCTCGCCTTTGCCTGCGCCTTGAAGGCAGAGTATTCTGTCGGGTGGATCATGACATAAGAGTGGCCGTGGGTTCCACCTGCTTTCTCATCATAGTTCATACCAAACGCCACGTTAGAACTAGCGTGGAACCCGCCGATCCTTGCTGCTCTAGAAGTCATCAATGATTCTTGAGGGACTGTCCTTCTGGAGCTTCCGTCAAGAAGAATCTTGTTTGTGACTGCTGCGATGTCGTTTGCGGTCGTCGCGATGTTGGTCTCGTGGTTGATTGTTCCGACGAGCAATGATTCATAGACCTGAGCCTCTTCAAAGCGCTCATGTACCCTTAGCTGGTGCTCTTTTGCAAAGAAGACTGTGCCCTCTGGTATCGCGTAGACATCTCCTTCGAAACTTATGTTCTCTGCCCAGTCAAGGAATCTTTTGTCTTTTATCTCCTCGACATTTTCAAGATAGTCTCTTAGCCTTTTGCTTCCTTTCCCTTCAAGGAAATAAGCGGCTGCCTGTTCCAGCCCTGCGTTGACAAGAAACTTCCTTTTTTCCAGCTTTTCATACTTGACTCCTTCATGATCGAAATAGCCGACTACCTTGTTCGTGGGAGCGCTCCTCAGGATCGCATCAAAGACAGTCTGCTTCCCAGCGATGCCCTCGAGTATGTTGGCATGCGCCATGCTGTACTCATAGAAGTCAGCAACTGCCACTGCGATGTCGGTCGTGAACTCAAGAGGGTTTGGTTTTTTCATTCATCTCACCTTGTCAGCCAGTTCCTCTTTCTTCACAAAAGTCCTCTCCATCTTTCCCACGACATAGACCTCTAATCTGGAGTGATAGGCTATCATCTCGTTCTTCGGATTGTAGATGTCATCCTTGTCGAGCTTTCTGGCTTCCACATACCATTCCTCGTACGGCCCAATTGAATGGCCGTCATTGATTACGGTGCCGTCTCCTTTCATGATAGCTAACTCTACTACGTAGTGTGCCTCTGCACGCGAAGGAGTGTAAATTGCTGTTTTTTTGTTTCCTCCAATCCAGATCTTTTTCTTGTTCCATATGTCACGTTGTCTGTACGCGAATTTCTCTGACATGATGATGTCTCCAAGCTCTGCACGGTCTGTTTTGTAAGGTTTCATTCTTCAGCCTCCTCTGGCTTCTCTGCTACCAGTATCATCGTAGAATCAGGATATTTTGCTCTTTCGAACTCGCCGGTGATTTTGTTGTTCCTGTAGAGCTCGACATCTTTCTCGTAGTGGGTTTCCTTTAGCCAGGGTATCAGATAGCTTTCGTTGTGGATTATTTTGAAGCCTGTTTTTTCAAGCTCTTGGGCGTATTCTTTTGGCGTGTAGATGCCGAACTGCTCCTTGACTTCTATCGCCCAGTTTTTCTCGTAGATGTATTTTGATAAGAATTCCATGGCGTCTTTGGATTCGAGCAGGTATCCTTGGCCTGTCTTTTCATATGCTATTTTGTGAGGTCCGAATTCCTCTGCGAACCTCTTGAATCTCTCTTCTGTCTTCTCGTTCTTGAACTTCATGAAGAGGTAGCCGTCCTCTGGCTTGACTCCATCTCTTATGATTATCCGTCCGCCAGGGCTCAGCATATCGTAAGCGTTCTTCAGGGTCTCTTTCAAGGCTTCTTCGCTGTAGCCTGAGTAAGAATATACTTCGTGGAGCACAGAGCAATAGACTATGCTGTCAAGGCTATTGTCTGGGAAGAGCTTTTTCTTGATATCATCTTGTACGAGCGTCACGTTTTTGTTCTTGTAATCTCTCTCCGAGCTCATCTTGAGCATGGTGTCAGAAACATCGACGCCGATGACTTTGCTGTCTGAGAATGTGTTGGCTATGAGCTCCAGGACGGCTCCGTTGCCGCAGCCCATCTCCGCGATTTTTCCTGGCTTGATGTAAGGTAGTATCTTGGCTTTCTCCTGCTGGCTTGCGTCCATGGACTTGGCGTAGGCAGCGAATCCTTCCTTTCCCCTGTCGTAGATTTCTTTTTTGGTTTTGAGGAGGAGAGCGCCTAAGAGAAGCAGTCCGGTTTGGTTGTTGGCTCGAGTTTCCATGCGTCTCCTCCTCCTCCGCTTAACCATTAAGAGTGAGTTATTTTGTTTTTTACATTTTCTGCGCTGTGAAGAAACGCTTTTAGTTTCTTCAAAGGCACTCACTTATTGTATAGTATACACTTACATGTATATAAAGATTTCGACAGTGCAGTATATATTCGGTGGAATTAGAGCGAAATGTGACTTCGGGCGCGCCAGAATCGGATGGGCCGTGCTACCGGGCGCGGTCGAAAAAAGTTTAGTCGCCCTGGCTTATTTTTGGGAGACTGAATTTCTGACATAGCCGACGCTTTTAAGAATACCATCCAAAGTTTTCATATCTTTAGAATGTGCTGCTTTTTCTAGCCTCTGGAACTTATTTTTATGCATTCTTATAGGTGTGAATGGCTCGTTTACGCCACTAAACATATCTCTTCTCATGATTCCGATGTCTTCATCGTATGAGACCACGTCAACATCACCGTCTTTAAATACCGCGATGCCGTAATTTTTTTCAGGATAATAGAAATAATCTCCAAGTATAGTCCCTTTATACAGTCTAAGCTCCATTTTGGATAAGGGTAGCTGGGTTGGTATTTAAAATTTTCTGTGATGACAGAATTCACTTTTTCTTGAACGAGAACAACCGCGCAGGCCTATGGGCTCCAAGCATCCTTGTCTCAGAAAGCTCTTTTAACACCTTATCTTCACGCATCTTCTTCCTGAAGTTGCGCTTGTCCAGTTTCTCGCCAAGGATTGCCTCGTAGGTTGTCTGCAAGTCTGTGAGCGTGAACTTCTCAGGCATTATCTGGAAGGCGACAGCAGTGTTCTCGATGTCGTGGCGCAGCTTCTTCAGGCCGTCAGCTATGATCTTATCGTGGTCAAAGGCCAGCTCAGGAAGGTCATTGATGTCATGCCACTTGGCAAGCTCTGCGTCGGTGCTTGCGTGAAGCTTTACCTTGTCGCTGTTGATGAGAGCAAGGAAGGCTGTTGTGATGACTCGGCCTCGAGGGTCTCTTTTTACATCGCCGTAGGCGCCGATCTGCTCCAGGAAGATGTTCTTGACGCTTGTCTCCTCTTCAAGCTCTCTTGCGACGCCCTCTTCAAGATTCTCATTTGGGAGGACGAATCCTCCTGGCAAGGCGAACTTTCCCTGGAAGGGGGGATACTTTCTCTTGATAAGAAGGATCTTCAGCTCTCCTGAGAGCACTGTGAATACGACTGCGTCGGTGGTTGCAAAGTATTTTTCTCTCTTTAAGGGGTCCATGTGTTGGTGTTATTGATACGCTAATATATAAAGGTTTAAAACTACTGGGGAGTGATGACAAAACCGAAAGATTTAAAAGGGTCAACTCCCTCTTCCCTCGTGAAAACAGCCCGGAAAGTTTCCGGAAGTATAGCTAGAGCTCTGAAACAGATGATACAACGATTCACAGAAAACCTGGACCGGCAAGACATCTACGCCAACGGCAAAGAGCTAGCGAGAGTCATGGGCCGGGACAAGGACTCACAAGGCAGGAGAGTGCACGAATGGCCTGAGGAGATGGAGCAATACGTGGCGAGCTTTGAGAATCCTGTGCTGGTGTCAGACAACCGCAAGATAAACACTTTTAATTCTATACTGAGCTACACTCTGTCCAAGCTGTTAGACTCAAGATTAAAGATCACAGAATATGATGGGATCTCAATAAGATTCGACGAAAACAAGTATGAAGGGCTTTGGGGGCCAAGCATCGACACGCTGCTTTTCTGTAGGGCACTTGGGAAGACAGATATCTCAGGAGTGAAAGAAGCCATCGAGATCGGCTCAGGATCAGGATTCATATCAAAATACCTCCTGAAGAACGCAGAGAACCTAGAGCAGATGTTCATGGTGGATATAGACTCGTACGCAAAGATATGCGCTGATGATAACATCAATGACTCCAGAGTCGAATTCCACGTGGGAGATGGGCTCAAGTTTGTGGAAGGAAAAAAGTTTGACCGAGTGCTGTGCAACCCGCCTTATATACGAAGGCCGGCAAGCATCGACGACAATCCCTATGAAGGCATAGGGCTCCTGATAAACCTGATTGCGAAAGCGCCAGAGATGCTAAAGCCCCGAGGAAAGCTCATCACAAACATCTCAAGCCTCTCAGGAGAAGCGCCATACCAGATGATAGAAGAGAAAAAGCTGGAAGCGAGGATAGTGGATGAGATGACAGTGCCGCTGAAAGTAATGAACGTACTGAACGAAGAGAAATGGCTGAACTACCTCTTGAAAAACGGGTTGAAAAAGGAGCCGAAAGACGGACATGACTACTGGCACACAATCAAGATATACGAGATAGGACTGAAGAAGTGAAGATTATGACAAGGATATTCACAGAGGAACAAGAAGTCAAATATCTAGATACAAGGCTCTATGGCAAGAACGCTACGCCTGAACAAGTCAAAGCAATATACCGATACGACGGATTCCTGCCATCGGAAGTAAGGGCGATACTGGTCCGGAACGGATCTTTCTATGGCGTGCTGCAGGAAAACCCGAGAGAACAATTCTATCTCCAGGATGCGACAATTCACATACCGCAGTTCAGCGGAACAGGAAGAGAGCTAAGATACCGGCGCATGATGGAAAGGAACAAGGAACTGAGAGGAGATGTCGAGATAAAAGCATTCTGGCCTGAAGATGATTATAGGAATACAGAGAATAACTACCGCAATATGGCCTACGATTGCTCTGTCGGATTATTTGTACCTGAAGCTAAACATGAAGGGAGAAGAGTGTTCTCGGGAACAGATATAAGAGATATTCGCACAATAACCTTAGGATCAACCAACGCCTTCGCAAAGATGCCCCTTCTCAACAGAGGGACAAGTGAATACCTGCGCTCACAGATAATTGACATTAACGGGGAAAAAGTGCTGAACCTAGGATACGTCTACGCAGACCAGGCAGGAAGGCTGCTTGAGAAGATCCTCTCAGAATATCACGCGCTCGCAGTCAACAGCGGAAAGCCGATAGAGCTTAACCTTTTCATGCTAGGAAGAGTCGGAGGATTGGGAGATGGGATGCGAAGGCATGACCTGGTCTTCCCCACAGGGATACTGGACGAGACTGACTTATCAGAAAACCGCCTGTTCCTAAACCCAGTTCACAACATCCTTTCTGAAGGAAAGAAGAATACAGGTCACAATCTTAATGTCCAGAACGTCCTTGATGAGACCGTTGAGCAGCTGGTCAGGGCAAAGGAACAAGGCTGTGTATGCATAGACATGGAATTAAGCGAATCGACAAAAGCGATAAACCTCGCAAGGATAAGATACGAAGGCCTGAAGATAAACTTCGGAGTCGTAGGATACGTATCAGACCTGCCATTACAAGGAGACACGCTCGCGGACGAGCTGGACTCAGACAAAGGAGAACAGGAAGCGGCTGAAACAATAATAGAAAAGATAAAGGAGAGAAAATAAACCTTCTACCAATAATCGACGAAAGGCAAGGATTCGGACCAGAAGACGACGTGCTGCCAGACAGATGCCACGAAGACCCAGGATACTCGATAAAGCACTTCAACACAAAAGAATTCTTCAACGCAGTGAAGAAAGGAGTGTACGAACGCTACGAAGAAATGAAGAAGGAGTATGGGCTGGTCTGAGTTTGAGAAACTTATTCTCAGCATAC
>Ga0268284_1000403_pt1 | contig 30906 bp, 31 predicted proteins | sample saktaG_14_FD_190137 | JGI IMG/M metagenome (GOLD analysis project Ga0268284, IMG submission 190137) | Saline water microbial communities from Sakinaw Lake, British Columbia, Canada - sak_2013_06_06_40m | ecosystem: Environmental > Aquatic > Non-marine Saline and Alkaline > Saline ...
AGGGATACGATCTCTTTCGCGGGGAATCTGTTAACAACCTGGGCTGGAATGAAAGATTTGTTTCTTGTCAAATTAGATTCGAACGGAAAGGTTCAATGGTTATCACAAACAAGGGCTTCTATTGCAGAAGGATTGGATATTATTTCAGATAAGACTGGGAATACCTATGTTACTGGATATTTCAAAGGTCATGGTACATTTGGAAATTACGAAATAACCGCTCAAACCAATAGTGATATATTTCTGGCAAGATACAATGCAAATGGTGAATGCAAAGGAGTGATCAATTTTGCCAATGGGAATGGAAATGGACTGTCACAAGATGCTGATGGAAATCCTTCATTCATTTTTATTTTTGAAGGAACAACCACAGTGGGAAGAAACACCTATGAATCTTATGGCGCCACAGATTTTATTTTTGCCAAATGCTCGGCCATTACCGGCCTGGAAGAACCCCAAAAGAACGAACAAAACACATTGCTTATCTATGCCAACCCCAATACCGGCAAGTGCAACATCAGCATTCCGGATGAATTTAAGCAGGAGAAAAACCTCAGGCTTCAGATTTTCGATAACAAAGGGAGACTGATTCAGCAAGCGGCTGTTGAAATCGATGAAGACAAAATAAGGCTGAATATCGAAGCCCAGGCCAGGGGAATGTACACAGTCCTCCTCAGCAACGGTAAAAAGAACTATTCGGGGAAAATTGTAATTGAGTAAATACGGTGGTTGTATAATCCATGTAAAACCAGTCCTTTAATGATTTATTTAAAATCAAACAAAGACTAAATCACAGTCTCCCGAATTATCAAATGATATGTTTTTTTAAGTCAGCGAATTAACAAAAAAGCTTCACTTCTGTTAATAACTAAATTATCCTGAGATTATTCTTCGTTGTATATTGGCTCATCAAAATACTCCCCGCACAACTTATTATAGTGTTCGAAGGAACAGAGGATTAATAAATATTAATTAGCATTAATAATAATCAGCATGGAAGAAAACCCCATTGTCAATACAGATCAGGAAACGAAATCTGACTATTACGATGAGGTATTGGCAAAACGGATTCGTCCGAAAGTGACGCTGGATGATTTAACGATGAAGGAAAAACCTGCAGGAAAAAAAGAAACAGAACGCAAAACATACACCTTTAACGAAGCCCTGGAAAAGTCGACGGTTTATTTTAATGGCGATAACCTTGCTGCCAATGTCTGGGTAAATAAATATGCCCTTAAAAATTCGGAAGGTCAGCTGTTTGAACTTACACCCGACGACATGCATCACCGGATTGCCAGTGAGCTTGCGCGGATAGAAAATAAATACCCCAACCCCATGAGCGAAGAGGAAATCTTCGGACTCATGCAACATTTCAAATATATTGTTCCCCAGGGAAGTCCGATGGCAGGGATCGGAAACGATTTCCAGATAGGCTCCCTCTCGAATTGCTTCGTAATCGGTAACGACGGTGCATCCGATTCCTATGGCGCCATCATGAAAACCGATGAGGAACAGGTACAACTGATGAAACGCAGGGGAGGGGTCGGACATGACCTTTCACACATCCGTCCAAAGCATAGCATGGTTAAGAACAGCGCCCTTACTTCCACGGGAATTGTTCCTTTCATGGAACGGTATTCTAATTCCACAAGGGAAGTGGCCCAGGAAGGCCGGAGGGGCGCTTTGATGCTGAGTATTTCAGTGCTTCATCCTGATGCCGAACAATTTATCGACGCCAAACTGGAGGCCGGAAAAGTCACCGGAGCCAATATCTCGGTAAAGATCACCGACGAATTTATGAAAGCCGTGGCAGAAGACGGGGAATTTACCCAGCGCTTTCCCATCGACTCACCGAATCCTTCTGTTACGCGCAAAATCCGCGCCCGCGACCTTTGGGGGAAGATTGTACACAATGCCTGGAAATCAGCAGAACCCGGTATCCTTTTCTGGGATACCATCATCCGCGAATCCCTTCCCGATTGCTATGCCGACCTTGGTTTCCGGACCTTATCCACGAATCCCTGCGGAGAAATCCCGCTTTGTACTTACGACAGCTGCCGCCTCCTCGCCATAAACCTTTATCATTACGTTGATAAACCCTTCACCCCGGAAGCCAGTTTCGACTCCGGATTGTTTATCAAACATGTGCATAAAGCCCAACGCATCATGGATGATATCATAGACCTGGAACTGGAGAAAATTGATAAAATCCTCGCCAAGATAAATTCCGATCCCGAAAATGAGGTAATTAAAGCAAGGGAACGTGATCTCTGGTTGAATATTAAACAGAAAGCCCTGCAGGGAAGACGTACCGGTTTTGGCATCACCGCCGAAGGCGACATGCTGGCAGCTTTGGGAACACGCTATGGTTCCGATGATGCCACCGATTTTTCCGTGGAAGTTCATAAAATTCTGACCATTGAAGCTTACCGTTCCTCCGTTACCATGGCCAGGGAAAGAGGCGCCTTTCCGCTGTACAGCGCCGAAAGGGAAAAAAATAACCCATTCATCCTGAGGCTGAAAGAGGCCGCTCCCGATGTATATGAAGACATGGAACAATACGGCCGCCGTAATATAGCCATGCTTACCATAGCCCCCACCGGTTCGGTGAGCATCCTTACACAGACCACCTCCGGCCTAGAACCTGTTTTTGCCGTTTCCTACAAACGCCGTCGCAAAGTCAATCCCAACGATAAAAATGTGGTAGTCACCTTTACCGATGATGTGGGAGATACCTGGGAAGAATACAATGTTTTTCATCATAAATTCGTGACCTGGCTGCAGGTGAAAGGCTTCAATGTGGATGAAGTTTCACATATGGACGATAAGGAGCTGAAAAATATCATCAAACAGTCGCCTTTTTATAAAGCCACCGCCAACGATGTCGACTGGGTTGCAAAAGTAAAGATGCAGGGAGCCGTGCAGAAATGGGTAGATCATTCCATCAGCGTTACGGTGAATGTGCCCGGCGAAACCAGGGAAGAACTCATAGGCAGTATATATGAAACTGCCTGGAAAGTGGGTTGCAAAGGCATGACCGTGTACCGCGATGGTTCACGCGCCGGCGTGCTGGTGAACAATGAAGCCAGGGATAAAAAGGATGATCCCGACGAATTCAGGGAAACCAAAGCCCCGCACAGGCCCGACCGTCTCGAAGCCGAGATCGTGCGTTTTCAGAATGAATACGAAAAATGGATCGCCGTGGTAGGTTTGCTCAATGGCCGTCCCTACGAAATTTTTACCGGTCTCTCGGAAGACTTCTGGATTCCGCAGTGGGTGCAGAAAGGCTGGATCGTAAAGACCCGTCCGGGCGGGGTTACTTCCCGTTACGACTTCCAGTTTGAAGATCGCCAGGGTTATAAGATCACGATTGAAGGACTGTCCCGTTCATTCACCAAGGAATACTGGAACTATGCCAAGCTGATTTCCGGTATCCTGAGGCATGGCATGCCTTTGCCATTTGTTGTCAATGTCATCTCCAAACTTCACTTCGAAGTGGATACCATCAATACCTGGAAAAACGGAGTGGAACGCGCCCTGAAGAAATTCATCCCGGACGGGACCAAAGCCGCTGAACATACCTGCCCGAAATGCAAGGACGAAAACGGCCTGGTCTATCAGGAAGGTTGCCTGGTATGCAAGAGTTGCGGATACTCCAAATGCGGATAAATCCCTGATTTATTAAAAATGCTTTTTGTGATAGTCGAAGGTATGACTGTCGCGCAAGGCTTTTATCTTGATGGCTATTATCAGGATGGCTTCCAGTTTGTTTTCATGAAACCATTGAATGGCCTGTGGTTTGGCCTGGCAGGCATCGGCAAAGACAATAAAGAAAGGATGGTTGTTCTTTTTTAACCAGGCATAGGCTTCCTGATTTTCGTCGATGGCACCGTCGAGTGCAGCCAGATGGAAAAACCTGTTTTTCAGCAGCCAGGCCGTAGCATCTTCGCTCCCGCTGATCGCATGTGCCAGGGCAGCCACTTCCGGATAACCGTTCTTCATCAGCCATTCCGTGATCTCCATATTGCCGGTGATGGCTTCACCGAGGGCAAGCCAGATCTTCGCAGGGTAATATAAATCTTTCATGGCTGAATGAAGAATATGAAATTATGAATAAACGCTTGCTAAAAGTCCTGCCTGTCTTACTTTTTCGGCAATGAGAAGCAGTTCCTCCGCAGGTATTTTTATCAGGTTGTGTAAAGGAGTGGCTCTGGCTATCGGGTAAATCATCACCCTGGCCGGGCCGATTTTTTTCAGTTGTTCCAGCCAGTCAGAAACAGCTTCATCCGTAGTATTGTCAACACTTTCTCCATGGAATGTTCCCCGGAGAAACATACTCTGAAGGATCAACTTTCCCTTGAATTTTACAAGGTCTTCCACCAGCTTGTTATAATGCACCGGACTGACCGGGTTATTTATCAGATTGAAAAGATGTTCTGATCCGGCATCCAGCTTCAGGATGTTGTTGTCGAGTTTCATCAGCGCTGCAAAAACAACAGGATCAGCGATGCGGCTCGCGTTGGAAAGGACGCTTACCCGGGCTTCAGGAACATAAAGGTCACGGAGGGACAGGGTGTCGTTCACAATGCCTGCGAAAGCGGGATGCAAAGTCGGCTCACCGTTTCCTGCAAAAGTCAGGGCATCGGGAAGATAATCCTCGGCAATCAGTTGTTTCAGTCGTTCTTCAAGATAAACGTACACTTCCTCTCTTGAAGGTAAAAGAGGAGCCGGATCATTTACCGGCGGCGTCCATCCGCATTCGCAATAAATACAGTTAAAGGAACAGAATTTAACATGCTGGGGCAGGAGGTTGATGCCCAGCGATAATCCAAGCCTCCGGCTTCTGACCGGACCAAAAACCACTTCGTGAAAGAGAAAACCCATGTTCGTGCTTTGAACTGCAAAATTGAGAAAAATGCGTAACTTTACCAATTCAATCTTTCCACTTGAATACCCTTGAACAGATAAAAGCCCCCATTCAGAAGCATATCGACCTTTTTGAGGGCAAGTTCAGGAAATCGATGAAGAGTTCGGTCCCGCTGCTCAACACCATTACGCAGTACATCATCAAGCGGAAGGGCAAGCAGATACGTCCGATGTTTGTCTTTTTTTCGGCCGGGCTCTGCGGTGAAGTCAGCGAGAGTACATACCGGGCAGCTTCCCTCATAGAGTTGCTTCATACTGCCACCCTGGTGCACGATGATGTGGTGGATGATTCCAACCTGCGCAGGGGATTCTTTTCACTGAATGCATTGTGGAAAAACAAAATATCAGTGCTGGTTGGCGATTATTTGCTTTCAAGGGGATTGCTGCTGGCCCTGGAAAATGAGGAATTTCAGCTGCTGAAAATCGTGTCGAATGCGGTGCATGAAATGAGCGAAGGGGAGTTGCTGCAAATCGAAAAAGCCCGTCATCTCGATATACAGGAAGACATTTATTTTGAGATCATCCGGAAAAAGACTGCTACCCTTATTGCTTCCTGCTGCGCTTGCGGCGGAGCTTCCGTGGGAGCTTCGCCTGAAACGGTTCAAAAATTATGGCAGTTCGGGGTGTATGTCGGCATCGCTTTTCAGATTAAGGACGACCTTTTTGATTATGAAAAAAACAAGGCTACCGGAAAACCGGATGGTATTGATATCCGCGATCAGAAAATGACCCTACCCCTTATCTATTTACTGAGTAAATCGGATTTTTTTGAAAAACGATGGATCATCAACACCGTAAAAAATCATGGAAGTGACGCGGAGCGGGTTAACAGCCTGGTTGAGAAAGTAGTCAATGAAGGCGGGATTGCTTATGCCCGCGAACGGATGCTGGAATACAGGACCAAAGCCCTGGATCTGTTAATGACCTTTCCCGACAACCATTTTCGTGAATCCCTCTCTCAATTGGTGACGTTCACCACGGAAAGAAATATCTGACCTCAGGATTTTTTTAAAGTGAACCCGAAGGTGGACCCTACTCCGGGGGTGCTTCTCACGTGAACCGTCTGCTGATGGGCTTCTACAATATGTTTGACAATGGCCAGCCCCAGCCCTTTTCCCTTCTTTGTCGCCACCCGTCCGCTTTCGGTACGGTAAAACCTTTCGAAAACCCTGGGCAGGTCTTCCTGTTCGATGCCAATCCCGTTATCCGTAATTTCAATCAGGATATTTTCATCCATATCAAAAAAGCTGACTTTGGTGCGGCCATTCTCCTGATTCCGGTATCTGATCGCATTGTCAAGAATATTCGTGAGAACCTGCCGGATTTTCTCACGGTCGCCTTCCACCCAGATAACTTTTTCCGGTTCATGAATGATCGTCCTGACGTTTTTTTTCAGGGCCTTCATATCGAGAAACTCCACGACTTCCCTGCATAATCCGACCATATCAAACCGGACCAGTTTAAGTTTCATCTGCCCGGATTCAAGCTGGTCAATTTCATCCAGGTCCTCCACGATCCGTATCAGACGTTCCACGCTTTTCTCTGTACGTTTCAGGTATTCACGGTTTATGGAAGGATCTTCCAGCCCGCCGTCAAGCAGTGTAGAAACATATCCCTGAACATTAAAAAGGGGAGTTTTCAATTCATGTGAAACATTGCCGATAAAATCTCTCCGGTATTGCTCAAGTTGCTTTAATCTTTCAATTTCCGCCGATTTTTCATCCTTCCACAGTGCTACTTCCTCCTGAACATCTTTTAGCATGCTGTCGCTCGATTTCAAACGAGTTTTTTCACCTTTCCCCACTTTGACCTGGTGAATGGATTTATAGATGAGACGTACTTTACTGTATATAAACCGCTCAATCGTATACCGGAACATGAAGAAAGTCAGAATAAAGATGACCAGACCGGAGATGATTAAAGTCAGGAATACTTTCCAGTGAAAAAAATCGACTTTGAGCAGGAAAATCAGTGAAAGAAAAAACAGTATCATGTAAATCCCTGTGGCAATCAGGGCATTCAGCATGGAAAGATATTTCGGATTGTGGAATTTCATTAATCTTCAAATTTATAACCCACGCCTTTAATGGTTTTGATCTGATTGGTTTCAATTTTTTCCCTGATCCTGCGTATATGTACATCGATGGTGCGATCGCCCACAACCACATGATCCCCCCATACGCCAGAGAAAATCTCTTCACGGGTCAGCACCTTTCCGGGATGGGTTGCCAGAAACTGAAGCAATTCAAATTCCTTGCGGGGGAGCATGATTTCCTTCCCGTCTTTGATGACCACGTATTTATCGCGGTCGATGGTGAACCCTTTCAAATGGATGAGTGGAATTTCCCGGGGAGCTTCCCGGTACCGCCTGAGCATGGCCTGAATGCGGCTGATCAGCAATTTTGGTTTGATGGGTTTGGCAATGTAATCGTCGGCGCCGGCTTCAAAACCGGCGATCTGGGAAAAATCCTCGTTCCTTGCGGTAAGAAACGCAACAAGGGTATTGGAAAGTTCGGGGAGTTTTCGGATTTCCGCACAGGTCTCCATCCCGTCCATTTCGGGCATCATCACATCCAACAGAATGAGATGGGGCAGATGTTCCCGGGCCAGCTTGATGCCTTTCTTGCCGGATCGCGCTTTCAATACCTGGTATCCTTCCCTGATGAGGTTGTACCCGAGAAATTCCAGAATATCGGCTTCATCATCCACCAGCAGGATGATCATATCTTTGTTTTCCATTGACAGATCCATTATCCGAAGCTAAATTATTAAAAATTAAGCAGAAAGGAACCTGAAATCCTGTTTTTAACGTAAAACTTAACGAAAAATTAATGTCCTGACGGGTACAAAGCCTGTTCGGGGAATATTTGTAATTTTGAATAAAATTCCGAAATGACACGAATTTTCCATATTCTGATTATATTACTTCCATTTGCCGGGTTTACACAAAATTTCAACGGCGGAATTCTGCTGGGGGGAAATATCAGCCAGGTGGATGGCGATACCTATGACGGGTACTTTAAAGTCGGACCCATGGGAGGGGGCTACGTCAGTCTTCAGGTTTCTCCTCATTCCTCCTTCCAGATGGAACTTGAATATATCCAGAAAGGAAGCAGAAAAAATGCAGATCCCGAAAAAGGCGACAACAAAATGTATTTATTACGCCTGCATTATATTGAGATCCCGGTTTTATATCAGTTCACTTTTGCACGACGGTTTGCCGCAGAAATAGGTCCTGCTGCCGATATTTCCCTGGGATCCTATGAAGAGACTGAAAACGGGGAAGTAACGAATACAGTTCCCCTCCGGCCGGTGACATTAAGCGGAATTCTTGGGGTTTCGGGATATATTACACGTCATTTGAAAGCCGGTTTCCGCTTTAATTACTCCCTGCTTTCGATACGGAATGCTGATTCTCCCTATCCTCCCGGGTACCGTAAGATTCTGTTCGAATGGGGACAGTACAACAATGTACTTTCATTTTCGTTTTCCTGGGACTTTAAAGCAAAGGATTTTTAAATGAAGAAACAGAAACTCATTGTCGGTATTACCGGTGCAAGTGGCTCCATTTATGGTAAATTGCTGCTGGAAAAACTGATTGGTTTAAAGGACCAGATTGATGATTGCGGGGTAATTTTTTCCATAAACGCACTGGCTGTCTGGAAATTTGAAATCGGTTCCTTCAACTCCGCCGACATTCCATTTAAAATGTATGATCCCGGCGATTTTTTTGCACCCATGGCTTCAGGCTCAGCAGGGTACGATACCATGATTATCTGTCCCTGCACCATGGGGACCCTTGGGCGTATAGCATCCGGTGTTTCTGAAGATCTGATGACCCGGGCAGCCGATGTCATGCTGAAGGAAGGAAAAAAGCTGATACTGGTTCCGCGTGAGGCTCCTTTCAGCCTGATCCATCTGAACAATATGAAACTCCTTACAGAAACGGGAGCCATTATTTGTCCGGCTTCTCCTTCTTTTTACAACAAACCGGCTTCAATAGCTGATCTTACTTCCGCCTTTGTGGATAGGATCCTTGTACTGGCTGGATTTGAGCTTCCATCATTTCGCTGGGGAGACTAAGTTTTTCATCAGTCTCCGGTATCCCTTCTTTTTTATGCCAGAGTCTGAAAAAAGTCTGTCAAAATCTTCCCCGGTCAGGGCTTCCCAGTCTTTTTTTCGCATCTTCAGCAAATCTTCAGAAGGGAAAAAGAGGGGATGTTGATCGGGTTTTGCCAGGCGGTTATAAGGACAAACATCCTGGCAGATGTCGCAACCGTAAATGCGATCCCCGAGGCAGGCCATTATTTCAGCCGGAATGTTATCCTTGTTTTCAAGGGTCTGATAGGAGAGGCATTTTGCTATATTCAGTTCATATGGCTTTTCGAGGGCTGAGGTAGGACAAGCTTTGATGCAACGATCGCATGCTCCGCAATGGTCTGTTTCCGGAGGATCCGGTACAAGTTCCTGGCAGGTCAGGATAATTCCGATAAAATAAAACGAGCCTCCGGTTCTATTGATCAGCAGGGTGTTTTTTCCCAGCCAGCCTGTTCCGCAACGCATCGCCCAGGTTTTTTCCAGAACCGGACCGGAATCCATGAAAACTTTTCCAGGAGTTCCGGGAGATATTTTTTCCATGAAAGCCATCATGTCATCCATCTTTTCATTCATCACGGTATGGTAATCTTTACCCCAGGCATATTTGGCTATGATATAATTATCAGCCTCCGGGATAAGTTGAGGGGGGTAATAATTCATAAGCAGGGCAACCACCGATTTTACACCGGGAAGCAGAAGTTCCGGATTCAGTCGTCTTTCATAGTTTGTGCTGATATAAGTCAGGGTTTGATGTTTGCCCCTGGCAAGATAATCTTCATAAAAGGGACGCAAATGATCCAGGGGTTCGGCAAGCGCAATTCCGCAATGTGAAAACCCCAGACGCAGGGCCTCTGCTTTAATTTTCTGATTCATTTCCATAACAGCCGGGCATTTTATCAGCAGTCGGCAGTCCCATTCCTGACTTGTGAATTTTATTCCTGACTGAACAATCCGGGTTGCCCGCCCCTGGGAATTTTCCCAAGGTGGCGGTAAGCGAGCTCAGTGGCTTCCCGGCCTCTCGGGGTGCGCATCAGATATCCTTCCTGAATAAGAAAAGGTTCATATACTTCTTCAATGGTTCCGGCATCCTCTGATACGGCTGTGGCAATGGTTGACATTCCCACAGGTCCGCCTTTGAATTTATCGATGATGGCGGAAAGGATTTTATTGTCCATCTCATCGAGCCCGTTTTTATCCACGTTCAGCGCTTTGAGCGCGAATCTGCTGATATCCAGGTCAATTTTTCCATCTCCTTTGATTTGTGCAAAATCCCTGACCCTTCTCAGAAGGAGATTGGCGATACGGGGAGTTCCACGGCTCCGTCTTGCAATTTCCGCGGCTGCTTTTGCATTGATGGGAACCTTAAGGATTTCAGCAGAACGTATGATGATTTTTTCAAGGGTGTCGGCCTGGTAATAATTCAGACGTGAATTGATGCCGAAGCGGGATCTGAGTGGAGCTGTCAATAAACCGGAACGGGTGGTTGCCCCGATCAGGGTGAAAGGATTCAGGTTGATCTGAATGCTCCTCGCATTGGGCCCCGTCTCAATCAGCAGGTCGATTTTATAATCTTCCATGGCCGAATAAAGATATTCCTCCACAACCGGGGAAAGACGGTGTATTTCATCGATGAATAAAACATCATGGGGGCCGAGCCCTGTAAGCAGACCTGCCAGGTCGCCGGGTTTGTCGAGTACCGGTCCCGATGTAACCCGAATGTTTACACTGAGCTCATTGGCAATGATGTAAGCCAGGGTGGTTTTCCCTAATCCCGGGGGACCGTGAAGCAAAACATGATCCAGGGACTCCTCGCGTTGACGTGCGGCTTTCACGAAAATTTTGAGATTCTCCACGATGGCTTCCTGTCCTGAAAATTCAATGAAACCGGAAGGCCTGAGCACTTTTTCGATCTCTTTTTCAATGGGACTTAACTGATTGCCGCTGGCATCGAGATTCTCATTCATAAGTACAAAAGTAAAGAAAAACAGTCAGGATTTTTTTTACTGAACTAAAATCTCTATTTTTACGTTATAAATTTAAACACGGTCCTTTATGGAACCTGTTCTGGTTGCCGTTGATTTTTCGAATACATCCCTCCATGCACTGGAATACGCCTGTATTGTCGCCAATAAAATGAAATCTGACCTGGTTATGGTTTGGGTCGATAAGCTTACACCCCTTGAATCATTATATCCTGACACTTCAAACCAAAACCGGAATGAGGCAAAAAAACGTTTCGAGGAACTGATTCAGCTTTATGGGAAAAAGTTGATTGGCGGCATAAAAATGGAGTATAAATTAAGGAAAGGGAAGGTTTACCATGAAGTCGACAAACTTGCGAAATCTGTCAATGCTGGCCTTATCGTGACAGGCGCCCATGGGATTTCCGGTTTTGAGGAGTACTGGATAGGGAGCAATGCGTTTAAAATTGTGACCTATGCTACCTGTCCCATCATCACCATTCGTCATGATTTCCGCATCAGAAAACGTGTTGACCGCATCATTTTCCCCATCGACGGATCATCAGAAACCTTACAGAAACTGCCTTTTGTTATCAGGATGGCAAAAATATTTAATTCGGAAGTTCACGTGGTATCTACCCATACCAGCCATCTGAAATCCATCCGGCGCATCGCTGAAAAATATGCACAAACTGCCCTTATTTATCTTCAGACCAACAACATTCCTTTTATTCAGGATGAAATTGTATCCCATGACCTGACCAAAGCGGTGATTGCTTACGCGGTAAGTGTCAAAGCTGATCTGATCAGCATCATGACCGAACAGGAAACACCTGTAAATATTCTATTGGGAGCCCAGGCTCAGCAACTGATAAACCAGTCTCCGGTCCCTGTCCTCAGCGTGCATCCTCAGGAACATTTCAGCCTGACATGAGAACCTCCGTAAATATAATCCGGATGCCGGTTGTGCTGCTGATTATCGCCAGCCTGTTCCCCTTTTTCGCAAATGCCCAGAAGTCAAAACCCGAAAAAGGGAAGGTGGAAATTATCCAGGATCCGAGAATTGATATCCTGGTCAGTAAGCAGATTCAGATAAACCAGAAGCAGGACGGCCTCGAGGGATTCAGGATACAACTCTTTTCTGAATCCGGTAATAATGCCAAAGCGCAGGCTCAGTCGGTTCAGGATGGATTCAGGGCAAGGTATCCGGAAGTGGAAGCTTATCTGACGTATAAATCTCCGAATTACCGGGTCAGGGTAGGCAATTTTCGTACAAGACTGGATGCCCAGTATTTTGTGAACGAGATTTCCGCCAATTATCAAAATGCCTTTATTATCGGCGAACATATACAGTTACCAAAGGATTAACCCTAAAAACCCCAAGCCATGAGCAACATCGTCGTCGCCATCGATTTTTCGGATTGTTCCATCAACGCCCTGCTGCATGCCCTTTCCATCGCACAGCGTTGCAAGCATGACCTGATTTTGCTTTGGGTCAACAAGTCTGCAGCAGAAAAAGAAAAATTTGCCGGCCCCATCGAAGTACAGGATAGTGAAGTTCAGAAAGCATTTCTTGATTTGATCGAAAAGTACCAGCCTGAACTTCCGGGTAATAAAATTTCGTTTAAGATACGCCGGGGAAAAATATACCGTGAAGCCACCGCTGAGGCAAAGGCGAGAAAAGCGCTGTTGCTGGTGGCGGGTACCCATGGCGCTTCCGGTTTTGAAAAATTCTGGGCAGGAAGCAATGCCAATAAAATTGTGGCTTACAGCTCCTGTCCGGTGCTGACCATCCGTGGAGGTATCGATATTAAAAGACCCCTCAGCCGGATCCTGCTTCCCATAGATTCCACCCTTGAAACCAGGCAAAAAGCCGGAATGGCTGGATACCTGGCAAAATGCCATGGGGCTGAGGTCATTATTTTAAAATTGTATACTTCCAAAATCAAAGATGTACGTCAGAATGTGGATCTTTATGCCTCCCAGGTGGCCAGACATATGGAAAAAGAAGGCGTTCCCTATACCATGGATTTCCTGGAACCTGACAATATTTCAGATGCCACCATTCAGTATGCCAAAGCCATGGATGTGAACCTGATAGCCATCATGACCGAGCAGGAAACCACCGCCGCAAATCTGTTTATGGGGTCCTACGCCCACCAAACCGTAAATCGTTCTCCCATCCCTGTGCTCAGCATACATCCAAAGGACACCTTGGCCACCGGACAAGGTTTCTAAGAGATCAGTACCTGTTCAGGCAATTCAGATCGGTGAAAGCGATTTTCAGCCGTTCCACGATTGATTTTTCACCTTCCCGGAGCCAGGCCCGGGGATCATAGAATTTTTTATTGGGTTTGTCTTCTCCCTCAGGATTGCCGATTTGTCCCTGCAAATACCCTTCATTTTTTTTGTAATAATGCAGGATCCCTTCCCAACAGGCCCATTGGGTATCCGTATCAATGTTCATTTTAACCACACCGTAGGAAATGGCTTCCCTGATCTTCTCAGGCTCTGAACCTGAACCTCCGTGGAAAACAAAATTCACAGGGTTGGGCAGAGTTTTGAATTTATTTTGAATATAAACCTGGGAATTATGCAGAATAATGGGTTCCAGCTTCACATTTCCCGGTTTATAAACTCCATGAACATTTCCAAAAGATGCCGCTATGGTGAAGTCCGGGCTGACATCCCTAAGGGTTTCATAGGCAAGTGATACATGTTCAGGCTGGGTATAAAGTCTTGAACTGTCAATGCTGGTATTATCCACCCCATCTTCCTCGCCCCCGGTAACGCCCAGCTCGATTTCAAGGGTCATGCCCATTTTACTCATCCGTTCCAGATAACCCTTGCATATTTCGATATTTTCTAACAGGGGTTCTTCGGAAAGATCAAGCATATGGGAACTGAAAAGCGGCTTCCCGTGCTTCTGAAAATGTTTTTCTCCGGCTTCCAGCAAACCATCAATCCAGGGAAGAAGTTTCCTGGCGGCATGGTCTGTATGAATGATCACAGGAATCCCATAGAGTTCTGCAACTTCATGAATATGCCTTGCGCCTGAAACAGCCCCGCGGATAGCGATGTGCTCATTTTCATTTTTCAGAGACTTGCCGGCAAAGAAGACTCCGCCTCCGTTTGAAAATTGTACGATCACCGGGGAATTTACCATGTGAGCAGCTTCCATTACTGCATTGATGGAATTGGTGCCAACCACGTTCACCGCGGGAAGGGCAAACTGCTTGGCCTTGGCAATGCGGAAAATCTCCCTGACCGATTCTCCTGTGGCAACTCCGGGTCCGACTTTATCTGAAATATGTTCTGACATTTTCTGTTTTTTAAGTTTAGGGTTGGCTTTTATACTTCAAAATTAAGGAAAACAATCGAACCGGACAAAGTCCTGCAATATTTTTGATTTCCCTATATTTGACGCTAAATAAATTGTAAGATTATGTTTATCCTGATGGTCATCGTTTTTATTCTGGGTTATACGGCAATTGCTTTAGAGCATCCCCTGAAAGTAAATAAATCGGCTTCCGCGCTTCTGCTTGGTGTGATGATGTGGGTGCTGTTTATTTCAGGAGGTGAATCCTGGATTATAAATACCACCGGGTTTCAGGAATATCTGCGACAGAATTCAGGAGGGAATTTTGTCGACTGGGTTTCTCATCATGAGTTGTTAAGACATCTGGGCGAAATTTCTGAAATCCTCTTTTTCCTTCTCGGAGCCATGACCATCGTGGAAATGGTCGATTCACACGAAGGATTCAGGCTTATTACCGACCGGATCAAGACCACAAATAAAGTGAAACTCTTATGGGTTATTGTCACCATTACTTTTTTTATGTCGGCAGTGCTTGACAACCTCACCACGGCCATCGTGATGGTTGCCCTGATGCGGAAACTGATTTCGGATAAAAAAGACCGCTGGTTCTTTGCCGGTATGGTGGTTGTTGCGGCAAACAGTGGAGGCGCTTTCAGTCCGATTGGCGACGTTACAACCATCATGCTATGGATTGGCGGACATGTCACGACCCTGAACATCATCCTTAAAACATTTATTCCCAGTCTGCTTTCCGTACTTGTTCCATTGATTGTACTTTCTTTTACCATGAAAGGCGCAGTTTCCAGGCCGGCAGCGATGAGCCAGGGCCAGGGGATTCATCCGACCACCCCGACAGAACGAAACCTGATCTTTTTTCTGGGAGTGGGTGCTTTGCTGTTTGTCCCGGTTTTTAAAACCATCACCCATCTGCCACCCTGGCTGGGGATGCTATTCGGGCTTGGGGTACTCTGGGTGGTGACGGAGATCCTGCATAAAGAAAAGAATGAAGAGAACCGGCCCAGACTGACCGTGGCAGGGATTCTCCGGAAAGTGGATACCCCGAGCATATTGTTTTTCCTGGGAATACTGGTGGCTGTGGCAGCCCTCCAGAGTGCAGGACACCTTTCCATCCTGGCACGCAGCCTCGACCTTCATGTTGGAAATCTGTACCTGATCAATGTGGTGATAGGCCTTCTCTCGGCAGTAGTTGATAATGTTCCCCTGGTAGCAGGGGCGATGGGCATGTACGAAAAAACCTTTGCACCCGATCATTATTTCTGGGAAATGCTGGCTTACTGTGCCGGAACCGGTGGCAGTATCCTGATCATAGGTTCAGCCGCAGGTGTTGCAGTGATGGGGATGGAGAAAATAGACTTCATCTGGTACCTGCGAAAGATCTCGGTTTGGGCGCTTCTGGGATATCTGTCAGGGGCAATCGCATATTGGGCAATGAACCTGCTGTTCTTTAGCTGAAAAAATGCTTATCTTTGCACCCGATTGGCTCCGTAGTTCAATTGGATAGAATGGCAGATTCCGGTTCTGTTGGTTGGGGGTTCGAGTCCCTCCGGAGTCACTAAGCAGTTCTGAATAGGCAGTAAATACTGATGTTTCAGAAGGTGGTTACAAAAAAACTGACAAGTTTTCTGTCAACTCACAAAACCCAAACGATGAAATCAGACGATTTTGTTGTTTGGGTTTTTTCTTTGTTTTCGTTTGTAAACATTGGTAAATAGTGTTAGTGCAAATCTAACGTTATTCTTAATTGATTCCTTCCTCTCATCTTTTTTTTACTTCCGACCAAGGATTTTCTGACCTCTGCTTTTGATTTTTTGGAAGTAAAAAAAAGTTCCCGGCAATGATTTTTTTATCACTTTTTTTCAAGAAGCACCAACTTTTATAATTGGTTAAGCAATAATCTGTTTGAGTCTTGAATGTTAATAGCCTGACGGATTTAGGTTACTGTAACGTTACTATAACGTTATATATCAGATAGTTGTTAATAACTAAATCCGTTTGGTAATTTCCCGTTTGATACTTTTGCCGCTCGTAAAATTCAATTAAAAATATGAGCGAAAAATCAACCTTCGAAAAACCGGTATCGGCACATTTTGTCTGTAAAATGATTGGGGTAAGCCGTCCTGCACTCCATAAATGGAGCAAGGCAGGAATTGTCCACTCCCACAAGATCGGAGGGAAACTCTTTTATTTTGAAAGTGAGGTGATGGAGGATCTGGAAAAATGCTAAGACCCTTATCAATTCACAACTGTGCTGTAGGAGCATTAGAAATCAATAATCATTTTAAACTAATTTACACCTATGACACTTCTAATTATAAGCCTGGTGTAATCCAACGGATATTTAAAGAACGTGACATGAAACATCTGGGTGTCTTGGTGCAGGAAGTCGAGAAGATTGTTCCTGAAGTAGTCTGGATGCAAACTGATGGTTATTTGGGTGTAGAATATTGCAACTTAATAGGCTTAATTATTGAGGCCATGAATGAACAGCAAGAACAAATACAAGCATTGAATGTTCCTTCCTCTCCCATAAAAACAGGTTTCAAACTTGATACGCTCTCTCTCAGTTGCAATGGGGATAATTATTTGTATCAAAATGCTCCAAATACATTTAGCAAGAGTACAGTAATAAAATATAAGGTATCTTCATCTGCCAGAGAAGCGTCTATTATGATCTTCAATATGCAGGGAACTCTTCTCAAAACATATAGTGGATTAAAGAACAAATTTGAAATTACTGTTTATGGCCGGGAATTCAATCCAGGGATGTATCTTTACAGTTTAGTTGTAGATGGCAGTGAAGTCAGCACCAAACGGATGATTTTAACCGAATAGTATTCAAACCATGAGAATTTTACTTTTACCAATTTTATTATTTTGTTTCTTTCATGCAAATTCCCAGACGTTTACATGTGGGACAAGCACCGTGAAAGATGTGGATAGCAACATATATCACACCGTCCAGATTGGTTCTCAGTGTTGGATGAAAGAGAATATGAGAGTGACCAGATATGCCAACGGGCAAACTGTTGGTTTGCCAGAATTGACAAACTCCACTTTCCATGAGGCTGCCAATATGCCAGGCAAACTCAGTGTGTTGGTGTCCCTTCCCAAAACGACCATGCTCCATATCAATGTCTGTAATGTAATGGGAAAAGTGACATATCATGCTGATCTTGTATGCAATGTTGGGAACAGTCGCCTGGAATGTTCTTTTGGCCCCGCAGGATTGTATGTACTGGAAGTTAATGGATCGACTTTCAAGGTAATTGGCGCTGATCATTGTGTAACAGGAGTAGCTTTAAATCAAAGTGTCGCAACGTTCAAATCCAGTTCAGACTCAACTGTCATTACGAACAGCTCCCGAAATTACTTTGATTATAACAACGACCCTGCATTGGGTGTCGAATATGGCAAACTCTACACCCTTCTATCCGCATTAAATGTCAATACGCCTCCGTATCCTGCAATAATCCAGGGAATTTGTCCAGATGGATGGCATGTGCCCAATGATTCGGACTTTCTGAAATTAGAATATACGGCAGGCATGTCTGTATTTGATGCAGGCGGGATGTTTAAATACAGGGGGACTATTGCCAATAAATTAAAAATAACAGGCCCTGAATGGTGGGATAGCGCAGGGACTGATGATTTCGGCTTCTCTGCCAAGGGGAGTGGTATTTATGAGTGTATACAATTCCAAGGTTGTGAGTTTCAATTGTTGACAGGTAATGCATATTTCTGGACATATACCACAGACATCCCTATGATGAGATTATTTGACGCAATGGATTCAGGTATTTGGCGAGGATTTTATACTTTTGATAATGGGGCTATGTCAGTAAGATGTTTAAAAAACTGAGAGAATCTGTACCCTAGACAGCTTGGTGACTAGCTATTTTTGTGTCCTTTATTCTGCATAGCATTGGGCTTTCCTTTGCTCAATGCAAACCACACAAAGTAAACTTTCCGAACGTGAAATAGCCGAAGCCTGGGCTAAGATCACCATACAACTTTGGAGGAAAAACCTGACCCGGTTGAAGATCGGTCAGAATTCCTCCGGAGACCTCATTCGAAGTTTCAAGTACAAAGTAATCGCCGGAACGCGCGGAAACGTGGACCGCATCGAATTTGCTTTCAACTATTACGGAAAGTTTCTGGATATGGGAGTCGGCAAAGGAACCAAGCTCGGAGATTGACCTGTTTCCCGAAGCAGCAGAGTTTTAGCAGATAAAATGCTGGGACAGGTACGTAAACCTAAGAAATGGTATTCCCGGACTTTTTATGGCGAAGCTCACCGCCTTTTTGAGATCCTTCAAAAAGAATACGGCAGGAAAGCCCAGGTGGTGATCTGCGAAAACATCAATGACAACTCAATAAAGTAAGGCAATGGCAAAGATGACAGAAGAAGCCAGGGCAACCGTTATTCTGAACGGTCAGCAGGCCAATGCAACGCTGAAGGAGATCGAAGCATCAGCCAGGGGCTTGAATGCAGAACTGAAAGGACTCAAGACCAATACCCAGGAGTTCGCTGATAAGTCAAAAAAATTTCAGGAACTTAACACCAAATTGACTGATATCCGCAGCCAGACAAGGATAACACAAGGGGGGCCTTCCCATATTTAAAAAATTACATTCTAAATGTAAGGAATATTGGGAGAACAAGGCTCCTGATAAAAGGCCTTGGATAATTTTACCTTCCCCACATCTTTTAAAAGCTGACACATTAGTCCGCTTATCGAGAACTGACCATGATGGTTACTTTACAACTTTTTTACAAGGATTTTACATCATAAAAATCCAGGTCTGTCCTAATTTTATAATCCCCAAAGTATAAGACTTATGAAATTTGGTTTTCTTTTTGATTATGCCCCGGGAGATGAAACTTTCAAAAACATTTGGAAGGTTACCGGTTTTATCACCTTGACCAAATAAATACCTATTGTTTAAACCAAACTTAAAATGAAAAACCTGAACTTATTAATTCCTCTTGCAACCTTTATCATGGTGGCAAATGCATTTGGGCAGAATTCGCTTACTTTATCCTTCTCTGGTATTAATGGCACAACCTATTATCCGCCCGACAGCATCAGGGTGAAGAACATCACCCGCAATTGTGATACAGTTCTATATCACCCTGACACATTACTCATATTCAATTATACAGGCATTGGTGAAGCACAAAACCCGCTCAACGGATTCAAAATGATGCAAAATTACCCGAACCCTGTGTCTGACCGAACCACGATCGATGTGTTCGTCCCTGAAAAAGACATGGTTTGTCAATATGTTACCGATATCATGGGACGCCGGCTTCTCACAACAACAATCAAGTTGGAAAAGGGCTGTCATTCGTTCAGCTTTACACCTGCAGATGTTGATCTTTACCTTGTTACAGCGAGTTGGAGAGGGAAAAGTAATACCATAAGGGTTCTGAATACGGGCAGGGGTTCCGGCTCATCATGCTCTTTGGAATATCTGGGAAAAAATTCCACCGAAACGCAAATGAAAAGCACTTCTGCCTCCCAGGATTTCATTTTCAGCCCGGGAGATGAGTTGATGCTGATCGGCTTTGCAGATACCCTGGAATCAGGTTTTTCCGATTGCCCTGTAGCAAGCCAGGACTATGTGTTCCAGTTTGCGACGAATATTCCATGTCCGGGTGCAGATTCATTGAATTATGAAGGACAGTGGTATCATACCATCCAAATATTCAGCCAGTGCTGGATGGTTGAAAACATGAATGCGGGGATCATGATCACATCCGCGCATGCACAGATGAATAATGACACGATCGAAAAATACTGCATGGGAAATGATGATTATTACTGCAACAAAATGGGAGGACTGTATTCCTGGGATGAAATGATGAAGTATTCCAATGAAACAGGAGGGCAGGGCATCTGTCCTGAAGGCTGGCATATCCCCAGTGATCTTGACTGGCAGATATTGGAAGGATCAGCTGACAGTACCTATGGAATTGGAAGCCCGGTATGGGGAACCAATAATTGGAGGGGAACCGATGCCGGCGGTAACCTCAAGCAAACAGGCACAGCAAACTGGGCGAATCCAAATACCGGAGCAACAAACGCTTTCGGTTTTACAGCACTTCCGGGGGGGTATTTTATCCAGAACTCTTTCTGGGGTCTTGGGTATAAGGCTTTTTTCTGGAGTTCACAGGCTGTGCAGAAATACTATCGTAATATGGACTGGGACCAGGCCAGGATCCAAAGGAATAATAATACAGGTGGAACTGGTGCGGCTATTTCGGTTCGTTGTCTCAGAAATTAATCACTCAGACCGCTTGATTCCTTTGGGGAAAAGCGCATCGTATTTATCAAGAAAAATTTGACAGTTTCCCGTAGCCTCTTATTTTCATCCGCAAAATCTTAACCGGTGTTATTTTCGGCGCTCCCTGGTCCCACTTGCTTGCAGTGACATGTAATCCAGACGAAAGTTTCAATTGCTTAAGGGTAAAAGTGAAGGAGATAAGTAAAAGTGCTTTGCCGTCGGGAACCCCTTGTTAAGGTGATTTAATATTATATAGGAATGGCGGGCTTTACAAAGGGGTTGTCATGATTTTCAATTTACCTTATATGACCACTTCGCAGTCACTGATTAAACTATAAAATCCCTGTAAATTCCACATTACAGGGATTTTATTATTAACACGGATTTAATCGGAGTAAATTATTATTGCTTCAATATCCCAGGGTTTGCTTCATTTTTTTTAAAAGGTTCATCACCGTCTTACCCAGATTCTTGTTGAGGGTGGCATCGCCGGGGTAGAGGGTCGATTCTGATATAAGCATGCAATCCGTTCCGCGATCGTAATAAGCTACCGTAAGATACCCGAAATGGTCTCCGGTATGGCCATAGCCCAGACCCTCCCTGAATTCGATCCCGAGACCGTATGAATCATTGGATGGCAGACATTCCATCATCCGGTTTACTTGTGAAAGACTCAATCCGGCCTCGCCGGAAAACAGCAATTTGTAAAAAGAAGCCAGGTCCCTGAAGGTTGTGATCAGATTACCTTCGGCCAATCCCCAGGACACATTAAACATGGTGAAATCGATGGTGGAATTATTCTGGTATCGATAGCCATGTAAAAAAGGCTGTGGGAGTGCAGTGTCGCTGCCAAGATAGGGCAGGGTGGTTTCATTCAGCTGATTTTTAAGGAGCATCTCATCCCTGACAAAATCCTGGTAGGATTTTCCGCTAACCCGTTCAATGATCTTCGCGAGCAGGGTGTACCCGTTATTGCTGTAATGATGTTCAATACCAGGCAGGCCATAGGTGAGCTGGTGGCGGGATATTACCCGGTGCAGTTCATCCAGGGTGAACTGATGATACCGGTCTCTGAACAGCAGGATGGCCATATAATAAAAATAACCGGCATACCACGCACTCACTGTATCGGGTATCATTGAATTGACCTGGTCGAAAATGTTGGCCCTGTGCTCCAGAAGTTCTCGGATGGTGATGCGGCTCTTATAGGGGATCTGGTAAGCGGTATCGTCAGGGAGGTAAGTCAGGTTGGTTCCCGGGATCAGATGGGTGACCGTATCCTCGATGTTCAGTTTCCCCTGCTGATCAAGCAGCATGATGGCAGCTGCCGTAAAAGATTTCGTGATGCTGGCGGCACGGAAATGGGAAGCTGCAGAGGCACCCTCTTCCAGGCCGGAAGAAAGGAAAAAGGTCCCTTTCGGACAAACGATATAGATTCCAAGCCCTCCTTTATGTCCCGTCAGCGGGCTGGTAAAATGCTGCCAGGTTGTGTCAAGTGAATATTGCAGCATATCAGAATAATCTGTTGTTACGGGTTGATTTGATTTTTTACAGCCCAGTGACAATGCCAGGAAAATTGTCGGAAATGTCAGATACCTTGTTCTCATCTTTAGAAAGTTATAAAAGTGAATCATGCCTTTTGCCGAGATATGCAATCATAATTTTCTGATGCAAATGTTATGTGTTTTTTCCGATTTCTGATATAATTTTTTCAGTAATTCTAAAATACCTTCAGATTTATCCGCCCCGGATATTCGGAATAATTTCTTCATAAACCACTCTTTTCCTGTATTACCGGAAATTCATGGCAGGATGTTAAAAACCCCGAAAATTTGCTTAACTTGCTGAAAATTAAATGGCATTCCCATGAACACCCGGCGCTTTATTGCTTTCGCATGCATTATGGCAAGCGGAGTTTTTTTTGTTTTTCTGCAATCCTGTAAAAAATCGGAGAATCCTCCTCAACCTTTGTATTTGACCCTGAATTTGCCGAAATCGGAATTGCATAATGAATTGTATTATTCCATCGGTTTTCAGGAACGATCCGTGGAAATTGATTTCAGTCAGCCGGTCGATACTTCAACCATCAGGGGAAACATTTCTTTTTCCGACAAGGATGGCGTCCTCGATTCAATGTATAAAACCATTTCCTCAGGGAAAAAAATTATCATGGCTTTTAAGCCTGAATTTCAGTTATCCGCCGGCTGGAGGTATGGGATCAGCTTTAAACCGGGACTGAAGTCAACTTCAGGTTTGACCCTTTCGGCAGAAACCCGGGTAGAACTAAGGTCGACCTCGAAACTGCTTGGAAATGAACAGGATACGACCGGACGGAATACCATTATTTGTATCAGTGATATCCATATGGGTGATCAGCGGGCCGCAGCCTTTGGATATTGCTGGTTCAGTAAAAATGAAGCAGCCCTGGAAAGCTTGCTTGATGTAGCGCTTACCTGTCCGCAAGTGCGGCAACTGGTTATTCTTGGAGATCTTTTCGACGAATGGGTGGTTCCCTACCGCATTTCGCCCCTGGACTCCCAGGCAGGGATTTATACTTCAAGGGATTATTTTCTGGCAATAGCAAACGCGCCAACCAACCTCAACATCATCAGCAAGCTCAAAGTCCTTGCCTCGGGTGGGGCGGTATCCCTGGTCTATGTTCCGGGAAACCATGATATGCTTTTAACACGGGAGATACTTCAGGAGATCATACCTGGCGTAATATGGCAGGGAGATTCAACCGGACTCGGACATTATTCACCCCTGAGCGAAATCATCATGGAACATGGTCACCGCTACGATTTCTTCAATTGTCCCCAGCCCCTTTCAAATCCGGGTCATATCCTGCCTCCCGGTTATTTTATCTCGAGGCTGGATGCGGAAGGCTTGATGGAGCATGGAAAATCCAGGCTTAAAGAACTGAGATCCGGAAACGGACCGCTTGAATTTTTAACGGCCTGGACCGCCGCTTATGAATATCTTAAAATTCATTACAACCTAACGGTTGCGGCAGATTCCCTGAACATCCGGATGGGAAATATCGGTCAGTATGCAGGCCCGCTCAGTTTCAATGGGGTCAGGGATATGTTTGCCGTAAATATCGAGGACTTGTGGACTTCCACCGAAACCAGGAATGCCGTGCCGGTACCTATGCCCGTAGTAATGGCCATACTCGACGGCAGCCTGGACCTTTCTTTTACAGCCTCCTATGAATACATGCAGACCCTGGCTCCCAGGCAGTATAAAATTGTTGCTTTCGGACATACCCATAATCCCATGCTGAGTGTTTATCCCCCGGGGAAAACATATACCGGCATCTATGCAAATACCGGCTCATGGGTCAATGCTGACTTATGCAGCAAACCGGTAAGAACTTTTCTGGTTATCAAGCCGGGGGTATGGACCGGCTCTGAACTGGATGTGGTGACATTGTATCAGTATAATCTCGACAGCGGGAGCGGAAATCCCGATCCGGGCTTCGTCCCCGTCAGGATATCAGAAGAAACCATCGACAGGGGAAATTAGCGGGCGGTTAATTTCCTTTACCGCTCGTGATTCTCGTTTTTTTTCAAGGAATGGTTAAAATACCGGTATTCAGAATAACTATCGTTTGTCTGAAGATTTTATGAATTTCCCAGAAGTTTCCTGACCGTTTTCAGTTCTGATCTTATAAAAATACATTCCGGCGGGTAAATCGTTTACGTTTATCCGCAGTGGGTTTTGATGATTATTGTTTTTTATGACAGAGCGGCCAAAACAGTCAGATATTTCATACCCGGCGATTCGCTTTTCAGAGCGGATGGTGATCTCATCGGTGGCCGGATTCGGATAAACCTGACAGGTCATTTTTAATTCAGGCATTGATTCCCAGACGGTATTAAAAGAAATATCATCGATCATCCAGCCGTCAAGCGTTTCGCTGTGATCATCAGAATGAAAGGTAAACCGGTAATCGATGCTGTCCAGTATCATCTCGGGAATGGAAAAAGAACAGGAAAACAGATACCAGCCATTGGTTTTCCCCGTAAAAATAATTGTATCATCACTGCTGAAGGATACCTGAATAAGGTTATACAAGCTGTCATAAACGCCCCACCAGGATAGCCCTGTTAAAATATTCTGCCAGGTTTGACCTGTATCAATTGATATTTCAACTTTTCCAAAATCATTCAGGGTATCACTCTCCATTTTATACCAGAATCCCAAACCCGCGTCATGGCTGTCGGTATTATAATCTCCGGAGGTTCTGTAATAAAAGACTGAATTGTTGTTCATGGGGTAGGGGTTCAGGGTGTCTGTCGTAATCGCCAAAGGCACTGAATAGGAGGATGTAAAAATGGATTTATGCGGAGACCCGATCTGCCAGATATTATCCGGGACGGATGTATCAATGGAAATTCTGAAAAGGCGTGCAGTGTCTTCAAAATTAATAAATCCTTGTCCCCATTGGGAAAATGATTTCGTCAGGAGAAAGGAGAACAGCATTAAAAAAAGGAACTTTTTCATTTTTCTGTGGGTTTTCATTCATGGTGATAAAATATTTGATTACTGACTGTAAATATCCTTTTCTTGGATTTCAATGTTAATTTACATGCCGTGTAATTCATTATAAACCACTGAGCCCTGTTGCGATGCCGGCTTGTTAACTGTCGTTTTCAATTTTTTTTAATTGAACAAGGATATTGTTCATCATTATTGTCTGATCCTTTTGTGTATCTAAAAGCTCCTGTTGCTGGTCCATAATAAAGTGATCAATTTTTTCATGCAGGGTTCTGATTTCTAATTCCGATTTAAGGTTGATCATATAGTCCTTTTTTCCTCTTGACCTGTCTTTATCTTCCTGCCGGTTCTGACTCATCATAATGACAGGCGCCTGGAGGGCGGCTACACACGACAGAATTAAATTTAAAAGAATAAAGGGGTAAGGATCATAACCCTTGTTGGCAAGCCAAATCACATTTATTCCGATCCAGATGAAAATAAACACTATAAATAATAAGATAAACTTCCAGCTGCCTCCAAAAGAAGCGACTTTGTCGGAAATTCTCTGCCCGGTTGTCAATAATTGCTGATCTTCACCATCTATTTTATCGGTCAGGGTAATATTCCCGGTCAAAGAAGCGATAACAGTTTTTTCAGGTTCAGACAGTTCTCCGATATCTTTAGCCAGGGATTCGGAGATGTATTTTCCCCTGTATTCATTTAACTCATTTAATGACAGAAAACCATCATGTGAAAATTTCGGGTTGTCTTTTTGTATTAATTTGATAATTGAATGTCGTATTGTTTTAGCGGAAATTCTTTCCGAAATCGGAAATTCCTTATTTGAGACGTCGCTGACAAATGTTTTTAATTCCATAATTTGTTTCGTTTGATTTTAAATGGCCCGGAATAGGTGGCAGCAAAATTGGATGACCTCTTCTCCGGTTTCTTTCTGCTTAAAAACTTAAACCCAATCTGTTCCCTATTGTTTCAAGTTCAATTTTTGCTAAGTCTTTTGAGTTTATCTTTTTAATCGGTAAAATCTCTTTATTCCCGGCGTCAAAGAGCATAATTCTGTAATCCTTATTTTCAACATCCAGCGTGCGGTTTCCCTGACTATAGGATCTCCAGGTTACGTTTGAACTTTTTATGCCAATTTTCATGGATTGCTCAATGTTAAGCCATTTGCCAATTTTAATAATCCCAAACAGGTTGTTTGAAAATCTGACCCGTTTCTTTTCGTAATCAATGAGGGTGCTCGAAGAAGAAAATCCAACAAATGCACCGATAACAACAAGAATTAATGCGGAGAAATAGAAAAATGACAAGATCATTCCCGCAACAAAAATAAGGATGCCTGCAAAAGACCCCACCGGTCCGAATGATTTTTCGATTTTATTATTTTCTGTCATTTAATCAGATTTTCAAGGTTGAACATGGCGTTGTTTTCATTCAATTATAATTAACCAGTGCTGATATTTAATAAGACCATCACTGTCGCAAAGTCGAGCATGCCGTGCAAAATTGCAAAGTAAGGAAATAATCCGGGTCGTTTATACAGTGAAATTCCAATTACACATGCAAATGGAAAATACATCAAGGCCCTGTACATTATAAATTTTATATCCGGAATAAACGGCAGGGTACAGTGTTGAACCGCTAAAAAAAACACGGGCAATGTTATTGTCAACCACTTTCTTTGAAAATATTCTTTTAATCCTGGCATAATATAGCCAAAGTAGGTTGATAATTCACCCAAAGCAGTGGTAATTGGAAATAAAACAAAAAAAGAATAAACCAAATACAGAGGCATGGGTTTAAACATCATGTTGTAGGGAATTTCCTCATTCCCCCAGAACCAAATACTCAGATAATAATTGGGCAGAAAAACGATCGGAATACAAAAAAGGGTAATACTGAAAAATATCAGTATGTCTTTTTTCAGGGCAACCTGATCAAATCGGAATAAGTCCCGGAATCGCATTCCCTGGATTTTAAAAAGATAAACCAGCGCAGCGATGCTGATGAAATTTGTGATGGTTGCAGTTGCAATCCAATAGTTTGCTGAATGTTTAAAAGATCCAAGAAGCAGGGCGAAACAAAGCTGGACAAGTAAAAATAATAGCAATCTGCCGGGTAAAAGAATAAATGCGGTTCGGGTTTTAAAATTCATGGATGGATGTTTGATTCCGGAAAATGATTTAAGTTTTATTGCCGGATTTGTCTTCCTGAGGTTTCATGCTTGTATTTTGTATAAATTGTCAAGAAGGCCCTGTCAGAAGCTGCAGCACGGGAATTCCCCTGTCAGGCAACCTTGTGCAGACTGCTTTGTGCCTGCCGGCCCATCCGCAACGGAATTTTTATTAATTTTCCTTTTCTGTAAATATTCTTACTGGCTAAATATATTTTACTGCTGATTGAATGAGGAAGATATCTTTGAATGTTCTTTATCAGGTCCCTTCCTAAATCAAAAAGATAATGCCGGTCATTTGAATCACAATAATATCCTTCATTGGTGGCTAATTTCAACGCAATCAATCTTTCATCATAAGAAAATTCAGGAGTTTCAAATACAATCCGCGGGTTTATTGAATGAAATTCGTGAATTTTATCAGAATACAGCAACCCATGACTGCTTGCATAGTTCCATTGGGGTGTTCCTTTAAAAGGCAAAACGGAATAGAACATGACAAAGTCCAATGAAGAAGTCTTTGCATAATCCAATGATTCCTTTACGGTTTCTAGCGTATCGCCAGGGCTTCCGATAACAAATTGACCCAAAACCTCGATTCCTGCATTTTTAAAAATTTCTATTCCTTTTGATATTTCTTCAATGGTAATTTGTTTACCCATGGAGGCCAGTATACGATTATTGGCTGATTCGATGCCGATCCCGACATTATAGCAGCCGGATCTCTTCATCTTGTTTGCCAATTCCTGTGTTATTTTGTCAACCCTAACCGGTGTGGACCACAGAAATCTGATTTCATGACGGATAATAATATTGCAGAATTCATCCACCCTTGAAAGATCAAGGTTAAAGGTGTTGTCGCTGAAACAAAAAGTTTTGTTCTTATAATTATTTAATAAATACTCAATTTCTGCAACCAGATTTTGCGCACTTCTGGCTCTCCATCTATATTGCCAGATGGAAGATGAATTACAAAATGAACATTTATAGGGGCAACCCCTGCTGGTAACAATCCTGTGAATGGGATATCTGTTCATATGAAACAGATCATAGGCTGGTATTGGGAGCTCATCCAGATTGTCTATTTGCGCCCTCGGCTGATTAATGACAAGTTCACCTGAATTTGATTTGTAGATCAGTCCATGAATATCTTCAATATTTTTTCCCCCCTTGAGATGAAATAGTAATTCGGAAAAAGTGAGCTCACCCTCTCCAAATACAGCAAAATCGGCTGGAAGGTAGTCGAAGACCTCCTCCATGATGGTGGTCACATAGGGTCCTCCCAGACATATTTTGGTGGCGGGATGACTTTCCCGAATGGAATTGGCAATTGTTATAACCTCATGGAAAACTGGAGATAAAACAGTAATTCCGATTAAATCAAATTGTTTTTTGTAAAACTTCTCTGATTCTGTTTTTGTAGCAACTCTTGTATCAAGAATGGTTATTTCGAGGTCGGAATGTAGGGTTCTTGCATACGCGGCAAGATAACCAATCCCAAGGTGCACCGTTTTATCTTTTCGGTCTTTATTTGGGAATATAAATGCTATTTTCACGTTCCTGGCTGTTAAAGTATCGTTGTTGGCATACAGCAGACAACCGCAGCTTTTTGGAAATTCGATTCTTTGTCATATCGTGTTCTACTTATAAATGGTGAAAGTATCGAACACGCTGTAATCCCCCGTGAAGCCTTTGTAACTGTTTACGGTCACGGTATTGCCCGAAATGTCTATGACGCTGAAGTAATAGGTTTTGGCGTCATTGTACACATTCCAGGAGGCTTTGATGGCCGGGTCGATGGTGCCGGTGGAAGGACCTGCGCCGCAGGTGCCATTGAGAAGCTGAACCACATTGTTCTGCCATGGGAGAGTCGCAGGAATGGTCTGTGGATTCGGTAGAACGATGCTGTCGATGGTCTTGCGGGAAAAGAGATGGGAATGTCCGCAGGCGTAAAAGTCGAACTTGTTGGCATCAAGAAATGCCCAGAGCGCCGTATAGGACTGGTTTGCGGAGGATGGCTCCTCCGGGTCGTCAGAGATATAGTAATAAGGCGTATGAATGAAAAGGAATTTATGTGTTGCGGTGGTCTGGGACACCTGGGTTTCCAGCCAGGACATCTGTGTGGAATCGATGTTTCCGCCAAGGCCCGCAGGAATGGTATTTTGGGTCAGATAATAGGGATCCAGAACCGCGAAAAAAGAACTTCCGAGTGGCGAGGTAAAAGAATAAGCCAGGTGTTCATAGCCGGCCGGACCGTTGGAGGGGTTCTCCGAAAATACATTCTGGAACTCCTGCTGGTTTCCGAGCATGAAACCTGAATCGGAATGTTCGTAATACAGCTCATGATTGCCGACGGTGGTGTACAAGGATATTCCGCTTCCGGTGAGGGAGGAGAACAGGTCTTTCCAGGCCTGGAAAGTGTAGGATTGCGCAATATTACCCCTGTAGGACATGTCGCCGCCGAATATCACAAAAGACGGCCTGGGCGACAAGGAGTCGATTTTGCTGATGATGGCGTTCAGCACCTCGTAGTTCACCGGATGTTTAAGCGAGTCACCACGGCTGTCGGCGAGGAAGACGAAACGAAGCGTCTCACTCGTTCCAACCGGCGGCTTTTCCGAACTGCTTTTTTTGCAAGCGCTCAGCGTAGCAACAACAACGATCAGCAAAGTCAAAGCGACGATGTTGAAATGGCTTTTCACGATCCGGAATGGGATCTTTTTTAATGATTCAGACATGGCTTTTCTCCTTTCTTAGGTAAAAAAACATTTTTGAAAATATTCTATCTATAAGCCGATCTTTTCATCATGTTGGGTAACGTTTAGTATAAGAATAGTAGCCGATTGCGTGAGACTTTCTTCCTGTCAAAATACACGAAAGTTTGAGCGGGCTAAAACCTTTAAATTTACTACCAACACAGCTATTATTTTTATACATTGTTGTGCATTCGTGTTTATATTTTCCTCCAAATTGTCTTTGCTGTTGCACAAGGTTTATCGGTTCCTTCTATTTTTATTGTGTGCAGGAATAATTTGTCCATTGTTTCATTTGTGCCATTTTTAGTCAATGAAACGATTGTTTGCCCTAAATGTGCTTCTGCAATAAATCTACCGTCAATCGAATACAAATAATAATTATCAACAATTTCTTCAGGAATTGATTCAACCACCCATTGTAAATATCTAATGTTATTTACATGCTTAATCATATCAGTATCATATCTGTTAACTTTGAATTTTATTTCGTAATCTGAATTGACTATTGCATGAATTCTTTGAGAAATATTACAATTTGTACTTTCTTCATTATAAAATGACCACCTGTCTTTTATATCACTAAATATTTCAGTCGGTCTTCTTCTTTCAATGTCGAAGAAAATCCATAAACCTTTGGCTCTTCCAATAATATTATTTTGCTCATCGTAAATGATATTTTCTCTAAAACCTTTAATTGAGGTGTATTCAGATAACCAAGTTCTTATAGTAATTTTTTCGGTTCATCACAATAATGCGTACCTGTTTTCATGAAGGGCATAAATTTTCAAAGCAAAATATTCCATGTCTCTATACCCGTATGCTTTACGTTTAAGGACCTTTATCTTGTTGTTGAAGCCCTCTAAA